>Ga0065711_1044894_pt1 | contig 13814 bp, 8 predicted proteins | sample Hoacrofraction12_FD_59098 | JGI IMG/M metagenome (GOLD analysis project Ga0065711, IMG submission 59098) | Hoatzin crop microbial communities from Cojedes, Venezuela - Epithelial fraction 12 v2 (version 2) | ecosystem: Host-associated > Birds > Digestive system > Esophagus > Crop | place... | reverse complement strand
GGCGGGGAGGCAGCCGGGCCCGCGGCGGTGGAGGCTGCGGCGACCGGGGGTGGGACTGACGGCGTGAGCGCCGCCGCGGGCTGCCTTGGCGCGGCCGGGCCTGGGGGGGGGCGGGCATCAGGGCGGAGAGGTGGGTGTTGCTGCAGGGCCTGCTGTGGCAGAGCTGTGGTCTGCAGCAGCTTCCTCCACGGAAACTTCTGGCCCTTTCTTACAGCTGCTGGGGTGCAGAAAAGAAAAAGCTGTCGCCTCACAGAAATGGGGGTGTCTGGAAAATCCTTGAGGCTGCCCAAAAACTAGAGAGGTTGTGGCCGAGAGCTGCCAGTGACCTCGGGCTGGCACCCTCAGTGATGGCTGAGGCAGGGTCACCTGGCCGGCAGGCTGAAGTGTCAGTGGGGCCTGTTTATTGCCTGCGGTTCAGTGTCGAAAGGAAAAGGCAATCTGAGTAAGGAGTTCCGAATCTCGGCGTTAACAGCCGGGATGCTGCGTGGAAATCTGAGTCTCAGGTGCATCTCTGCAAGTTCACTCCTTAGAATGAGGAGGTAACTTAAGACTGTTAGAAGGATTCCAGCAGAAAGTGGGATGTTTAGGATTTGATTAATTAATAAAGAAATTTTATTACTTAGTTCACTAAAATAGTTAAGAAATTTAACTAGAATGTAGTTCCCAGTCTGTGATATTTGTTACGGTATACAAAATGGCGTTTAAAAACCCAAGTTTCCAAATGGGTGAATGAAACGGACCTGTGTAAGAAAACCTGAGCAGACTGTAACTCGTAAGTCATTGGCCTGTCAGATGGTTCCCTTTTTTTATTTTTATGTTTGCAATCATCCAAGAGAAACATAGAGCATGGCCTTCACTCACTGAAGACCCGGTATTTATGAAAAGCTGCAGTTTTACATGAAATAGATGCATTTTGATCTTTGCTGGTCAGAAATATGACCTGTCCTGTAAATAGGCATCATTAATTGCTTGCGTTTAAATAACAGCAGAAGTTGTAGCAAAATGTCCCTCAGCCAATTTGGAACTGAAGCAGCCCTTGACAGGAAAATTTTGTATGTTCTTATTTCCAAGAGGACCTCCAAAAATGTACCAACAAGTATTTAAATAAATAAATAAACACAACACTAGTTTTATATGCTTGCAGAGATTTTTCAGTAGGAAGTTGTTTTGGAACACCTGGTGTAGACACAACCAAATGTGCGTGTTGTCCTGCTGTGTGACTATCGTGTTGCCTTAACTTAGGGCTAAATTGCACGAGATGTTTTAAATGGAATTGTGGTCATAATGGTCCTTCTTCAGCAGAATGTGGTAAAATATTTGGTTTTGGTTTCTAAAGAATAAGTTTCAGAATCTGTGACTTGATGTTATAAAGAAGAAACGACACTTAAGAATGGAAACATTCTTCATCTGCTAAAGGAGAGCTGTTGAGCACCAATTCCATTTTCTGCTGGCCTTGAAAGATTGGTTTTGACATGCTAAAAATGGTGATTCTTTGAATTGAAATACTTACATCCAAAAGTTGCTGCATCTTTAAATCAGAATGTAATTTTCCATGGGAGACTTTGTTGCAGCTGTTCTGCTATTTGAGTATCTCCCGTGCATTATGGTGCAATCAGTTCTGGCTGGTTGGTTCCCTCCAATGAGGCAAGAGTCCAGTTATATTTGTTTAACTGCCTAAGCTTTGGACTGTAGGTTCTTGGGGTTTTGGGAGGAAGAGCACACCTGGTCAGGCCTCTTAAAAAAAGCGATATATATCTATTTGTTTTGTAAGGGTGAGGAATAGTAGTTCTGAGTTGAGACTTGCTGTAGCTATGATAGAAACTAAGTGAGCACAGGAGTTTGCCTAGGCTTGTGGCAGAGCTGCTATGTCTTGTTTTGGCTTCTCCTGTGGCCCAGTGGTGGGGGAGTAGAGGGTTGGCACAAGTGAGCTACAGTTGCACCATCTTACTGGAGGTTCCCTAAGGCAGGGAGTGATTGCAGAAACCGCTTTAGTTACCGGAACTGGGACCTGCAGCTCATAAAGCCACTCAAGAGGGTGAATTCTGTCTGAGGGGTGGGGGAAGCATGTTTGTTTACCTAAAAATTCAGCCAGTGACTTCTGCAGGCAGCTACTTTAGTCCTAATGGTAATGCTGAAGTTTAGTTACTTTAGTATGTATAAAAAATACCACTTTGCTTTTTTACTTAATGTCACTTGTTCCTCTATTAATCAGCAAATGACATTCAGCTTAAAGTACCTTATACCCTGTTAACTTCAGTGGAGTTTGTGAATGTGTGTAACGTGGAGGTGGCTAGGGAAAGAATTTTTTTTTAATAACAGGATTTAGTTATTAAAAGGTACTTGTACGAGGAGATGCTGATCCTGTTTATCTTTGTTTCACCATTGTTGACATTGGAATTATTTAAGTTTGAGGAATCAATTGTGCAACTGCTAGCTTTTTTGTCTTAAAGGTTACATCTAACAACTTTTTTATATTGTTTGAGCTTGGATACTTTCAGTGATTGAACCAGTGGCAACATCGAGAGCTGGGTTTGGAACTGAATTGGTTCTGCTTATCCAGCTCTAGGAAAAGCTTGATATCGTGTGCTCACAAGAAGTGCCCAGATACCAAAGGCATGGATTTCAGATGCATCAATGATATCTACTGTTGCAATATTAATATGTGGACATGTACAGTAAGACCCACAAGCATCTCTATTAAACATTTTTGGTAGTAAGATACCAAATAAGTGTTGACTATGCTCTGTTTCTTGTTAGCATGTAAATGAATACAAAGTGATTAAAGCAGGATGAAGAGGATTAAAGAACATAGGGATGGCCTACTGGTCCACCCTAAGCTTTGTATTCTTATGGGGTCAGCGTCTGGGAGGGCATCAGCCAAAACACAAGGTGTGGGGAGCGGGGCAGCAACATGAGAGCTAACCCTTGCTATCTGTGGGCTGGGCTGCAGTTTCTTTTGGGTCACATCCACCACCTACTCTGCAAGAGTGCCCTGAGCGAGCGGGGCTGGTGTCTCCAGTACGTGACTGCTGGAGTTCCTGATGGCAGAGTGTCTCCACCTGACTGGAAATGCTGCTTAGGGCAGTAAAAAGACTGGAAAACCCCCTTTGCCCCACCCACTACCGCCTGCAGCTTGCCATCCGTGGTGATGCGGACCTGGACAGGCTGCTGCACAAAGTCGGTGTTGCTGGAGAGGCTGTTCTGCCCGATAGCCAGGTGTGCTCCTGTCCAAGAAGACTGAGACCCACCAAGCAAGGAGCAAGTAGAATGGACCAAGAAAAGAGAGGAACGCTCTGACTTCAGGAGTGGACACCTAGGGAAGAGTAAGAATTGTGCAAACGTGTATCATGCTTGCCTCTTATTTTGACCCAGGCTCTTCATTTTCACGTCAGAGGATTTCCTGAGTCTGTGGTTTGTCTGTATAATAACCCACTTTAGATCTTTCTTCTGAGTGCTTGTTTCGCTTTCCCTAAGCTCACGCGGGCTTCTGGCATCTGCAGCATCAGATGGCAAGGAGTTTCCTTAGTCTGCTGCTTGTGTGAAGAGCTGCTACGTTTTCCTTGCTTCGGACATGACTCCTACAAGCCTAATGTGGTGGCTCCTGTTTCTTGTATTGGAAGAGACAGTGAGCAGCTAATACCCATCACCATTTTACTGATGGTTTTAGTGACCTCAGTTTTCCTTCAAACTCCAGGTTGTCTCCTTTCTGAATGAAAAAGTCAGTTGTCTTAAGAAAGCAGCTCCCTAGCTTTCATCAGCCCTACTGCTTTTCTTGAACTATTTCCAGTAACGTGCTTTTTGAGATAAAAGAATCAAATCCGCACAAAGATTTCAGAGTGTAGATGAGCCATGATGGCACAGTGACATTTCTTCTTGTATCCTCTGCTTTTCTTAATAGTTTCTAACGTTTGCTTTTCTTCCTTCACTGTGCTGCAACACTGACTTGGTGCTCAGATAGAGCTACCCCATGGACTTACTCCTGATGGTCACGGTCAGGTCAGAGCTTGGCATTGTATAAGCCTTCATATAGCCTACCTATGGAGCTAGGATTGTTCTACTCCCATCTATGATTAAGAATTAAAAAAGACTTCTTCCCCTTCCTGAAGACTGTGCAAGAAGGTAATCTCTTACGGGGAAGGACGAACACCTTTCTCACAGAAAATTGGGACTTTGCTGACCAAGGCATGAGGAGAGGATGAGCAGACTGATCTTGCTTCCTGTCCAGTCCCGTGATTTTTTTTGAGCTGCAGGTGAATGTGATCACGTTGTCACAAATGAACAGGTTGTTTCACAAAGAATAAAAAATTAATTTTTAGTTGGTGTATGTCAGCTAAAATTATTTTACCTCTGGCTGTGTTAGATAATCATGCTAGGTCTACAGGTGATACAGAAATGCTGCCTTACATAAATACTGCACAAAATATACCTAGATGCAGTTTCTTCGTGTTGCACAGTTAGAGCAGCTGTGTTCCTGGTTTGTTAGGCTTAAGAAGACAATTAATTGTCAGTAACTTGGTACTGGATTAAACAGTTGCTCCCACTATTTTTCTTCTGTCCGATGTGCAGTGTGGATTTCAAGTAGGGATTGTGTTATGTGTCGGTTGCCTGGGTGGATGCCACCTGAATTCTTACTGTGCTAGTTCTTCGATTTGGTTTTAACAAAACACCAATTCTGTAAATCGTAAGGTAAGTTACTAATTCTTCAAAAAGAAGAAACCACATCTTTTGACAGGATGATGTGTTTTGTACAGTGGGCAGCCAGGCTCTTAAGTCTTGCAGTGTTGCCTGCCGGCAGTGGGTCTACTAGGCTACACAATGTTAGTAGTTGTGACTTTTAGTCAGACAGGTGCTCAAACTAGAAAAATATCTCAGCTTTGAAAATATAATTAGAAAAATACCTGTTACTAACTGTATGTTGCTTTTTTTCCTACTACTTGAACATTTTTTCTTAACTGTATCTGCTTTCAAAAAGGACGTGCTGCTTACTGGTGCTGGAAATAATTTTATTTTTTTTTTTTCCTTTTCCATAGTCCACTCAAGAGGCTTTTAGGATAGAATATGATACCTTTGGTGAACTGAAGGTCCCAAGTGACAAGTACTATGGTGCCCAGACCGTAAGATCTACAATGAACTTCAAGATTGGAGGTGTTTCAGAAAGAATGCCAGTAAGTAACTTAAAGCTGTGTTAATTTCTTCTCTTGGAGTATGTTTTGGATCTGATAGTGAATACTACCTTCTTTGACTTTTGCTGGGAATATGAACAGCTTAGAATTTTATTTAAAGTTAGAAATTTGATGGCAAGATATTGTTCTGTGTTAGAAATTTTTTTGCTTCATTTAAAGAAATTAAATGTTGCTTTTCAATAATTCTTTTACTGTGTTGCTTAGTTTTTTTAGTAACCAGGATGGATAGAAATTAATCTTTCATTTTTCTGAAGACGGAAGGGTGAATGGAATAGTTTGTTTGCTGTAGTGTTATGTAGTTTGTTATTGAAGATGTTTAGTGTAGCATGAGTTGATACGAAGCTTACTTTTTTATGTGTAGCTGTGCACAGAGCATTAGTGTGCATGCTTTTTGTCATGCGCTGGCTTTCCACGTACAGAAACGTGTCAGTTTGCCTTCAAAAAGGCTGTTGTTGAAATAGGACCAGTTTTCCTTTTCTGTTCATATTAATGCATGTAGTCTGTTTTGATACACAAGCCATACCTGGACTTACAAAGAAGGGATGAGCTGCGTATTGCTTGCTGTACACGTAACCTGATTGCTCTTTGGTTTGGTTGATGGACTGCTGCTGGATTTAAGTTCAGAAGGAGTCTGGTTTATAACTAGACCTGTGATATAGGTTCCTAAAATGTCCTTTGGGGGAAGAATATTACATATTTAGACATATTCTTGTGTCTTAGGTTCAAGTTATAAGGGCTTTTGGCATCTTGAAGAGAGCAGCTGCTGAAGTAAATCAAGACTATGGTCTTGACCCAAAGATTGCTAATGCTATCATAAAGGCGGCAAATGAGGTAGGAACAAACTGTTCAAAATATCAGAACTGTCACTGTATTTTTGTTAAGCGTTTCACAGGAAGTTTGGGGGCTGAGGGAAGACCTCTTGCATTTCTCAAATTGTTAGAGGAAGGCATTTATTGTTAGTAAATTTTGGTTTTCAGGTTGAGAAATTATTTTCTTAATATAATGTTTTACTATATTACTTCTTACATTTATAGAGATGATAGAATGTTCAAATACATTTTGATACTTAAGTTATAAAAACAATGTAATTTTCCCCCTCTATTAAGGCTACTCATTACTTGCCTGGTGTTGACTCTTATCAGATGAACAGTATAAAAAAAACAAAGAGGGAAATGGAATCTCGCTTCATTCAGCTAACATGAAGTCTGACATGCCAAGCAAAGCTTTTTCATTTTGGAAGTCTCCAGTCTCTTAAGCAATTCCATCTTGGTAATGTGAAGACCCTGTGCAACCTGAAAAGTTTCTCTGTTACTAGCCTATTTTCTCTTCAGACTTAAGCTTACTAGTAAATCTGTGCTTTTTGAGTATCACTTTTATAGCTAAAGAGGACATGATGTGACACACAGAGGCATCTCCTCTTTCTCAGGATAAATGCCACCCAAGTGCACAGAGTTGTGAATGATCATTATTTGAGGTATGGTCATACCAGGTGTGTTGCTTTGTGTAAATCAACAGATGTATTTCTCTAGAAGCATTGTTTCACAGAGCTTTCTTATCCTTACTAGCTTAAAAAATATTTCAGTATTTGCAGAAGGCCTTATCCTTTTTCTACCAGCGGTAGCAACGTACGTCCCAAGACGCAAGAGCTCTGGAGAACTCCAGACTGTGTCCAGTCTTTTCTTGTGGTTTGTAGGGTTCTCTTAGTTAAAGGTGGATGAGAAGTTTTGGTGGCTAAATGCTACTTAGTTTAGATTAATGGGTTCTGAAAGATACTTGGGACTTTGTTGTTGTGTTTTAAAAACACCCCTGCAGTGCTATCCTTTCCCTGACCTCCAAAACAATTTTCTAATATAACTGAAAAAGAGAGAGATACAGCAAGGAATCAAATTGCTGTTGGAGATGGGAACTTTGCCTCTGTATAAGATGAGAAATACATAAAATCCTTTCCTGAAAAGCATGATTCCAGGAGGACTGATGTATCTGATAATCTAGAGGTAGTTATCTAGCCTCAGCATTATGTGAACAGATCCTTCGCTTTGCATTCTCATCTTTTCTGAGGCTAATATGCATGGGAGTGATATTTCTGAGCACATATTTTGATACTATCCCAAAGACACATTTAGAAAAATCTCTAAATGCATATAAGGTTCAGCAGGCTCCAAAAAATGTAGATCATACAGGAGAATATTTGTACCTGTTGTTCTGTTTTGATTTGAGATGGTAGTTGTCATAGCCTGCCTACAGAAGATGTAAGCTGGTATAGCCATTTTTGGTCGATCAGGATCTTGTTCCGTGGTAATCAGCAAGTCAGTACATATGAATCTCTTGAAGTCCATGTGATTCTCTTACTTGTATGTGTGTGTAACATATTCAGTTACAGTTGAGGTACAGTAAAGACAGTCACAAGTCCTTTTTAGGCACCTCTCAATTTATACGTAGGTCCAGGGCAGTATTAGGGAAAGCATACTGTACAGGAAGAAGGTGTTTGATACCAGCAACCATCTGCCAGCTGATTTTGTTGATACAAAATCTGATGTCTACAGGTGTAAGAGGTCTGGAACTTCCCTCTATGAAATTTATTTCTGGAGAAATTCCAGAGTCCAGTTACACAGATTTCATGTACTGCATGTGCATGACAGATGGCCTTTGGCAAAATCAGCTCCTCTGGGGGACTGTTTCCCATAAGGGATGGGCTTCTGAATGCTTCTAATTCAAAATGTTGTATAGTTGTGGTCAGTGTTCATGATGAAACTGTGTAGCTGTTGAGCTTGATTTCCTAGGAGAGAGCAGTGCACCCATGCTGATGAGGAATTTGTAAACAGATAAGTGCTGTCTGAAAACAGATATTTCTGACACCCGAAGGACGTCTGTGACCCTGGGAGACGCACAACACTGAATCAGTACCCTGAAGCATCTTACATGCTCTGATTGAGAAACCACTTGAGATATTTTCCTTCCGCAGGAGATCTTACTAACCTGAACAAATAACTGTGGAAGGGAGAACCAGCATGTACTACCCCTAGTGCTGCTCAGGAGGATTAGAATCCAAATCGCTTGAAAATTTGGCAAGGGGGGCACGTTTTTGGACTTGTAAAAGCATCTGCATTGTTTGGGAAGCAGAAGACATAACCTAGAAGACCTTTTAAATTTTTTTTTCTATGACTGTAGAACATGAAATCAAATTATGTATTTCTCTGTGTTTCAGAATTCAGCACCTTCAAAAAGCATAGCAAAAGTTTTTTGCCCTTTTAATATCTGGTATTACATCAAATTCTTAGTTATTCAGTATAAATTCACAATTATTATATGTATATTTACAAATATAATGGAGAACATTATTTGAATTATAGCTATAAAATTCTCAAGTTTATGCTTTAATTTTTTTTTGTTCCAGTAGAACAACTTTTCTCTCTCTTTTTCCGCTATAGGTATCTGAAGGAAAATTAAATGATCACTTTCCATTGGTTGTGTGGCAGACTGGTTCTGGAACTCAAACCAATATGAATGTCAATGAAGTCATCAGCAATAGAGCCATTGAGATAATGGGGGGCAAACTGGGGAGCAAAAACCCAGTACATCCGAATGATCATGTAAACAAAAGCCAGGTTGTTATGCTCGGATTATACTTCTTTTAATGTCAAAAGTAGTTTTTTTTTTTTTAATTGTGAATTTTGAATTGTCTTATAGCCACCGTTTAGATTTTAAAAAAAATAAAGGAGTTTTGTGTACAGCTTTGGCAACAATTTCCCAGGTTTTTCAGTTTAAATGAACTTTCAAATGTTAGTCAGTGACAGCATGAGCTTTTTAGATTAAAAATTTTGAACCCATTCACAGACGAATTCACACATGGTGTAGTGGGCAGAGGTGGCCTGGTGACAACCACTGCTACTGCAGACAGTCTTAAAGAAGTTAACTAGAGATCCAGTTTCTAACTGTTGGATACTTATAACTGTTATCTGTGTAATGCGTTACATAAGGCATGTAGAAGGAATAATAAAAAGGCTGAAGTCCTGTAATGGGTAAATGAAGTAAGAGTTTCTTTTTTTTTTGCCCCAAGGATCATGGTAGACATTTTATTATACTTCACTCTTAATATTTTCTTCAGATCAGCTGGAGTTTAAGCCACCAGCTTTGTTGTATCACTCCCTAATATTTTGTGCTTAGTCAATATCTTGGAAATGGCTTTAACATTACCAAAGCAACACAGAAGTGTTTTAAAGCCACCTACAGTTGCGTTAAAATCATCCATCCGTTTGTTACATGTCTCTCATAACTAGTTTAGCAAGTTGTCTTCTCTTTTTTTGGTCCCGATGTTGTTGTGAACAGTCTACTCATGTAGTTAACTTTCTGTGGGTATAGTTTTAAAAAGTTTACTTTATCAGTAAGGTGTGGACTAGTAGAAGATTTGGGTATTCCTGCAGATTGACTTGTGGAACACTAAGTTGCTTACTCTTAATTTAGTTTCTTCTTGTTTATAAGATAAAGAGAATAAAGCCGTACATGTACATCTTACAGCAACAATAGTGAGAAAAGCTTGTAAATAAATTTCTTGAACTTTCTTCACAGAGTTCAAATGACACTTTCCCAACGGCAATGCATATTGCTGCTGCTCAGGAGGTTAATGAGGTGCTGTTACCTGGACTAAAGAAGCTACAGAATGCACTTGAAGCGAAATCCAAAGAGTTTTCCGAAATCATAAAAATAGGGCGTACTCATACACAAGATGCTGTTCCACTTACGCTTGGACAGGTAAAAAATATTCTTACGCATTTGTTTGGAAAGTTCTTGTAAATATATTGGAGGAAACTGAGGCAAACTTGAGGAGGCCTAAATTAAGTTGATAGCTTAAGAGAAATAATAGAAAACTGGCTGAGTCTCAGTCGGGGTATTTTCATCTTTATTGGAGTTTGCTGGATGCTGTACTCTAATTACTGCATCATAAATTTTCTTAATTTTTTCCATGTGTGTTTTACTTCTAACAGTAGTAAGATATAAATGATTTGTAAGTCATGTTCTATTACCAAATAACACAATGTGGTATTTCTATTACACTGACATTGGAAGGAAGAAGATAGGTAGTCCATAATCTGAAAGCTTATATAGACGAGGGTTTGCCAACACACAAGGCTACTAAGTATTTTGAACGAAAATCTTTGATATATTATTGTGTTTTTATATATATGTATGTGTGTGTGTGTACGATACCAAATCTTTGTTGTCATATTGTCAAGAATGGCTTATATTACATTCATCTGGTAATGAATTAACTTAAACTGAACTGCTAAAAATCTATGTAAAGTTTGTGGGTTTTTTACTAACTAAAACTAAGTGAAAAAAGCCCAGGATCCGTTTCACTAATTGTACCTTGAGAACATTAATTTAATCTGAGAGCTGATTTACCTTAGATTTGGATTCTGCTAAGTGCACAAATGAGATAAAAATCAAGAGAAAGATGCATTGTGAGTACATTTTTATATACATAGGTTGTTTTTACGTGTAATTATTTGTACTGTGAGAGCGGTCTTCTGATATATATGAATTTTCCCTCTTAATGAAAACATGGTAGGATTTAGCATCTGTTAAGTTCATTGTCTTCAGGTTTATAAAGAAATTAGTTCAATCGTGTTAAAAATCTAAATAATTCTAGATGATTATTCTTGGTTGTTGCCTTTGTTCCTTTATTTTGTCCCCCTTTCTTTCAAAGGAATTCAGTGGCTATGTGCAACAAATTAAATATGGTGTGGCTAGGATTGAGTCAACCATGCCGAGAGTGTATCAGCTGGCAGCTGGCGGGACTGCAGTTGGTACAGGATTAAACACAAGAATTGGCTTTGCTGAGAAGGTTGCTGCTAAAGTGGCTGAACTTACAGGTGATATTTCAAAGTTATCAGTAAAGCTGTGTATGTAACATACAGTTAAATTCAAACTAAAACTCTCAGTTTCCGTACCTCTGATAAGCCTCTCAAGTTGTCTCTATATATTAACGTGGAACTTTCTGTTAATGCTGCATTTTATATGCCTTATACTTTCCTATAGAATGTATTTTTGTAATTATACCCAAGGCATTGAGAGTAACTGAAATTACCATGTTTTTCTTAGCAAGGCTTAGTGAAGATGGATAGAGTTTCAAGCTTCTGTTATTAGTCCAGCGTCTGTCTTGACCTCTGCTCCTCTGACTTGCTTAATCTACAGTGACTTGGCACAAAAGAAGAAAAAAAATAAAGACCTTCCAAAGCCACTACATTTTTTTCACGTGAAAGTGAAAATTAGCTGTCTGATTTTTGATGCTGTCTTTATAAGATCTTAAAGCTTAATTTACAGTGCCACTGAGTTTTTTGATCTGTGAAGCAGTTCTTCTTTGTCGCAGTATTGGTTTTAAAAATGCCCCCAAAATGACTGACTATGTGTCTCTCTTAAATTTGCTGTAAAACCTGAAACTGCTTATCAGCAGTATTTTTGTTTTAATGGATCAATTATTCACTGTCTCATAGAGGGTCAATATTTTCTTGTACCCTGACAGGGAAGAAGTAACTTTCATAAGCAATAGCTGCTGAGAAGCAGTGCAGGGCTTGTTTTGGTGCTTGAAGAAGCCACTGGTGGAAGCTCTCCCATCTTAACGCTTGTTAGGGGTAGTGTAAGGGCAGGTTGTGCGAGTTTAAAAGAAATAGGGCAGACTAGTGAAGTTCCCTGTGTTCTTATAGGGGAAGTTTATTGGTAAGGGCAAAATGGAAAGTTTGTAATGATCTCTACAACTGAGAAGGCAGCTGTGCAATTCAGAAGGCCATGCAAATAAGGTGGGATGTGGTGTTTGGCAGGAACTGCAAAACACAGTAGAAATTCTGCTGTTTCTCTAGCACATGGTGCTACGCTGCTCCTGTTTGAACTGGCAACGTAAGCTCAGACCAGTAGTTTTGTGGGGCAGTGGTCCAGCCCACAGTCAGCATCCCTATGCACATCCTTAGTGATGTGCATTACCGCTAATGAAATTCTGCTGAGACTTTTCTTCCAGGGCAAAGCCCTGAAGAAATGTTTTTCATTATAGAACCCAGCCTTAAATCTCAGGCATTTAATTAACATAAACAGAGCGGTGGTTCCCATTGCTCCTGTGCTCTCGCTGTTGGCAGCAGTTTCAGGCATCCTGCTGACTCTGAATCAGCTTTCACATGTTCTGTCTGGTTTGTTGTTCCCTTCCAGTTCTGCTACTTGGATGCATCTTTTTTCTTAAGTAGCTAATTCCATTGTGATTACTTTTTATTTATCCTAATGTCTGCACTGTGCTGCAAAAACTTCTGTTTCCATAACTGGAAGTATCACAGCAACTGACAGTCTAAAGAATCTAACGTGATTTAATAGAAGAAATATGTAAGTTTAGGCTAACTTGTAAGATACTGACACAAAATATTGTGGTGCAAAGCAATGCTTAGTATGCAACACAGTATGAAAGCGTTAAATTTATATCTTTATTGTGGATAGATGCTCAAATTTCATATTGTTCTGTATTTTAGTGACTTCTATCATGTCTTTTGTGTTGAATTTAATATGTTTCATGAATAATATTTGTGAGGAAAGGTCTGGAGAAGAGAGATGATCTTACAGTGTTAGTAATACATTTTTTTTTATATGAAGCTAATTATGTGTTTGATTATCTGGTTAATGTCTGCAAGGAAGTGCCTCACAGGTTTAATATTTATTTCCCCTGCCTCCCTGTAGGTTTGCCTTTTGTCACTGCTCCAAATAAGTTTGAAGCTCTTGCGGCTCATGATGCTCTAGTTGAACTCAGTGGAGCTATGAACACAGTGGCATGTAGTCTGATGAAAATTGCTAATGATATTCGTTTCCTGGGTTCTGGACCACGCTCTGGACTAGGAGAACTCATCCTGCCTGAAAATGAACCAGGGAGCAGCATCATGCCAGGTACAGAGAAAACATAGAGAGAAAAATTGCCCGTTTCTTTTGTTTCGGACCGCTGACTCTTAACAGGTGTTTACCAAACACCACCACAAGTGTCTGTAAGTTCATGATTCAACACTTCTATCAGCTTTTATTTTCTGATATATTTTACCAACATTTGTGCTCATAAAAATACTTGTTTGCACAGCTATGCGTTAGCAAGTATGTTGGGAAGAGTGGTATCTGTAAACATTTGACTTTGTTAATACAGGCATACTTCTCAAAACCTTCTTTCAGAATTGCAGGTTCTCTACAATTTTTATGTAAAGGCTTTTCTGAAACAAGCTTTAAATGATATAATCTATGAAGTGTAGCAATATTGTGATGTAAATTGACTTCTGTCTTTACTTCCTAGCACGATCAGTGTTACATACTCGCATTTTCACTTCTGCAGTGGTCCCGTTGTATGGGAGGATAAGAAAGGAATGAATAATATTAGTAATCATTCCTTGCCCCTCTCCTAAAAAAGTATGTATATATGAATATTGTACATCCAGAAACTATTCTAAGCATGTCCTTCCTGTATGATGAATTATAAAACAAACAGGTTGTGAGCATATCTGCCTTTTAAAAAAGCAGATAACAAATGTTCTTAATAGGATTATTTCTAGAAATTAAATCAACTGTAAAGCTTCCTTGTTAGGAGGCCACTCTAATTCTTTTTTTTTTTTTTTTTTTTTT
>Ga0065711_1044893_pt1 | contig 13814 bp, 9 predicted proteins | sample Hoacrofraction12_FD_59098 | JGI IMG/M metagenome (GOLD analysis project Ga0065711, IMG submission 59098) | Hoatzin crop microbial communities from Cojedes, Venezuela - Epithelial fraction 12 v2 (version 2) | ecosystem: Host-associated > Birds > Digestive system > Esophagus > Crop | place... | reverse complement strand
TTTTTCTTTTTTTTTTTTTTTTTTTTTTTTGTAAGATGATGGGAATTGGTGGTTCCTCTGCGTGTTGCAGCTCTCCATCCACCTCGTAGTAACGGCGAAGGACGGACAGAGGCTGTCATACCCAGCTTTTCACTTCATTTGATACTTACTTTGAAAATTTTATTCAGCTCACTGTTCACTTTTTCAGCAGTGGTGATAAACTGCTGTATCTTTTTACCAGAGTAATACCCATCATAATGACACCTATCTCAGATACTTTGGGGTGGAGAGGGACAATGCAGCAGAAGCCTGTAACTGATTTTTACACAGAAACCACCCAAGTGAGACCATGGGTGCAGTGATGGCAAAATATGTAAAATGGGTTACAAAAAGTATGTAAAATGGGTTAGTGGTTTCTAATTTGGACAGAATAGGACCTGCTACTTCTCATGCTCACAAAACTGATGAGTTTACCATTTATTTTTACTCAGTGTGGTTGTAAATAAAATTTATGGTGTTCATAGAAACAATTACTAATAGTTTCTTTGTGCATCAGGCTGTGTGGTGTGGTAGTGTAACTAAACTGCTTAACCTTAAGGTTTTTCTCAAAGAAACTCCTCTGCTAGGCAAAACCACTATAAAATATAGGAAACAGATTTCTGTAATGGACATTGGGCAAACAAGTAATATCATTGCCTGGAAAAAGTATAGTGTCTCAAAGCTTTCTGTAATGGGAAAAGCTCCAGAGTCTTAACAACTTTCTCTTTGTTTTGAGGCCTGACAGGTAAGAACAGTGAGATAAAGTCACCTAGTCATTTTGGTAATCCTGGACACAGGAGTTGCAGTAACTGATTAGAGAAAAAAAAAAACCCACAAAAAGAAAACCCCCAAAATCAAAACAAACCAGCATGCAGCAGCAGTGTCTCTGTTGCAGTTAGCAAATGAACTGTATTTTGTGGATTCTCAGCAAAGAGGGAGTGGCAAGGTGAAGAGTTTGCATTGCAGAGTGGTAGATAGTGGGAAATGTCTTTCAAGCAAAATGGTTTCAAAAGTTGAATGACTATGGACATAGGTGTGTTTATATATATGTGGAGGAAACACTGGACAGTGAAAAGTTAATATAATGAGAGGAGTTTGGATAAAAATATAAACACGGAAACGGGAGAGTTGTCAGGAAAGATAAGAAGGATGTTATTTGAAAACTGTAGAAGTGAATGACGAGATGTTGTTAGAAGCAAACAAAAGCCATCTTGTCTTGGTAGAGCTGCTAGTACGTAGTGGCCAAGAGACTTGCGTAAGTAAACTGATTATACTTGTATCTTGTCTAAATATCACCAGACTGATGAACTATTGAAACATCTCGGGTTTGATGTCGTCTTTGGTATGAAATACATGGCAGCTTTTTAGTACGTTCTTCCGTATTATGTACATATATTTTAGGCCTATATTGGAATAAATACCTTGCAACATACATTGCAACACCTTGTTAAAAACATATTTAAGGAGAACTTCTTTGATACAGACCAGTACTGGACTTCTTCCATGCTTGCATACACTGTTTTTAAAGTATACCAACTATAAGACAATCTGGTTTTTTTCATGGTGTTGGCCAGAATTATACCTTTTGCTGTTGGCCTCTTTTATCTGTCATTAGTAAATTGGTCAGATAATGATGGCTGCCTTTTATAGGACCTTTCTTTAATCTCTGCAAAGACCAATTTGAGGTGTATTGTATAGAAATGAAGTTGGCATCTTTGAATACATGTAACAAACATTTCCTTTACCTTGATGTTCAAGTGATGCAAAAACTTTTAGGGATAATTTACTAATTATTTAATGTTCCACAGCTCACTTGCATTTTATTTACTTACGTGTTTTTTTAGGTCCTGTCTGTAGTTGATGTGTTTCGTTAGTTAGAAATGGAACAGTTTAAACAGCTGATAGTCACCAAGGTCATGTGATGTCTGCTTTTTAATTTTTCTTTAGGGTATATTCATACACAATTTAAAATTGGCTACAGTTGCTACCTTTTTCTGACAGAGGACTCTCAAATAATAAAATTGTAGAGTTAAAGTATTTAAAAATAATGAACTGAAACTTTAATTGATATATGAATATGCTAAGCATTTCTAGGAAATACAATGAATATACGTATTGTGATTGTATTTAACCTGGAATGAAAAGGGTGTTTGGCGCGTGTGTTTGGGGAAGAGATCTCCTGTGTGCCCAGCGCCGTAATAAAGAATACCTGCTTAACAGTATACATTGTACCGTTAGGTTATTACTGGATCTTCGAATCAGTACCACTGTAACGCCAATAGTACATTTTAGGGTTTCTTTTTTCTCTTAGAGAAAGTTGTGTAGTCCTCCTTGTCTGTGGGCTAAATTCTTCACTGTAAAGATGGGAGAAGGGGAGCCTTTTAAAATTGGCTGGGGGAGGCAAGAGAACTTTTTTCGAAAACAACTGGCTGAGCTCAAAGGCTTAGAAGTGACTGTGGTGTGTGTTTTGGCTTCTCATCCAGCATTCCTTTTGCCTGAAGAGTTTTCAAATGTGAGACAGAGGAGTTTTTCAGAAGCACCTGATTACTTCAGTAGTTTGACAGATAAATCCATGAGAGCTGAAATAATATCAAAGTTAAGAAGTTTGAATCTGCTTCCCAATTAAACAGCTTTGTTTTGTATGTTTCTAACTGTACAAATTGGATAGCAGTTATGAAGAAAATTAGAGTTGTGTCAGTAGGATTCTGCCTTAGGGTTTCATTTTGTTGATCTTAATAAGGTGGTTTTTTTTATTGCATTCACATTTTACAGTAAACTTGTCCTTTGATTGTGGTATAAAGAAAAGTGATGACATGGCACAAATTTAGCAGTCCATCTTCCAAGTGTCTTTGCAGAGGACTTTGCCAAGCAGTAAATAAAGGGGTAATCACAACTAACTGGAAAAAGATTCCTGTGATAATGGTGAAAATATTTCAGCTGTTGGGAAGGTGCTAAGACTAGGGGAGAAAGAAGCTCTAATCTGAGAGTAAAGTGGCATAAAATGTATGAGAGGCTTATGTAAAGCGAAAAATTGAGTGGTCACTTGGAAAAATTGTTTGTTCAGGTCACAAAAAGTGTTCTTCCACTATGCATATGCACGCACACACACCTCCTGTCCTGGATGACAGTAAAATTAGTCGATATCTGAAGAGCAGGTTGTTTCTAGAAGTCTCTCGAAGGGAAGGAGAGGAGGGAAGAAGGCAAGGAGGAAGGATGAGTGACCTTGAGCCCCACTGAGTTAAGTGGAGGAGGAACAGTGGTATAAACATAAAGGTGTGCTAGTTCAGGCGTGCCACAAATGGGAGAGTTAACACAGACAGAACTCTTGGCGCATGAGCAGAGGGATTTTTGAAGAGAAGGCACACCTAGATTTCCTATTTTATGAGTAGTTAAATACATCGTGATCATCCATCTGTATACTGAAGGGAAATAGGATTATACAACATCCTAGAGCAAGGTACTTTATTACCATTTTTCAGTTTTTTACAGCTACCTTTTAGCTCTGCAAATTCACAGTTTCTAGTATTTGCAGAAGACTACTGTTTGGCTTTGAAAATCACAGAAAAGTATTGGCATTGTCAAAAACTTGAAATACTAAGCACAAAAACCTGACAATGTGACTTTCTTAATGTATTTGGACGCTTCTTGTCATGAGTTTTCGGAGTTTCAAAGTATGTAATGATATCATATGTTCTGCAGCTATGAGTTGTTATGCCCTGTGGTGACCGATGTCTAGAAACAGAAGAGGTCAGTAGTGCCCAGTAACTCCGCGCAGCACACCACCTCTCCTGTCCTGAGCTACTACCATAATGGATGGAGCCCAGAGTCATAGACCGAATGAACTCATTGAACGCTTTGTGGATATTTATGTACATTTTACAGGGGAACAGGTGGTTAATGAGGGTGTGTTGCGATAGTGTGAGACCTGAACAAGATGTGAATAGTATGCAGTAAGGGGTGGAGAACGTACTGGGTTTGGCTGGGATGGAGTTGAATCCTTCATAATAGCTGGTACGGGGCTGTGCTTTGGATTTGTGCTAAAAATAGTATTGGTAACACACTGATATGTTAGTTACTGCTTGAGATGCTGTGCAAATTTTAGTTGTCCGAACTTCATTCACTTAAGTCCTGTTAGTTTGTCAGTGACACACTCTCAGCTGGGGAGTGTCTCTTAACGTGGATCCAGCCGTACGGCAGGGGAGGAGTTGGAGCACAGAGCCTCAGCTGTGTCCTTCGTGGGATGAGAAAGCATCCTGTACCTCATACATCTTACGTGAATGAAAAACCTGGATGCGTATGCACTGTTGCCACATAAGAACTGTCATTTGGCTGTGTAATTGGTTTTTGATTGTATGGGGAAAAAGCCTGCAAAATTCCTGGGAAAACAAGGGTCAGAAAAGTGCAGTTTGGAACTGCAGCCTGATTCTTAAGAAGGTGTAGTAGAAAACAAACCACAAGCTAGATAAGCTCCTCTGGTGTCTTGGTTCATTGGCTGCAGAATGGACACGCTTAAGGAAAAAACTCAAAATCATGTTCTAAAAACAACTTGGTGATTTTTTTTTTCATTATTATTTTTATTATTATTTTATTTTATGTTCAGTTCTTAGGTGATCTGGACTCCAAGCTCCTATGAAGTCATTAAAGGAAGGTTAGGGCATTTTAAACAGATTTTAAAAAAAATCTTAAAACCAAAGTCTGAATGCACTATTCTAGTGCTTTAATGAACTGCTCGTCAATTTGGTATACAAAACCTGTGTACCTACGAGATGTTAGTTTCTTGAAAGTAAATTTGTCAGTGATTGACTGGCAAGTCAGCCCATCATTTTCATTAGAAAAAATAGTTTATAACTTTCACGAGTAAGTTCTAAATGAACTCTATGAAATTTTTACTGAAATAATTTTAGCATTTAATTTAACTCATTCTTTCTAAAAGCTGTTTGATGTAAATCCAGTTTAAAGCCTTAATCTAGAGCATCATTCACATTTCAAAAGTGATTTGAAACGTGAGTAGATTGGAGTGTTGTAATGGTAAATTGTACCTGTTGGTAAGTGGCAGCAAATTTAATGTTGAATGCCGTATTTAGTTGTGTGTTAGCAATTACAGAGAATTAGAGTTTTCTTGGAATATAAGAAATATAAACAGTGAAGAACTTCTATTGAGACTTTCATTCTAGGTTTCTACTACTTAGATTTCCCTGTGTTGCAAACAAGTTTGAGCCTGTTACTTTCACAGTTTTCTTCTGTTAAATACAAACTCTGCTAAACACCTTCTGTCTGTGCGTGTTGCTTGTGATGCATTGTTCAGGAGGTTCTGAATAAAAAATACCAAGAAATATAAAGGAAAGGTTTGATCTTCATTGTGGAATTCCTGCATTTACTAATGTACCCTGGTTTATTATGTTTAATCACCTGTGTGTTGGGGATAAATGTATTTTTGTAAATCACATGCTGTTCTTGATTACTATCTGGAAAACTGATGAAATATTGATAAGATTGTCCTCAATGTCACCTGTAAGAAAAGCTATTTTTAAAAGTCATCTTTTCCATACAGAACCTTAAAATAAATGTTATCTTGTCTGGTCTCAAATAACAGCTGCTTGGGAAACAGGGTTTTTCTGGCTTTTGGTGGAGGCTTCTGTCTTTTGGTGTGCAGCTTATGCTAAAATCTGAACCAATCATCTAGCCTCAAACAGTGGCGGCAAGCCAGAGTGTTTTGCTGTGGCAAGAACAGGAGAGTCAAGGTCATCTGCTAGAGTGTTGCCCCCTTCCTCTCCTCTGAACACTACAGAGTGGTAACTTAGACATAAGGTGTTAGCACTTTGCAAGTCCTTGACGCTGTTCCCCTCATGGTGGGGAAGATTGTGTGCGCTGTCAGTAAATGAAGTTCAGTAATATAGCCATAGAGGGTTATGTATTGATGTTTAGAAACATAGCTCTTCCTAGTGAACTGAAAGAGCACGCATTCGTATGTGAAGTAATTCTGCAGCTCAGCTGTTGTTTTCAGTTTGGTAGCTATGTATAACTAGTACAGCCAGATGAGTCTTAGGGAGTAATACATATTTAAAACAAATGTATGCCATTAGGTTAATGTAATATTCTTTCTTCAATCTTTTAACTAGCTTATTAGTTTGTAAAAATGCTACATGATGAACTGTTGCATGTTCACAGTGCAAATCTTTGACCTGTTTTCTAAATGCAGAAAGAGTGACATGTGCTTGACTGCCCCCCTCAAGATATGTTTTTATGATCTATATTTGTGTATTGATTTCTAGGTTTCTTTATTCAGATGAAGTTCAGATTGGTCCAGAAACAGTCATGACCACTTTATACACTGCTAAAAAGTATGCAGTTCCAGCCCTGGAAGCACATTGTGTGGATTTTCTAACAAAGCACCTCCGAGCAGATAATGCCTTTATGCTGCTTACTCAAGTAGGTAAATTTAAGCTTAGTTTTGATTTACTAGGAAAATCAGTATTTGGAGGGAAATGACTAAATATTACTTCACAGCAGGTTTGCTATCACATAGTCTATAATTTATGTATGAAAATGCCTTGTTGCTCTGTTAGCATTTTTACAGACTCGGTTGTGGAGGAAAGGCTTTTTGTTTGGGTTTTTTTTTTAATATGCAGTGGACTGGGACATTTCAAATAGAGCCAGTTTATTCTACAGTGTGTTTTCATGAATCTCTTAATTATTTTTTGTGAAGACTGTGCTTCAGTTCACTATAGTGGATTTGATGTGTACTTGTTTTAGTTATCTTGCCAAAAGTACAAACATAAGCACAAAGGAAGACTTGCATGTGGTGATTTCTCCTTAGTTATTTGCTATTTTGAGAATTTAAGTGCTCTTTAAGGTATAAACATGAAGAGTACTTAGACAAATCAATGTATTTTAATTTAGATCTATATTAGAGTAAAAATGCTTGCTTTTTAAGATCAGTGTTTTGTCAACTTTATGCTGAGGATATATTTCTTTACCTTTTTAGGCTCGTTTGTTTGATGAACCTCAGCTTGCTAGCCTTTGTCTTGACACAATAGACAAAAGTACTATGGATGCCATAAGTGCAGAAGGCTTTACTGATATTGATATAGGTAAGTTAACTTCACGTGTCCTAAGCATTAAAATTCTGAAGGCAGTTGTGGGGCACGAGAAGCCTTTGTGACAGAAACCCAAGATAGTTCGCCTCCCCCATCCAAGTATGTAGAGGCCCAAGCGCATCTTGCCTCCTTCCTTGTCACGGTGACCTGGGGTAGTTCACTTTCCCTCTCATCTGCACCCACCTTTGCATGGGCACCAAGGCGGTGGCCAGCTGTCTTTCTCAGAATTCGGACAAGAGCGCCTGCGTTACGTCAGCGAGTTTGCTAATGAGCAAAACGGACATTGCATATGTACGATATGTTAACCGGTGCGAGTTTTGTTATCCACCCCTGCAGTGCTTTCCTTCGAGCTTCACTCCTGAGCAGGGTTCCACTGCATTGGGTCCCCATTTGATTAGTGTTGGTGTCCCAGGGCTCCCACCATGGTAACGCTACACTTTCATTAAAGCCAGAGCTTCCACTTGCTTAATGCTGTACCTCAGCCCTGAGGGATCCACACCTGCTTTTTGCACATAACAGGAATCATACTGTTCTGTTGCCACATGGTACTTTTCTATTCAGAGTTGCACAGATCACATATGAAATCTGTTTGGGGGGGAAAAATCTGACCTGCTGGTTTCTGTGTTTCATCTTTTATGAAAAGGCAGCAGTTGTAAATTTGGTTAGTTAATTTCATTGTTCCTGTGTGTCTAAGATTTTACTCCAATTCAGCTAGACTGTGTGAAAAACTCAGACTTAAGGAACATATTCCAGCTCCTTAAAGAAACTGTAGTCATTGTTAGCTCATGTTCAGTAGGATTTGTACCCCGACTGTGAGTGTTCATCTCTACTCTTGATAAGTGCCAATCTGTTTTGACTCTCCAGTATATTTTCTATGACTGCAAACATGCCTTGCTTAAATTTAGGGCATATAAAAATTCCCAAAGAGAGAAGATTCAGAATATGAAAACACCTTTGTTTCAGGCTTGTGTTCTATGATAAACTGAGAATTTTTGCATACCTATTACTCATAAAATGTCAGAACAAGTAAGAAATACAGGAAAACTTGCTTTTGTAAAACACCTGAGACTACCTTGGCCCACATCCGTGTTCCACCTTCAGGCTTTGTGGGCGGCAAATATGTCAATGTTTAACATCACACTCATGAATCTTTAAACTGGTTTTGTGTGTGTTACTGCTGCTTGTGTCTATAGTTGATCCAGGTTGGCAGGTGGCCACGCTGATCAGAATATGACAATGTCATCATGAATAACTTGGTTTTTTAGTAGTATGTATTCACCGCTTTGTCACTTCCAATTTTGATCTTGCCCTAGCCATAGAAACTCTTTAGGATATTGGTTGTCACTACATAGATTATATATAATCACACTCTTAGGAATCAAGAAGAAAGTACATATGCTGTCTTCATAGCAGGAAAATGGTGGGTTTTTTTTTTTAGTTTGGAGTCTACACCATTGGGAGATTTCTTTATAGATAAGATAAGTTGTCTTATCTTTGATGTCATATTATGAATGTTCTTAGTGTTCACTTAACATTTTAAGCTTACTTAATGTGTAGCACTGTTGTTGGTTGGATGAAAACTGATCTAAATCTGTTAAATTTTTTTTCTTTAGACACATTATGTGCAGTTCTAGAAAGAGATACCCTTAGTATTCGAGAAAGTAGACTCTTTGGAGCTGTTGTTCGCTGGGCAGAAGCAGAATGTCAAAGACAACAACTGCCTGTGACATTTGGAAACAAACAGAAAGTCCTTGGAAGAGCTCTTTCCTTAATCCGTTTTCCATTAATGACTATTGAAGAGTTTGCAGCAGGTGAGTTTTGGGATTCTTTGTCTTACTGTTACACCATGTCTCTGCACTGTTCACCCGTGAGTGTTTAGATGCTTAACACTCTATTCTGTTATAATACCGCACAAATAAAAGTTGTGATGCACAAATGAAAGCAAAACATTCTGCAGAGTACACTCTGGCTGTTGGAAAATACTATTGTCATCTTCAGTTTGCAAGTATGTGTAGTTTAAATACAACAGTTGGAGTAATTTTTCAAATCATCTTAGAAGTTTTTTTTCTTTTCACAGGCCCTGCTCAGTCTGGAATCTTGTCAGATCGGGAAGTAGTAAATCTCTTTCTGCATTTTACTGTCAATCCTAAACCTAAAGTAGATTATATTGACCGACCAAGATGTTGCCTTAGAGGAAAAGAATGCAGCATTAACAGGTTCCAGCAAGTGGAGAGTCGCTGGGGCTACAGTGGAACAAGTGATCGGATTAGGTATGGCTTTTGAAACTGTTTGGAGGAGAGACAGAGAAGCGTGGGAAGAAAGGGAAAGTATTACTCAACTTTGGCTTTTGGGCGTAAGATACAGTAACAAACATGCTGCTTCTGTTTGGGGATGTTTGATCTTTTCCTTTATTTTAAAATAACTTGGGCTGTTGTGCACGTAAAATATAAAGTAGCAAAGAACATAGTTCAGGAGGATTGGGTGCGTTCTACAGTGATTGGTTGTTATCTTCATATTCCTTTTTAAAATACCAATTCTCGATCTGTTTTTATTTTGGAGATATTCAAGTGAATCTCTGGTTATTTTTGTTTAGTGATTCTGAATATCTTGGGGGATTAGCAAAACTTAATCTGTGAAGTTGATACCTTAGAAAGCATTTTTCTTACTATTGAAATCTAAATTGTAACTTTTTTAGAAAAAAAATAATGTCACTTTCAATTTTCTTCCCCACTTTTCAGTGGGAGTCTTTGTGCTACTTGACTGGCAATAAGGTAACACACTTGTCACAGTTGTTAAAATTCGTTTCCTGGCTTGTGTGTTACTAGGTTCACAGTTAATAGAAGAATTTCCATAGTGGGATTTGGATTATATGGATCTATTCATGGACCCACAGACTATCAAGTTAATATACAGGTACAGTATATTCTGTTTAAATAGGCTTATGCAGAAACTACACTTGTAGTACTTACAAAAGGTTTGGTGTGTATTTGAGTTGAGTCAGAGCTATCTGATAGGCCAGGAATCTAACCTGTGTTTTGTCCCCAACAGTGGTCGTGAGCAGATGACTAAGAACAATATGAAACTCTTCTCACTTTCTGCTGTATTCTCCTGTCCTTCAGTCTTTTTCAGTGTAGGCATTTCCTGAGACCAATTTTGTTTCTCTGGTTAGTAGCTCCTGGTGAATCTTTCTTCAGGATACTTGTCTGGTCTAACCTTTAATTCCTGTAAGCTTTCTGCAGAGGAATTTCATAGCTTTGTAATCTGTTCAGTTTTGCACAAAGTCTTTCCTTTATTAAAAGTTTCTAGTAATTCAGGAAAGAGATCTTGGATTTGTTGTCAACAGCTCTCTGAAATCAGTGACACAACATGCAGTGACTGCTGAAAAAGCCCACTGTGTCATCAGGAAGACACTGAAAACAAGATAAAAGGTGACATTGTGTTCTGTATGAAAACCAGATATACCCGCATCTGGAATATTTGTCCTGGTTTCGGCTGGGCTGGAGTTAATTTTCCTCCCAGTAGCTGCTGTGTTTTGGATTTAGTACCAGAAGAATGTTGATAATACACTGACGGTTTTAGTTGTTGCTAAGAAATCAAGGACTTTTCCCAGCTTCCCATGTTCGGCTATGAGCAGGAGTACAAGAGTTGGGAGTGAGCGCAGCCAGGCAGCTAACCCAAGCTGGCCAATGGAGATATTCCGTATCATAGGCATTATGCTCACTATATAACGGGGGTTGGCTGGGGAGCAGCAATGCTCTTGCTTTTCCATGAGTTCAGTGAAATCTGTGAGCTCCAGGAAATCCACGGGTTCTGCGATCACTGCTCAGGGATTGTCTGTCCAGTCGGTTGTTGGGTGGTGAGAAAAATTGTGTTGTGTATAGCTTGTTTTGCATATTCTTTTATTATTATTCCTTCCTTTGTTGTCTTATTAAACTGTCTTTATCTCAACCCACAAGTTTTACGTTTTGTCCATTCTCCTCCCCGTCCCACTATGGGGAGGAGCGAGTGAGCGGCTGCAAGGTCCTAGTTGCTGGCTGCTGGGTTAAACCATGACAGTATTGTGTGCAGTTCCCAGTCTCGCACAGTAGAATCAGAAGGTAGAGAAAAGGGTAATTAAAATTATTTGAGAGGATAGAGCTGCCAAAAGGCTAGGACTCACCAGTTTGTAGGGGAGAAGGCTGTGGGGAGGTGTGAGCAATGCTTCTAAAATCACGAGGGCAATGGATAAGGTAAATGCAGAATTGTTTGTTGTTCACCAAACCTCAGAACATTAGAACTAAGAGACTCTGACTGATACCAGCAGAAGATCAAAACAGATAAGGGTACTTTTGCAATGCAGAGGGTACTAAACATACTGCCACCAGAAAGCAGATACCCTGTTTTGAATTTGGTGGTATTTTAACATGTTCGTTCATCAATGGCAGAGCCATTAGAAGATTCCAGAAGGAACAGAAGGGGGATGTGCACTGTAGCACCCCTAGTAGAACAGTTGTGGATGCTGGGGGAACGGACAGCAGAGCCCAGACTTATGTGCTCAGCAGCTTCTGCCCTTGCCACTGTCACAGCATACTGGACCATTTGTCTGACCTGACTGGGCATTATATTACATTCTTAGCTCGCCTGGTACACGCGTTGGGGCTTAGAGGCTTGTCCTCACCCAGAGCTTTTTGGAAAGATTGACATCTTTTTTGCAGCTGATTCAGCCTTAGGCAGAAGGTTGTATGTTACTGTTACCATAACTTCTTCTGTAAAGTTGGTTCGATTTTAGGTTTGCTGAAACCATCGTCCCGGCATGGGAATCTCCACGGTTCCTTCTTGTAAATTATTCATTTGTGTGGATGTTCTCCAGGCTCCTATGTGAAGACCTTATCCTTATCTTGCTGTGCATTTTATATCTTCGTGCTGTTTAGCCCACCGGAGAGTCTATTGGGCTTTTTGCCACTGCTGTGTTGAAGGAATGATGTAACACTGGTTTTGATGCTTTCAGATAGCTGTTCCTAAACGTTCTTTTGACTGCTTAATTGTATTTTTTACATTTTAATCTCTCAGTTTGAACTTTTCTATTTTAATCTGGATATGACTTCATATTTCTATAGGATTCTCTTTTTTGCTTGTTTCCAGTAACAACCTTTTGCTGACCAGCCATGCCAGCTTTTTTCCGCCTTTTTCTCAAGCCTTTCCTAGTAGGTGATATGTACCAATACTGTACTTGAGCATGTGATTTTCTTCAGTAGCATGCATGCTTCTTATAAGGATTTGATGTTCTTAATTGCTCCTTTTAGCTTCTTTTGAACAAGCTTCCTCATTTTTCTCTTCGGAATTTAGCACAGCTGTGGTGGATTTGCTTTTGTTGTTCACCTGGGAGCATTGACTCTTAAGTATATTATAGACACTGTTACATAGTGTTTCCAGTATGAAATTTTGAATCTGATCCTGTTCATCACTCAGTACCAAATCAAGGGTTGCATTTCTTCCTACTGAGCAATTGGTTAGCAAGCTCATGAAATGGACATCTAAAAATGTCACCCCTGCTTCATGTCCTGATATGACACTTGCCCTGTCTGAGCGGGTAATTGAAGACACCGCTGAAATTGTATTTCCTTCTCTTGTAGCCTGTTTGATCTCTCTTAGCATGTTGTGGTCAGGATTGTCTTCTAGTAATACTGATCCAGCACTGTATTTTTTTTTTTTCCTTTCAAAGTATGGAATTTCAGTCCGTTTTGAATTCTGTTTATTATTGAGATGAGTTTTGATTTGATTCTAGGCTTTCTAATGGGGTACTAGTATTCTGTGACTGGCACAGTTTTACTCTGCTGTGTATTTCATAACCTGGTACTATCGCATCACACTGATTTGTTAGGTGTGTGGGAAATTCTGTGAAAGAAAGAATCTGTGACTTAATTTAGGGACAGAAATGTCATTGTCCCTATCTTAATTCATAGACTTCTAGGCATGTGGTGGAACTGCTGTTTTGTCTCATTTCTGGGCATCCTATTTAAATGACAATTTATGTCTTCTGTTTCCTATTTGATCATTACCATCCTGTACTTAAGGACAGGAATTTTGTGTCTGTCTCTTAAGAAAAAAATGTTGTGCCTTTCTGCTTACGATGTTCCAAAGAGAATGTATCTTTAATGAGGTTTTGAAGGAATTTGTTGGCTTTTCTATGTTCCACAGTTTAAAAGCTCACTTGCAAATTCCTCTATTTGAAGTGCCATCAGTTTGGTTTTCTCAAACAATACATCTATGTGAAGGAGTAGCATAGTGCACTAGATTGGATCTTTTGAACAAAAGAGTTGGTACCGAGGACCTAGCAGCTATACTATATGTATTTGGGGATTTTTGCTTTGCACTAACTCTTGTTTGATCGTCTTGGCTAAATTCCTGTTAGCAGAGGAGAGCGTTTGGTGTGCTCCCTCAGCATGTTTGCTGGATTTATTTCATTTGAAAAGAATTTAGTTCTTGGAAGGCAAACCAAAACATATTAAGTGAGAATGTTCAAAAGATTCACTTGAAAAACATGCTCCTGATCCAGACTGAAAGGATAATGTACCTTTATGGCTCAGATCACAGAATGGTAGGAGTTGGAAGGGACCTCTGTGGGTCATCTAGTCCAACCCTCCTGCCGAAGCAGGGTCACCTACAGCAGGCTGCACAGGATCTTGTCCAGGCAGGTCTTGAATATCTCCAGAGAAGGAG
>Ga0065711_1044890_pt1 | contig 13815 bp, 8 predicted proteins | sample Hoacrofraction12_FD_59098 | JGI IMG/M metagenome (GOLD analysis project Ga0065711, IMG submission 59098) | Hoatzin crop microbial communities from Cojedes, Venezuela - Epithelial fraction 12 v2 (version 2) | ecosystem: Host-associated > Birds > Digestive system > Esophagus > Crop | place... | reverse complement strand
CCCGCAGCGAGTTTGGTCCCGGTCATGCCTCTGCGCCAGCTCAGCAAGGTCACATCCTCCCAGCCTGGAGGCACGCCTGTCTCCATGTGGGAGAGAGCAAGTATTTTAAGTACAGTTTTCTTTCTATTTCCACTCTAGAAAATTACCTAACAACAATTAATGCCAGTGTTTTGGTAGTATATAGTAGCAGCGCTGTCATGTGCCAAGGCAAGGAAGGGCCTGAGAACGGTTCAGCAGAAAATTACTTTTATTTTAAGCTCTCAGCTCTGAGCTAAAGGGAGGTTTCAAACACGTGGCACAAGTGCTTTTGGATCACATTTAACATAAATTTTGTATGTTTGGAAACACTGAAACTAGAAACTGCAACAACAAATGGTGTGTTTGGGCGAAAAGATAGCAGGGAGAGAAGGAACTAGCATATCTAGAGATCTTATCTTAGTTTTTCTTGGGAGGACAATCTATCCAGCCAGCACTGGAAGTTGATCATGGTTGGGTGGTTCCCAGCAGCTGCATTTGGAAAGGAAAGGGAGGCAGCAGCAGGCCAGGTAGATATCCAAGCTCTTCCGTGTCTGCTCTTTTCAGTTAAATACCAGATGTTAGGACTTCACTTGTAAACTTTTAACAACAAGGATGAAAATGAAATGTTTTCCGAGTTCTCTGCCTGGCTCTGTTTCCACACCAAACAAGGCACACACATCCCTGCTCACCTGCACTCGCCTGTTTGCAAGTGAAATGTTAGCCTCGTGGTGATTTCCAAGACTGCTTAGTTTTCCCTTGTCTGCTGTAGCAGGAAAAAATATGGAAAAAGCCAGCTCTCATGCATGCAAAAGAGACCTTGGTGGTCACTGGTGCCCTGTTAAGTGCCGTAGGAGATCATTTGTTCAGCTTGCATAAAACTTCATGCTGCTAAGGAAATATATCCTGATGAATTGGATATATTTATGGATATATTCTATATTTAAATATGAAAATCATGCTTATTGCACAGCTTTTATTCAGTTCATATGGTCCCATTCTTCCTCAAAGTCTTCACTAGCACAAACATTAACAGGGTGCAGTGACCTGCCCGTGTTTTGGCCTGACACCTGGGAAGCATTTTTATTGCGCAAAGTTTCCTTATCTGCTCCAGCAATAAAACTAAAGGACCCAGGTGTCCTTGCCTTCGGTACTCTGCTAGGCCCCTCTCCTCTCCCCGTCTGCCCGGGGTGCTAGCAGGAGCCCTCCTGCCAGGGCTTGGCTCAGTGGCACCTCTCCGCTGGGCAGCGCTAACCTGACTCTCTGCGGTCTGGATCGCCAGTGAGGGACCAGACGTGGCTGTTGTTTCTAATTAACGTTTGCAGTATAGTAAAGATTTATTTATAAATATGTATACAAGGGCCTCATTTAACAAGCCCCGACTCCCACCCAAAGTCACCGCCTTTGTGAGCGAGGCCCACTCACCTGCTGAAATATCCCTTGGGCCTGAACGTGTTGAAACAATTTGGCGTCCCGTGCTGTGCAATGTCTTAAATGAATCACAGTGCAAGAAACAGATGTTTATTCCAGTGGGTGCAGGAGTCCAGACACAAAGTATTGGGTTTCTCTCTGTCTCAGATAACAGGACAAAGCAGAAAAATCGGGATTAAACATTCTATGTGTGTCCCACATGGAAACTGTAAACCTTAAAAACGTTGCCCAGGTCCCATAACTGGCCATGCGGGAGTGACCCCTGCAGTTCACGCGGCAGTCCCAGGCTGCAGTCAGCATTCGGGCACAAGCCCCGGCGCTGGCATGTGCCCTGCGGTTTGCACCAAACCCCAGGGGGTTGTTTGGGTGCTCTAGTTCAGTGTCTGGCCACATTTTTTAGCTCCCATGCCCAAGAGAGGCTGATTCATAGCCCATGGTTTGGGACCATCTGAGACCCTATCTGTGATATTTAAGGTCTTTGGGCACCGCCACCCTGAGATCTAACTGCAGAACTGAGCCCTCGGCTTTCCAATTTAGCTGTTTTCCTTAAAACAAAGGCTCATTATGTTTGATTAGTTGTTTTTATCTGTGAAACCAAGACTCTAGATTAGGAATCAGAAAAACTGGGCTGATTTTTTTTCCAAATGAAACATGAAATGTGAGGAGGTCCCAAGAAGTTTGGGGGCTGGGATGTCCCTGTCAGGTCAGCTGCTTGGCTCTTAGCACTCAGTACAGGCAATGTTAACTCAAAATTCTGTGCAGGAGATAGCATGAGCCTGAAAAATCAAATGAAGCAATGGAAAGGGTTCCTGCAGAAAGACGGCGCGTGTCCAGGGACGCTCCTTGCCTGCAACTTTTCTGCCATGCACTAATTCTGTTACTGTCAGCAGGAAATCATTGCCCACGCGGGTCCTGTTTGGGGTCAGCTCTAAAAGACTTGGGGGTCTGGGCAGCGCTCTGTGCGCGGGGTCCCTGAGGGATCGCAGCCTCCGGCCCTGCAGGGCAGCAGTCACCGGAAAGCAGTGTGAGCCCAGACCTCCGGCCGCTCCTGCCGCCTCCAGCCACCATCTTTCAGCTGGCAGCAACTGCGGAAAATGAAAAGCACCATTTTTACATTTTTAAATCTGTCTAAACAAACAGACCTTCGCTCAGACAGAGCTCTGCCTCCTCCCGCATCTTGCCAAGCGCCGTATCACTGCCAGTGCTTCCTGGCTCCAGGAGCTGAGCTTCGCTCATACAGGAGGAAAGATCTGCTGCTTCTTTCCTGTTCCTGTCTGCATCACTCACTGCACTGAAAATGTGCTGTATCCTGAGTTATTCTTACACAAGCCTTCCCATTGTTTGGGTCACTGGTCATGAATTCTGTCCCTTTGAAGAAATATGACCCGTGCTACGGAAAAGTGAGAATGATGCTAAGTCTGCACGAGATACTCATGGCTGTGACATACAGGAAAAGGATGAGTGCTTTGCACTGTCCTCATGAATGAAGCCACAGGAAGGAGGTGTGACAGGGCAGCAGGCGAGCTGCTGGGAAACTTCCACAATTCCTGATGCTGCACTGGCTCAATTCACATCCTCACCCTGCATTTCCATTGACTGAAAATGTTCCTCATTTATTAAAGGGCTCCTCTGGCACTGAAAGCCTTGTCTCTCCTAAGGCACTTTTTCTTAAATACCTAACACCAGTGATTCTGACCTGATTTGTGACATTTGTGTCATGACGACCTGTGCTGAGCAGGGCTGGGTGACATGGGGACAATCATCAGTCCCCTGCATGTCTCTCCACACCAGCACCACTCCGTTATTCTCACCAGTAATGCCAGCTGAGTATTAGCAAGAGTGGGAGAAAAGACTTGTGCTGACAGAGAACCAAAGTGCCTCTCTGATGGCTGCAGTCTCCTCCCCCAGACGCCGTTGTCAGCCGTGCAGGGTGTATTTTGCTGGAGCAAGGGAAAATCAAAATGCCACGGCCAAAGGCCTGGTGCGGGCAGATGCCAAGCATCACCGGGTGCAGCCTGCAGCCCGAATCATTTGGGGTTTGCTGCTGGGGCTCTCTGCCCCGCATTGTCCCTGCGGTCACTCAGCCTTTTTTTTGCCCAGCCCGGCTCTCGGCACTGGCAGTGCCCACGCTCTCTGGCCCGGGCTGCACTGCCCATCGCTGAGCTCCTTCCTGCACCTCCATGCCTCGCTCCCGGAGCCTGCTATCGTGTGCAAAAAGGAAGAAGAAGGCAAAACAAGCACAGCCAGGATTCACATAATATTGCTGCAGCTCTGCCAGGAAACAGACTGTAAAAGTTCCTGCATTTAAAGCTGGGAGATGAGTTTTATTGTTAGTAGTTGTTATAGCAACCCGAGGTGCCGGAGAGTAATACATGCTCAGCGCGTTGCAACAGACTCTGACAAGTTCAAGGCTGTTGCCTTGCTGCTAAATCTTGTTGCCAAGGCAATGCAACATAAGGCAAGAGCCTAGAGAAATGAATACTGCTGACAGCTCGTGCCAGCAGGCTCAGTCTGACTAAAACGGAACTTTTGAAAGTAATGTTAACTTAAATAGCACAGCAGCAGCAGAAGGGAGAGGGGAGCACGGAGAAGGAGGAAAGGATCCAGAGGAGAAGCGGTGGGTTAATGTCAAGCAACAGGTAAAGGAAAGTCTTCGATTAAAAAGCAGTGTGGCTGAATAGGATGTCTTAGCCTGTGATGCAAGAAATGGGCCACAGTTTTGGAGGGAGTGAAAAAACATCGCAAAATTCTCATTTTTTGCCTTTGCTTAACCTGGACAGTACTACCGTAACTTGAATGGGACCTTTGGCTTTTTCCCAATGGTGTTGACAGCAAAAATCATTTTCTTAGTAAATTTGTCCAGTGACGCAGGTATTGTTGCTGCTGTAGTAAAAGCCATGAAGTAGCTCGGTTAACTTTCAATTTTGTGTTCATTTCCAGCCTTTTTAAACATGCTTCACAGGAAAATGTTAACTGGAAAAGAAATGAGGCTGCAAGTTGATTATTCTCCCCTGACTATGATTCACTGTTAATGTTGATAGTGATATCTGAGTTGAAGGAAGAGTACAACCCCAAGGACCACAGAGGCAAAACAGATGATCAATGCCGAAGAAGTCAGGTAATTAAGTTAATTTCAACTACCAATACAATATTTTGACATGTGCAATGGGATACTGGGCTACTAAAATGCAAGTACTACTGAAGTGCCTCAAATAGATACACAAAGATCTCAGATGAACTTGCTGACTTGTCTACTTATTTGTGAAGAAAAGCACATTTCTTAAACAATTACCGTAGCAGTATTCTGATCCACTCCTACTCATGTCTCATGCATTTTACATTTTCATGCACTATCGACAGCTAAAAATGACCTCATGTTTTCCTGTTCAAGGACTATTTCAGTATGTGCATCTTGCAGTACAGCAGCAGCGTACAGCAGCATACCTGAGACCACCAAATGCCCCAGGGGCAGTTTGTTCTCCTGGCACCTACTGTGGATTCTGGAAAAGTCAGGTCTGTGAGCACTTTGTACTATTTTAAAATGGGAAACTAACAAATTGTACTGGAAATTTTTTGTGCAATCATGGGCAGAGCCATCTCTATTGACCTTCATAAAAGTAAGGCTTTTAATTAACTGTGAAAAATTTTTGTACTAATTTGAAGTTCTTTAGCTCTGGGCCAGGAAGCAAGCAGGTGACTGGTCATATGCTTGTAACCATCATTTGGTTTTCACCAGCTAAATTATATTCAAAGAAGCTAGCAATGTGTTACTTGCAACCTTACTACTGTTACTGGCATTTTTCCACAGTCGTCATAGCTAGCTGTGAGATATTATATGATCAGAAAGGAGAGAAAACCTGGTTCAGGCAGTTGTGAAGGGAACATGGCATTGCCCCAGAGGATGCTTTTATGTGAAGACTGTCCATTAGATAAAGAAACGTGAAAATCCTAGAACTGGACATTAGCATTTTTTGAGTAAGAAAGCAAAAAGAAACTCTATTTTTAATCTTAGTTAAATTTCCCTGCTGGAGATTCCACGCATGGTGTTACTTCTGAATATATCCAGGAGAAGGTTTCAAAGCCTCCAGAATATCCTTCCTTTTTCTGAAGAGATGCACAGACAGAAGCCTGGCTAGTAAAAAGGCAAAGCCATATGGGCAGGTCACGCAGCAACATCGACACTTACTTGATCTGCAGGATCCCAGAGCATTTCCAAGACCCGGCTCTCCGATCTGCAGGTCCCATCTGCCCTTGACGCCTGTGATAGTAGAACCCTTCTTGGAAGGTTTCTAGACCATCTTTACCACCCTGAGGGTTTTGTGTGATGTCTCCTCCAGGACAGATGGGATGCACACAGGGAGCTCAGACCCCCCAGAGGAAACCGTGGCCGAATCGCCCTGCAGCTAAGCGCACCTTGGCACACGCTCCAAAACACAGGGGCACAACCCAAGGGCATCCCCCTCTGCTGTCTCCTGTCTCCTACCCCTCCCCTCCCCTGCTCTGCACCTATTAAGTTGCTTGAGAGCCATCCCCAGAGAGCAGGGAAACAACGTGGAGCCGGGACAGTGTGTCATCAAGATCGCTACTGATAGCAGAGTAGACAGAGCTATTTCCAGAATGATTAATACTATTAGCACATGCTGAAGCTTAAGACTGAACATTAGCTTCAGAGGAATGGATTCTGATGTAAAAAGTGAATAAATGAGACAACTGTCAGAACAATGAGTGGTGAACCAAGTAAAGATCCTTAGCGTAGCAGGTGCAAAGCGCTGCCTGCTGGCCTGTTTTCACTGAAGCTGCTGGTAAAATTCCCACTGTCCTTCAGGCTGGAGAAATAGCCCAGCAATGGCATGTGGCACAGAGGTAACCAAACTAGCCAGCAGCAAGGCTACTCCCACAAATAATTAGCCGCATGGCATTTCAGCAGGGGCATGGTGATGGTAACACCCTGGCTGCCAAGGCACTGCTCCTCCCCCCAGCCCAGACCATGCACCACCGCTCCTGGAGCCCCTTCGGGGATCTTAATACTGCCCTTTCCTGAACATACCTGGAGTGCTTGCAGGAGTACCAGTCTGAGAGCTCGTTCTGTTGCTGAATGAAAAGCGTGTCTTAAAAGGGCTGTCTGACTTCTACTATCTTCTCATAATCCCGGTGCTGGAGGTCTCAAATGCCGTAATTGAAAACCTGCTGTTCATCTTCTGAAAGTCAGGCTTAACCTCCCATAGGCAGCTCCCAGAAGGACAGTATTTTGCATAATCAGTTACGTTGCAGGGAATATGTTTAGCATTTTTCTGGTTTTTTTCTCCTGACGCTTTTCTCACAGGAGAGCAGGCAAACAAACCTAGTCATAGCTGTGCAATATCCTCTTCCCCGATTCCTTTTTTTCCGATTCCTTTTTTTAACCCCAGTCATCAAGGCTACTTGTTTTCCTAAGAATAACACATTGTATGGGCAGTTTTTACTTTCCTTTCTGAAAATCTGTTCCTCTCTTTCTTACATGAGACATCTTGACTATAGATGTCTTGAATGTATCCACTAAAATCTGGTGGGTTTTGTTAGCTTAGATCTGTGTCTGCAAAGAAGTCACACACTCAGGGTGTTTCTCTGGAATAGCTAATTCAGCTTGGACCGAGCCACATGATCCCCTTTTCCAGCCTTGCCTTACGGCCTCTGAGGAATGCTGCATTGGCTGCGAGGGAATTACTAGGTCTTGGCAAGACATGTTAATATCCTCGCAAAGACTTGTTAGGGACCAAGACTTCAGCCTCCAACTATTTCCTCTGATAAAGCAGAGTATTCACAGCAGTTCATTAGTCTTGAATCACCAGTTTGACTTTGTTTGAGAGAAATGAAAGTTTCCCCACAAACCAGGACTCTGCAAGTAAAGCTGGCTCGTGTTGCCTGCCTGCTACCAGGCTTCAAGACAAAATCACAAAGTATCGAATCCAGCTGGAGAAATCAGTGGCTCAGGATGCTTCAGTCTATGGCTGAGAAAAAGAATACCCAGGTGGAAGAGAGGCTATGAATTATGATGACATCTGCTGCACTGGAATTTTGAAAGACAAGATATTAAGTCCGTCAGGACATCTGAAAACTTGGACTCTCATAGGTGGGGATGCAAGTTTGATGTTTCCTCCTGCAGACCTGCCCATGCTCATACATAAAGATCATGGCAGCGACAGAACTACGGTGTCATTTATTACATCTGTTGTTTGTGGTTTCTTTAACACTCAGTGTTATCTTTCCGTTAGCATCCAAAATTACACTGATAATCCTTGAAAGCACGAGAGCGTGAGTATCATATCTGCAGCTGGATCCCTCTGCTAGGAAGCTAGTTACACAGCATGGAAAGTATTTTGGCTATCTCATTCTGAATCATTGATAACAACATCACAAGTGAAGGGACCGTATTGTTCATCCATGAGATGGGCAAGAACCACTCCCGCTGTCCCAGCATGTTGCTGTCCTGAGCACCCGCTTGCAGGGCAGAGAGGCAAGGTCTGAGTTACACCTTTAGTAAACCAGGAGCAGCTTTCTCAAAGCGTGGGAGGCACAGCAGGTGGATCACAAAACTGGTCCCTCCATGCCAGCTTCCCAAAGCACTTGAATCACTGAACTGAGCTTCAGAGCATAGCGCAGAGGACACCATAAAGGAACCGGAGAGCTAGCCCCCAGCAGCAGCAGCCGGCCCCGGCAGCTGGAGTGCTCGATCTGAGTAAGGGTATCAGTCAGATGCTCAGAAACTCCTAGCTGACTTACAGCCCCATTTCTTGGCTGTGTGCTGGCCTCTTTGCACTTCTGGTGTTGGAAAAGGAAGTGAAACAGCTGGTTCTCATGTATATGTTCAACAGCTTTGAAAAGACCCCCAGTCGCTGGAAACCGGAGCAGAGCTGTGAGGTCTGGAGCTGGTTTCCTACCCAAAAGCCAGGCAGGATGCTGGATCCGTAGCTGCAGTTTGGCTTGACAGAGGGCCAACTCCAACACCGTTGTTCTCATCTGCTTTAATGTTGGCTGAAGCTTTGTGTGCCGTTTTCCCATTCAGCACCATCCAAGCCTATACGAAAGACTGAAGTCCCCCCAAATTTCTGAGGAGTGGAGACACAAATTGTAGTCTTGTTCAGTTTCCTTTGCTGTCACCCAATTCATATTTTTGACACTGGGATCCAAATCAGGACCCCAGTTCAGCAGCTACCAAAGGACAGGTCCTATTCCAGGCTCCCTTGGGCTGTGCATACCCTTAGTCAGGCACATTTTTAAAAAACTCACTACAGGCATGCTTAGGCCTTGAGAAAAAAGTGTCGAGCAGAAGGACAGGGAACCAGCGCGATCAACCATACACAATGAGATATGTTCAAGCCAGCTAATGGGTAATCCTGTGTGTAAGTACCATAAATCCACAACATAACTCACTGTCCTGCTTGGCAGAAAAGTGTTATTGCCTCTTGGGAAACAAGCATTCCTGATCAAAGACTGTCCTTGTAGGATAAATAATCAAACCAAACTAATGCGTATGTGTGTATATATATATAGTTCACATGGATTTATATGACATGTCACATATGCTAATGTCAGTCCATCTGAGGGGGTAGAAACTGATGGGGAGGTTGTAGCTACAAAAAGAAAGGGAATTTTCCGGTGAACCTCAGCATGGCAGAGATTGTTCTCAGAGGTCGTAAAAGACTTCTGCAGCCTGCTAATTATACACTAGTCAAATCTTATTACAAACAAGTAATAAGTATAGGCACGTTTGTTGGTTTTGCTAATGACATTAATGTCTTTTTTGATGATTTGCAGAGTTACAGCGGGCCAGAGACTCAATTTGTACTGACATATCTCCCACTCTGGTGAAGCCTAGGCAACTCTGTTGATGTTTGACATCTTTTTACCATCTATCTTTAGACAATTCAAGGTCTGTTCTCCTCACAGTAGCTGGAGCTGCTGCTTCTGTCATGTAACACTTACACATTCAGAACTCCACTTAGACAGTGGATCTGCATATTATTTTCTAGTATATAAGTGATGATACATAGAATTACACATTACTGTTGTTAAAGGGAATCTGTGCTTTTACTCCTCCACAGTTTCCTTATTGCCCTTAGCAAAATGGCTGTGGCACTGAAGTCTGCTGTGTAGATTCATTTATCTTTCCCCTGTGGAGTCCCAGAGAGTTCAGATACCCCAGTTAAAACCCCTGACTTTGCAATTTAGGGTAAGTCATCAGCAGGAAAAGAGACAGACTTGGAGATGATTAAAATACGTTCTGAAGAATTACCAGGATTTGCCAGGCAAAGACGAGCAAAGATTTTTGTCTCACACACTATCCACATGCCTCTGCGACTGATTTGAGTTTCCAGCGCCTGTTTGCACAGACCTGATCATCAGTCCTGCTGCCCTGCGCTTCCTGTCTGAGAACAAACCGAGACGGCCAGCAGAAGCAACCTCACGTCCTTGAGCATGAAAACCACTGAACACAATTTGTCCCGCCAGAGAGATCAGTGCTTTAAGTATGTGAGTAATCCACTGCCTTCAGAGGAACATGGACGTTCCTCTGAATTTTTCAGAACTTTTCAGGGCGCTCTCAACGGCTGCAGCGACAGCAGGACATTGCGCCGAGCACACGCTTGCACGCTGCAGGCGAGTGCCAGGGAGCCCACGCTGGCGCTGCCGGCCCGCGCTGCTCTTCGGGGAGCCCCGCCGCGCTGGGGCAGCCAGCTCCGGCCCCCCAGCTTCCCACCCGCCCGTTCCCAGCATTACGCATCCCTGGGAGCACACTCAGAAACTACAGATGAGGTCATTCCCAAGAGTCTGCTTAGGTATTTGGGGCCCTTGACACTGAGCGGAGCTAAAATTTTATACTCTGTGAATGGTTTTTAAAGGGAAAGTGGAACTATTTTTACAGTACATTAGCAGTTTGTTAATCGTGAATTGGTAAATGATTAACTCCTCTAGAAATTGTTTATCCTTATCATTAGAGATTGTGCTAACATATGTTCTTCGATCCTATTTGCTTCAAAAGAGGCTTTGGGAGTAACAGTTGCCTATGTAGAATCCAAAATCAAACATTATTCATGAATTAATGTTGTTTATGCATACTAACAAATTTGAGGTTGATTTCATCTCTGTGCTGTCCTTTCAAGTGATCCACCAAATATGAAAAGCAACAGTTTGCCCGAAAGGCCCACCATTTGACTTGATCCTCTAAATTTCAAAGCTTCTGTCCAGGAAATTACGCCACATGCTCCCCTGTGGGTCCAGAGTTAGAACAACAAGCGCAACGTGCAAAGATACGTCGCCACTGAGGGCGGGGGGTGACTCGAGCTTTGTCATACGCCCAGTTTGTCTTGGCATAACAAAGCAGAAAGTGGACGCTTACGGTGGAGTCCAGGATAGGTACAGAAAGCCTTTTTCAGAGCTATTGAACACCCACATCCCTCAGCCCACAGCCTTACGCTCCCGTCCTTCTGTGCTCCTCTCGCCCAGGCTTCCCTCCAGGTGTGGGTCTGGCGACAGCACACCCCTGTCAGAGGCAGCAGTTCAGCCCCAAGTCACAGTTAACATGCTGACGAAGAATTCCCAACTTGTTGTTCAACCAACATAAACCTTTTGCCCAAGCGTAGATGGTGCTGAGCCGACAAACGTGGGTTTCTTGATGCAAAAGGATGTGCTGTGCTCCAAATGCATCATCAGAATCACAGATTAGAGATGTCTTTTTTAAAAATGTGCTCTGAACATGAGTTTTTGCTTCCAAAAATAACTTGTATTTTGTTCATATTAGAAGAGCAGGATGTTCTTTCCTGTCCTGAAGGGATAAGGAGGAAATGAGAACTGTGGGGTTTTCATATGATATGAGGTACTATTCTTCTGGACTAGTGCTGTGAATCTTGATTTTTTTTTCCCCCTAGCCTGAGCATTTTATTCCCCATGGACCTCATTTTGCTGCAATTCATGCTGATGTTACCCCAGTGAAGCTTTCATTTCAAAGGAATTCCTCCATATTTACAACCTCTCTCATCCTAAGGCAGCAGGCATTAGAAGAGAAGCAACCTACTGAAGACAGCGAATGCTGAATGTTGCAAACCCCTTTTCAAATGAGATAAAGTCAGTTGAGAGACATGAGTGGCGGCAGAGAGCATCCCTTCCTGTCCTCTGCGTTCGAAGGAAAGAGATGGCTGTTTGGAGGAAATGTGAACGTAATGGACTGTACATTTGTGTCCCATTGTACCGAGGCCTGACAGGAAACACTTGGGGTTCGATTCAGGAAAAAGTAAATAGTAATCCTTTATGATACTCTCATAACCCTGGTTGTCCTGCAGTATTTGACTACATCCCTGTCTTTAGCATATATATTCTCACAGCTCTCTCCAGCAGACCAGAAGGAAATCTGGCCACTGGGGAGCGGGGGAGGCATGGGAAGAGACTGTGCAGCAGTTTCCAGCCGACAGCCCTCCTAAGCGACAGCAGAAGTCCAGCGACTCTCTCCCTTTTAAACCAAAGGGACTCCAGAGCAGCTGCCATTATTGACTGACACCACGGCAATTCCTTACAGGAGGAGCACTGCAAATACCGAACTTTGGGGAATTTCTGAGCAGCCTCCGCCAAGCCCATGAGAGTGCTCTCTGGCCATTGGCTCTCGCTGGTGTATATGTCTGATCTATAGACAGCTGCGGCGAGGTCTGCCATCATGTGCATGGGGCCACAGCCTCCTCAGCAGCCCCTGGGGCATCCCTTGGCTAGAGGTTCACCCTGCAGCAGAGTGGAAAAGGCTCCAGCCCTCAGTGTTTAGAAACTTTGTTCCTCATACAGCCAGCTGGAGCTGAAGTGGTCCCTGGAAATGCCTTTCATCGCTCCTGAGGGAGCCTGCCTCCTGGAGCGACCCGGGTCAGGGAGCTGTTACGGTCCTTTGTCTGTGAGGAACATGGAGTGCCACCAGTGTTTGGTGTTTTGCTGTACGGCTCTTGAAGCTGCAAAGATTGCAAAAGAAACCAACACCACCTCCCACCACCCCCCCATAACCCAGAAGAGATGGATTGAGGACATAATGCCCTTGATTGAAAACGTAGGCACCCAGGAAACCTTGTGGTATTCATATTTTTTTTAACTAGAGCTAAAGTAATTTGGCATGCACGTCCCCTGAGCTGCTTCCTAAACCACAGCTGCATGAGGAATTATCTAGCTCTTAGCTGAAGTAACTCCTTAAAAAAAAACCCAACATGTAGGTCATTAAAGTGCTAATAAAAAATGTTGATGAATCTCTGAGCAGTGCTCTGATTATCTCTCTGTGGGGAATGAAGAACTCATTAACATGAGCTCCATGCCACTCCCTCCTCCTTTCTCAGAGTTTGGCACAAAGCAAGGAAACAAATGTTTGTGGTTTGGCCAAGTTTCTAGTGAGTAGCTCAGCTAGGTCCACTGATTAGACACATGGCTTTACAGAGGGTGAAAAGGCTGCAGTGCTCTGTAAAGTGACAAAGTATTTCTGCCAGATCGGGTCCCCAGAACCGAAACGCTTTACCTGTTGTGTGGAATTTTTGCAACATATTTAGCAGGAAATGTACAGAGAGAGGGTTTCATTGACACGGCAGACAGGGAGCAACACTGTGAGGCCCAGAGAGAGTAACAGAGCCAGATGTATGTCTGAGGACCCGCTCTCCAAAAATGCAGTGCTGTGGTAGCTTACTATGGGGTTGGTTTCACTCATTAAGTGGGGGTTTTTCAATACTAAGCTACAGTCAGACCCCAAAAGATCAGTCCTGGCTATCACCTGTCCTCCCTGCTCCAGACATAACCTCTCCTGCCCCGCAGAAAGGTGTCTGTGCAGCAGCCCCCAGGCACCGCAGGAGCCCGCAGGCAGGCAGCACAGGCAGAGATCTCCATTCGCTGCATCACCTGCAGGAGCTGCAGCACGGAGACCTGCCGAACTAGAACCGGCCGAGGCCAGGGACTCTCCAGCAGCACCTGGCAGTTGTTTCGAAGGAGGGAACAAAACCTCCAGAACTAATGGGAGAAGTCCCTCCCATGCTGGAAAGTTTCTCCTTGATTTGGCTTGTAATCCATTTATGGCCTGAATCATGAGGACTTGTCATCTCCATGATATTTCCAGGACTAAAGGAAAACTCATCCACATGCCCAGGAGAAGAAAACTCACCCTACAATAAACACGAAGGGCATCTTTAAATGCCTGAAAGCCTTCTGCTGGGATAAGCAACTGCTGCCTCTGAAATTCAAATCTCAAGATGTATGATCAATGTCATGCAGCACCTTAGCACTCAAATCAAGCTCCTGAGACATCAAGTCTGTCCCCTGCTGTTGCAGACAATGCATCATATAATGACTTTAATAAACTTCATCTTGAAAGCAGTGATATTTTTC
>Ga0065711_1044892_pt1 | contig 13816 bp, 6 predicted proteins | sample Hoacrofraction12_FD_59098 | JGI IMG/M metagenome (GOLD analysis project Ga0065711, IMG submission 59098) | Hoatzin crop microbial communities from Cojedes, Venezuela - Epithelial fraction 12 v2 (version 2) | ecosystem: Host-associated > Birds > Digestive system > Esophagus > Crop | place... | reverse complement strand
GAAAGTTCTAACTGCTAGAACTTGATGCCTTTTTATTAGAGATTTGTAATAACAGTCTAACAGTCCTAGTAACAGAAATTGTGTAAGATCAGAGGAAGTTTGGTACTTGGAGGTGCTAAAAGGATATTTCCCTGTGAAAGAAGAATATTGCTCATTCTGAGAAGTTGGTTCACTCAGCAATCTAGTCAATCACCCCCAGTTCTGGAACCTCTTCCACACAGCAGCTCCCTGATCATAATGTTGTCAGCTGGTAGGCTGCAGGTCCTGAGCTTCGTTTGTACATTGGAAGCTGAACTTCTTTTAAACCACCCTAAAATAAATGTGATGCAACTGAAACAGGATAGTCACAGTAGACCACTGTGATGGGTTAAGTATGGCTGGCTGCCAGGTGCCCACCAGGCCACTCTCTCACTCTCCCTCTTATGCAGGAGAAGGGAGAAGTTAAGATTGAAAACTCTTGTTGGTTGAGATAAGGATGTGGAGATCACTCACCAGTTACCAGCGTGTACAAACCAGACTTGACTTGGGTAAGATTAATTTATTGCCAATTAAAAACAGAATAGGATAGTAATAAAAACAAAACTAATAACACCTTCCCCCCGGTTCCCCCTTTTTTCCAGGCTCAATTTCACTCCTCCATTCCCAGCTCTCTGCCTCCTCCCTGCCCCAAGCAGCATGGGGCAATAGGGAATGGATGCCGTGGTCAGTTTGTAACACTTTGTATTGACCGGTCCTTTGTCCTCATGCTTTTCCTGTGCTCCAGTGTGGGGTCTCTCCCATGGGATACAGTCCTTCACAAACTTCTCCAGCATGGGTCCCTTCCCACGGGGTGCAGTCCCTCAGGGACAGACTGCTCCACTGTGGCTGCCCCTTGGGCCACAAGTGCTGCCAGCAAATCTGCTCCCACCCAGGCTCCTGTCTGTGGACTGCAGCTCCTACCAGGACCCTGCTCCTGTGTGGGCTCTCCATGGGCTGCAGCTTCCTTCAGGGCACATCCCCTGCTCCTGCATGGGATCCTGTGTGGGCTGTGGGTGGGGATCTGCCCTGCCATGGGCTGCTCCACGGCTGCAGGGGAACCTCTGCTCGAGCACCTCCTGCCCACCTTCTGCACTGACCGTGGGCTCTGCAGGGCTGCTTCTCTCACATTTTCTCATTCCTTTCTCACATAGCTGCTGCGTGGTGGTTTTTACCTTTTCTTAAATACATTATCCCAGGGACGCTAACAGCATTGCTGATGGGCTCAGCTTTGGCCAACGGTGGGTCTGTTTTGGAGCCAGCTCTGCCGGACATTGGGGAAGCCCCTGGTCTCTTCTCACAGTGGCCACACCTGCAGCCCCCTTGCTATGGAAACCTTGCCATGTAAATCCAATACAACCGCCTACTATGGAGACAGGTTTGGGGCTACATTTGTTTAATTGTCTTTGATAAGTAAATTAAAAATGTTCTGTGTGCCATCAAGAAAAGGCAAATAACAGTGATTTAAAAATCTTGACCTATAGGGCACGCTTCCAGAAGAGGGGGTCTAGGAAAATAGTTTTGCCCATCACGAAATGGGTAGAAGAGCACAAACACAAACAAACTTTGTGAGTGTATTGTCAGCCCATGATAACATCTGGGTACTTTAAGCCATAAAAGGAATAGGCTTGAATATCTGGTTTCTTGAATGAAGAGCAATTTGTCTTACCAAGGGGACTGCTTACCTTCCAGTCCACAGACTTTAACCTTGTTCTGGTTGCGTACGACCTCTGAAAAATTTTCCTGAAGCCTCGTCACAGAAGTATTAAGATGAAACATAGTTCAGAGTCAATGCAGTATTGTGTTGAAACTATATTATTACAAAAAAGATTTTTTCAAAATAGTTTAGAAGGCCAAAATGAATTTCTAAATGCAGTGGTTTGTAAAATGCAGGATTTAATCCAGTTCATGTCCAGTTAATATAAGTAAATCCAGCTGTTTAAAAATCTGTTTGTTTGTGGTAGTTACAACGATGCAAGTTTCACTGTCTTCTCCTCTGTCTTCCTAACACCAGTTTAATTCTTTCTACTTTGAGTTAACATGCATGCCAAGTTTAATATATCTTATTTTCCAATGGTGGCATTTAAGAACCAGCCATTTGAAGTATTGCTTTATTTCTAAGATTACAGCCGTGAGCCAGTTTTAGCTTAGTGGTTTACATATATGAATTGTTGTCCTCTTTGAAATGGATTGTACCATGAGAAGGAAATGGCTGAAATGAAAATAGACTATCTCTTTGTTTTCACAAATGTTTTTAATTATCTCATGCAGCTCGCTGCAGTGGCTTTTCTTGCCGGGCTGTTTGGAATCAAGCAAAAGGTGTGTGATGTTCGTGTACGCTGTCCTTTTTTCCCTCGTTGAGCATTTTTTGCATGAAAATTTCAGCTAACGTGCTGTTAATTAGGAAGGAAATTCATTAGCAAATTCTCCGAGTTGATGGCAAAGCCAATTTTGTCCCTTTTGTCTTGCCTGTCACAGTTTCAGTAAGATCAGCTTGTGGTTGAGGAATTACAGATGTACTATGAAAGGGGAAAAAACTGCCAATTACGAGATTTTTTTTTTTTTCTTTCAATTTTGTATATTGCAGTACTGTTTCTTTACATGTCTTTTTCAGATTATTCAGTATCAAATATGTATGTAGAAAAAAGCAATAGGAAGTATTTCTGCTGAGGTGCAGGTTGTACAGGCAGGCTTCTTGGTGCATAGAAACGCTAATGAATGAAGTCTCTAAAGTTTTGGTGTAAGTCTTTGGTTTTGGAGGCCCGAAGACATAGTTTAATTTGGATTGCAAGCAGAGTTGTTGGAAGCATTTTTCTCTTCCTGTTGAAGTTGATGGACCAGTTTTTCTGATCTGTGCAGTTTGCATAAGGAACACTGGCGATCCCTGGAATGGAGGGAAAAGTTACAGCGTGAATATTACTGGGTGTCTGACCACATTTCCAGAGATATTCTGTCTTTCCTTGGGCAATCTCTATTTTTTGATAGTCAGGTTAAATGTTTTTCAGCTTTTCTGACTTACAAACTTTGGATTCAGAAGAGTTTCCCATGTTCAGTTCTCTCTTGAAGTGGTAGATATTTAGGAGAAACAAGGAATCCGCACTGAGGATTAGTGTTGTGTAAGTAATTGTCCAGGTGTTTTTAGGAAAGGTGTTTAAGGCTGTTAGTCTCTAGTTCCTTAGTCTTTGCTACTGTAATTTTAGATCTGTTCGTGACACAGAATAGAGCCATCTTTTGATCCTATTGTAGGATATCAATATGGTGTTAGACTGATTATCATTTATGTTGCATATGAGGTCGCAGGAAATTTGTATAACAAAACTTACTGTGGGAGTTTACAGGAAGAGAATGTGGTATTTACTTTTCAAGTCTCAAATTAATTTCATCCACTCACTCATTCTGTCTTACATTTCACTTACTCTTTCTCTCATGCTCGCATACTCAGAAGCACCAGGATGTTTTTGTGTGTTTAGGTGGTTGTAGCCCGTGCCTCTTATGTGCAACATTGAGGATGGAGCTAATGGTATCTGTCAAGTGCTTATCATGCTTTGGGCTCCTTCTGGTGACAACAACCTTCTTTATAGGCAGATATTTTATATCCTTTGGGTGTCAACAGTTGTTTTACACTAGGCCTTTGCTTTAGAATCTGGCTTACTTCAGCTTCCATAAATCTAAAGTGAAGGCTAATGCTAGTTGTTTTTTCCTGATGTGGAATATCCATATCTTTATAGCTACAATATGTTTTCCTGTTGGGCTAACAGGAAGAGGACTGACATATGTGATGTGCTGTCACCCTGTTATCACACTCCTCTCTAAAGCACGGGCTCTTTTGCTGGCCAGGCATCTGTGCATTGTCTCATCAGAGTGAAGGCATCCTGGCCTTGACACGGGTACTCCTCAGTTTGATTGCTGCAGGAAGTGTTCTTTGTTATCAGTAAAAGCCATTCTTTTGACCTTTGTTTTGCTTTTTGTGTGATTTATACATGCGCATTTCCATTCCTGCTTTGTTCATACTGATCTTGACATCTCCGTTACAATTCTCTACAAGGTGTGTTTACTTGTAGCAGAAAAACATCCAAAAGAAAGACTCAGGGTGATAGTTATCTAGAAGAGATTCAGATAATCACACTCATAAAATAAAGTTAAACCTGTTAATTTAAAGGAGCTGTGACTTCTGACTCTGATATGCCACTGTGCTTTGAAAGGATGTAGAAATGATAGTTTGTTAGCAGACATAATGAGAAAGTGGTTCCTGCATTGAGTCAAAAGTACAAGAGATCATATATATTGTATACATGAATTAGATAAGGAAAAATGTAAAATACACATTTTTAAGACAGCATGATGGGTGAAGTTTCTGCTTCAATGTCAAGGATTTCTCATTAGCAAGTCCATAGTAGGGAAAGGACAGAAGTTGGGTAGCTCTTCTCCTATGTTTTGTAGTTTGTGTATCTTGCTTTTCCCTCCTTGCATCCTGTGAAGTTCACGTCACTTGGGTTGCTCCCCAAACTGATTAAATTGTTTCCCACAAATACATTTTTAGCTAGTATATTGACCTGGCTCAACCGTTGTCTTTGAGTCTGCATCTCACTCGTTCTTCTCAGAACAGCTGCCTGTATGTTAGCTTTGTCGATAGTTCCACGGAGTGTGAACACAGTGAAAGGGAGGTGTGCCTGGGGTGCTGACTGGCGTGTCAGAGCTGGCTCGAATCTGGCGAGCACAGTTATTGATGGCAGAGGAGATAAAGACAACAGCTCAGTAATTCAACCTAGAGTCTGGTTTTGGACCCAGCGTGCACTGTATTTCACATTCATTCAAATAATAATGTAGGAATCTGGATTTTAACTTTCAACAGCTGTATTATGGCAGAGACTACTTTGATCTTACTGCATTTGCAGCAGATGGGTGTAGTGCTGCTTCCATGCAGCAACAGCCAAGAGAGCTAAGCTGCATTCTGCTGTTAAAACCCTCTTTGTTCCCATTCCATATATAAATATCCCTTGATGTAAACCTCATAATTGCTTCCCTTTCCAACGTGTACTGAACACTCGTATAATCTGGGTCTATTCTTTTCTTCCTGGTTGATTACTCAGCAGTTTCTTTCTTTCTGTATGTCTTCTTACGTGTATGGGCAAAACTGACCATGTCCTTAAAACTGATTTTAGGGAAAAAATGATAAAAATGTGAAACAATAAAACAAGCTTTGTCAAACCACTTTTTACTTTAAAGATGAAATTTGAACAGTTAAAGTAACTGCAAATTTGGTAAGCAAGTAGGTTGCCCAACTAGCTGTCTGCCTAGTATTAATTATATCTAACATTTAAGAGAAAATAGATTCTCCACAATCTACACGCCTTCAATTAAAAAGGGGCTTCAGTGTTTTGGGGCTAGGAGAGGAAGCAATTGTATTTAATTTCTCACACACAGAGAAGTGCAGTATTAATGTAAGCAGGTGACTTTGAACATTCTCTGAAGTATCTAGCCTAATCTCTTCTTAATTGTCTGTAATTCACATACCTGTTGATGAAAGCATGGACTGTTGTAAAGGGGACATGCTACATCTTACGTGCAGTTTTTTAAACACAACTTTGTATATTTTATTCAAAAGTCTGTATTCCTGTGTTACACAGCGAGATGTTCAAAACCATGGTTAAAATTACTAGATAAGTTCAATAAGTTTTTTCCCTATGTGATTTTTTTTCTTTTTACTGGATTATTGAAAGAGTAAATAGACTTTGAATTGGTATACCTGTAAAGAGCGGTTTAGACTGTTCTTAAAATTAATTTCTAAACATAAGACAGCAGCCAACAATGTGCAATTGTTTCAGTATTTTTTAAATTATAAAGAGCATGTGTTAACATATTTTCAAAGCTGTGTGTGTACAGTATACAGTCACAGGATTTCATTCTGACCTAGTTGTGTCTTCTATTCTTTCAAATAAATATGAAACAAAATGGCCTTCTTTGAGAAGTCAGTCCTTTAACAGATGAATCCCGTCGCTGAATAAAGTCACGAGAAGTTAAATCGGTGTGATGCTCTAAAGATCTCTCAAGCCTTTGGTAGCATTTTTTTCCTTATTTAAACTTCCTGATATTGTGTGGTGAGAAGCTCCTTCTCACCTCTTCGCTTACTTTGCTTTAACCAAGACACACTGAAAGCTGCTTATGTCTCCACTTTTTCTCAGGGTTTGTTAAAAGAAAAATAAATGAGGATCCTCCCTTTCTGCTTTCCTTTTTTCTGGAAGTGTTTGTAGCATCTGGGCAGCGCTCCCCTAGAATTTCTGCTTTCTTCTGCACCACTCACAAAAAAAAATCTGGTGATGAAGTTTGCTGTCCTGGATGAAAATGCCCCTGAAGATGCTGTGGTTTGGCCTGACAGCGTCGGGTCGTGCCACAGGGGAGGCTGCTGAGAAAGCACTCCAGTTAGTGGTGGCATTGACAGAACTGAATCCCGAAAGGGTGATGTGTGGACCAAGTTTCCTACTTGGTTTATTTTAGACAATGGGAGGTTTATTTTAGACAACGTTGGTTCAGACCTGCCTGAGTACAAACAACGGCGTATGCAATTATGAAGCTGAGCGTAATTTATCTAATAATCTGCACATTATGGTAGCATGCTATAAAAACAAACAAGCATAACCTGGGAGTAGGTATGCAGCCACCGAAGAGATTCAGGCAAGCATTTGAATGGTTTATTTTTAATGACAGGAAGGTATTAGTTCTGTATTAGTCTTTTTATATGCCAAATAATTTGTCGTGTTCATTTCTGTGATGCTTACACTCAGGTGATCCTGCTCTGATTGTCTGTTGCGCTGCCCTGCTCTGTCACAGCTTTCCAACCTTGCAACTGAAGTTCCTGGATTTCAAATTCTGGCAGGTTTCTTGGAAGTGTGTAGCAGCATCTGAGGGGGGAAAAAATGGCAATATCAGCTTACTGTAATTTAAAACAAACAAAACAAAAAAAACCCACAAACAAATCCCTTGATATTTATGAAGATATGTGTGATCTTCTGCAGAAGATACCTTGAGTATGCGTTCTCAGTTGTGTGGAATGACAGCTTCAACTTGTGGAATTACAATGAATTTGTAAAGCAGACATACCTACTTTATAATGATTTCACAAATTATATTTTTGTTCATAAAATGATTATTTATATAACGTAGTTTGAAAGTAGTCAGTGTACTCCTTTCCACTGGCAAGGAGTCCAAAGGTCTGCTACAGTTAAAATGCTTGTTGGTGTTCACACATGATGGCCTGTTCACATCCAGCTGCTGACAGAACTGCTTGCCTTAAAGACATTTGCTTTTGACAGAAAGCTAAATATTGTTTCTATTATAGTAAAATAAAATGGAAATATTTTAATGATGGAAGAATGTATTTTGTTTTATTTTGTGATTAAATTTGTAAGTAGCCCTAATCTGGTTTTGAGTTGAAATCATATGCGGTGTTACCATTTAAAATAGCTGTTAATACAGTGGTGTCTTACCAAAGAGATTTTATTTCTGTATTTGTTACATAAATGAGGAGTTAAATGCTAAAAATTAAGTTTATATATAGAAATCAGCTGAATGTGTGTGACTTGTGGGGTTACTGTTTTTTGCAACCTCTTTGTGCTGCTTCAAAGTGTAGTTCATTAATCATCACAGATTCTTATTTGTCTAATTAACGTATTTTAGCCTTGTTTCCTAATAAAATGAAGTGTATACAGTTCCACCTGCCAGTCCAGTTCTCCTCTCTTCCCCTTTTCCTGTGTGTTGCACTGCAAACTTTCTGAATTGCTGATCCATTCCAGCTAAAAATTGATGGAGATAGCAAAGTTGATTAAATTTCTATGAGTTATGAAAAATCTGGATGGAGTATACATATGCATGGTAGGGAAGAGGCTGAAATTAGTGCCCAGCTGAGAAAAGCTGCGGCACGAGTTCAGTGATCAGTCCTTGCTGGATGCCTGGCTTGGAACCAGCTCTGCTGCTGGAGGAGTCTCTCTCAGCTGGCGGTTAAAGTGAGCAGAAAAGGCATCGGGGCCAGGGTGTTTGAAAACATGAGAAGAGAAATAAGGCTGTTGAAGTGCAGGGCACAGGTAAATTGTTGCTTACTGCTGCTTCCTCTGGAACTCTCCTGCTTTTTCCTGGTTAACTAATAGAGCTTGCTTTAAGTGAAGAGCATCTCGGTTTTAGCAAGCATTAAAAAAAAGAAGACTCTTAAGTTTGATTGTTCAAAAATAGTCAGCAACTTTATGGCTGCTGAGAGAACTAAACGATGTGTAATGGTTTGTTTTTTGTAGAAGTATTGGGAGACAACAGATTTTTTGAAATTTTACTTAAGCTAGTTGTTTGTGAAAACGGTCTTGCTACATAAACACTTGCACATACACATGGCTAACTCAGCAAATGTTTGCAGGACAGGCATTTCTGATGCGATGAAGCTGCTAGAATTTTTCTGCGTATTCTCAATGAAAATGATTAAATATTAATAAAAACATTTTAATTAGTGTATTTTGCAGGCTTAGAAATGAAAGTTAGCTTTAACACGTGCTTCTGAATGAACGTTGTACGCTGTATGTACTCACTGTATGACTTCAGTTGAAAATGATCACCTTCAGTAATTGCATTTGTGTTGTGTGCGGAGTTATTTCTCCAGGTAGAAAATGGCAAATGTAAATGCAGACTCATTGAGGCTATCCAGTATGTCTGTATTGGTCTAGACACTATTCAACTGCTTTCTTAAAGCATAAAGGGTACCTAGTGAGTTTGGTAGAACTAATCACAGGATGACAATTAAGAGTTGTTCTCTAAATCTTTTAAATTTAGACTGCTTTTGAAATAGTAACATTTAAAGTCTTTTCACTCTAACAGGATTTGTGTGATTTACATCTGGAATCTAGTAATTAGCAGTACTGAACTCCACTAATAACACTATATACTGTTTAAGCAAGTTGTTAGTACTTTTTCTGGTGATGTCGTGTTCTTCAGTAGTTAACACAAGCTGTAGGATGCAGGAACTTCCCATTTTACCACTTTTGAAATACCCGTGGAATTATCAGTTTTACAGTAATTGCCACAGTATATAGACTTTTGCTTCAGATTGCAGCCTCTAAAAAGAAAGTTGCGATATCCAGATCCCACCTCCCATTACAGACTGTTTTGCGTGACCTGCAGAGGATAAGGCACGCGCTTGTTCAGGTGGCTTGCGCTGTTACCAGTCGGTGAGGTTGTACACGCAGCCTTTTGTACGCGAGATACAGGTATCAGTAGCTTAAGATAACATGTGACTTTCCTTGTTGGGAGTAAGGTTGTGTGCAGAAAATGACCCGAGAGCTGACTTGTGATGCTCGGTCTGCTTTGGGGTTCAGGTTCGGTGGCTGGCCGCGATAGGCAGCAGTGGGCTGGGGGACTGGCCCCCGCTGATCCGCCAGCCGCTTGGCCAGAGCAGCTGAGCCTCGCAACAGAGGGGAGCCCGGAGAGCAGCAGGGCAGACGGACGGGTGGGTGAATGATTTTGCGGTAGCTTATGGCCACAGAAGACAGTGAGGAAATGGCACAAAGGAAGGAATATGGCATGAGAGGAATGCAGTAAATAATCTGGAAGTTGTATCCAGCAAGTAATTAGGAGTCTTCAGTAACCCATTCATTTTCCAGTTGGTAATCTGCTGTAGAGGACTTAGTGATGTACGTCTAGTTTAGTTGGTAAGGGACGTTGAGTGGAAAATGTGTTTTAGAAGTGAACAGGAGACAAGGATATCTGGCTATTTCCAAAGTGATGTCTATTTTTAATATAATAGCACGCTATTTCATTTCTGTCTGTTAATACTGAAGGTCTACGATACATGTTGTCCACTTTCTCCCCCCTACCCCCCAAAACCGAATACTGAATTGAACTGAGTTTGAAGAATAGTAGGAATACCTGCCTGCTTTGGTGCTGGGAGGATCAAGCTCGTGAGGACTGGGGTGTGGTAAGAGGGAGGGTTGGGCTGTAAATGAAGGTTGTCTTGCCCTCTTTCAGCAGTGATGTATCTCGTCTGTTAGTGAAGTGCTGTATCAAAACACAGCCCGTCTGTAGACTTGATCTGACCAAATGAAAACAGAAGATGTACAGAAGCGGGTTTCTCTAAATTTGAAGTTCACTTTTTAATCTGATAATTCATTTTCAGCCTCTTTCCTATGCCTGAGGATTGTGGGTTTTTCTTTTCTTTTATTTAAACCAAGTAATACTTGACGTGGGAAGATAAACTTCTTGCCCAGGACTTACGACATCAAAATAGGCAGATACTTTCAGACATAAGAGGTACAGCAAACTTTGTGATTAGAACGTAATTCACTTTCAGTTAATTGGCAAATTGAAGGGACAAAATCAAAAGACCGCTTTGGCCTAGGATGTGAATATTTCCAGATTGTGCAATAATAGCAACTAAGCCCTTTGTAAACCATTTTCTGTACTTCGGGGAAATGAAAAGGAACTAGGAAGAAAACAATTTGTGGTGGTGGTTTTCTTTGCAGTACAATGTAGCTGCATGTTGAAAAACAGATGATTTAACATTTGAGTTTCTAAGGATTCAAATGTTTACATTGTTTTTTCATCCAGATTCAAGATTCAGCCGGTGTTATGGCTGGCAGTGGGTCCAAATCAGGACCATCCAGTGGATTTTCCATGAAATCACAGCTTCAAATCACTGGTAAGCCTTTTGAAAGGATGTATCTTTTCTGGCCAGAAATGTGAAAGTGTTTTTCCCACAGTTAAACGGAAGTTACTGCTGTGTTGCATTTCAGGAACTTTTGAGTTGTACAAAAACCAAGAGAAGCTGCACAATAAAATTGATGGTGTTATGCCATCATTACTTGGTGGAAATATAGCTATTTTATTCAGGATTTTATCTAAAATGCATTTTGAAATTATGCATTTTTGTGTAAAAAAGGGAAGAATAATTCTTTTTGAATGCTGTTAAGTAAATTGTACACAACAGTCCTCATTGAAATGTAATCAGGTAATATGACGCTGCTTTCAGTTACTAGCAGTTGACATAATACCAATTTTAACACTTTCTCCTTTCTTTTTACATCTCAAGCTAAGTGAATCTGAACTGCTGTTCATTAGATTTGACTTATTGCTTCTCCCTTGCTACATGTTTTTATGGCCACCATCGTAAAGGAGCTTTAATAAAAGTGTTGGTGAGAATGTTACTGTAATTGAGCACCTGTAGATTGCATAGGAATGGATTTACATGACGTGCTTTGCTTTTCATAGTGCCCCACCAACAGAGCAGCAGTTGAAACTTAATTACCAAGTTTTCCTCACTTTTACACTTTGACAAATTTTGATGAAGCCTGGGAATGGGAGATCTGTGGATGTATGCAGGTCTATGTTCAGAAGCATCAAGAGTGAATTTTGCACTCTCAGTGTCAAAGATCTGTGGATATATGTGGAAGTTTCATGAAGCTGGTTTTGTGGGGATGAAAAGAATCACCAGAAATAGCTGGGGAAGCTTTAGACTAGAAAGGAGGTTGCAACTGAATAGGTTATACTGGCTCTAGCTGTCAGAGTGAGACCACAAGCCTGTTTTTTCTCACTAGGCTGTGAGACTTTAGGAGAAATCTTGTCTCTACACATTGATATTGGAGAGAAAAGATGAGGAGGTTTGGAAGGAGGTACATCCTCCGCGTAGCTGTGGAGAGCAGAGCTAAGGATTAAGGTGGCAATGGCTGTCTAAGGCTTGTTCTGTTAAAGGCCTGTGACTCGCATAAAATGAAGTTGATGAAATGTCTCAGTGTTTGGAATAGAGACTATTAAGATGTTTGGTTCTTAATTTCTGTTGAAGTTCAGCCACAGTCTGCAAGCAAGCCATTTCCCTTGCAAGCAGGCGTTACCTTCCTTTTTGTAGACAGCTCTGTGAACAGCAGCACCCTCCACCTGCCCTAGCCTGACCTCCCAGCTCTGTTGTCTCCATTAGTTTTAAGTGAGCTTTCAGGTTGTCTGGGTAAGTAAGAACACGGAAAGTAGGTACTGGGCTGCTGATTTGTGCTGCCTCAAAGTAGGTCTCAATGCCTTTGAGACAGCTAGCGATGTTGAGGCATGAAATGCTGTGGTATAGAAGTACTGCAGACATGAAGGGAAGGGGAGCTATTGGTGAAAATTAATGTTAGCTAACTGAAGTTAATTTCTGTAAGATGTCGGTAATATAGAGAGAAAGGGAGCAGTTCAAGGGAGCCCTTGGGAGCAGTTCAGAGCAGTTTATACTAAGCTACTTCTCTAAATCTCTAAAGGAGAATAGACTATAAAGGGAATCTAGGTAGATTAACCATATGGGCTTGAATTAGTCATCCTTTTTTAAGGATGTAATGCATCTGAGGTGGGTGACAAACACAGGAGACCAAGCTATTATTTGTTAGAACAGAGTGGAGTTCACTGGCCAGTTGGAAATGAGAATATCTCTCTCTTAAGTACTGTTTTGTGGGTTTCGTGTTGCCAAGGAATCCAAATCCACTCCTAATCTCAGAGTCAAATGTCAGGGGCAGACTCCTGCACACGCGTGCTTCTTTGGCTGAACGGAGGCAACATAGCCACCGTGTTTGGAAAGAGAGGAGCGTTGCAATCAATGATGTTTAGTGTTTAAAAAACAAACAAACTAACACCAAAACAACCTAAAACCAATCAAAGAAAAACCCGGAACACCCAACCCCACACAGCTCTAGAGCTGCAAGTCCTGTCCCAAGTTTTGTTGTTTCTAGAACAGCAGGTAGTTATTGAAACTCAGTGTTTGCCTTTAGTTAGCTTTTCCGTAAGTTTGCTTTGATACAGAAAACAACACAAAGTTCTTTCACTTAATGGTATTTTTTTCACCAGAAATTGTGGCAGTTTTCCCGATTCCTTAGTGAGAGAGAGAGAGATCATATTTTGAGCTTTTTAACAAGCAAGTGTAATAAACTCCAGGAGTTCTCTTGGCTGGTGATAGGCAGGAGGAGGTTCAAGAGGATATCTTCTACGTTCAACACCTAAGCACTTTTGTGGATCTTATACTGATTATTATTAGTTATTGTGTCTGATGTTATAGAAGTACTGTTGCATGCTTTAGGCATTTGTGTGAGCTATAGCGTTGTATAAAAAGATTTGGAATGCAAGAGAATTTTTGGCCAGCTAATGTATCTTTTTTCTTGAGCATTGTTGTCAGGCATCAATGACCTGATACTTGAATACTGAAGCACACAACTGAAAAATATTATTTGCAATTGAAATCTTAATGAGTAAATTATTATTTTTCTCTTTCTTAACAGTTATTTCGGCAAAACTAAAAGAAAAAAATAAATGGTTTGGACCTAGCCCTTATGTGGAAGTCTCAGTAGACGGACAGTCAAAGAAGACAGAAAAATGCAACAATACAAATAGTCCAAAGTGGAAACAGCATCTTACAGTGTAGGTTTGATGATTTTATTTTCAAATTTATTTGTGCTAAATTTAAGCAATTGACAGTGGACTTAAGGGTTGCATTTTTATTTTAAGCAAAGCATTCAAAGTTATATGATATTGAAGATATTTGTGTAATTTTTGGAGCAAATATATTACAGTCTGCAATATATATTTACGAACTATTGCGTTACGTCCTGTGGAAAGGACACAGTGCTTATAAAGAAATCTATTCTGTATTAATGTATGTGGCATATTAAAGGACATATTGAGTACAGGAATGTTGTCAGAGCATGCAAGGATGCAACGAGGAAGGCCAAAGCCCACCTGGAATTGAAGCTGGCAAGGGATGTCAAAAACAACAAGAAGGGCTTCTTCAACTACATCAGCAGCAAAAGGAAGGCTAGGG
>Ga0065711_1044891_pt1 | contig 13816 bp, 10 predicted proteins | sample Hoacrofraction12_FD_59098 | JGI IMG/M metagenome (GOLD analysis project Ga0065711, IMG submission 59098) | Hoatzin crop microbial communities from Cojedes, Venezuela - Epithelial fraction 12 v2 (version 2) | ecosystem: Host-associated > Birds > Digestive system > Esophagus > Crop | place... | reverse complement strand
GGTGCTGACAAAACCCTGCATCCGTGGGAAACAACGTAATAGGAATGACGGGATTTTATTTCATGGGTTTCTTGTTCTTGTCGCTGCTTGAAACACACCTGACCACCGTGTAACTCCTCACCCACCAACACACGTGCTTCCCTCGCTGGTCTGGTGCAGGGACAGGCACTCGGTTACGGCACCGTGGTGCCAGGCGTCAGCACCGTCTCCTGGTTCCTCCGGGGTTTCCTCCCGCACCGAACACTCGCCGCCAGGGGCTATGGATCACCTTTTGCTCTGCCCGGGGGGCTCGTGCCCACAGGTTCAGTCTCTGCACGCCGAAGCGCTTCACGTGCACAGCAGGGACTGCTCCGGAGCGGCAGGCATCGGAAACCAGGAGCATCGGACTGTCTGCAGGCTGAAGGTAACATCCCTTCAGCAACCAAACTGCCGCCTCCAGTTGGCACACAGCAGAGGAGACCAAAGCAGAAACACCGACCAGCAGTTCTAGTACTTGAAAATTTTATTTTCTCAAATGAGCACCAACACATATTGTAAATATGACAAACAATACGCCTCCCTCTAATACTGAAGAACTATATACAGTGTACAAATACATGAAAAGGTGAAAACCAATTATCTGAAAACGAACATTGCATTTATTACTTAAGCAAATGACCTGAAAGAATACGCCAAAAAAAAAAAAAATTTAAAATAAGATCAAAGAAATAAAAGTATACACAAATTGTAAACACAAGAGCATCCACGGACAGGCTGGTATTGGAAATCTTGTCCTTTCGTTTTGTCAGTGGGGAAAGCATTCCCATTTCCTTGTGAGAAACAAAACAAAGGATACACACAGTTCGTAACGACGAGAACAGCGTATTTGTGGCTGTACCTTACACAATGCCATTCTGCTTGCATTTAAATATGGGTTATTTTCTGAATTCAAGATGATTTTGTTTCCCCTCTTCTGGTTATTCTTCTTAAACAGGATTCCACAAAATCTCTGTCCAACGTAATTGTTTCTGAGCATTTCATTTCGGAGGCCTCTCACCTGGTGGGAAGAGCTCCTTCCCACTGAGCTGAGCTCTGGTTCTCGCCCATCCCTTCACCCAACCGGGTGTTCGGGCGTCATCTCTGCCTTCACGAACCGGTTCAGACGGAAACACGACGCTCCTCCCGCAACGAGGAAGTGCGGTGAAATGCATGATTACCACACTCTCACGTACCAGTTAGAAAAATGCATACGGAGAAAACTCTCACTTGATCATCACAAGAACAACAGGTTTCATTCGCAGGGTTTTTTTTCTGTACATTTTTAAATCATGTGCACCAAAACCAGAGAATTAAAGAGCGTGCAACAGTTATTCAGCTCCTTGCTCAGCAAAACACAGTCCAGCGGTTTGTGCTGTTGGTCCACTTTGGGATAAACAGGAGACCCAACGAATTAAAATCGAAGAAGGGGGAGAAGGGGGGAGGTTAAAGACAGAAAGAAAAACAAACAAAAAAAAGAACTTTACAGCCAGAGAGGTAAACTTTCATTAGTTATGTAGCAGCCTGGTTTAAAAACAAACAAACAAACAAACAACAAAAAACCCCCAGAAGAAAACCAGGATCCATGTCCAAAGACTTCTCTTTTAGTTTAAAAACAATAACTAGTTAGAAATCTCCTTCCTCCACCCCTGCTGCTCCCAAGCAACTGGAAACAGCCACTCAGAGGCTGCAGCTTGTGTTCAATCCTGTTTTCTGCCTCTCGGTGTCTACTTCACTCCAGCCAATACTGGTGCAAGAGACAATCCCAGGCTCGGATCCCACAGCCCAGATGTCCCCCGGCAAGCCGTGCCCTGACGGAGCCCCACCGGCTCCGGCAGCACTCGCTGTGGGAGCGCGAGCCGAGACACGGCTGGGGCTGCCGGATGGGACCTCGGGCACGGGGCGAAGGCGTCTCAGCAGGTACCCCCAGATCCGGAGCCCTCCAGAGCGCCGGGAGCTGCCTCCTGTCCCACTCCCCAGCACGTGCTGCCCGTAACCCGGCCACCGCCGCCGCCTGGTTCGGGGGGTGGGAGCAGGAGTGACTCCCTCGCCTGCCACGTCCAGAGGAAAAACGGATCGACCTAAGAGGACAACGTATATTATGATTTTTGTTTCCCTTTAAACATATTTTCCAACAAATACAGAAGGAAACAGTATCATTTATAAACAACAAAAAAAGTGCTCTCAGGGAGGGGCTCTGAGAAAACAGCACCAAATATATTATTTTTTCAAAAAAATTAAATATTATTTACAAAAGTATATTTCACAAGATAATTTTTTTTTTCTGCTTTGTATATATTATCATCTGAATATTTATTACAGGGATCAGGATTTCACACCAGATAATCCACCAGAGCAAAACAATTTAAAACTTGACTCAAGTCTGAGCTTTGGGGTAGACGGGGGTGACGTAAACTCCAGGGTACACGCAGCTTTCCAAAGGCGAGGCTGCCACATAAACAAAGCGCAAAACTCGCTGCTGTTCGTGTTTCCTCGAGGATGTCACCCACAGAAAGCAGCACCGCGGGCGCTTGACGCTCCGTGTTCAGGCACTGCCTGCCCAAGGAGGCCGTTTCCACGGGCCACGTCTCCAGCTCGGAAACACCAGCCCCACCTCGCTCAGCCGGTCGCTAACGAACCAGCGACAGCTCACGCGACCAGAGGGATGCGGACAGCAAGGGTCTTTGGTTGTGCTCTGCACAGCTCACTCTGCGAGTCCTCAGATCAGCCTCCGCTGACTGCGGTAGCCACCAGCGCACAGATCTGAGCATCCTGTCCGGTCACCAGCTCCCAGTACCGCTGTGTCTCTAACACAGCAAGTCACAGACGAGTTAGCAGCAGACTAAGAGGTACTTCATATTTCATGGACACACAGCAGAGAACAAATGCCAGTGAGCCTCACAGGCCCGTCTTTCCTTATCTCCCTGCACAGCATATTGAAGTCACTCTACAGATAATTCTCTGGGTGCTGGGGACGTTCACAGGCACACGTATTTTTTTCCTGTCAGGGCCTGAGGCCAGATTCTCAGCAAGTGTGAATCTGCGGATGCTGATGGGACAAAACCAATTAAAACCAGATTAAGATCTTGCCCTGTTCAAGCTTAGACTGGTTGCCATTAAAAGCGTAACCCTTGTGAAGAGTTAAAAACAGCCCGGTCTGATGGATTATCATCCACTCTTGTCCCAGATACACAGATAAAAACATCTACATCTGGTAGCTCTCTGTAGTAACTGTTCCTATTTCTCAGAGAGGTCCTCTAGACAGGCCTACCTTCTATGTCGCTTCTTTATAGGCAATGACTCTCAACACCAACATAAAACCATGAGCCCCTGTGTGCTTTTTTTCTCAACCTCATATCAACGATTTGGGGTTATCCCTTACTTCTCCCAGCTCCAACCAGACAGCTTTAAAGGCTGCATATCCAGGGAGACTGAGGAGCCCTTCAAACAACGCAGATAACTTCCCACTAGCCCAAACCCAATAAATTGTCATGGATCACCAACCCAAGGACAGGAAAATGGGACCAGGTCAGTGCCAAAGTCAACAAGATAGCAGCTACTGCAGAGGTTTTGATTTCTACTCAGATTTTTATCACTGAAGGGAATGTGGAAGATCGAAGCAGAGACAATCGGAAACAAAAGCCGAAGCAACTGTCACACAGCCACGGCAGAAAGGGCGAAGGCAGAAGCCACCTCCTAACAGGCTAGCCACAACCCGAGCCAACTCCATCCGCCACAAGAGCCGCGGCCAGGCTCCATCTTACTTCTCTCTCCAAGGCTGTAAAGATTAGTGGTTCAAAAGAAAAAACAGCCTTTGCTTAGCTGGGCCAGCAGGTTTGGGTTTCAGCATGAGGACCCAACACGTAAGGTCCACCCTGACCGGTAAACAGCATCTCCGCTCACATCCCCTTCATTTAACAGCTGACTGGTCACCACCAGCACTCCGTCCTGATCCCCACGGCTAACCGGGAGTGTCTTGGGGGTGGGGGCAAGTGACAACAGATTACAGCTCCAAAGCTTCGGTTTCATAAGGAGTTACAAAGCCCCACGCAATACTCTTTCCTTCTGGATTAAGAAAGATTTCCCCCAATGGATTAACCTACTTGAAAGAATTCCACAAACAAAAAGAAAATTCACTCAGAGAGATAAAACTAATTCAGTTAAATAGTCTTGAGTTATGCACCAGATACTGGCTGGACTGTTGCAGAGCAAACTTCACATCATCACTTACGTCTAATGCAGCTCCCCTCTCACACAATGCCCCTTCCCCATCAACCACCTCGGGAAGGTCCACACTAATTAAAATGAAAAAATTAAAATGGGAAGAACTTGTCCCTTGCAGTTATGCTGCCCACATCTACCCCTCCCCTTTAGACTCCAACGCATAAACAATGTCAGGAGTAGGGGGAAGATGTTTAAATTCTTTTTTCTTTCCCATTCCCCCTGTGCCTGCATCAGGCTTCTGGGAGTGGGAACAGGGGGGGCAGGTTTTGGGGAGGATACCTCATGGCTTGAAATATCCACCTGTGCAACACCGCTACAACCGCCAGGCTCCTCTGCTCCCTCCTCTCCCCACTCTCACATAATTTCTCTGCCAGGCTCCAAGAGCGGAGCCAATGGCCGGGGCCTGGGATTTACAAAAAAGATTCTGTAACAGCATTTTCCTACTTGCACTTGTGAAGGACTGGTAGAAGACCCACAGGGACGCTCGGTGGAGGCTGGAAAATCAACAGGTACCCTGCATTACCAAGTTTGTCTCCATCCTCCTCTACGTAACTTCCTCTTTCTTGCCTAGCACGCGCCTTTTTTCCCCCCTGTCACATCTTCTAAGCTGCAGCTCCAGCCCCATTGTGCCTTAAGTGCTCTTCTCCTCCTCTCTGAAGGGCTCAAGAGTCAGGATTTGGTTTCTCCAGCTGTGAGGATGCTCCCCACAGCTTTGCTCTGTTGGGATGTTTGGCCCACCTACCCTGAAACAGTGACAAAAAGGAGAGGCAAGGAATCTCTCCAGCCTTCAGGTCCCCCCCTCCAACAACAAGCTCATAAATGGCAAACAAAACACAGATTTGCGATTAGCTTGCGGGGGGAACTGGTTATGACTTGTGCTCAGCCGGCTTAGACTGAAGCTCCACCGATGGAGCAGCGGTTTTACGATTCAGAGAGAACACAGCCGTGAGGTATTTTTCTGTCCATTTAGACAAGTAGATAGTTTCAAGCCTTGGTTAACCAGGACTTAAAGGAGAAGCACAGCTTCAACTTCTGATGACTTCCCTCTGGGCCCACTCCCCACTCCCTATCACCTTCTCCTGCCCAAAACTCGTGTCCTCCGCCTGCACCGAGACCTTCTGATAAAATGCCACCACAGAGCCAACTTCAGTTTGTACTTAAACATTCGTCAACATGGAATGGCTGTCGGGCATTCGGTGCATTCTCTTAGCCAATGCCAGAACAGAGAGAGAAGCAGCCAGGGTCAACTCACAAACAGATACAAAGCAAAGAGACAGAGAGACAGAAATTTAGAGGCCAGTCACCAATAAAGATGGAGAAGGGTGTGAAGATGCTCCCGAATTGCAGAGCCTCTAAATGCATGGAACCAAGCGTTCAGTCACTCTCTCACTCTTGGATATAATGTTCGGTTGGATGGCATTCTCTTACACGCTGGTAGGGCTGGGCTTTTTCCGTTCAATCCCAGCCATTATCCTTGATCATGTGAGCTAGTTCAATGATGTATTTGCCTTCTTTATACTTCTGGCTGCTTTCAAAAGCGTGTTCCTAAAGAAAAGGAGAAAGAATGAGATCAAGATGATATCTGAAGGTAAAGTCACAGTTACAGACCGGATCGGGGAATGCCAGTGCAAGTCTTAGCCTTGTCTGCAGCATGAACAGTCAAACAGGTCCTCCTGCTGGCTTTCAGAAAAGCAGGTTGGAAGAATCTTAAACCCTGCTTCCAGCCATCTTTAAAGTCTGGAAAAAAGGAGTAACTGGTATCACGTAAACCTGCAGTTTTCTGTAGGCCAACAGCAACTGTTCCTTGAACTACTCTTCAGGTGATAAAACCTACTTCTCTTTAGGGTGGTCTGAGAATGTATTAATGTTTGTTAAGAACACAGAGGCCCTCTGATGCTGTAAACTCACTGCCATCGGGAATGAGACAGATTATGATAAACTTTGCCTGGACATGGAGGGAATGGGCACCGAGGGATGAGAAGGACCCACCCTACACAGATGCGTAGCTGGCAGCTACAGAAACACACAGTGCTTCAGCACTGCGGAACCAGAACAGTAATGAAATCTACAGGACCCCTGCCCTGGAGGGACTCCCCTTCCTGAGGCTGCATCCTCAAAAGTGGCTCGGCTCTGCTCAGGTGTGCCATTTGTATCCATGTAACGCATATGAAAGAATGTTGATTCTATTGCATGAGAGGCTTGGGCTTCCTGCTATGTTTACGACATTTTGTATTTTGTTTTACAATAAACTCAATTTATGTACTCAGTGTACTTCTCCATTTGTGAGGTCCATGCTGTGTTTCTGCATGGGTTCCTACCGCATCAGTTTTCGATGCTTTACTTTTTATAGCTTTTCAACTGATCTATTAAAGAATATTTCTGTCCAGAGGCCACAAAAACAATGTATGTTTTGTTTAGACACTGGTCAAAACGTTTTGACAAACAAGTACACTGTGTGCCTCCTGAAGCCGAAATTAGGAAGTAGCATAAGCCTTTATTTGAAGGTAATTGAATTTATGAAGAGCAAGAGACAGCAAACAGATAAACTCATGTTCAATAGCATTTCCAGTGGGAAGGACACAGGATTAACAATATATGGACCATCCTATTATTCTGATACTGTCTGGGAAAAAAGACAACACGAACCACAAAGAGTGACTGAAGTTATCCTCATTTATGTTAAGTATCACTCAGGGACACCCACCAAAACCAGGCCCACAGTGTGTATCCTTAGTAAAAAAATACGTTAGCCACAAAGAGCTTCCGCTCTGAATGGATGCAACAACCACAAGACAAGAGGGAAAATGGAAATGCAGGAAGGAAAAAAAGATGTGGCTACAGACCAGAGTCTGCATTTCTGGTTCCCAAGTTAATGGTCCTTCTGCGAGAGCCTGTTACCACACACACCCCTTCAGAAAGGGCTGGAGCAAAGACATCCACAGGAAAAACAAATGATACTGATACTCACGTATTTCCAACCCAGTGTGGTTTTGCAGTTTTCACAGTAAATATCTGCAACCGCATGTAATCCTGTTAATAACACCCGCTCCTCTGCAGGGCCACAACCCACATTAACTCTGGGGAAAAAGGAGAGATGCTCCCTGTCAGTGTGTCTTTCCACAGCAACATGCTACAATGAAGCCGACAGCAATTTTATTGCAGTATTTGAAAACATAAGCAGGGGGTTCAGGATACTGAGCACCACAGCTGCGCCCGAAACAGAGATCGCTTGCAGTTCCAGAACAGAATGAAAAGGTAAAACAGAATTGTTATTCAACTAAAAAGTCTATAAAGCTTTAAACAGAAGATTAAGAACCTTCTAGTAAATGGCACTAATTATCCATTTGAGAAAGATTTTCATTTTCAAATTGAGAAAATGGTACTTTCACTTTCCCAAATGGAAAATTGAAAAATGTAACTGAAATCCGCAGTTCTTCTGAAAGATGTCCCAGCAGTGATCTCACCAAAACTATTTTCAGTTATTGGGAAAATTATACTCAATTTTTATGCTAGCTCTAAAAAGTAAGTTGCATATAGATATTATTTACTCTCTACTTTGACTCCTTAGTCCAACCACATCCTCTGGGAAGAGCATGACTCATTTGTTAGCTTTTATTTCTCAATCTGATGGTGAAAAAAATCACCTTTTCCTAGCTTCTTATCTGAAATGTCAACGTAAAATCAAACACAAATCAGTGCTATTTCCTGCCTCTTTCTCCAACCATTTTCAGCAAGCTCCGAAGTCTGAGGCAGAGGTTTTCTAAAGGAAGATTATCCTTTTGTTTTCTTCTTCATGAGGGTTTTCTTAATTCTATCCTCAGAGATGCAGAGGTGACATGTACGAAGTTCTACTCACACTGAATTGAAGAGGTACGCTCGTCCTTGGCTTCCTTGAAAGGACTGAAAGGCAAGAAAACAAAATTCAGCTGGCTGGTCGACAGACATAAGGCTAAAGCAGGACCTGCCCTCAACGACAGCATTAATGGTAGTTATAGCAACTGTTAGCCAGGGCCTGAGAAACGCGCATTGTTACAGCCTTTGAGATGGAGAGAGCACAAAGCGCAATGTCAGGAGGAGCTGAGCACTGGTGAACAGAGGTCTTGTCCTGCAGATGGGAAGGGAGCAGCTGCCTCCAGTTCTAATGCCTGCCCTTTTGACCAGGCGTACTGGCAGCCCACTGGGAACTCCACCTGATACCGCCAGCACTTCCAGTGCTGTACCAGCCAAATGCACTTTTCAAGAGTAACGCTGTTTTCTCCCCCGTATCCCAGCAATGTCTATTCTCACCCTTCCAGTTCCATTTACAGATTTCACACTACTGCCTCAACCTTACCTAATGCAGCGTTGCTACCAAATATTGATTTGAATCTCTTTTCCAAAAACAAGCTGCTCAAAGAGGCTTCCTGTTGCACCTGACGACACATGAATTCCCCGCAGGAAGACTGCACAGACGGATGCTGAACCAAACCACGAGATCGGGACCTATTTGTGCACGGTGCTGTGCACACAAATACAACCTCTACTCTAGCCATTTTACAAAAGACCTTAACCTTGCTGAGGTATCTGCAAGGCTTCATATTCCCACTGGCACCAGGGAAATCTTCAGGACTGGATCTAAACATAGGATGAGATACAACCAGATAGAGAGGAACATGGACGACAGAGAACCACATAGCAGCAAAACCACACCAGATAATCACCAGTCATGGCACATGTGCTCTGCCCCACGTTTCCTTGGGATCTTCAGGCATCATCACCACGAAAAGGCAGTGTTCTGAAGAGACAGGGCAACGCTGGCCTGGCCCGGCACTCCAGGTAGCCGGGGCACTTCCAAGAGCCAGCAGACTCCGCCTGTGTCAAGTCTGTAACATCACCCTGCGACAGGGCCTCACAAGAGCTGGCTCACACACAGCAAGTGCTACCTGCATTTTTAATGTACTCTGACAAGCACACACTGAATTAAACATTTGGTGCTTATGAGCAAGAACACAGTTGCTCTCTGCACACAAGTTACCTTATGAGATACCTCAGGGAATGCCTGCACTGTGGGGCAAGGAGCTGGGAAAGTCAAAGAGCAGCTTTTCTGGACCATTTAATCCTTTACCTTGCACCTTACCAGGAACCTCGGAATATTTAACGGTTTTCTTAAAACCTCAGCTTCTACAGATAAGTGATGATTTCAGATTAAATACCCTCAAACGCGGGGAGACGGAGTTTTGAGAGAAAAGAGAAACATTCAAAGTTTTACCTCCCTGGCCCACTAACGCTGGCCATCTATTTAGTTAAGAGCAACCCAACCCTGGGGCAGCACAAACGTGCTCTCCCCACATCACATAAGGCATTCTGGGGGGGTGGTCCCTGCCCTTCCCAGGTTGTCCACTTCCATCAGTCCAGCCCTAGGGATGCAGCCCTAAGCCTGCCCAACCGCTGCCTCACGGAGAAGCAAAGTCAAAGCCGTGCCCGAGAAACAGCAAGCCTGCGGATGGGCCTGGACCCCTTTTCTTACATCCACGCACATCTGCATTCATCAGCTGCCTCCTGCCCCCACCGCACCGGGAAGGCTGCTGCATGTTTCCAGCTAACAGTCCTAATTCCCAGAGCTGGGCTACCAGCCCATTAGCTCCAGCGAGTATTTCTTGGGTGCTGCCTGGTGTAATGCCACGAAGCTCTGTAACAGCCTGTAAAATGTTCTCTCCAATGTGAGTCCTGTTCACATGAAAGGCAGAGACAGGAAATTCACTGACCAGCAGGAGACAACAAAATGCATTAAAGGCATGATTTAAAACCACCCTGACAAGAAAACCAGTCCAGCAGATCACGGTGCTCAGCCTGGTGCCCCTCTTAGTACCAAGGTACTCTCCAGAAGCGGCAAAGGCCCACTAGAAGATCCCCAGTTGCATGAACGAGGCAGCTCTGTGGGCAAACACAACGCCATGGGGCACGCAGGCAGGGAGCCACATCCAGCAACGAAAGCTGCCTGTGAGGTCTGGATGGCAGCAAGGGCTCTGCCAGCTATGAAGCCACTGCCTGGCAAGAAAAATGACTCAGTCCTGGAGGAATAACTGCTCTTCACAGGAATCCGAAGCCCAATACTAGTTGCCACCCAGTGCACAGAAGAGCCACTCTGGATTCAGAGGATGCCTGAGGCACTTGGGTATCTCTTTCACTCAGACAAAAGCAATGCCCTGAGGAATGCCTCTTTTCTTGGGCAGGAATTAAATAGGACACATGGCTCAAGCACATTTGTGTAATTGCATTTATTAGAGAAGCTTCTTTTAATCCTTCCGCAGCACTCAAGTTCCTTATTATTGTTCTTGTCAGCTGGCTGATACCCCACACGCCAACTAGGTCTAGCCTGACTGCTACAAAACACACACTGCGTTGTTTCAGCACCCTGTGTGGCAAAGCAGGAACCCCCCCAAAGCCGAGGCCCCCCAGGCCAGACCCAGGCAATGCTCCACCTTGCCACAGCAAACAGCAGGGGCACTGGCTGTCCACGCTGCAGCAGAGGGATACCAGCCTGGAAGGGCGGACTGTGGACGGGGTACAGGGATGAAACAGAAGGTCCCACAGCAACACGTGTACCATCAAAGCAAAATGAAAGCAGATGAGGCTTGCTAACCATGCAGTCCTTCCCAGTAAATACTTTTCCATAAACACCAAAGTGACTAAGTTTGCCAACAACAACCACAGGAGCAAAGTTTTTATTGGTACAGAAATAGGATTTTCCATTACTGCTGTACAAAGGCCTGTCTTTAATAAACAACAAAACCAAACCCATCAGCTTTGTGCTCAGGGCTCACTGGACACTATTTCAGCCCACTCCTATGGGACAGTAGCATCCTTTCGGAGGTGCCCTTCCTTCCAGCTCAAGCCAGCATTTTATGGCATCTAAGGGCGGTCACTGCAAAACAAAAATCACATTAATTATCCCCCGCTCCAGAAGAACTTTTCAACATACCACTGCTCAACTTTCAGTCCTGCTGCCTGTCTTAACAGTCACCCTCCAGCCAGCTAAGGATTTGGCAAATCATATAAAAAGAAGTGAGAGAACTCTGGCAACCATGTCAAGTTCACCAGTGCCTTTGCTGGCTGCAAGACTAAGTTGACTGCATCTTTGTAGAGGCAGCACAGGCAGGTTTTACCTGGGTGTTGTAACCTCAACATTTTCTGGAGACGTTCCTTCTCTTCTGGCACTCCAGAAAAGCTGGCTCATGCTGTAACGGGCACAACAAAATCTGAAGAATTGGATCTATTTATACACAAACAGATGTTCTTTGCTGTCGCTTCTTTTTTCTTTTTCAAGGAACACAGAAAGAGATTTCCACAACATGCTTGTTTTCCCTGAACAGTGACAGTCAGCAGTAAGACCTGCTTTCTCCGCTGTGCATTTTCTCTATGTAGATTTTCTTGATACACATTCCAAGGTGTCTCTCACACACATGCTTATAAATCCAGATTTCTTATTCTCTAAAACAACAGCTCCTGGCATCCCTTTCCAGCTGAAAGAAACAGAAAGGATACTTTTGTTGTTGTTCCCCACTGCAAGCCCAAGCACATATTTTTCTCTGCACTGCTAATGCTCAGTGTCTGGCTGGAAACACATGTGTATATGCCAGCGACAAACCTCTCCCATCCTGCCTGAGCCCTCTAAAAAACAATACACGCATTTAAGATGTGCAACGCACAACAGCTTATTCCTCCTGACTACTCACGTTCACAAACCTTCCCCACTCCTGGCTGCTCCACTCAGCAGGGAGGCATCTAAAAGCTGCAGGGCCTAAGGAGCGCTGATCTGAGCACCCAGGTGGGAAACCACCAGCCTGGAGTCAGCTACTTGGCTGCAGATCCTCACCTGCCAAGCTGTCTCTCGTTATGGCAGAAGCTCCATGTTAAGATGCCTTTGGCAGCTGCTCTGGTTTAAGAAGTTCTTATCATCCAATTTACAGATACTCATTATGGCCCCCTCAGCTGTGCTGATTCCAAATTAGAATTGTGAAATAATTGTTTTTAAAAACAAATACTTGGTGGGGGGTGGGTTGAGGGAAATAGCTTTTTCTCCTTGTACCATGTCAAAGATCCAGTTTAAAGGGCAACCACACAGGCTGCTTAGTAATCACAGTATGGGGACAGACACAAGTCGTCCAGAGTTGGATGTTCTCAAACTAAATTTGCTGGCAAAGAACCACAGTACAGAACTGCAGCTCTAGTGAGAGACAGTCTGCAGGACAGGGAGTTTGGGTTTCACAGACGCTGTTAAACCAGATCTGCCGCAGAAGGAAGCATAACACACAGCCAGCATCTAAGAAGTGCCAGCTCCTTTGTGGCAGACACATTCTGCTAGCTAGAGATGGACTCAGCCTGCAAGGCTCAAAGCTGAATCCTTATATATTGAAGACCACGACCTTGGGAGCTGTCATTTTGGTTTAGCCCATTCGTTATACTCTGGCCTCAGTCCGAAGTGCTGAATCTATCATTCTGTTTGCTCCGAGGAAGATGCACGGCTCCTTCAGAGCCTTCCTCAGTGGAGCAACAGCACGCAGACAACCGCAGACGCATGCAGAGAAGGGCTATACCCCTCCACCACTCCAGCCTGTTCCACGTTCTGCCTGCCTTCCCACCGCCATCAGACCTCCACACTTGCACATTCCTGTTACTGGTGACCACTGCAAACACAGGAGGAGATTTTTATATTCAATCAGTACAGCCAGGGAAAGATATGAATTCTGAATGTGCTCCAAACACGCCTACACACCATACCCCTTTTCCCTAGTACCTACAGGTTCTCATTCACCGCACAGCCTACTCAGCAGTTCCACACACCGAACAGATGACAGGATTAATGCCCCAAGTCTTTGTGATGGCATTCAACAATGGGCTAAACACAAAAAGAGCTGGCTGGAATCATCTGGAAAAATAGGAAGCAGTTGCCAGGACTAAATGGCTACATACTGATGCTTGTTCTCTGCAGACTGCAGCAGAGAAAACCCCCACTTACCTATATCCAGCTGGCAGCCTTTGAAGAAACCAATAAAACAAAAACGAAAAGGCAACTGGTTGCAAAGAGGTACAAGAGGAAAAAGGAACAGAGCATGCCCCTCCAGGCTACGCTCTCGAAAGCTGCAAATTATTCTCACTGCGAGGATGCAAACAGAAACAGAGGGCCCAAAGCCACCGCCAGAGATCAAGGGCAGTTGGCACGTCCTAGGCAATGCAAAAAGGTAGTATCAGGAGAAGGCAAATGACTACAGCCATCTGGACTCTTCAAAAAAGGACGTTTTCTGTGCTTGTGATATCCCCACTGGGACAGAGCAATTCAGTGAGTAAGAGAAACAGAATTACGAACTCCTGGCTTTAAGAGGCACTGAAGTCTGTGGGAGAAAAATTCACCCAATGATCTATTCAGAAAGAGCTGTGTTATCACACACTTCCCAACTATGTGTACAACTTCTGTTTTAAGTTACTAGCCACTTGCACAGCACTGCCTATCTATTATTATTCATCTATTTATCTATTCTTGCTGCTGATTTAGGCCTTGAACACCTAAGGATGAGACGTTCTCATAAAATACAATCTG
>Ga0065711_1044889_pt1 | contig 13816 bp, 10 predicted proteins | sample Hoacrofraction12_FD_59098 | JGI IMG/M metagenome (GOLD analysis project Ga0065711, IMG submission 59098) | Hoatzin crop microbial communities from Cojedes, Venezuela - Epithelial fraction 12 v2 (version 2) | ecosystem: Host-associated > Birds > Digestive system > Esophagus > Crop | place... | reverse complement strand
GACCGGCCTGTAGTTCCCTGGGTCCTCCTTCTTGCCCTTTTTGAAGATTGGAGTGACATTGGCCTTTCTCCAGTCCTCGGGCACCTCTCCTGTCCTCCAGGACCTCTCAAAGATGATGGACAGTGGCTCAGCAATGACATCTGCCAGCTCCCTCAGCACTCGTGGGTGCATTCCATCGGGGCCAACGGATTTGTGGATGTCCAGATCACTTAAGCGATCCCTCACACAGTCCACCTCAACCAAGGGAAAGTCATCCTCTCTGTAGGCTTCCTCTCTTACCTCCGGGGCCTGGGATTCCTGAGGGCCTGCCTTGGCACAGAAGACTGAAGCAAAGAAGGCATTCAGTAGCTCTGCGTTCTCCACATCCTCCATCACCAGGACACCCGCCTCATTCAGCAGCGGCCCCACATTTCCTTAGCCTTCCTTTTGCTGCTGATGTAGTTGAAGAAGCCCTTCTTGTTGTTTTCGACATCCCTTGCCAGCTTCAATTCCAGGTGGGCTTTGGCCTTTCTCGTTGCATCCCTGCATGCTTTGACAACATTCCTGTATTCTGTATTCATATCACCTGTATGATGGTGAGGGGCCTGGAGCATCTCTGCTATGAGGAAAGGCTGAGAGAGTTGGGCTTGTTTAGCCTGAACAAGAGAAGGCTGCGAGGGGACCTAATATATACTCACAAATATCTGAAAGGTGGGTGTCAGGAGGATGGGGCCAGACTCTTTTCAGTGGTGCCCAGCGACAGGACAAAGGGCAATGGGCACGAACTGAAACACAGGAAGTTGCGTCTGAACATGAGGAAGAACTTCTTCCCTCTGAGGGTGACGGAGCACTGGAACAGGCTGCCCAGGGAGGTTGTGGGTTCTCCTTCTCTGGAGATATTCAAGACCTGCCTGCACAAGGTCCTCTGCAGCCTGCTGTAGGTGACCCTGCTTTGGCAGGAGGGTTGGACTAGATGACCCACAGAGGTCCTTTCCAACCCCGAACATTCTGTGATTCTGTGATTCCAGGGCCTGTGACTCTGAGGCTATTTTCAGCTGCTTGTAGAAGGCCTCATCAACTTCCTCCACCTGGTCAGGTGGTCTGTAGTGCACACCCACAATAATGTCACTCATATGAGCCTGTCCCTTAATTCTAACCCATAAGCTCTCAACTCTTTCTTCATCTGCCCCCAGGCCAAGCTCAATACATTCCAGTTACTCCCTTACATACAGAGCAACTCCACCACCTCACCTTGTTCGCCTGTCTTTCTTAAAGAGTCTGTAGCCATCCATGACAGCATGCCAGTGATGCGAGTTGTCCCACCATGTTTCTGTGGTGACAGCCAAATCATAGCTGTCCTGTTGTACAATGGCTTCCAGTTCCTCCTGTTTATTGCCCATGCTACATGCATTGGTGTAGATGCACTTGAGCTGGGCTGTCCATCTCACCCCAAACCCAGCATGCCACACCTGGGCTCATCTCTACTGAGCTGGGCAATGTCCCCTTCCCCCTTCAAGCCTAGTTTAAAGCCCTCTCAGTGAGCCCTGGCAGCTCGTGGCCAAGAATCCTTTTGCCAATTTAAGACAGCTGGACTCCATCTGTCACCAGCAGTCCCCGTGCCGTGTAAACCTCCCCATGATCAAAGAAACCAAAATTGCACTGATGGCACCAGTCTCTGAGCCACCTGTTAATCAGGTGAGTTTTCCTGCCCCTTTCAGTGCTCTTCCCTGCCACTGATGGGACTGAAGAAAACTCCATCTGTGCCCCTGATCTTCAACCTGTCGTCCCAGTGCCCTGAAGTCCCTTTTGATGGCCTTGGGAGTTCTCTTTGTGATCTCATCACCGCCAACCTGCATTACCGACAGTGGGTAATAATCAGAGGGCTGCACCAGACCAGGGAGTTTCCTAGCAACATCCCTAACCTGGGCCCCAGGGAGGCAGCAGACTTCCCTTACATCTACTATACATACAAATATATATAGAATATATACATTACTTAAGTGCACATATACATACACGCATAGATAATATTCAATAAAATATTTTGAAACTTAGCAAATAATCTGTCAACATGAAATTTAGAAATACAGGCACTGACTTTTTTCATAATACTGTCTTTTCTTCACAGTCGACGTAACTGAAGCAACAGTGACCTTGAAGCCCAGACATTACAGGACATCTTAATTGAGAGTACTTCCTGTATTATTATTGTTTTTAAAGTTGTTAGTGTTATTGTGGTGACGCCCCGTCTCTGTTTTCATTGGGGTGGTGTTACATAAACACAGGTGAAAAATACCAAACGGAACTGGTCATCACCCTTCTCCTTTAAAGCCTGAAAATCCATTTGCCCTATTGTATATCTGCTGCTTTCCAGGCATCACAACAAAAATTTATTTCACATCACACTTTGTCTAAACACCTCTGCATTGCCTAGTTTGTCTGAACAAGACTTTCAAAGCCAATGTATTGAGAACTCTAGTCCTGTAAAGATACAAATATTTACTAAATCTAATTACTATGAATTATTATTAATAGCTCCATTTACTGATATGGAAATCTTCAGAACTCGGACTATGGATTTCAAGTTTACGAGTAGCTTCATCTCTGCAGTGCAGCACTTGGCCCAGTGATGCATAGTCCTTGTAAAGGAAGAAGAATATGTTAACTTACAACATAAATGATAATCTTCATTTTGGTATATGTGTTGTAAGATCTTCAGTGTACTATTATACAGATACCTGAAAACAAAATGCTTGCACAAAGAATTTTCTTCTGATTTCGTAGCTTGGCTAGTGCTCAACAGTAATATAATATAATGCAGATATTCAAAGTAATTTTACGCTACTTTCTATCATGCATGGTAAATTAAAATATTCCATTAACTAAACAAATTTGAGTTGCCATAAATCAAAGCACACTAAGTAAATCACAGTTAGTAAAAAAATGAATTGTAATTACATCACAGTGATTAAGCAGAGACTAGAAACAGTAAGATTTATCATATTTAATGGGCAGAGTATGGTTCTGAAACAGTTTTGTGGTTCAGTATTTGTTGAGCTTTATTTTCTTTTTCTGAATTGCATATATAGGGTTTTTTTATAATTTTCATATTACTTCAAGGCATTCTCAAAATCAAGGAAGATCTTTTTAAGTCTGTGTTTTTGTACATTTATCACAAAGCAGGTTATTGTACAACACTGAAAACAGATAACAGTGTAATATAATCATACTCCTGTCATGGAAATGAAAGAAGACTGTTAATAAACAAGTGGTGTTTACATTGAGTATGTTCCTTCCGTACTCCAATCAGGACCTACTTTGTGTTCTGTAAAACAAACATCACACGATAGGCAGATGAGAGAAGACATTGTATACTAAGTGTATGAAATAAAAAAATATGCCATGTGGCACTTTTTTGTGTTTGTTTAAATTCACGGAGATGACAGCCTGTTGCACTTGACTGAGCAGCATACTGATATGACTTGGAGAACCATTTTAGGTCATTGCACAGATGTCTGTTGCGGGTGTGTTAATAATGGAGAGCTCATCCAAATGAACCAGCCAAGCTGAACACAGTAGTTGGACTACCCAACAGTATTTCTATTTGCTGAAACATTTTTAATGTAATATAAATTAAGGTATTTAAATGTGCAAATGAGTTAAACAAGGAGCTCATGATGAAATTTTTTATAATTTTCTTCTGTATGAAATATTTTCTCATAAAGAACTGAGGAATACTGGACAATTGAGGTATATGTATGAAATGCAAAAATCTGATTTATGACCTGTTGACGTATTCAATTATGACTTACAATGCTTTTGTTCCCAATCCCACTAAAACAGAATAGACAGGAGATCTGCTTGTCTGGTGGGTTGGCTTCAGTCAGTCTCGGAGCCACATGTTAAAATTTTGCGTTGAAGTGTTTAGAAATACATTACTCGTAAGGTTTCTGAGTTGTCCGATTTCAATCTACTTCAAGTAAGTATTTTGCCATAATCTTTGTTTTTAGATATTTTAAAGACGCTAAGATCTCTTATAATATTAGCCATAGTGATCTGCTTAAAACAGTTTGATATGTGTTTCCTGAAAATTTTAAGGCTGAATCTCCCATTATTTTCTGTATTACCTTCATGTTCTATTTGTGCCAAATGTGTACCCAGCTAACACAGCTGGAGAATGTGCAACCTTTCTTTGTTTAAAAGCTGTTTTCAGTACTTAGAATTGTGTGACATTTTATTTATTAAAATTAAACTATTCATTGTCAGATACCAGATTTACAGAACATTATATTAAGTCAATAAAATTTTGCGATTTTTTTAGAGTAAGATCGAGTGAAGCAACTTTGATTTCTCTACTTTATTGCTAACATTTAGTTAATAAATTTAAATATCATTAGGATTAAGACTTGAAATTTGGCATATGGAGAGGAAGTTGTCTTTCAGTAGCTCCCCTCTGTGAAAAATCTGTTGACATTTATAAATTATAGGACTCTGGATATTCTGTTTGCAAATATCCATTAGAAATTTGTCGTAGCTGCACAGCTGAATTCTCAAAAAAAATAAAATCCACCATGAACATACCTTACTAACTTCCAGATCCAATGTGTGAGCACCATTTCTGCTAGGTGACTAAGTATTTTTCCTTGTAAGTCATAAAGTGAACTTCGACTCTCCCAAGTTCTGATTTTGCCAGCCAGGAGCAACTGACACATCATGTACAGGAATGCAGATGTGCAAATCACTCTGCTAAGAAATTCCCAAAGACTTTTGCCTGGCTTATAGCCACATGAGGAAAAAGAGACAGCCACCTGGCTGGAATACAGAAGGGTGAAGAGCTGGCCTTGGCATGGTAGTGCCGAAAGAAGATGGTACACTATGAGTGAGGGAATAAGGAGACATATTTTATGAAGAAAAGCTGTTGAACATGGAAACAAGAGTCTAACTAACTAGGCAGATCCACAGAATCACAGAAGTACTGAAGCTGGAAGGCACCTCTAGAGATCATCTAGATATTATATAATATTGATATGATCTTTATAACAACATACAATTTTCATATAATCCTTTCTAAACTTCACGGCCCTTTGCTGCACTTGCTCCATGATATCCCCATCTCTTTTGTACTGGGGAGGCCAGACTTGGACACAGAAACCAGTGGATGTGTCTTACCAGTGCTGGGCAGAGGGTAAGGATCACCTCCATTGACCTGCTGGCAGGTGACACTCTGCCCGGGAAGCCGTTGGCCTTATTTACCACAGGATGCTTTTCTGCCATCAATCAACTCACTGTCCATGAGGATCCCTCCCCACACTTCTGTTAATCTACCTTCCAGACACTTCTCCCCAGTTTGTATTGGTCCAGGGGTTATTCTTCCCCACCTGCAGGAAAAAGACTGTATGATAGAAACAAGGACTCACAAATGTTAACATTTCTCTGCCTTCAGCAAACAGCTGCAAAATTTACTGACAGTCATCTGCACCTGACTGACTGGCAAAGAAGATGTTAATCCAACATCTCTAACAGTGATAGCTATTTTTTAACGCTAGAAAAAAGGTCATTTTTCCTTGAAGTGTACAATTATTACAAAAACTTATAATTTCTGTATATCATATCTAAACTTTGGTTCATATTTCAATTGAAATGCACAAGTTTGAAATTGTAAGTGATTTACTAACATAAAAAGGTGCAAACATAACAATCTCAAAGTTTTTATCTAATTGTTCTCCCACTAGGTGAGTTGAAAGTTAAGCCTCAGCAGTTGCTCCGCTCCCTCATTTTCTCAGTGTTCTGTTTGCTCCCTTTTCACATTCACCAGTGTATTTTTGCCCTGGCATCCCGGTCCACATTCATAGTGAAATTGGTAATTCCAAAAAAGTTGGAATTAAAGGGAAAATTACATGAAAAGTTGTCTGTCATTTTCAAATACAAGCTTCTGCATGATATAGAGAAATTGACTATACAATGTAATCCTCAAATTTCAAAAGGGAGTCACAAGATCAGAAAGCTTAAAGTATCCTTCACTGCCACATTTCAGACTGTCTCACATCCTCCATATACCATATACCATATTTTCCATATACCATTTAAAAAAGAAAAAAGATTTTTTTAAAATAAATCATTAAGTGGCAAATTATGAATTTATCTACTGTCAGTGTTTATAGGAAGGTTTCCTACAGTTTTTGCAAACAGGTCTTGCAACTACAAGCAGTGACAGAGTTGCTGGAGGAGCGCTAATATATCATCCCTTAGCGTTTACTGAATCCATTAGTAGTCCATTGCTCAGCTTCTATCAGACGTCAATTCTGGAATAAATATGATTAGAATAAATCTAAGGGTCAAAATTAATAAAATAACAAGGAAACCACAAGAAAGAAAGACATTTCTTCAACCTTCTTTAGATCCTTTTAGGAAGCAACACAGACAGCTGTATTCTGTCTATGTGGCAAGGTTTTGGTAGTGCAGTGGGAACTGCAGGGGCTGTTTCTGTGAGAAGTGACCAGGAGCTGCACCCTTGTTGGACTGGGCTGGTAACAGCCAGCTTCACAGTGGACCTGCCACTGACCAAAGCTGAGCCCATCAGCAGTGTTTATGGTACCTCTGTGATAGCATGTTTAATAAAGGACATAAACTACTGCACAGCAGTTGTGAGAAAGAGGAGTGTGAAAAATGTGAGAGAAACAACCCTGCATACACAAAGGTCAGTTAAAAAGTAGTAGTAGATGGTGCTCCAGGTGCTGCAGCAGATATCCACACTGCAGTCCATGGAGGACTCCACACCACAGAAGGCAAATGTGCCCTGAGGGAAGGTGCCGAATCTGGAGATCCCATGCAACAGCAGGCCCCTGGTGAGAGCTGCAGCCCATGGAGGGGAGCCCATGCAGGAGCAGGTTTTCTGGAAGGAACTGAGGCCTGTGGGGCATCCACACTGGAGCAGTCTGTTCCTGAAAGGATGTACCCTGTGGAAAGGACCCATGCTGGAGCAGTTCTTACGTAAATGCAATCTGAGGGAAGGATGCACATTGGAATATTCTGTGAAGGATTTTATCCCGTGGGAGGGATCCTACACTGAAGCAGGAAAAAGCATGAGGAAGGAGCAGCAGCAACGAAGGCTGTGGACGTACCCCAACCCCCATTTCTTAGTCCCCCATGCTGCTTGGGGAGAAGAGGAGGAGGCGGCGAAGTTGGGACTGAAGTTGAGCCTGGGAGAAAGAGTGGAGGGAAGGTAGTTTTAGTTCTGCCTTGCATAGAATCATAGAATCATAGAATGGTAAGGGTTGAAAGGGACCTTAAAGATCATGTGGTTCCAGCCCCCCTGCCATAAGCAGGGACATCTTCCACTAGACCAGGTTGCTCAGAGCTCCATCCAACATGGCCTTGAACACTTCCAGGGAGGGGGCATCCACAGCTTCTCTGGGCAACCTGTGCCAATGTTTCACCACCCTCATGGTGAAGAATTTCTTCCTAATATCTAATCTAATTCTGCCCTCTTTTAGTTTACAGCCATTCTGCCTTGTCCTATCACTACACACCCTTGTGAAAAGCCCCTCTCCATCCTTCCTGTAGGCCCCCTTCAGGTACTGGAAGGCTGCTAGAAGGTCACCCTGAAGCCTTCTCTTCTCCAGGCTGAACAGCCCAACTCTCTTAGCCTGTCCTTGTAGGAGAGGTACTCCAGCCCTCTGATCATCTTGTGGCCCTCCTCTGGACCCGCTCCAACACATCCATGTCCTTCTTATGTTGGGGGCTCCAGAGCTGGATGCAGTACTCCAGGTGGGGTCTAACGAGAGCAGAGTAAAGGGGCAGAATCATCTCCCTCCACCTGCTGGCCATGCTTCTCTTGATGCAGCCCAGGATACAGTTGGCTTTCTGGGCTGCAAGCGCACATTGACGGCTCATGTTTTGTTTCTCATCCACCAGTACCCCCAGTCCTTCTCCTCAGGTCTGCTTTCAAGCCACTCTCCGCCCAGCCTGTACTTGTGTTTTGGATTGCCCTGACCCACGTGCAGGACCTTGCACTTGGCCTTGTTGAACTGCACACAGTTCATGTATGCCCAGCTCTCCAGACTGTCAAGGTCCCTCTGAATGGCATCCCTTCCCTCCAGTGTGTCAACCACACCACAGCTTGGTGTTGTCGGCAAACTTGCTGAGGGTGCACTCAGTCCCATTGTCCATGTCACCGACAAAGACGTTAAACAGCACCAGCCCCAGTACCGACCCCTGAGGCACACCACTTGTCACTGCTGGACATCGAGCCATTGTCTGTAACCCTTTGTGTATGTCCATTGAGCCAGTTCCTTATCCAACGAGTGTTCCATCTGTCAAATCTATGTCCTTCCAATTTAGAGACAAGGACATCATGCAAGACAGTGTAGAATGCCTTGCAGAAGTCCAGGTAGGCGATGTCAGTTGCCCACTCTTTGTCCACCAATGCTGTAACCCCATCATAGAAGGATAAGGTCTTTGCTTCTCATTATCCCACTGTATTTTTAATTGGCAATAAATTAGATTTATTTCTCTCAAGCAGAGTCTGTTTTGCCTGTAGCTATCATTCGTGAGCGATGTCCCTGTCCTTATCTGGAACCATGAGCTTTTTCATCTTACTTTCTTCCCTCATTGTGTGGAGGAAGGGAAGTGAGACAGTGGCTTGGTGGGCACTTGGCAGCGAGCCAAGGTTAAATAACAGCAGGAGCTGATGTTTAAGCAGTACAGCTCAGCTTCATGTAATAGAAGTGTCCATTGACAAAACTCATGCTTCTAAATATTATCTTCATTGCCTTTTGTATTGTTCTCACATTGTCTCCTTATCTAAAGAAACTTTTTAATTTTTTTTTTTGTTTTGTTTTGTTTGTTTTGTCTTTCCCAGAGTGCTCAAAGTGTGTTATTTGTTTTTGCATCATATGTCACAATTTATTGCTACCAATAACAGCCTTGCAATTAAACCTTACTTGGATTGTCTAGCCACAGCTGGTGATGACAAAGTAGGAATTTAAAAAGAAGACAGAACTTTATTTTCCTCAACCAAACTGACTCTATTTGATTAGCAGTGTTTTACAAGCAATATCATAGAATCATAGAATAGTTTGGGTTGGAAGGGAACTATAGTGAGGTCCCTAGTGGATTTCTATCTTAAAAAAATAAACACCACCAAAAAAAGCCCTTTAAAATTACATCAATTTTAATTAGAAGTGATTGGTATTTAAACTTTCTCATAAAAAAGTCAACTTTCAGCTTGAAATTATTGCATTGCATGGCCTTTTTGTTACAGAGGATCTATCCATCCTTACAAGTAGTTTATAGAAAAACACTTTTAAAATATGAGCAAGAGAGATATTTTTCAAAACCATGTTATCGCATAATCCTGTAGGCAGCTGAAATAGCTACATAAAACATTTTGCTGAAAGCACATAATAAATTGGAGTAAAGGTGTATGATCTGGGAGGAAGAAAGTTTCCCTTAATATGTATACAGAGATTAGTATGTTTACTCTGTAATGGTTATGCAATGTAAACAGTTGGGAAGTGTTTATGATCATAGCCCCTGGACAAATCTGAGAAACAGATCTCTCGGTCATAAAGCACACTTGGTGGCAGTTAGATTTCCAAATAAGCAAACTGCATATTGGTTTTTATTCTATTTGGGGACTAAGGCTTCTACTATTTACAAGTAAGAGCTACATACCTAATATTTATAACCAATTTCTCTCATTAATAGAAATAATCTTAAGAAGTTCTAGTTACTTTATAGCAGTGTGTGACGGGTTCACTCCTGTTTGAACCAACTGAACTTTGGTCCAAAAAGATGCTCAGCAAGTAGGCCTAAGCAAAGTTAATCCTATTGTGTGAGGAGATCAGTGAAACACAGCAGCAAAATCAAAAAAAGCAGCTTGCTTGGAGAATGGGCTGATAAGCTGCTGAAACTGCATGAATGCAGAAGAAAATCTTACTACAAGTCAACCACTTTGCACTGTAAATATCTGCAGCCATCAAGGCCTGTTGAGCTCTCCCTCCATAGCAGCTGGCTGCATGGTGATGATCTCGAGTAGGCACACCTCTCGAGGTTACCCCTTGATGCTGCAAGATCCTTCAGCTGACACCAGACATCGATGGATTGTTAAATGGCATTTTTTGCATGCATGTAACATTTAAGATACTTATAGTAAGCTTATACAATAATCTTTGTATCTCATACTAACTTTCAGTGAAGTAAATAGTAGACTATTGACTGCTGATCCATCTCTTCTTATTAAATATTTTACATACCTGAATTTACTGATTAGAACTCAATAAACTAACTACTAGCTCAGGTCTGCCCAAATAATCTCCGACCATTCTCCTGTGACAAGGTGTGAGCTAAAAGAGCAGCAGACATAGTTACTACTGTGACTTCTACAATAGCAATGTAGGAAATGTGGAGAAGCGCCCTGCTCCTCAAGGCTAGTTCAAGTTTAGGTCCTATTATCAGAGAGAAGGAAAAGGGGAGAGCAGTGGATGTTGCCTGCCTTGACTTCAGCAAGGCTTTTGACACGGTTTCCCATAACTCCCTCATAGGGAAGCTCAGGAAGTGTGGTCTAGATGAGTGGACAGTGAGGTGAATTGAGAAGTGGCTGAATGCCAAAGCCCAGAGGGTTGGGATCAGCAGTGCAGAGTCCAGTTGGAGACCTGTAAATAGTGGGGCTCACCACGGATCAGTACTCGGCCCGGTCTTGTTGAACTTACTTATCAATGACCTGGGTGAAGGGACCGAGTGTACTCTCAGTAAGGTTGCTGATGACACAAAACTGGAAGGAGTGGCTGATACACCGGAAGGCTGTGCTGCCATTCAGCAAAATCAGGGCAGGCTGGAGAGCTGGTCTCAGAAGAACCTGATGAAGTTCAACAAGGGCAAGAGCAGGGTCCTGCACCTGGGGAGGAACAACCCCATGCACCAGTACAAGCTTGGGGCAGACCTGCTGCAGAGCATCTCTGTGGAGAGGATGGACACTCTGGGAGTGCTGATGGACAACAAACTAACCATGAGCCAGCAGTGTGCCCCGGCTGCCAAGAAGGCTATTGATATCCTGGGGTACATTAAATGGAATGTGACCAGCAGGTCGAGGGAGGTTCTCCTCCCCCTCTACACTGCCCTGGTGAGGCTGCATCTGGAGTACTGTGTCCAGTTCTGGGATTCCCACTTCAAGAAAGATGAGGAGCTACTGAAGACAGTCCAGTAGAGGGCTACGAAGATGATGAGGGGTCTGGAGCATCTCTCCTATGAGTAAAGGCTGAGGGAGCTGGGCCTGTTTATCCTGAAGAAGAGAAGGTTGAGAGGGGACCTTATAAATGCCTATAAATACCTTAAGGGTTGGTTTCAGGAGGATGGGGCCAGATTGTTTCCAGTGGTGCCCCGCGACAGGACAAGGGGCAACGGGCAGAAATTGAAGCACAGGAAGTTCTGTCTGAACATGAGGAAGAACTTCTTCACTTTGAGGGTGATGGAGCACTGGAACAGGCTGCCCAGGGTGGTTTTGGAGTCTCTTTCTCTGGAGATATTCAAAACCCACCTGGACGCGGTCCTTTGCAACCTGCTCTAGGTGACTCTGCTTTGGCAGGTGGTCCCTTCCAACCCCTAACATTCTGTGATACTGAGATGTTGATGCTATGTTCATACTGATGTAATTTTGAGAAATTGCATACGAAATTTTTTGGGAAGGCTGGGGACACAAGTCAGCAGAGACATTTCAAAAGGAAATTAGTTTGCAGACAGTGCTATCTGATCTTCAGTTGAAAACAATGTTCCTATAGGGAGAGCAAAAGTGGAAGGATGTTCCCTGGCTGAATTTGAAAATGGAATGGCTTATCATTTTTCCTATGATTAAGGGGTGGAGACTGATGATGGAAACCTTTGTACCACTAAAAGGATAACCGGAAGTCTTTAAATACCACACGAACAGGAGATTGCAGAAAATCTGAATAAGTCTTTATCCACAGCGCTCTGATGGGACATCAAGGTAAAATACTAGTAAAGGTAAATAACTGTTCAGCGGAGAACAGAAAAAATGATGTGTCATTAAATATCATAAAGGATTTGCGCTGACTGAAGAGACTACATTCACACAAAAGGTACGTAAACTCCGGAAGAAAAAAATAAAGAACTGTCTGGTATTTTAATGACTCATATATTCCAACGGAAGCCTACAAAAATGAGAAATGCCTATGTTTCCCTTGGGTAACTGTCATGCTAATGTACTAAAAGATCATCTTCCTCGGCACTAAACTCAGGCACAACAGCTTCCTAAAATAGCTCATTGATGTTTTAGGTGTGTACTGTCCAAAATTTTCAAAGGTTACTGGCCAAAAAAAAATTAAGAACAAGATATTTCACAGATTAACTAGATGATCTGCAGGCAAACAATAAAAATCAGTAAAACTTGAAAAATATTTATCTCCTAGCAGTTGAATATTATGCCCTGGTAAGGATATGTAATACGCATACAGAAATATAATGATATAGAACAATCACTACCACCAGAGTTGTCAAGAGGCAGCAACATAATAGATTTTACAGTTTACCACAGCCCAAGAGTCAGCTGTGACTGTGGCAAGTAGATTCAAGATAAGTCTGTTTGCAAAGGTCTACTTATTCTCCTTGGAGAGTGTCTTGAGTCCAGCAAATTTGCTTTGCAGTAAACTGCAATCTCAACATTCTGACAGACTTTACTGGTGCTTTGAAAAATACTGGAAAAAACCCCAAGGCCTAACCACAGACTCAAAGAAGGCTTATTTAGTTTCATCAAATCAAATAAAAGATGAAATGTCATAATATAGTTATTCATCCGCATGAGTGGGAGTGGGAAATGCCAGGGATAGGCCCTTCTGAATATTAGCCAGAAGATTAAGTGGCCACAAGTGGCTTTGCTTTCTGTAGTGGCTTCATCTTCTGTGTTGGTATCAAGAGGTTAGGACTGCCCGATTTAGTGTTCTCAATAAGTAGCATCACTTAGGCTTTTTTAAGAAAGCCAGTGGTACCCCAGTGAGGTAAACAGAAAACGTTCTTCCAGCTGCATCTATTAGTGTTGTTACACTGCAGCTGGAAAAAGTACACATTATAACAACAACAACAAATCAAAAGGACTTCATTGGTAACTCACTGATTCTGAGGTGTCTATATGTACCACTCACAGAGAGGAACTCTTCAGTGGACTTCATTCTTTTTATGCCTATGAGCCTTTATAACTGCACTGCTGAGTAAAGTATCGTGATCTGGTAGATGATTTGAAGAGTGCAATTATTGTTATTTAGCAAATAGAAAATGCATACTTAGTGTGCAGGAAAGGGGTATAAAGTACCTTTAAGATCAGTGCCTTGGTGAATAGCTGCCCTTTATCATGAGGACACTGTGCACAGGCCAACACATCTTAGTAAATTAAGTCCAGCTAGAGGTTTTCTGCTCCTGAAGAAAAAGGTGAATGTGAAGAAGTGACTTTCATTCAAGACAATGATTTTACATCTAAATCAAATAAAAATATTTTTACAACAAAATTTACATCAAAGTTGCCTTCACTTCAACACGTCTATAATCAGAATAAACTTTTTTTGAGGAAGCCAAAGTGGATTAATTCTATCCCTTCAACAGCTTTTTTCAGGTAAAAATATCCAAAATCCCATGGAAAATAAGAAATATTCTGTCATTATTCAAACAGTGTGAATAGCAGAGATTAAATCCACAGAATCACAGAATGGTAGGTGTTGGAAGGGACCTCTGTGGGTCATCTAGTCCAACCCTCCTGCCGAAGCAGGGTCACCTACAGTAGGCTGTAGAGGACCTTGTCCAGGCAGGTCTTGAATATCTCCAGAGAAGGAGA
>Ga0065711_1044887_pt1 | contig 13818 bp, 9 predicted proteins | sample Hoacrofraction12_FD_59098 | JGI IMG/M metagenome (GOLD analysis project Ga0065711, IMG submission 59098) | Hoatzin crop microbial communities from Cojedes, Venezuela - Epithelial fraction 12 v2 (version 2) | ecosystem: Host-associated > Birds > Digestive system > Esophagus > Crop | place... | reverse complement strand
AGCAGGCTGCACAGGACCTTGTCCAGGCGGGTCTTGAATATCTCCAGAGAAGGAGACTCCACAACCTCCCTGGGTAGCCTGTGCCAGGGCTCCGTCACCCTCAGAGGGAAGAAGTTCTTCCTCACGTTCAGACGGAACTTCCTGTGCTTCAGTTTGTGCCCATTGCCCCTTGTTCTGTCACTGGGCACCACTGAAAAGAGTCTGGCCCCATCCTCCTGACACCCACCCTGCAGATATTTATAGGCATTTGTAAGGTCCCCTCTCAGCCTTCTCTTCTTCAGGCTGAACAAGCCCAGCTCCCTCAGCTTCTCCTCATAGGAGAGGTGCTCCAGGCCCCTCACCATCCTTGTAGCCCAAAGGGGTGATGTGGCTGGTTTTGCCTCGCTGCTTTCCTCTCAGCTTAGGTTCTCCATCTCTCTGAACATCACGCTTTGTAAAACAGAGGAGCTGCCTCCCACAGCTTTTGTGGCCGCCTGGGCAGTAGCGGGGAGCAGCGGGACGTGATGTCCATGTAATTGCTCGTTACCGACGCCTGTCGATGTGTCTCACCGTAGTGACGCTGTATGGCGTGTTCACCAACCACTACTCTGCGAATGGTCCGTCTCGCTGTCTGCTGCTGGAGCTGCTGGACGTCAGCGTGTCCGAGCTGCTGCTGCACTCCAGCAACCAGGGCTGCTCCATGTGGATGATCCAGCACTGTGCCCGAGACGTTCTCGAAGCCCTGGCTTTCCTGCACCACAAAGGCTACGTGCACGCAGACCTCAAGCCACGCAACATCCTGTGGAGCGCGGAGGAGGAGTGCTTTAAGCTCATTGACTTTGGACTTAGCTTCAAAGAGGGGAATCAGGTTTGGAATGCGCCGCTCTCGAAGCGGTTGGCTCTGTGTCGGGTTGTGTGGGTCTGTGATGCCTTCAGCTTGTGACTGTAGGAGTCGACGTGACCTGATCAGCGTGGTAGCTGAGCTGGTGCTGAGGGTTTCCTGGAACGGGCTAAAATGTTGCTTGGCCCCAGAAACGGAAACTCTTGTTCCCCTTCTCCTTGCGCGGCTCTGGTTTCTGGTGGTGTCTTAGCCTTTGTGCTACGCATGACCACGAATTCCAAAGTTCATGGTGTGCTGAAAAAAAGTGATGTCTCAGCTTCCTGGGAAACTTGCTAGTTTTTTATGTGGTCAGACGAGTGGGAGCACCCAGTTCTGTAGAATTTCCTTTTATCATCCCTTATCGTATGTAGTAGTAATCCAGGCTTTACCATCAGCCTCCCCAGTCAGTTGCATTATCTCTGGCAGCGTCCTTGTGCTCGTCTTTACTTTCATCTTATCTTCAGCAGCTTTTCACTTTCTTGGTAAGTCTGGATGTTTCTTTCCCGTGTCATTGTGTTGATGGAAGCCCATCCTCTGGTTGTGTGTAGGCAATGCCCATTCTTTACTGACACGGACGGATCTCTGCCTGTTCTGCTCTGCTTTTCCCGTTCGGGCTTTCACTCTCTTCATGCTGTCATTTTTTTGTTTCGGTGATACTGGGTTTTGTTATTTTGTCCTTGCCCTTTTTATTATGTTCCGTGGCCTCTGATGACAGCAGAGAGCCTCAGGAGGTTCTGCTGTTGGCCTGATAGAGCTTCTTTTCACCACCACCCCCGCTCTGAGTAACCGCCTGCGAGGGGTATCAGTAAAGTTTGTTCATCATGTAGCCTCTTAGCAAGTTCGCTGTTAATCACTGGGTGATGGGCGGTAAGTCTAGTAAACAAGCTGTGGTTTTCCTGTGCAGATGTTGCCCTGGCTTGTCCCTACTCCATGCACTCTGCTCGTTGAGAGGTTTTAAATTCACGTGCCTTTTTTACTGGCTTACCTGGCATTGAAGGTGCAGCCCATTGATCTGTGAATATTAGAAGATTGTGTGGGTGCCCTGTCTCTGAAATGTTTGGTACGGGAGCTGGTTTTAATGCTTGTACTGCTTAACTCCTCCATGTTGTTCTTCAGTTCTCCCACGTTCTTGGCTGAACGCTGGTTTGTGCTGGTAATCTGTTGCTGTCTTATCAGCAAGAAAACATTCTCCTGGAGCCTGGTGTAATGCAGATATTTTTTTTCTTCGGGTCTGTGTTTTGCTGCATGCTCTGTGAGTTGCCCCATAATCGTTGATCAGGTGTTTCGTTTGCTTCCGTGGTTCCTTCCAGGCTGCTTCCTTTGGGCAGAGTTTCCTTTGCCTCTTCTCAGGAATACACTGGCTATAGAGAACCTTCTGACCCTGCTTTGAATGTGCACCAGGCATCAGCTTCCCCTCACCACCCCTGCCTCAGGCAGCAGCATATGTGCGTGATTTCCTTATCCGAGTCGAGATTATACTACTTTTATTTGCGGCAGCTCTGCCGAGCTTATCCTTGCATAACTTTTCCTGCCGTTACTGTTTAACAGAGAATGGCTGTGCACAGAGCAAGGTCTCGGCCACTTGCATCTCTCAAAATGCTTTAGGTGGTAGGAGTGAAATTCCATCTCACTCTTTTTGCTGGTGGCATTGACCATGGTGTTTTCTCTATCTCTAAAAGTGGTTTGGTGGAGCTGCCAAACTGCTGCTTTTGCCATGCTAGAGGTTCAGCTCTTTGCTGACAGGGGAAGGGACGCTGGTGAGCAATTTGTGTATCAGTTCTTTTTAAGTTCATAAAACTCTTTTGAGCTCTGTTGCCTGAAAATGGCTGTTGTAAACTTTATTTTCAATCAGAGAACCAGATAAATTTGGTTTGAATATATTCCGCTGGTAAGGATTCCCAGTCCTGTGCCTTACCCAGGACGTAGGCTTGCATATTCTTCTGTCATTCCTTGGGTCGTATCAGTGTGTCTAAAACAAGCCCTCCCGTGTCAACAAGACGCAGCATGCAGTTTGTGTTCGGGCGCTTACAGGACTTGGCTAGACAAAGCCACAGCTGACTGATGTGAGCAGGAGGCTGGACTGGAGACCTTCAGAGCGGCTCCTCTGGCCGGCACTTGTGTGATTCTATAATTTCCTGTTTTCTCTGGAGCAGGCTGCATGTGGGCATTTTGTTTTACTCTGCCAGCCGTGGCAGCTGGGCAGGTATTGATTGCTGCAGCACTTCTGGCTGCGAGAGGGAGAAGGAAGAGGTGCGTGGGAAGCGCCTTTGATAATTTCCTTGTCTGAGGGTTAGGTGCCTGCTTCACTTTTGTAACATTTTGTTCCAGATAACATCCGTGCTTGAATAATGGCAGCTGTTACTGCTCCTCACTGCTCAGGCCAGGTTGTTTGTGCTCTCATGCAGCCGACGTGGGAGCGCGTTGGGGGTGTTCGATGCTTGTCCTGAAACTTCTAGTGTCTTCTGTGCAGGTTACCTGGGAGATGTTAATGGCCCAGTCTGCAGTGACATCCAGCCTCTTCCTCCCAGCAGTGCTGTCTTTCAGAGGGATCAGATGTTAGTGGGATGCCTGCTGCTTTGCTGGGAGGTGTTTTCTCTTCTAGACAGTCTGGGGTCTTTCCCCATCAACACAGCAGTAGAGGGAGTTGAACTGCCTGCGTAGCACGCCTGGCTCTGCAATGCTTTCTATCAATTTAGCAATAGCATTTTGGTGAGCCATTTGGAAGGGCTTCTGCCAAGTGATTTAAAGATAGAGTGGAGAACTTGAATCTGGAAGATTAACATTTTGTGTTTGTTTGATTTTCCGTAGGATGTGAAATATATTCAAACAGACGGGTATCGGGCTCCAGAGGCAGAACTGCAGAACTGCCTGGCGCAGGCAGGGCTCCAGAGTGAGACGGAGTGTACCTCTGCTGTGGATCTGTGGAGTCTGGGAATTGTTTTACTGGAAATGTTCTCAGGAATGAAACTGAAACATACAGTCCAATCTCAGGAATGGAAGGTGGGTGAGAGCTGCTGTGGGTGTGTTTGCTTGCACCAAGCGAGTCCTTCTGCTTCTTGTTCGTAACCTGGATTTGTGAGGTAGCACCTGGCAACTAGAGAGTGTTTCCAGGATGTCTCTCTAATCCGATTGCCTTGAGAATTAAACTTCCAGAGCCTTAAGGACCCACCTGCCCTGTGGGACTGGCATGTCTGAATGCTGCCTGTGTTCAGGTTACTGAAAGCTGAGGGTTCCAGGAGTCTCTGTTTGGAGCCCATGTCTTGCCAAGATTTGGGAGGTGAATTGTGCTGACTGCAGTGTGGCACAGAAGGAAGAACGAAATGGATGGCTGCTGGCTAGTTCAGCAGCACGAAGGCAGAGGAGCCATTTGTTCATTTTAATGTAATGTATGGTCTAATTTAGGGATCTTTTCATAAGTCTATATCGGAGAAAACAAGAGTAATGAATAAATGCTCATTTTGCGAGCATGGAGCCTGACTCTGTCCCCTGTTCTGTATGAAGTAGTTTTGTTTTGTGCTCCCCTTCCCAGTCAGAGTATCCTTCCAGCATCGTAGCGTCCACCGTAACAGCAATTTTTTCTGCACATGGAAATTTCCAGCTTTCGCACAGGCAAATGGGAAAAACTTCATCAGATGTGGACCTGCTGGTTTAACGTGTGAGGCTGGAGCACTGAGGAGGAGACTGGAGCGACAGTGCCAGAGCCCTCTGCATCCAGAAAATGATGGAACATTGCAACCTTTGCACTGGTCTCTTTTTTTTTCCTCACTAAACACTGTTTCTTTCTCTTTCCAGACAAACAGTTCTGCCATCATTGATCGCATATTTGCCAGTGAGGGGGTGGTTAATTCAGCCATTCCAGCTTATCACCTCAGAGACCTTATCAAAAGGTATCTTATATTTACTAACTGTTGCTTAAAGATGTGCTCTGTAACGTGTCATGCCTTGCTCTTGGTAACTTAGAGCCCATACCTAATGCTTTTTTTTTTTTCTTTTAAAAAAAAATCTCCCTGCCGCTGTGCTGGTAACAAGTGCAAGCGTTAGCAGAGATGCTTCAGGTCCACTGATTTTGGCACAGTTTGGAGTAAGCACAGAGAATAGCAGTCATAGTGTTCATCATTTGCTGTTTCAGTGCTTTGCACTTGCTGCCTGTGAGGTGGTATTTGGAGAACACTGGAGACGTTGCTGCTTTAGGGGAGTGTTGTCAGAAACAAGGGAGAGGGACAGGCAGTGTTGCTTCACCACTGTTGTCAATGTTCAAATGCACTTGTGCAGCTCTCGACCGAAAGGTCTGCCGAGGGGATTGTTTTCGCTGTACTGTGACTCTACTCTCAGGCTGCAGAGTGAACGAGGACGTGGCTTGGCAGAAAGAGCATTGGGAGCCACTGGTAAAGCCGTGTAGGGGATGTTCTCGGGCAAGCCCTGGGCTGTTAGCTGCTCTGAATCCCATTTGTGGAAAGATGTGGGAGGTCCTCAAAATGTGATCGCTTCCGTGAGACCGCATGGGTGCCTGAGACATGGGCTGAATGGCCTGGGGAGGTGGAGTTGGAGCATGCTGTGTTCCATGTGAACTTGTAAGCAAGCAACTTCCATCATTTGGTGCTGAGAGACATCAAGGAGAAAAGCCAATTTACCACGTACCCAAAATGATTTCGAGGATTCTTCTGGTTTGCTTCAGCTGTGATTTGGAAGATGTGCTTCTCAGTCTTCTCGTTGTACAATAAGCACCCCAAAGATAGGGTATTCTTCTGTACTGGCTTCCAGCCTGAGTTGATTTTGATGCAGGAATGTCACCTGCAAGAGCATAAGCGTGTCTCTTCTCTTCCAGCATGCTTCATTGTGACCAAGGCAAGCGAGCCTCCGCTGAGAAGGCTTTATGCAGCCCGTTCTTCAGCATTCCCTTTGGTAAGCTGTGCACGTCGCCGCTGCTTGCGGCTTTCTCAGCGTGTACTGGAGGCAGCACAGAGTGCAGTTAGACTGTGGTGTTTCTGGTTCTGCCCTCGCTGCTGCTGCCTTGCTGTTTACTGTGCTCGGCAGCCGTCTGCGGTACTGCAGCAGGCAGGTTGGAGCGGCAGCTGTGCTCCCAGTGCTGCCCTGCAGGCTGTCGCTTGTCCCCCGCTGGGCTCCCGACAAATTCTGCCCCCCTCAAACTGACAAAGAGTGCATTGGCGGCAGCACCATTCATCTGAGGGGACAGAAAGAACAGGGTACTGACCTAATATTGTGACCATTAAGGTGCGTTTGAAGGGTGCAGTGCTATTTATGGTGAGTGGATGGTTTTTCTTATGCCAAGAGTTTCCCAGTTGGGAAGCCAGGAGTGCGAGCGACCGGGGCAGTGGCTGGTGGTAGCGTCTGCTGCTGCCTCCTCTGCACAGGTCGAGCAATCCCACTGTGTTCTTGTGGTTAGAGCCTGTTTTTGCAGTGACTGGGGGGGGCAGGTCATCGACAGATGTCACTGTCGCTTTGATCTGGCGCCTTCTTTCCAATTTGATGAAATGGTGGTGTTTCCCCAGCACCGCCCCCGGGTGGGTTGCAGGCTCTCAGCAAGAGATGGTCCGAGACCGCCCTGTTCAGGCTCCTATCCCTCCCTGTTTTCTATTCCAAAAGCAACACAGTAGCATTCTTCAGAGCTTGTTTGCTTTCAAGAACACCAGGGAAGAGCTTTGCATCCAGCTTTTCTGCAGCATAAATTAATGCTTCTGCCATCCAGCTTCTGGCTGGGCTAGTGTTTTCCCTTGAATCTCAGTCCCGCTGTTCTGAAGCAGCTTGGTGTACCTTGCAGTGGAGGTTATGCATTGCCTCTTGAGGTCGCATCGAGATGCTGGTGTTCCTGTGTATTAGGCAAAGGTAGCAAACTCGTTCTCTTGCATCTCAGAATCTGGGACTGCTGTAATCAAAGCCGCCTTCCATGGAAGGAGCTGAAGCTTGCAGCCAGTACTGCTGCAGAGCAGAGGGAATAGTATATTGGCAGTGCTTTCTGGTCTAGTTTTAAATACACAGACCTCTAACTGTACCTAGGAAGGCCCTTCTGTGGTTAGTGCTACAAGTTTATACAACAGCTTTAATTTTTCTTAGCTGCTGATTCTTTTCTTTGCCAAACTTGTGTATAAGCTTGTCTGCACAAAGAAGCATTTACTGTTGCTTTCCTGGGAAGTCAAAAAAATCATCTGTCATTGCCTTTTGCTTGGATACAGTTGTTCTGTTTAGAGTAGACAGCTGAGAATGGCTTTCCTTGTCATATACAGTCAACTCTGAACTTTCCAGTTCGTCAACTTCTTTCTTGAGCTGCCCGCAGGCTGCAGCCCTCTCTGTCATCAGTGTGGCTGGTATGACCTGGCACTTTGTGGAGGCGCAGAGAGGCTGGGCAGAAAGTACCTCCTAGGGCAGAAGGGTGTTGCAAGAAGTGCAAGAAGTGCAAGTTTGTCACTTGGTTACAGGAGGACCAGGTGGCTCTGAGTGCTAGGGGTTGGTTTGTCTCCCTCCCTGCAGAAAGACATGCGAAGTGAAGGACAGACTTACTTGAATAAAATGGGCAGCATAGAAGACCGAATTGGCACTTAAATGTTCTTTTCAGTCCCTGGTTCATCTCTTGTTGCCTCTTGGCTGCCAACAGTGCTGTGGAAGAATGGTCCCAGAGGTTTGCTTGGAGCTGGAACACGCCTGCTTATCTGAATGCAGCACCTTTCTTCGAAGGGCTGTCCCTGAGCACGGTCTGGGCATCGTCTAGACTGATAAGCCCTTTCAGCCTAAAAGCTTTTCATAAGGTCTCTTCCACATAAGACAGGAGATTTATAGCATGTGTGCTTGTCTGTCAGCTCCTCTTGCATTACGAAGTTGACATCTTCTGTCTGTGCCTGGCAGAGATGTTGGCTCCCTCGTACACTGCGCTTGGCTTGGAAAGGTATTCCCAAGGAAATAATGGCCTGCTGTCTTTGCAGACGTAGTCAGCAGGCTCAGAGTGGAGAATTAGCGCCATTTCTTCCCTTTACCCTCTCTTGCTGTCCGGTGGGAGAACTGTGAGGTACTGCTATTGTGTTTGGCTACTGTAGCTGCCAACAAAAACAAAAACTTTAACACTCTCCAAGTATTGCAGGTTGGGCTCCCAGATCTTAAATTCATGACTGGCCTGCCAGTCCCTTTCAGGAAGATGAAATCAAGCTTTTGTCCCTGGAGAAGTGACACTGTCCCTGCTGCTTTCAGTTTCTAGAGGACTAAGTGTCTTCTCAGACATGACTCGCGCAGTTTGGCACCTTGACTGTCTCCTCGTTCCGCAACAGCATCCGTGCTACGCTGTCCCAGGCCGTCCTGGAGCTGCCTGTTTTTAAAGCCAAGCGCCCCATGACAGGGGGCTTTATTTCTGCTCCTGGGAAGTTATTCACAGGGTCATTGCTCACCCACCTTGTGGCCACCCTCTTGTGGCCGTGTCTTATTCTATAGCCCTGCATTGTTTAAGTAGCTAAGTAGTCTTTCCCATTTCTGTTGCAAGATTGTATGGTGGTCTTCAAAACAGGGCATTGCAGTTGGGTTTTGAAGGGGGGGGGTTACGTGGTATTTAGGGAAGAACTGAAAGATACCCTATAGAGAGACAAGGCTTGTGCCTTAGTGTAGCTTAGGAATTGGAGGTACAGAAGCTGGCCGGCCTATTTTTAGCTTTCTGGTAGCAGGAACAGGAGAGGCAGGTTGCAGAGTAGTTCTTTCATCTTCTTGCGTCTCCATACATACGGGGCAGTTTGCTCAACTAGCACAGCGCTTGAGGTCACATCAATTTCTGGATCTGAGCTAAGTAGTCTTAATTTCTGCTAGCTTTGTAATTTTAAAATAATTTCAGGTGCTGGCCTCAGTATAACTGGAGAGTGCACTGAGCTCTTGGGAGAGTCCCTCAGTGCACAGGTGAAGATAGGCTGGAAACAGTGAGAATACAAGCTGTAAATGCAGGTGATAGTGGAGAGAAGCAAAACTGTACTGCAGAGAGCAGTAAGTGCTTGTGTATGATTGTGCATGTTGAGTCAGCTTCCTGTTTTCTTGCTCCTTTGGACTTTGATGTCTTCTCTTTTCTCTGATTCTGTGGGTGTCAAACAGCTCCCCATATCGAAGATTTGGTGATGCTCCCCACGCCTGTGCTGAGGCTGCTAAATGTTCTAAGCGATGCTTCTCTGCAGTGCGAAGAAGAATATGAAGGTTGGTGCAAGCCGTGCGATTCCCATATAGTGATGTCGTCTTACAGGCTCTGTTTTGTTGGCTTTGGGGATGTGAGAGCAAGCAGAAGAGCAATTAATGGGTGCAATAACAGCAAACAAAGAGCTGCTCAGCTGACATTTGGTACCAAGCAAGTCAACTGCAGCAACAGAGAATACACTAAAAGATCGAGACGGAAAGCAGAAATTGTAGTGAGTTCTTGAAGGATCCCAGATGAAGAAGAAAAAAAAAAGTTTATTTTGATTTTCTTCTTTGGTTAAATGCCCACAGACCTCATAATGTGTTTGTGGCTCTGAACTTCTCCTGGACATGCGCAGGACTCTGAAGCCCAGTAGCAGAGATCCTCAAAAGTTTGCTAGTAAACTTACTCAGGATCTCAGCAGGGAACTAAAATACCTCGTTGGAGTTCTTAAGCTGTAGCAAAAACTGTGCGTGGTAGGTGGCAAGGCATGGTGGTGGAATTTGCATTTCTGCTTGCTCTTAAATCCATATGAGTGGCAAAAGCCCAAGAGCTCTGGGAATATGAGTTTGAAAGGCTGGGTTCTACTCACACAAAGAAAGGTTTGTGGCAGCTATGTTAGTTCCCCTCCTCCAAGCACCATAACAAAAAAAAAAAGGGCACTCACAAATCCCAAATGTTTTAGCCACTGGAAGACCAGGCTTTGTGTTCAAGGAAAAGCTCTGTCCATGTGCTCCGACCTCTGCTGTCAGGGATTCTCTGCCTGCAGGTCTGTGTTCCTGAGCCTCAGTTCAGACACTCCACCTCATTACGCAGCCATTAAGCAGTGCCAGCTTCTGCCAGTGGCACCTCTCAGTCTTTTCCTCTCAATTTAAAGTAAAAATTATCTGTTGGCTGAATGTTCTTGATGTGTTCGTCTGGCCTGCATTTGTTTCCTGACTCACTCTAGTTTGTAAGGTGAAAGACAACCAAATCTTTCCTTTCTCAGATATCCTGGAAGACATAAGGGAGGAGTGTCAGAAATACGGACCGGTCGTTTCCTTGCTTATTCCAAAGGAGAATCCTGGTAAAGGCCAAGTAAGTGAATGGAGGGAAGAGGCTGTGTGCTGTAGGGCTGCTGCTCAGCTCCTGGAAATCTCCTGGCTGATGACAGTGCTAAAAATAGCTGGTTATCTTGAAGGACAGCACAGGTTCCTTCCTGGTTATGTAAGGTTGCCTGACCTAGGAGGGCCCCAAACAGCTTTCTCAGGGGAGTCGGGATGCAGGAGGGAAGGGCAGAAGCCAGTGGGTGGGAGAGGAGGCACTGAGGATGTGGAGCATCGTTGTATGTTCTCCCACCTCATCAAACATGCTGCCCTTAGAAATGAGGAGCAAGAGGTGAAGTTCCAGTTCAGAGGTGCAGCTCCTTCCATTTTAGCTCCACTGCTCTGGGCTCAACCGAGCGTAGAGGGGAGAACGTTGTCTGGGAGCTGTTTTTCCTGGTTACAGGGCTGGGAGGGGGTGGGTGGCAAGCTGCACTGGAAGTCTTACATCTCCTGTCTCTCTTTCAGGTCTTTGTTGAATATGCAAATGCTGGTGATTCCAAAGCTGCCCAAAAAATGCTGACTGGAAAGATTTTTGATGGCAAGTTTGTTGTGGCTACATTTTACCCACTGAGTGCCTATAAGAGAGGATACCTGTACCAAAACTTGCTGTAGGCAGTAGCAACAATCAGGAGAGTTGTCTTGCTCCTCTTCCTCACGTGTTTTACAGTTGAATGTACAAAAGAGCTTCCTAGCCCTGCTTTCGAGTCATCTGTGAAGGAGAGACGCAAAGGACTTAACTGGGCTTTGAAACCTTCACTGCTGCTTCGTGATGTGCCGAGGAGGCCGGGCTGGCTTTCAGCGTGTGCTCGTGTGTGTGTTGTGCTTGCTCCTTTACACTGGGTGTGTGGCTTCACCCCGGCGGGCGCTCGGGCGGCAGGAGTGGTGCCTGTGCAAGCCTGCAAGGCCGAGCAGATCTTGGCAAGCGCTTTTAAGTGGTTTGAAATGAGACCATTTGAAGTATTTGCCTTAGCGCTCGACTTTGCTCCGGAGAGAGAGGATTTCTTGGTTAAGCTTTACTATAATGCATGCGCTCTTCTCCAGTGCGGAGGAGGAGGTGGAAGGCTTCCCTGCCTTTTGTTGACATCTATTGTAAATAAAGAACCAGAAGCACCATCCTCTCTAAACTAGACCAGGAAGACTTTTGAGTCTTCGCATCTCATAGAGCAGAGAGAGGCAGTGAAATTGGATCTGCTGAGCCTGCGGCGTTACCGCATGGCTGTCTGTGACCCCTGGGAGAGCCGTCCCCTGGCCTGGCACAGACGGCACGCGGGGCTTGGGCAGTGCGGGTGGACGCTGCCTGCGGTGAGCCGACCTTGCTGCGTGCCCGGGGTGGGTGGGCGCCGATGGCTGATACGTGTCGTCAGAGCAGTGCCAGCCCCAGTCCCGACACAACCTGCGAGCGCTCGGTAGCCAGAGGTGGTGTGAAAACCCTGTTGCGTGGAGTCATCTTCCTAGCATGTACCCTGTGCTGGCACTGGTGCTCTGATGCCAAATCATCTGTAACACGTAAGCGTCATTAGGTGATACTGTTGGAAAGGAGTGCTACACAGGCAGTATTCCTTGCGTCTCAGCAGGCCTCCTGCCCTGCAAGTCTTACAAGAAAGAGCAAATATTTGTCTGTCGTAGGTCCCCCGCTTGGCTTTTCCGTGTTGTGCGTTCTGGTTTTGCATTAACCCCTATTGGACTTGTAGATTAGAAGCACTGACACTTTTGGTCCTTCACAGGTTACACAAAGGGCCTGAGGCAATCTGAGATCCTGTAGGGAAAGGGCTCGCTGGGCCATCAGACTTGACTGGCCAGGGGAAGGTCTTTCCCAGCGTCAGCGGTGACAGCCACGTGCTTTTGGGGGGGGAAGAACCCAGCCTGGGTGAGTGGCATCGCCGCTCCCCCGAGTGTGCTCTCTGCTCACGGGCCTTCACACGCAGCGCTCGCTTGGGCAGCCGCTGGCGTGGGGTGTGCGGTGGCCATTTCGCAGGGTGTGCAGACAGACCCCCACACCCGGCGGAGCCTTTCCCTGCAGCCGTGGGCGCTTTGCTGCGGCCAAGTTCAGCGGGGGACAGCCCTGCTTAGAGGGGAACCTGCGTGCTCTGGCTGGCGGCCCCGGTACCAGTCTCAGCAAGCGGGAGAGCCCTTGTGAAGTCTCTTCTCCAGCTGGAATACTTGCGGGCAGCTGCCTGAACCGTCTCTGACCTTCCCTGGAATAATACCTGAGTTACCTTGCGGTTTACTTTTCGCATCTTGCTGCTGCTGGACTTGCTGGAATCCTGCACTTAGAAGTTCCTCCGGATTTTCGCCCCGCGCACACGGTGGGGCAGGCGATCCAATGGCTGTAGCGCTTCGCGAGTCCCGAGTTCCTCTCTGTGCTGACGTGGAGTCCCGTCTGCTGTCGCCCTTCCCGAGCTCCCCCCGCAAGGACCAATTTCTTTCAATTTTTCCTCTTGCCTTTGAGGTGGTGTAGGTTTTCCAGGAAAAAAAAAAAATACATATATCCCACAATGAGTTTTAAGGTGTGATTTGCTGATCAGGCTTTTTCTGGGAACGCTGCTGCTTTGGTGTACGTAGCTGTAAAGCAGCTTTGTGTAGACGGGGTGTGCGACTCACGGCTTTTAATTTAACTGTCCTTGCAGCGAAGTGCCTTTTAGTGTCTGGGAACTGGATGATTAACTGGGCGAGGGTTTTTCCTACGTGAAGAGCAACGTTTAAAGTGCTGTAAGTGTTGGCAGGCACTGGCTGAGCTCCTTGGCTCTGAGCTGTCGCTGTCCCTGGTGCGCTGAGCCAAGGGTGGAACACCCTGGTGTTGAATGCCGGGGTGTAGGCTGGCTGCATGGGTGCCGAGAGCTCCTGCCGCGCTGGGTGCCAGACTGCGTGGGGACACGGGGAGCTCCCCTTCGTGCGGGCCGTGAGGTCTGTCCGCTGCGGGACAGGGACATCCCCGGCTGCGAGTGCAGAACTTAAACGTATTTAAGTTGTCGGATGCAGTCGCCTGGGACTGTGGGCTGTTCTGTCGTCTTTCAGGCGTATCTCTTTTTCGGTCAGAATTGTGGTTTAGATTTGCAGCTGAAGAGCTGTGCCAGGATGAATCTGTGGGAAGGAGCCCCAGCCGGTTCCTGCAGCACAGTAGAGTTGTTCCACCGGGGTCGGGCTGGCATTCAGTTCAGCTGCTTGTATGGGAGCTAAATAAATCTTGAAGATGCCAACCTCTGCGACCAGATTTTTCTCTCCGGATGTTCGTTGAGCTTGAGCACCGAGCTGGGCAAAAACCCCAAAGCTGCTTTCTTTTTAGTATTATTGTTGTTATTATTAATATTATTATTTTCCTCCTGGCAAGAGCTGGAGCTGCTGATCTCTGTCCCGTCACTGGGTGCAGCTTCCCTCTGCACGCTGCGGGGTGCAGGGGCCTTTGCAAACCCCTCACCGCAGACGCGTTTGGTCGCTCTCCCTCACCAGAGCCATTCTCCATCCAGCTGAAGCCTGCGCGCGAGTTCCGTAACTCGGGCTTCAGTCTGAGGCGGGCCCGGGGATGCGGGCCGAGGGCTGGGCCGGGGCGGGCCTGCCTTCCCCCGCTCCGCGCGGTGGATGGGGTTGGGTCGGCTCCAGCCCTGCGCCGCCTGTGCTCGGTGATCAATAAACGGCCCTGCAGTGCGAAGCCGTCTCCAGCCCGCTCTTCTGGGGGGTGGAAGGGCGCGGGGGGGAGCCCACGGGGCCGAGCCACGGGCGGGGGG
>Ga0065711_1044885_pt1 | contig 13819 bp, 12 predicted proteins | sample Hoacrofraction12_FD_59098 | JGI IMG/M metagenome (GOLD analysis project Ga0065711, IMG submission 59098) | Hoatzin crop microbial communities from Cojedes, Venezuela - Epithelial fraction 12 v2 (version 2) | ecosystem: Host-associated > Birds > Digestive system > Esophagus > Crop | place... | reverse complement strand
AACCCCCCCCCCCCGGTTAATAGTTCCATATTATTAATAATTTTGTGAAATACAGCCTATTACAGCGGGAAGTTTATGCAGCAGTTCTTGGTAAGTGACTCATGCACAAAGAAACACAGAACAAATACCACCTTGCAAACACAGGCATTCAAATACCTGAACTAAACACATGGAACAAGGGTGGAACTGGGATTAGTTTGAAATCATTTCTTGTTCATTAGATCATTATTTTTTAATGTAAATTCCATTTTTTTATAAATGAAATACTGTTTCATTCTTATAAACTAGACTTCACAATGATTTTATGATTCCTATTTTTTACATCTAGAAAAGACCACCATGACCACCTGATTTGATCCCTTCCTTAATGTAGACTGAAGAATCACTCTCAGGCTTTAAAACTTCTGAGTCTTCTTTGCTGTATATAAATTACCTGCCAAAGCGTGACTGAAAAAGGTATTTAATACGAAAACAGAACGAGGAAGAGAGGACAATCAAAGGCACTGTTTATGTAAATGTCACAGCAACTAAATTCCTGATGTTTGCAGTAGTCCTGCCTTGACCTCTTAACTGCACAGCATTATGATACTTTCTTCATTGCTGAGATCAAGGCATATGTGGTCAAGGGCATATCATATTTTATTTAAACACACTGCAGAAGGACATTCAATTTTACAGGTCAGATTTTCCATGGTGCTTGAGAAAAGCCAGGGCTGCAGGGAAAAGCAAACAGCCAGCTCATGTGAGAGCTGCCAAGGTGCAGCTTCTTTTTACCTGCCCACAATAAACATCTTCAGCCTTGTTATGGCTGGACAGGTCCCTCAGCCAAACACACCCTCTCTCCACCTGGATTTTAGGGGGACAACAGCCCACGGTACTGCCTCGACCAGCACCATTTTTTAATAGAGTTGAGTCCCACAGTGAGACAAAGTCCCATTGTACAAACAGTCGCAAAAGGGGACAGCAGCTCTGCCAGCCTTTATCAGGTTTTTGCCCCTCTGTAGAGCTCCTTCACACAGACAGAGGTGTTTATTTGCCATTCAGAGGCACTCTCAAGTCACCTCATGCTTAAACATTGTAACTGTACATAAAGATATGAAAGCAAGTTTCAGTGAGTCTACCTCACAGTCTGGGTATACAAACCCATGGCCATTTACCCTCTCTGGCCACGTGATGTTAGACCCGCACCTTACCAGCGGCAACCATTTCAACCACAACACATATATTTCAATCATAACTGTGCACTCAAATACAAAATGAGGACCTGATTCATTCCACCTAAGGCACCTGAGATGACTGCACCCAGAGTAAAGCCTCCCTATTGCATGGCCAGTGAGAGCAGACAAGACATCTCCCGTGGACGTTACAGCCCTGAGAACATGCGTCACCCCCTGCGCATCAGTGCTTGTATCTGCAACTGTGCAGCTACGAGCCTTCACTCACAGGAGAAGCTCGGCTCTCCCTGCTGCAGACAGAGAAACAACACTGACGCACAGACCGAGAAATGTTAGGAAGGCACCAGGATTGGCTTCATCTTATCTGGGGCAATCTTTCAGCCATATAACAAAATAACAATCTCTTGGGGACCTCAGAACAAAATGTTTTTTGGTCTAGCAACCACGCCTTCATCTCCAGGCTCCACGTGGGCTGCGGGTTTAATCATGCTCCTGCAAAGACACCGCCAGGAGCCGGGCCACCCTTAACTCCATCGACTGCTCTGTGGCTGCAAGCTTCAGGCAAAGCAGCATTCAGCTGTGTACGCCTACTAGGGCTCTAACACTGGAAATAGAAGTGGAACAGACAACCAAGGTGATTTAATCTAGCAAGATAATTCACTTTCAGTATTACCTCCCACCCCCTCCCACTGCCCCAGATGAATCAGTGACAAGTGCCCAGCCTCTTCCTAATGAAAAGGGAATTGTATGCCTATTATCTTCACTCTTCACTCCATACGAACTGTAGAAATGTCTGTATTTGATTCTGAGCTTATTGATACCACTGTGAACAGGGATGGCTTCCACAGAAATAACTACGCTGCTTGTACTAGAAAGCAGGATGGAGATCTGAATTGGGCACCTGTTACTTAACGAGACTCTTTGAAGTCAGATTTAACTTTCTGGACGTATTTTCTTCTTGTTGCTCCTGCTGTTGGTTACCGAAAGCATGAGGCTCAACACGTCAACCCACAAAACAAGAAAGCATCTCCTCTGTTCCCCTCTGCCTCTACCCTGCTTCCTTGCACGCATGTATATAAGATAAACACAAACCAGCTCCCTTAGCTGTAGTGACTTGAGACATAAAAAGCAGGAAAATACCCCTCACCCCAAGATTTTCTCAGTGAGATGTCACCTTTTATCCCTTCTATAGAGTACTTTTCAGACCAGATACTTCTTTGAAGTATTCCCTGTCCCTGCCCATAAAGAGCCAAATAGCATTTTCAGCTATGGAAGTATCTAGGCTCCTTCTTGAAAGTCGGGATTTGATATAGAGGATGATTAAATCCTACACTAAGACTGTTCTTCGCTCTGCAAGTCTTCCATTCCCTACTTCTTGCATTCAAAGTAAGTCTGTACCTACTAGCACAGTTGTGTAAGCCTGACATGCAGTTACCTATCCATCCCTCATCTGAAAGGTTGACAGCACTTTTGTGGAATTAGGTTGGGGAAGTCAACTACACGCCCTCCTTCCCACAGGGGATAACGCAGTGTCCCACACCTGCCAAGAGATTGAATTCATTTTTTTCCAACAATGGTAGACTTTCACTAGATCTCCTCCATAATTCCTCTTCAGGCATTTGTATCTGGACTCACCAGTGACAGATGTAGCTGCTTAGCCCTCACTCTGCTGGTTCACTGCAAGCCATCCGCAGGCCAGGCAAGTTGGGAAATTATAACACCATCAATCATAAAATCATTTAGGTTGGAAAAGACCCATAAGATCATCGAGTCCAACTGCTAACCTAACACTAAACCATGTCCCTAAGTGCCATATCTACACGTTTTTTAAATACCTCCATGGATAGTGACTCAACTACTTCCTGGGGCAGCCTGTTCCACCACTTGACAACCCTTTCAGTGAAGAAATTTTTCCTAATATCCAATATAAACCTCCAGCCAGAAAAGGGAGGGAAATCAGAGTTTGATTGTGTGCATTTTTAAGACAGAAATGTTAGTAAACGTAGAGAGCCCAAACTTCACCTTCCAGCCTTTCTTACTCTACCAAGGCCATGATGCAGATCACGGCAGCAGTCACCTCACTCGTACGCTTTCCACGGCTCCACCTTTCCCACCACTCAGGTTATGTGGCTGAGCTCCCTGTACATCACCCAAGCTCTTTTCAGTCACTAACATGATGTCGTTGATGTCATCGCTGCAACGATCAACCCTGAAGCACAACGCGATGATTGTTTCCCCGACTCACACTCACAGCGCATTTGTTCCAGTAGGCTTGAAAATCAGGGGATGAGGCAGGCTAGGTTTTCCTGTTCAGTAGGTTTTTGCTCCAGTCTAATTAAGAACATTCAGCAATGCACTGAAGTTCCTTGTAAATCGCACGTCTCCCATGCTTTAAAATAAGCTCTGAAAGCAAACAGCCTGGTATTTTTTTTTAAATGCACTCCCCAGCTGGAGAGGATTCCTCAGAAATTTCTTTGTGATACTATACAGAAGTTGCTGAACCAGAAAAGTTGAGCTGCTTCTGAACTATCTTGGTTTTGTTGTTACAGTTAATGGCTTTTTTTCTTGTCTGAAATTAACAAGAAAAGCCACTCTTGGTTCTCTGACATGCAGATAAGTGACAGTACAGCTCAATGGAAACAGGCAGCTCTGGTCACCTTGGTCTGAAACTGGGTCAGGGATGCCAACTTGTGGTTATACTCAAGGAGTATGCGAGTAATGCTGGGGATTCAGACACTGAGGACAAGATCACGCTTATCTTGCGGGCAGAACCTGGGTAATTCAGCTTTAGTGCTATGACAGAAGCCATCCTCCTCACAACTAAGGCACGTTTTACGCACAGTTTTTTAAGAAGGTCTCAGTTCTGGGCAATGCATGAGGGGATCTACGCGAACAGCCAAGCCAAGCCCCGCACTGCTGTACCACCTCAACCCAAAGGCAAGCCACCACCGGGAGATGCCCACTGCAGTGCATTACGTTGATGCTTGTGGGAGAACGTGCACCGATGGTCCATCCAGCTCCAAACACTGTTAAGACTGCTGGAGAAATTCAGTGGGAAATACTACACAGAATCAATTCATTATGCTTGTAACTCCATCTCTGATACTGAAAAGAGAACTTTTACCTGCCAAGAGTCACCCTGACCTGGGGAACTGCTACAGAGTGTGGTGCACACAAAAAGCCTGTAAGCATGTCAGGAAGGCTTTTGCTATTAAGCAAGTGCTAAAGGATCCTACAGATCGGCTAGTAATCACACCATCAGCTCCCAAATACACCCTTTCTCAGGAACTGTCCCTAAATGCCTCAAAAAAACACCTGTTCTCATCTCCAAAAGCAGAGTGCCCTTAAGCTGTACAGCAGCGAACAAATTCCTTCAGGACTGTAACAACCAGTTAAGGGATGTGAAGCAATTACTTTTATACCCACACAAATGAAACTCCTCCAATGCAATTAACTATCCCTTATCATCTACTGTTGAATTCATGGAAAGCATATGCTGTACACTCTCTCCTCCCCTAGCTTTTCCACAATTTTAATCAGTTTGTTTTAGCTAATGTAATGGAACCTACCTATTCTAGAGAAATAATACATGGCTGCAGATTATCTGAATATTTTTAAATGTCTTTTTTTCCTTTTAAATATAATTTCATTTGAGATTTTGCAGCTTTCATTTCTATTAATAAATTATCATTTCTTCTTTATAAGTGATGAGCTAGTGTGTCATGTAATTTTTTCCTCTAAATAGACCAAGACTTTGATCTAATGCAAGCCCTTGCTGGAAGTAGAGAGACTTTCTGTCTAATTTAGTTATGAAAAATATTCAATTAAACTTGGGAGTTTAATTCATTTAGTTATGAAAATTAAATGAGCTCAATAAGGTACATTTGATTTGCCTCGGGAAAAAAAAAAATTAAAAGAATCTCTGAAAGAGGAACAAATAAGAAGGGAGAACAAAAGCAACTTTTTTCTGCTCACGTTGAAAGGTGGATAACATGAAGAGCCCAAGTTCCGTTTTGTGTGCCTATATAAAACACATCCACAATGAGCTCATGCAAAATTTATATCCAGAAGCCACATGAATATCTGGTATTAACACTCTAATTGTCTCCTGGGTGACAAAAGTCCCTGTAGGTCATAATCGAGTCCATCCCAGTCAAGGGAAGATCTGACTCCTCACACCAGGAAGACACCATCCACAGGCAACTCTTCTCCATCTCCGTTTGGTGAAAAAAGAAAACATTGGAATTATTTTTCAAAACCAGAACAGAGCAACATGGATCTCTCTGACAGAAGCCCCCTTCTAGTTCTGCGGCCATCACTTACCATTTTTGCAGATAGGACAGCACTGGTCAGGCTCGTACACCGGATCCACGCACTCGGTCTGGGGACAAGCTGAGACAGAGCACAGCACTTCACCATTGGCTTCACAGCGACACTTCTCACACGGAGAAACCTGAAACAGAAATCCAGTCACCTTGTACTCTGTCACTTAATGCCCTCCTGAAGTGTGCAACGCCCACCTTCCCATCTGCGTTGTTCCTTCCTTCTCCTCTTTTTCCTCCTCACTTTAAAACACATGCTTTTTGTGGTCTGAATAATGCAGAGAGCAAGGCTGGGCCCCTGCAAAATTACAGAACCGCAGCAGAAAAACACACAGGTTCTGCTTTGAACCTGTGCCCCAAACAGTAAAGTCCAAGGGATCTTGGAAACAAGAACACTTCAGACTTTTAACACAAACACTGCAAAAATTTCCCTACCACTTTTCTAATGAACTTCCAGCAAATGAATTTCATAATTTAGGTGAAATCCAGTTTAATTCTATTAAAGTTTCAAAAAGTAATTTAGCAAACGATATTGTATTTAAAGAAGAAAAATACGGAACTTCTTTCAATGGAAACCCTTACTGCAGTTTTTCCAGGTTTGAAAGCTTTTTGGTAGGAAGAAGTTGCATTTTATTGAAAACTGTCATTTTCAAAGAGAAGTCAGGAAAAAAAATCCTTTGAATTCAGGTATTTCCCATAGGTTAACTGTATTTGGACCATTCCTATAATCATTGTAACTTTCTGAAAAAAATTTGCAATTCAAAGAAAGGGGTGAAGCAAAATACAGGTCATCCTTTTTACCTACTGAAATGTTACTGGTTTTAAATGACTCTACAGAATAGGAGTACCATCAGATAATTACTGGAATTATCTACTTCAATGAAATTAATTCCAAACAGAACAGCATCAAGGCCCTACTTAGCAAAAAATGGACTTTCAAATGTCTGCATGTGCCACATGTACAATTCCAGCTGTCCTCTCCAGTGTTCCCGACCAGGCGCTGCACATTGCATCGCTCATGTCCTCATACCACACAAAGAGCGGGAGGTGGAGGGAAGCAAGGGTGCTAAAGAGCAATAAATGGTATACTTCAAATCTCATTGCTGCGCTCCAAAAAACCACACTGTCATCCACGCTCAGGATGAAAATGTAGCTGAACTTTATTACCAGTGATCCTCTATATCCACAATCTATGCAGATTCTAGGCTTACTTCAGGATGACGTCATTTTTTACAGACCCTTTTTCATTCCAGACTCCAGCTGGCATGATCAACCACCTGCTGCATTTCTCCACTAAAAGCAGAGTAATCTCAACTCTAAAACAAATTATTTTTTGTGGAGAATCATCCAGTCATCTAACTTGCAGACTTTCTGGTTTCGTCCACCTATTTCTTAGGCAGCCCATCACATTTTTCCTCAAATCCCTTCTCTGCTTGCTTGCCTCCTTCACATCCTTCTCACTTCCAAAGCTCAAACATGCTGATGCTTGCACAGCATCATCTTCAACTAAATGCTCACCCATGCTTTGCCACTTCTCTTCCCACCTGCCAGGGCTGTTATTTGCTTATGCACTCGGATATCTTCCACGCCGTCCCCTCTGCTTAGAAAGCCTAAACAGGGTCTCTTGCTGTGTTGCTTTCCGCTTTTATTACTATTATTTATTTCAGGCTTCCTTTGCTAGCTACTCACTTCCAGATTTCTCTTTGCTTTACACTTGACCAAGGATAACACTACACCATACATTTATAAAATGCTACACGGAGGCTGACAGCCCAGCACTGCAGATTTTTATTGCAGGCTTTGGGACAAGAACTTTGTCCTGTAATTGTTTATAAACTGCCACATTCACTTGCAGAGCTGGAGTGTCAGCGGATGAGGAGGTTTCAGATCCAGTATTTAGAGCCAAGAGGCTTGCGCATTTCAGCTAATCACTTGAACCACACGTGAAATTTTGAATGTCAGCAAACTTGAGCGCCTAACTGCCTGCAAGTCAGTAGTAAGAATCCTTCCCTATGGAGTCATAAACAGAAACAATACTTAGTAAATTATGAAAACACGCTTTTTTTAAGGAGGACTGATTTTTTTTTTTTTAATTATTTTTAAGGAATCCTACTTGATCAAGGTACCAGAACTGAATTCCAAAGATCAGGCTCAACAAGGCAAACCTATAGGTTTCAATCGGTTTTAACACTTTTTGACATGACTTGATAAAAGCTGCAAATTTGCCAGTCATCACAGTTCAATGAGACCGGGAACTACAACGACAGATATTCCCTCTCCCAGCACACCGCTTAGTAGCTGTGCCACTCACTATTAGAAGTGATGTAAAAACTAGCGTATCTGATGATAATCAGGAAACAAGGCAGCACACAGATGTTATTCCTAAAACCTCTCATCTGTAAAATTTAAACATATTCTAATTAAGTAGGTTGTTTACTAGGATTCCAAATTTGACAGAAGCCTAAAATTCTTAGAACAAGAAGACATTTAATGAAGCACTGAAAATACTACTGAATGAGAAACAAAAATGATCTAATCTTTATCTAATGATGATGATTCTGAATAATGCATTTCCGTCCTATACAGCACATACACTTGAAGACTACATCTTTCATGAAAAGAGTGCACTGTTAATGTGATACTGCAGTCATGAACACCCTTTCTGTGTAACAGGACATGGGATTTCAGGGCAATACATATAGTACACCTTTAATAAGTACTGCTATCTGTACAACCCACCAATATGAGTAATGGTAGCAGAGTTAAGGAAGGTCTCCATGTCCCTATTTCTACAAAGCTCTTTTCAGGCATGTAAGTGAACCACAATGGCTGCTAAAACGGTGTTATTGTCAATCTTTATCTGTTCATCTTTGGACTAAATGGTAGTGTATTGCTTTTCATATATCAGGATGTAGCAGGAACTGTAGAAAATCCCCACTTCTTTCTGCATCTTAATCTTTCTGCAGCTTTATACTTGGAGACATAATCATCACTAGAGAGAGAGACAGACAATAACACCGTGCACATACATAACAACAGCTAAGTATACCAGAATGGAAAGCCTCATTTTGTCCTTCACTTCCTCTCCTCTACTCCTATAACGTAAGCACATTCCCCGCAGGACAGTTCCTAGTGGCAGCCAAGGGAACAGGCATCCCACTTGTTCATCTGGGAAACGACCAGCCCAGCAGCACTCGCGCTTAGCACATCTGACATAACCAGGCTGGACTGGAAATAACACGACCTATCAATCTCTCTCTGAAGACTAATGATACCATGTCTCTGTGGGCTACAAATGAAGCTACCAACTCTACAGCAGCAGTAGTTCTGCCTATGCAAAAACTATGGGAAGATGACGAGAGGCACAGAAGTCTTAAGTATTCACCAGGCAGCCATAAAACCCGTAGAAAATAAGAGTACAGATGGTAAAAAAAAAGCCCCCTTCTTTTGAATTGTTTAAACGTAAGTTTATGAGCAGATGTATAAATGGAGTTGCAGATGTTGTAAAAAAGCAAACACACCATTGTGTAAATGTGGGTAGATGTCCTACTAGCGGGGCATGAAGAAAACTGTAGCTTAGCAGGGATAGTAGGTTTATCCAGCAACTCAGTGTAAATTGTCATAATTAAGAAGTGACAAATCATTTGCACTTGCTGAAGTTCTGGTCCAAAGCAATTTGAGCTTTCTCTTCCCCCTTTTCCACATGCCAAATTTTAATTAAAACCCAAAACAAACCAAAACCAACCAAACAAAAAATCTGAATTAAAAATATATATATAAACTACATTTGGTTCCTTGAGCCTTGAAAACATCTATGTTTAAAAAAACCCAACCAACCATAATACCAAACTGATTTGCTATCATGACAACTTTGTATTAGTATTTCCTTGCCACTTTCACAACTCTGGAGAACATGAATGGAGTTAGGCTGACAGGAACAAACCTAACAGCCTTGCTTTTACTTCTCTATGTCTTCAAAATATCACAGAAGTTTCAAAATCGATCTGGGCTTGTCGACTTCCAGATTTCCAAGTTATTTACAAATAAATACAAATTTTAGTAGCAGAGAAATTCTAAACAAAACACCCAAAGCAACAACTTTCGAAAAATGTAGGTCTTTCCCAAACCATATTACACTTCTGAAGAGAATCTATGGTCTTTGTAAGCCTAGTACTTTATAGGTCAGCCTGCATTTTCAAATCTTACTGTAAGATTGAGAAACATCTAGTGAAGCACGTGCTCAGCCAGCTCCAGTGCAGAATTTCATCCTCATTGCATTTCACCAACTAAGATTTCTGCTCCCAGCTCCACTCGTATGGATGCTGTGATCCCTCTGCCATCCCGTCTCATGACACCCACAGGAGAGTAGAGCGGTGCTGATGGAAACAGCTTTATGAAACCTCGTCCTTCCCCCACACCTGTGCTGTGCTTTGTGTCGACATCCACGTCCCTTCTGAAAACCAAAACACGTGCATACAGACACACAAGCAAAGCCCGCAGGAAGGACTGAAAACCATGGAAGAAACGCATCAAACCTCCCACTCCCTAGCACACTCAGCTTCCAAGTTAGCACTGCCTCTGGTCAGGGCTATTTTTTGCCATGCCAAGCCATATATGAATTTTATGTAAGCAAACTCCCAAACTTGCATGCATCTATACACATCTATACATAAATGGTTGTGCAGATAACATCACTTAAATGTTAGGAGGTCACCTTTTTCTTCCTTCAGTGATCTTTGGTACTCTTTGCCACAAATAGCAGATGCAGACACAGAGACAAATCAGGTTGCTATCCACCTGTAACTCCTTCCCTGACCTTCATCAAGAGATAGCGCATTAGTAACCGCTCTATGACCATCATCTTTAAACTTGTAAAATGACCTTTGAAATCGTGCGCAGTTACTTGCATTTGCAATTGCTTCCACTGAGCAGCAGCAATCTGACTACATCTGTACCGTACCTCCACCGACTGCAGTGGCATGGGCAAACAGCTGCATTTACAGTTTTGTGCTCACAATATTGGAACCAACACTGAAGCTCAACTAAAAACCAAGGTCCTCACACATCAAAACAAACAGCCTAACTGCGCATCCCAAGCAGGCGACCTTCTCACGCCTGTTTCCAGTGCTGGCTAACACAAAGCAGGAAGGGAACCGACATTTCATTACAGGAAGGTATCAGCACCAGGGCTAAAGGCTGCACGGGGTGAAAAAAAAAACTGAAGGCCAAAGCCTCGTCAGAACATTTCTGTAAATGTCACCGTTCAGCATTCCCATTTTACCAAGGCTGCTGGCCACGTTCGACTGTAACAGGGAGCCCTACAGTTTTATCCCCTCACTACACGCTTAATACAATAAGGTATTTTAGGCTTGCTTCACAGCCATTAATACGACACCACTACATAAACACAAAGAAATGCAACTCATTAGAAGAGCATGGGGCAGAAGCCTTTAAAACTTTGCTAGGGAGACATACAGAGAACATGTGCAGAAGCATCACTGGTTTTGGCTACCCCTCAGCATTAACTTCTCTGTAAAAGGAAGGATCTCACAATCCCTCTCCAAACAGGTCACACTACCTAGCAGCTGTTCAAAGTATCTTCTCCTTCTTAAAGCAGAAAACTGCCACCCTGAAGCTGAATGCAATCCTTGAGGGTGACATGGAAAACGGGAGGATGATATGATGCTTTCTGCCATGCTTTGAAAAATCACTGATGATCTACATGTTACTGCCTAAAGAGAACAAGGGGAAACACTGATTTATTCTGGAAACAACAATTCTGCTCCTTTATTTATTTGTTTATTTTTCAAGAAATTGAAGAACATGGAAAGACATTATGAATCGAAGTTAAGTTTCCAAGAACACACAAATACTACAGAGAGCATAGGTGGCAATTTAATTACAGCCTTCACAAACACATTTTCTTTCCTGCCACCTTGAGAGGGGCTCAAGCTGCCAAAACCCTGAACTGGATTTCATACTCCCCTCCACATATTCAGCTCAAACATCTCTGGTGTATTCAGAAATGGGTTTTGAATCAGCCCTGTACCTAACAGTCATTCGCAAGGAAATTCTTTGAGCCTGCTCACAGATCTCAGCCACAATGAACTACTACAGCGAAAAGCACAAGGTAAGCAGCCAGGGAATCAGCCCCAACTCCAAAACTTTTCAGTGCTCTGTAATACGTTGCATTTTCAATGATAATAACCTCACACAGTGGTGCTAAAAAGGCCCTATTCTGAAATGATTTCCCTAAAGCTTTTCAAGTCCATTGTTTAGGTATCACTGTAACCCAGACTGCAAACCATGCTCCTATTAAAAAGAAGGCCCATAGTCACTCTCTAAGCAAACATTACATAACCTTGGCAGCACAGTTTAAAAGGTTAAAAAGGAAAAGAGAAATGACTGTTAGGAAAAAGGTATCATCATAGACTGAAGAGATGTCAGCCTGCAAAACCCTGATCGATCCCTGCAAGGCAGAGGTTCCACAGTTAATAGTTAAAAAAGGAAACAAATGTAATGCTGGAAATTCTAACAAAATCCACATCACCACCGAGTAGCATCCTTTCAAGTCGCATTTTTTACCGTAAACACCAAAGGAATTAACAAACATTAGCCCCCCCGGTTTAAAAATGTTACTGTATGACAGGGCAAGATAGGTCACATTTAAGGGGAGTATCTTACAGCACTGCTGAAGTAGTATGGACATGGAACTGAGAAGGGGAGGGGGGAGACCCAAAACACCCCCCAAGAAAGCACCTGGAGAACACGATACCCCTTCAAATGAGTGCAGGACCCACAAACCGACTTCTGGCTTCAGCCCTTACCATGAACTCCTCCAGGGTCTGGTAGGTCTTCCCTCGGAACTCGCAGTAGTTCTTCCTCTCCTTGCACTGCGGGCAGCACTGCGTGGTGTCTACCTGGAGGCAGCGCGGGTGGAGCCGGGGGCACTCGGGCTGCAGGCACAGCGGGCCCTCCTCCGTGCACAGGCATGGGCAGGCCGACGGGCCCGGTGCAAACTTCTCCCCGATGGCGTAGACGAAGCCGCTCTCGTCCACGCAGCCCTTCCCGCGGTAGTCCGGATAGGCGTACTCCTCTGGAGGCTCGGGAGTGATGCTCGCAACAGCTGCTGGGAGAGACGAATCTTCAGCCACCCGAGGCTCCTCGGGAGCAGCGTCCCTCTGCTCCTGCACCTGCACGCTCCCAGATTTACCACTCGTCCCCTGGCTGTTCCAAGCCTGCTTTTGCTTAGTCCAAGACTCCTTGTTCGAGTAGTTCCTGCTTCCCTTGCTCTTCCAGTCCCTGCCACCCTCCTCCCTCCCGCTCCTGCCGATCTCATTCATTCTCCCCGGGCCTGTCTGGCTGTCCCTTGCAGATGTGTGATCCCTCTTTTCCTGGCTCGCCTTTATCTCCTGCTTGTCTTGAGCCTTGGCCAGTTTTTGTACAGGTATGGTGGAGCTACAGAGGGCAACCATGAGGCAGCAGGTTACGAGGAGAGAACTAGAGAGAGCTCCAGTTGCCATTGCAGTAGAGCTGGGCATCACCTACGGCATCCCACAGGGGACACTGCATTCACATCGGAGGGAAGCGCTTCGATCGGATCCACAGCCCCTAGGAAGAGAAGGATTAGGAACACTTCAGCTTCTGCACTTCTCCCCCCCACTCCCCCCGCCTCCACCGATGCAACACCTCACACAATATGTAACCTGTCTTGGTAGTTTATTCAAAATGCAAAACAACAGCTTGGTGCTGCATTCCTCCTCCTCCTCCCCGGCTCTGCCAAGCCTTATAAATAGCAGGGCTCTGGACACGGACCTGGCGTCTTCGGCTCCACGAGAGCACCGGGCAGAACTCCGGTGAGTTCGGATTTGCACAGGGCAGGTACATGCAAAAAACCAGAGCGTTCGGGGGTTATTTCTCCCCTGCCAAACGACAAGACGTGAAAGGGATGGACGCATGCCGAATTCAGTGGAGCTCCCCCAAAACACAGCAGAGTCCGGGAACAGAAATCAGCCCTCTGAGCCCTACTCGCTGCCTGCATACGCGACGATTTCCATTTAATTTCATTCTTATCCAGTCTGAAGTGTGCGGTTGTTTCGATTTACTTGTTGTTTTGGGTTTATTAAATACCTATCAGTGAGACAACTAAACCCAAGCCCGTTACAGCGAGCGGAGCCACGCTGCCCCTCTCCCGAAGTACCCAGACAAGCCCGCGCCGCCCCCTTCCCCCCGCGTTTTCACGGCAAAGCGGCGCGCCGGGAGTTTCCGCAGAGGATCGCGCCTTTAACCCGCGTCCCCCGGGAGCTCAGCGACGCCCCCGGC
>Ga0065711_1014112_pt1 | contig 13819 bp, 14 predicted proteins | sample Hoacrofraction12_FD_59098 | JGI IMG/M metagenome (GOLD analysis project Ga0065711, IMG submission 59098) | Hoatzin crop microbial communities from Cojedes, Venezuela - Epithelial fraction 12 v2 (version 2) | ecosystem: Host-associated > Birds > Digestive system > Esophagus > Crop | place... | reverse complement strand
CGGGAACCTTGCCAGATTTTAGTCCCTGAGCACAGAGAAGACTCCAGGAGCAGGCCACTGGCCTCACCATGCCTGGTCCAGGCCCAGGCCAAGCAGGGTAGATGTGGCCAGCCTGGAGAAAGGGACAGATCCCAAGGGCAGTCAGAAATCTGAGTCAGGATTGACAGGCCTGAGCCTTGCTACCATCCACCTGCACCAGCCCTGCATTTAGCATCTCAGACATCAACAGCCCTGCTGTCTCATCACGTCTGTCACCAAGCTGTCCACGTCTGGCACCACAGAGCCAGCAGCAGAGCTATCCCAAACTGTACATGCACTGGGCATATTGTGGTGGTTCAGACCAGCCCTGAACAAGCTGGGGAGCAGTTCAGAGCCAGGGCAGTCTGTCTCCCTTCAGAACGTGTGTGGGATGCTGGGCAAGGGAGCAGAGGGAGTTACCGCTGCTTGAAGTCTGCGTAGAGGATCCTGTTGGGGAATCCCTTACGGCAGATGCGGATACCTTCCAGGACACCATTACACCGCAGCTGATGCAGCACCAGGAAGGCGTCCATGGCTCCTGTGAGCGAGAACAAAGATGGAGCAGATACTCAGCCCACAAGCACACGGGAAACGGAGCTGCAGCATGGGCCTGAGCTCTGGAATCAGCCCATGGTTTTGAACATGGGTGTCACCCTGTCATGTAGGCCTGTGTTGAGCACCAGTGCTGCTGCCTTGGCCCCAGATGGTAGAAGCCAGCCTGAAAGACTCATCTGTGCCTGCTATCATATACAGGTGCAAGGCAGCCCAACTGTCAACGCACAGCCAAACTGGAAGCCTGGAAAAACTCATTCTCCCCAGTAGAGGGGACTGGTATGGGTCACAGGGGTTTCCACACTGAGGTGGGACCAGGTCGCAGCAGCAAAACTGCTGCAAGAAGAGAGCAGGGTGAAGGTGAGTGCTAGTGTCGCTGCCAGTTCCCATGTGTGGATGTCACCCAAGGGCTCTGCCAGGGTGCCGTCTCAGTCCAGGCATACCTGGGGTCTTCGTCTCATTGGGGATGATGCAGCGGACGAAGTGGGGCTGAGTGGAGCGCAGGTTGGTCATCAGCTTGTTGAGATTCTCCTGTAGGGCAGACACGGGGGTGAGACATGAAGTGACAGCTCTGCTCCCCTACAATTCTTCTCTCCAGTCCCTTCCTCCCACAGGCAGGGAAAGAGCGGACACTGAGAGCCCCTTACCACTCTTCATGAGAGAGGGGGAACCTCCTGCAGCTTGGCTGCTCTCTGTGCAGCCCCGTAGCGGGACCACTGCCTTCTGCCAGGGTGGGAGGAACGGCAGAGGGGACTGGGCTGGCAGACATGCCAAATGGCACCTGCTGGTGTTGCTATGCCAGAGAGGAGCCAGATGCTTCCCAAGTATTTGTAGGTAAAGTTTTGCTGCAGCGGAGAGCCAGGAACACAGGACTGAGCATATTCCTGGTGTACAGCTCTGCTGCTGCCCACCACCCTGCAAACGTAGTGCTGGCATCCGCTGCGCCTGCAGTCCCCGCCTCAGCAGATTCTCCCCGTACCCCCGCAGTGCTGCCCATGGCCTTCAGCTGTGACAGGGGACCCTGCTCATCCAGCCTGGGCCTCCTTCTCTCCCCAAGGCAGGGCTCAAGTCAAGAGATGGCCCTGCCTTTTCTTGTGGGAAAGGCATCTGCACCCTCCATCCTTCCAGGCTGTGTTCCCCTCCTCATACAGGCTCAGCCTGTCCAGGACCAGCTCGAGGAAGGGAATGCCTTCCCACAGCTCCATGCAGTCATGGGGCAACTTCTCACTGCAGACACCTTTCCCCAAGGCCTGTGACTTGTCCAGGAGGAAGAAAGTCACACTTCTCCCTGAGTGGGGGCTCTGACACAAGCGCTGCCCTCTTTGAGCACCCTGTCACCACAAGGCTGTCATGGCAGGAGACAGTTTTGAGCTCACACACCCCTCTGTGCTGTTTTCCAGTTGCTTAAGCTGTGGGGTGGAGAAATAATTCCTGTGGTGAGCATGGGAAGAGGAGTGTGTGTTATCCTGAGCTGTCAAATAGCTCAGGTCACCTCCCTGGACAGGACAGCAGAGAGCTGCCTGCTCAGAGACCTGTAAGATCCTCCTCCATTTTCTTCTGCCCAAAGGCTGTCCTTCCCGCCGACAAGAATGAGGAGAGAAGTAGCACAGACTTAAAGTGATGTTCATGTAATACATTATCTAAACATCACTACAAGTCTTAACTGCCGCTCTCTCAAAGGCGAAGGAGCTGCAGAGCAGTGCAAGCATCACGTGGGCAGAAGCAGCACAAGCTCCAGCTCAAAGGCAGCCATCGCTCTCCCAGCCTGGAGCCTCGAGTCCTTCCCTGGCATCACGGGGACAGGGCTGGGGCTCTGCCAGGCACAGGCCTCTTGCCCAGGGATGAGAGGTGTCGGGAGCTTTTCCTAGTGGTGCTCCTTCAGGCCCCAGGAGCTCAAGTACAAGAGACGCCAAAGTCTTGGCAGGAAAGTGGGACTGATACCCGGACGCTCTGAGCATGCTTCCCTCACGGCCTTGGATGAGGGGCTGGCTCTTACCTTGTGCAGCTGCGACACTGTTTGGAAAGAAGCTGCCTTTTTACGTTTCTCCTTGGTTCCTGGCTTGTGAGGTTCCTCTGTTGGGTTGAAATACTGATTAATCACATCAGCAAAGCATCTCCTCAGCTTGGAGGACTCAGAAGCACCCCCAAACACCCCTGAAACACCCACAGCCCCTGCTCTCCGTAAAGCAGAGATGGTAGTGCCCTGCTGCAGAGCAAAGCCGCAGACCAAAAACATCTCCCACAGCACACAACTCGGCTCTTGGTAACAGGGGACCCATTCACACACCCCAAGGCAAAGGGCCACCAGGACAGCTCTACAGCTCCACACAAGCTCAGCCTGGTCCCAACCACCCGCCTAGAGCCCCTAGGCCAGGACTGCATGTCCACAGTACCAACCTACTCAGGTCAGAGAGGTTTTTAGGGGTCAATGTGGGTCTTCCCTTTGCCCAGGCTGCTAGGTGCAGGAATGCTGCACCAGCGGCTGAGCGTGGGGGTGAGGAGGCTTTGCTGCAAAGGGAGGGAGAGAGACCAAGGTCAAAAAAGGGGTGAGGTTGTTCCTCACCTGAAGTAGAGCTCACGTAGTTCTCATAGAGTGAGGCCAGGAGCTTGTTTTGGGATTTTTGGAAGACAGCCACCACTGTCTCATTCAGGGGGTCCTTGTTCTTATCCAGCCACCCAATGATGTTGTATGGTACCTATCACCAGAGGAGAGAGGCAAAGTTAAGGACAACCCTGCAAGGGGGAAGGTGTGAATGCTGTGGAAGAACTCACAAGAGACGTACCACACCAGCATAGTGCACCAGCTCAAAGTGAGCCTCGTATTTCCGCTTTTTATCCGGTCTGGGCTTCTGGAAGTTGGGCGACTTCCCAATGTGGTTGTCGTAGAGCTTAGCTTTGAATGACATGTCAGAGGCCTTCGGGAACATGCACTCCTCTTCAAGGATGGACAGGATTCCCAGTGGCTGCAGGGAGAAGGTGGTATAAGAGGTCTGAGTTCAGTGTTGCCATGTCCCATCCCAGAATGGGGGATTCTCTGTGCCACTGAGCAAGGTGAGGCAAGGCTTGACTTGGGAGACCTCGTCTTCGTTTGGGCAAATGGTGCAAGACATTGACCACAGGGCAAGCCAACACTGGTCTGTTCCAGGCTGCATCTGACCTCCAGCCAGTCAGAGTGGGACTGGCCAGGCCTGCAAGACGTGGGGGCTTGCTCAGGTCGATCAGATTGTTGGGAATGTGAGATCCTCTCCAGTATCCTGACAGGTTTGCTCCTTTCCAAAAAAAAGGTGAGTTTCCTCCATGCCACAGTGGAAATCTGTTATACAAGCTGCTTTGAATCAGCATGTACACAAGTAAGAGGCACGGAGGCGCAGAAAGCGGGAAGGATAAAAGGGGCAGATTTCACTGTTCTCTGGAGGAAAAGGCTGCACCAGGTTTTGTGGCTCACTGGTGGGTAGGAACAGAATTTCCATGGTTTCATAAAGTCAAAATTTGTTTCAAAAAGGACTCAATGGGCTGGAGTCTTTGAGCTGTAAGTGTGGGGAAGACAAAGCTGGGCCCTTGCCACTGACTGGGGAGGGAATAATTTCATTTCTGGTAGCAGAGCACCCCTCACCATTGCAGGTTTTGCAAACAAGCTGCCTACCAGAATTACCATTCCTGTGCCCTGACTCATGCTCTACCTTCTCAATCAGATCAATGCAAGCCTGCAGGTCCAGGCCAAAGTCAATGAAGACCCATTCGATGCCTTCCTTCTTGTATTCTTCTTGCTCCAGGACAAACATGTGGTGGTTGAAGAACTGTTGCAGTTTCTCATTGGTGAAGTTGATGCACAGCTGCTCAAAGCTGTTGTACTGCAAGAACAAAACAAACATGTGTCAGAAGGAAGAGCTCCAGACATGAAGGAATTCACTCTTCCGCTTCCTCTGGGTGTGAAGAGTGATCTCTGCTGGGCTCAGCTGGATTGCTACCAGAGGACATAGCCAGGAATCATGAGAGTTGTGCTCACAGCAATGTTAGAACAGTCCTTTGTGAGCTGCCCGTTTGCTCCAGATAAATTAATTCAGGCAAGAGCTCTTTTTCTTATCAAGGCCAGCAGTTTCTTGGAGGAGGTAGAGCTGTCAGACACTAGGGGACTGGGCTGTCTAGCTACAACATTCCCCCGAACCCACTGCAGGGAGCCTGCAGGACTCACATCAAAGATCTCGAAGCCTGCAATGTCCAGTACTCCGATGAAGAACTGTCTGGCCAGCTTGGTGTCTAGGGTCTTGTTGATCCGAGCCACCAGCCACTTGAACATGCGATCATAGGTGGCTTTAGCCAGGGCTCCCACAGCATAGACAACCTGCCAAAGCAAATCAGAGAGCAGGTCATGAGCACTTATTCTTCTCCATGCTTTTGCAGGAGCTAGAGGCCAAAGAGAGCTCCTCTTGGCACACAAAGGACAGACAGACAGATCCAGGGAGTTCATGATTACAGTATATACTCCAAGATTAGTTTTCACATGCTCACAAGTTTGTTCTTGTGTCCCTGGCTTGGTCTTAGCCTCCAAGGTCTTAGGATACAGATTCAGTCTAAAGTGANCTTNTCAGAAGCNTTGCGCATGGCAGGAGCCTACAGCTCACTTTGGATAANACACCAGCTCCTAAGGTCCTCTTGAATTTCACTCAAGGACTGGCTTGCACTATACAGGGCAGATTTGGGTTCCTAACTGATGTGACTGAAATCTGACAAGATACATTTTTGGTGTATTTGAGTCTCCCACAAGAGCAGTTTAGATGAGTATTTAGAAGAGGTTTCCACTTTCCAGAGCTGAACTCTTCATGGGAGTGTGACTNTCTCTGAAGCAGACCCATAGAAACTGGACCTCTNCTGGCTGTGATCCAACCCACATTTCAAAGATACTCANTTGAACCTCCAGCCTTGGTTGATAACNAAAGTTATCTGCCAGCTCTGCCACCAGCTTTCCCAGCTGCTGAAAGCCAGTAACTGTGGATACATCTTCCCACGCTGCTCTGGAGTCTCCTCCTAAACCCAAGAGAATGAACTGAAGTACCAGTCGCCCTGTGCAGAGAACATTACGCAATGGGCCTGCCTGCAGAGGAGTGACGTACCAGCATGAGCAGGGAGCCCGTGTTCTGGCACACTCACCTGTTCTACATTCTGACCTTTGGTCACGTATTCATTGCCCACTTTCACACGAGGATGGAGCAACCCCTTGATGAGGTCAGCTGAGCTGATTCCCATGAGGTAGGCAGCTTTGTCAGCACCTGTAAAACAGTACAAAGGCATGAGGAGCCAGCAAGGAAGCCCTGGGAAGGGAAAAAAGAAAATAAACAAAGTAACCAGCTCTTCTGCTGATTAATGCTAACTATACTAGATTTTCCACCTGCTCCAGACTCTCCTCCTGTGTCTACTGTGATTTCCCACCTTGGATATTGTATGATGCTTTTGAAGTCTAGACCTCCTGCCTGAGAAGTTACTGTTTGGAGGATATGGCCATAGCAGACCTGCTGCACCTTTTCAGGTCCCTATCAGGTTTTTGAGTCTTCTTGATCTGGGGATCTGTATGCATTTTCCAGTGGAAGCTTGGATTCCCATGCAGTGAATTTGAACTGACCAGAAAAGAGATTATTTTCTTGCTTCTCTTTCACAGACTCCCAATAGCAGATTGTAGCTAGAAAATCACCTCTGTAGGAGAATCACTGCTAGATCAAAATCTTCTTTAATTACCAGATAGCAGCTGAATCCAGTGTTGACACTCCTCAGGCCAGGGAAACTCTTCCTTTATGAATGTTAGCATGACAAGGCAGTCATTTCTGCTGGATCCCTGCCTCAGCTGATGTATAGTTACTGCTTAAGCCTTCCAGTTAAGTGCTGGGGCTCCCCCTTCTCAACCTTCCACATGCTGCAAGCTCACCCTCTCTTTCAAGCTTGCTCCATTATGCCTGGGAGCCAGGCATAAGGCAGCAGTGTAAAAGCAATAGAAAATACTTGAACTCTGACTTTTCTGAACTTCCAGGTTTGCTTTGCAGCCTGACTATTCTCTTAGCTCTATAATTTGCATTGGATTTTCCTAAGCAACAAACAAGGAAAAGTATTAGACAGTGACTGTATCCTACTCTAACCGTTCTTCAGGAGGCTGTGACTTGCACAAGTCCTTGCAGTCCTGATCACAGCCTGGCTCATATTCTGTGGACAACCTGCTCGGGAAGGCTGTCTAATGACGTGCAAGAGAAGAGGTGATGAAGGGCAGAAGACTGAACAAGGTGAAGCACAGCCAGGGTAGGACAGCCTGCGATGTTGCTGAGGCAAGTCTGATGCAAATGAGGCCACCTAGTCCTTGCAGAAAAGGCTGTCCCAGATATTCAAGGACAAGCCCCATTGTGCACCTACAACAGGTCCTAAGACTGTGGTTGCTTGCATCACAGTCACTGATCTTCACAGACCAGGCCAGGGAAGTTAACACAACCTGCCCTTGGAGGAATTTGTATGCCCAGCCCGGGCTGGGCAGATCTGGCAGCATGGAGCCAAACTCACTTTCAGTGCCGTCAGCCTCTGCCTGTTCTTCTCGCTGCTTTTGCTTGAACTTCATGTTGCCGAAGTGCATGATAGCGCCCACTATTTTATAGGAGCCATATTTCTCATCATTGCTGAAGCCCAAGATGTCCATGGCGTGCTGAGGAGAGACAAAGCAGCAAGATAGAACAAAATCACCACTCTGAGGTGAGGGTTGGTCCTCCAGCCATCTCATAAAGCGCTCTCCCTATCCTGGGGCTCTGGGCAGGCTGCTTTACCCAGTGGGCACCCAGGAAAACAATCCTGTCTGTGGGATTTTGAATGTGAGTCCCGTTTCCACAAGATCTCTTTGAAAGCAAAAGGATTAGCCTGACATCCACAAGCAGGAGGCTTTCTGAGCTGAGGTCTCATCTTCTCATGGAAGCCATGGGAAGTGCTCATGTGCTACAGGGCCTCCCTAATGCAGGGAATTACTCCCCCTTCTCTACCTGGAGGAGGCTGTTGGTTGAGAACAGTCATTCTGCTCTTTCTTGTAGGCTCACAGCATGTGTAGAGCAACTGCCAATAAACCAGAGGGAGCTCACAGCCCATTTAGAGAGGGACATAAAAAAGCCAGGACATGTCCCCTTGTCTGCCCAGAAGGAGGTTGTGCCCTTCCCCAGGCCCCCACCTCAGGCTGTGTGGTGTGAAGGAAGTATACGTACATCTGTCGCCATGAGTTCCTCGCCATCATCCAGGTTGTCCACAGTTGTTACTCCCTGCGAGCAGAAGTGGTAGTCGTAGGGGTTGAGGGAGAGCAGGAGCATATCTGTTGGGGGAAGACACGCAGAGGGTGAGGCCAGTCTGACAGAGACAAACCTGGGGCAGAGGGGCAACCTGGATGCAGATGAAGAGGTAAGGCTGCACCGGCCTCAACTAGAGGGCACCAGCCAGTGGGAGGAACAGCCTTTTCAAGCCCAGGCAGATCAACACATGGGTCCATCTCTTCTGTGATGTGCCTCCTGCTTGCTATCTTGGGATATGGCTTGGCTGCAGACTGATTTAGAACTGGCCATCCATGTCCTTGTGACCACCAGATAAGATTACTGCTCTGCACAGCTCTCCAGACCTGCCTAATAAGGTATTGTTCTCCAGGCAGCAACAAGCCCAAGAGCCCGCAGCCAAGAGGCTGGCCACCCCCGGGGACAGTGCCAGCCATCTTTCTGCAGTGTGGGAAGGTTTCCTTGCACTCTGTATGGCCTGGCACCTGGTGGGCAGGGCTGCTCAGAGCACAGGACTGCCCCAGTGCAAGTTTGGGTCAGCTGGGACTGTCCTGGGGAACACATCTAGGATGTGTCTACACCAGGGCTGCTGCCGTGAGTGAGCTGTGCAGCTGTTTTCAAACTCACCTGAAACAGGTCATCTCACTAGGGTGGCTTAAGGAGCTCAAAGTAGGCTGCAAAATGCTTCCCCCTACCCCAAAATGAGTAAATATCCAGCCTGAACATGCTGAGGTCAGTGCTGTACCTGCCACACATTGAGGACTCTATGTAAGGCAGCTTTGCAAAGCACGGTCCCACCCTCCAGATAGACCCCGAGTGACCACCTCTCTGCTCCTAGACAGTTGCAGAAAGAGCTTTAAGTCTGGCTTCTCAGTCTGTGAAGATAAAGGAGGCTGGACTAGATCACCTCTTGAAATCCCTTCCACCTTGAATTACCTGACAATCCTATGATCCTGCACAGCTAGCAAAGCATTCAAGGGCAGTACCTGCATGGTGGGCTGGGTTTGCTCATTCCCTGGGGACCCCAAAGCTGACAATCAAGCTCTTTGTGGCTATTTTCAAGCCACCATGCTGTAAAGGCTATGCTGCAGCTTTGGCTGCCTTACCTTGCAGCTCTGGTTTCTTCCCAGAAAGGATCTGGTAGTAGATGTGGTAGCTTCGCTCTTTGGGTTGCTGGAAAATCACTCTTGATTTTTCCAGAAGATCTAGAAGCAAATAGGGCAGAGGGGTTAGAGGAGCGCTTGTTCTTTGCTGGAGCTAACCCAGCATCGGCACAAACAGTGAGATGAAAGCCCTCCCCGCTGCAGCTGGTCCTCGTTTACTCACAGATGTCGATGTCTGCAGAGGCCAGCTTCCCTGAGGGGCCAAAATGGATCCGGATGAACTTGCCCTGAAAACATGCACAAGAAGTTAAGCTCAGGGCTTGGCTACACAGGTACAATTCTGAACAGCTCCTAGAAACCTCAGACAACTACAAAACACTGGTAATTTTCTACTCTTTAGGCTTCTGCTGATGCCAGGCAAGTTACTGGTCTCTGTGAGGGGTAAGTGGTAAGCTCTCTGGTTTGTAAGGTGCACAGGGTCAGACAGCATCATCTAAGGCTTTAAACAGTAGGCAGGCAGAAACTTTGCTCGCAGCAGATAAATCCCTGTCCTCAGGGCTGTTCTTAAAGCTAAGCACTTCTGCAGGGCAGCGTGATACTGAGTCTGCCTACAGCCTCCTGCCCTGTGATGTGTTGGGGAACCTCACCAGGGAGTGTCCTTTCCCTCCAAGGCACAAGCACAGGCATCAAAGCCACCTGTGGCTGACGAGCTCTGCACCTCCGGCTGGCTTAACAAAAAGGATGCTGCTCCCTGGAAGGGGCATGCTTCTCTGTCCCAGCTCCAACACTGCAGGCTGGGCTTACTACCCCTCAGCTTTGGTCCTGTAATGGACTTCTCTCCAGCCATAGGCTGTGACACCAGGGTGATTTTTTCTGACCAGCGCACCATTTACTGCACAGATATAATCAGAAGAAACTTGGTCCTAACAGTCAAATCCCACTAGGAAGCAGAGCTGGCTTCCTGCTACGTGCCTTTGGCTCACACCATATAAAAATACGATACCACAAGCAATGCATTCAGCTTACATAAACATGGCACATTAGCTCTCTGTCTTGCTAAGACACTTACAAAACGTGAGGAGTTGTCATTTCTTATGGTTTTGGCATTGCCAAAAGCTTCCATAGCTGGGTTCGCCTCAATGATTTGATCTTCGAGGGTGCCCTGTAAAACAAAACCAAAAGATGTGTCAGCTCCCACCCAGCCGGAGGGCATCTGTTACCAACAACAGAGGGAAACAGGGCGTGGGGCTCCTCGCACCATCTGCCTGCTACGCTCCTTCGCTGTCTTTAGGAGCCTGCTGCTCCTGGGGCACCTCCTTGTCTCATGAGCCAATGCAGCTCGGTTTAGGGGTCATCAGAGCTAGGTTTTGCAGTATTGCTCTCTGTGGGCTCCTTCTCGCCCAAACTGGTCCCTCTGAAGGTCCAGGCTACTGTCCCTCTGCACACAGCAGTCTTTAGCCCCTTTCTTAGGCTGCTATGATGTGCAAACCAAGAGCAAGCATGCATTGTCACCACAACAATCTGCAACATTTCAAGCTCTTTGACTCTGCCAGGCATTTTCTTTTCCACCAAACCAAAGTCTTGGACAGTTCAAATCACAGCACTTTTCAAAAGAAGAGATCCAGAAAACTGACTTGATCTACGACTCCCTACACCAACAAGGTGCACAGCAGGGTCACAGTGTGAGGGCAACACACCCCAGGTCCCCGCTGGTGTGACCTGCTGAACTCACTGGAGCTCTCCTGAGCAAGCCCCAAGATCAGTCTTCCCCGAACTTTGTTTTTCCATTCGTGTTTCACATGCACAGTTCAAAGATAAAGAGACAGCCCCCACCTAACACACACAAAGCAGGGCAAGAATTCAAGGAGAGAAGCATGAGACTTGCACCAAGACACACAAAGGACAGTGGGGTCTGGCAACAGTAGCAGAGTTTGGTGGCACAGGCACCTGCAGGATTTTTCATGAGAGCTTTTGCCCATGCTCTGACACATTACAGTCCATAGGGCTTTCCTTAGGTGGGGAACACCAGCTCTGGGCTCTGCCCACCAAGAGCCACGCTGGCTTCTCAGTGTTGGGCCCACGACTGCTCCCCACCTCTGCAGCTCCAGGCGTGTGAAGGGCAAAAGAGACAGGGAGCAGCTGCGAATCACAGTTTTACTAACAAACTGTCTTTTGTCACTTGGATGTCCTTTGATCTGTTATCTTGAAATTCAGCCTGATCTACAGCTGCCTGGCCTGTGAGATTCAATGGGTGCTGCCCCATGGGCTGCGCCAGCACCCACAGATGCAGCCCCCCCAGCTACCTCCCTCTTAGTAAGCTTGCCCGAGTGGTCTGAGACTCGTGTGTTAACGAGCATCCCCCACCCAAGAGTGTCCGTCAGCTAAAGGCTGTCCCTCAGCGCTCAGACAGGGAAACTGAGGGCTGAGGCCGTAAGACTGAGCTGCTGAAACGGCTGAGCCCTCGGGGTGCTGGGAGTGCCAGGGACCGAGCCTTTGCTGGGTTTCCAAAGGCGCTCCGTTGTTTCCTCAGAAATGCACCCCAGAGCAGGACATCAGCTGCCTGCAACGGGGTGAGCCGAGCCGGTGCAGGTCTGTGCTGAGGGTGGCATGCCCAGGCACCACTGGGGCCCCAGTCCGCGGCCAGAGCATGGTGCTGCCCATGCAGAGAGGCTCTGCCCTGCCCCTCAGCACCACCACCCTCGGCTGGGCCGCGAGGCTGGGGGGGACTTTAACAGCTCAGAGAGTGGGGGCTTCACCTTGTCCTTGGAGGAGCCCACGCCACCCCCAGGCAACCACTGTGCTGTTAGAAACGAGCATTTGAAGAGCAGTGATCCCATGAAGCAGAGGTTGGAGTCAGAAAGGTAGAAAGTCACCAAGAGACAAAACATCAAAGCTTCAAGCTACGGGAAGGTGGGAGATACAAAGCCAAGCGGAGAACTAAACGCTGCCCAGGTGCTGGGGCAGCCCTTGCTCCTGGACCCAAGGCAGAGGCCCCACGCAGGCATTCCTCATCCCCCTCGCCACAGCTCTGTGGTGCAGCAGAACTCTGTCCTCAGCATCAAAGCTTAGGAATCTACAACACTTACCCCAGTTTTAGTGGCAATAGCTGCCTAGAGAAAGGAAAGAAAATTGTCTTTAGAAATCCAGAAAAGCCAGGCAAGAACCACAAGAAGCATGGTCAGAAAAGCAGGGCATGACCATTTAGTGCCAAAAAAGTCCAAGAAAAAAATGGGAAGATTAAACTTTACAAGAGATGCCAAAAAGTTGTTAAATAGATTAGCTCAAGAAAATAAAGAAATGCATCAAAAAGCAAGAACAGTTAAATCCAAACCCAAAGAAGAGTAAAGAAAATAATGCTGAAGTATTGCTTGTCTGATGCCTAAAGCAAGGGAAAAGCAGGCTGGAGCCTCAACATATCAAGAAGAAATAAGCAGTTGCAAGGGCAGCTCAAAAATAACCAGCACCAAAGAAATGCAAGAATCAAAACAAGAGCAAGAAAAGCACAAGGTAGAAAAGGGTCAAAATGAACAAGAGGAGAAAAAAAGGAGAAAAGGATGAAAAGCAAGGCTTAAAAGAGGCAAGATGGGAAATGGCAGGTTTACTCTGTTCTTTTAATGCTTCTTAAGAAGAAGATCTGTGGGGTGTTGAAGGAGGAAGAGAAGATAAAGAAGGCATCTAACGCACCTCGTCCAGGCTGCACAGATTGAGCAGCCACGTTAAAAAAAAATCCATTTCCCCTTGAGCAGAATAATTTCAAGCCTTGCTTGTTCAAAAGTCAGGGAAAAGGCAAGCCCTGGGTGGGTCAGACCAAAACACGCTTCCAAATGCAAATAGTTGGAGGAAGAATTAAAAAAAAAAGGTAAAAAGAAGAAGAAAGGGGGAGGGGAGGAAAAAAAGAAAAAAAATAAAACAAAGAAAGGAGGAAAACAGCAAGAACTTGTTACAAAAGAGGGTCTTACTAATTTCTTGCCCGGTGTGTCGCCCAAGGCTGCGACAATGGCAAAGTACTGAATGACCCGCTTGGTGTTTACAGTCTTACCAGCACCAGATTCTCCGCTTAGGGTAACAGAAATACACAGATCACGGGCATGAGGCAAAGAACAGGCAAAACTTCAAACAGAGACCCTGCCGCCCCGCTCACCGCGCCGGGAGGGAGAAGCAAAGGACCGGAGGGACGGGGAGATGGGCACTGTCAATCCCTGCTTGTCTTTGGGGCTTGCCTTTGGAGCGGGACCCAGCTCCAGCCCCGCTGTCTCCCATGGCTGCGAGCCCGGGCTCTGCCTGCCTCCATGGCGGTATCACCGGGGCCAGCTGCCCGCCGCAGACATGGCGGGAGGTGCTGGTGCCCACCCAGGCTGTACGGCCCTGGCGCGGGGGCTTCAGCTGTGCGGGGTCAGCCAGGAACCGGCCTCGCCTGCTCCCGCTCGGGCAGTGTCCGCGTGGCCCACTTGGCCGGGGGTCTTGGCGATGGCGGGGGCACCGCGCCGGGGCGAATCCTGCCCGGGCGAGCGCGGGGGCTGCGTGGCCCCGCTGAGCTCACCCCTATAGATAGCTGCGCTCCCATTGTAATCCCGGATCACAAAGCGCCGGGGGGCAGCCGGGCAGCAGAGCCGCCGCCGGACACGCGCCAAGCATCGCTCCGCAGCCCCTGCCTTTCCTAATTAGGCTATGGCCGAGGCTAAAAATGTCCGCGGCTCCTGGCAGCGGCGTGGGGTCCTTTAGAGACCTTTATATAGCCCTTATCTAGATGTCACTTGAAATCAACCTGGCCTCCACCCTCCCACGTCACCCTCCTCCCCCGCCACCGCCCCTCCGGCCGCCATCGCCCTCCAGCCTTGGCCTCCACCTCCCTCCGACAGCTGCCGGGGC
>Ga0065711_1009206_pt1 | contig 13820 bp, 10 predicted proteins | sample Hoacrofraction12_FD_59098 | JGI IMG/M metagenome (GOLD analysis project Ga0065711, IMG submission 59098) | Hoatzin crop microbial communities from Cojedes, Venezuela - Epithelial fraction 12 v2 (version 2) | ecosystem: Host-associated > Birds > Digestive system > Esophagus > Crop | place... | reverse complement strand
TCAGCCTGAAGAAGAGAAGGCTGAGAGGGGACCTAATAAATGCTTATAAATATCTGCAGGGTGGGTGTCAGGAGGATGGGGCCAAGCTCTTTTCAGTGGTGCCCAGCAACAGGACAAGGAGCAACAGGCACAAACGGAAGCAGAGGAAGTTCCGTCTGAACACGAGGAAGAACTTCTTCCCTCTGAGGGCGACGGAGCCCTGGAACAGGCTGCCCAGGGAAGCTGTGGAGTCTCCTTCTCTGGAGATATTCCAGACCTGCCTGGACAAGGTCCTGTGCAGCCTGCTGTGGGTGACCCTGCTTCGACAGGAGGGTTGGACTGGGTGACCCACAGAGGTCCCTTCCAACCCCTACCATTCTGTGATTCTGTGATTCTGTGATACATCAGAGTTGGACCAAAAAGGCTACTTTTTCTAGAAGGATTTGGAGGATATTTAAGGTGTTAGGCATCACTTGTAATGTCACTACTTCGTATGTGTAATTACACTGCTTGAAGTTATTTATTATTAAACTCAATCACTTGCACCAGTCAGTTTAAGAGGAAAAGAGCTGAAGTATTGGCTAATCTTAAAAGCCTGGGTGTGAGATACTTGCGGCACAGTGAATTTCTGGAAGGGGTTTTACAATGGTCTGGTTATCTTTGAAGTCAGAATGTGCTTCACTGGCTGGAAAACAACCCACCACAGCGAAAACATGGAAAATGACAGTTCTTCAGCCAACGTGATGTCTGCTGCCCTCCATTTGAGAAAACTGCCTGAAAGAAACTTGGCCTGTAGAGCTGTATGAAAACCAGCTGTAGGAGTTAACGCGCAGATAAAATCGTTAGCTGCTGTTCTCGTTAATGATACGCAGCTGCTATCACCACATACACAGGGCAGCAAAAAACCCATCTTAGCTAAGCAAAGAGAAATTAAACTGACCCATTCTATACTCCTAGTCATTACACCGTTAAATATTTAGCAGTTTGGTTAGGTGTCGTAAATGGGGAGGACATCAGTCTAGGGAAGCATAACCATAGTTTTGAGCCGTTCTTTAGCGTCCTGTGGTTCCAGCTCCAATAACTTAAATTGTTAAAAATGTAAATGGGATATTGTTAAAATTCAAACGTGTTGTTGATAAAGGAAAAGGAGTTCAAAGCAGGCTGAAAATGGTTATTGCTTCTATTTAGATCCATTATTAGTACTACTAAATCCTACGAACAGCTGTAGTGGCGGTCACTTTGGTGTTTGTGCTACCGTACTCGCTTTGTACATCTCCTCGCTAAGCAAGGTAAGGCACGTGCACCTTCTCTTGCCTAGGAAGTGAACCACAACCCAGCACCAGGCCTTGCAACTGATAATTCTTGCTTGCAGCTTAGCGTTTTGTGACACAGGGTTAGAAAAGAGAGGGAAAGCGAGGTCTGCTGGAGACCAAGGAATGCTGTCCTAGCCACACGGAGGTACTCACCTCTAAAGTGTCTTTGGTCAGCACAAGGTAAGTGGTGTAGGTTGATCCTCTTTCATGTCCTCCGTTTACATCAACGTGTAGTACCTACTGCAGTGCCAAGGTACCGGCAAAACAGTGCGGTAGTCTAGTCTCTGCTGCACAGTCAGAGCTGGTGCGTGCTGGTCTCGTACTGGTGACCAGTACAAGCATCTCATTTCTTAGCAGAGAGAGGGAGAGGGGCTCACCTTGCAACCTCATATTTCGTTAGTCCAACAGCAGCTCCCAAATGCATGATTTTGAACTCACATGGTTATTTAACAACAGATTTACTCCTCTAATTGCAGAGATGCTGCATCTCTCACTACGTCTAATTTCTACTGCCAGCATAAAAAAACAGATATCGTGTACCTGTGCCAGTCCAGTTTGTTTTATTTGACCTTCTGCAGTCCAGAGCACTGGTCCCTGTCGCTGGCATCACACCGGCTGGTGTCCTTGGAAAAAATCTGCTGCAAAAGTGCAAGATGACGGGGCAGTATTAACGAAAAAAAGTTTTTGCTTTGACAATAAACTACATTCGGATCTGGTATAAAGGTGCAAAACCAAATATTGGGGTATCCGCACTTAGTCCATGCATAAATTTAGACCAATGGCTCAAGTTTTTCCTATGATAATCTTTTTCTTTTCAATAATATTTTTCTTTTCGATAATAATAATAATGCAGCTTCCTTGAAGTCAGAGATTTCACACTCTTCTGTTGTAAACATTGTTACCTAAGAACATATTTTCTTGATGTCTTCAGCATCTATCAGTTATTTTGACATCTGTACTTCAGTAAACACGGGCAAAGTGCTGAAGTTTTCCAACATCCACCTGATTTTGGAGGGAGCAGCAGGGAAGCCTGAAAAACTACTTCAAGTGCACAAACATTTGCAAAAGACGAGAATGTTTTCCCTCATGTTCTTCCTCCCCAAAAGTGATTCACATTTCTTAAAATTAATTTTCTTTTTAGGCAAAAAAAACAAACAAAATCTTGGTTTTAAGATACTAGCAATAAAAGAACTCATCAGGCACGTTATTTTTTGAAAGCTCATTGAACTGTTTCCTTAGGACTATACTGAGAATATGAAAGAAAACAGCTTTGTGTTTGTAATAAGCATGTGGGGTGATTGTCTAGACTGAAATAAAGAGATCACACTTCTTTAACAAGAAGTATCGGTGCGCATCATCATAACGCAAATCTGCAACTTTTTCTCCCCGCAAGTATTACTCATGTATCTGAAAATACAACTGAAGTGGAAAGGCTCAATTTAGAGTCCTACAAGCCTATGGACCTCGCTTTTTAAATGCTTTAACACAACGTTATGCTCGGCTTGCTTGGGTTTGGACCGTTTACATCCCACTGTCTCCCTGGTCACACAGGGAACATCAAGCAGAGTCCTGCGTTCAGAAAGGAGAGCCTCAGTGCCAGAGGCTGTCGCCCTTCTAAAAGGCATTTCAAAGGCTTAGATCTGCCCAGAGAAGTGACAGCAACTCATGCTTGACTTTTAGGATCAGCTGAATTCATGGGCATTTTTTTCAAAAAGCTTTCTTTTTTTGTGGTGGGATGGAGATGATGCGCAAGTAACCTGATGGCCCCACACATCTGCAGTGCCCAAACAGCAAAGACGTGCTTTTGAACCAAGATCAAAAAATGCTCACGAGTGATTAGAGATGGTGAGAAAACAATGGACTTGTTAGAAAACCTGACCTAATTTTTCAGATTCCTGAATACAATTATTTCTAAGACTGTTGTTTTTCTAAACAAAACTTGCCTTCAGATAGTGAAAATCTTTACGCAATGCCTAGTGTGGGATGTATTACAATTTGGAATGAATCAGTAAACAGCAACAGATAAAGAGGCTGCACAAATCTCTTAAAACTACTGCCTATAATGTATGGGAAATGGTTTGCAGCTACAGAAGACTGTAGCTGGGGACATATCAAGGAATCCCAAAGAGAAGGCTCATATGCCTGGGACTGCAGAAGTGATGCTATCAAAACAGAGGAAAAGGGGGGGAATAAATAAAAAAACCCCTAAGAAAATAACCTTTACTCTCAAAGAATGAATGTCATGTAAAATCATATTCCTAGTTGTAGGTACTCTACCTGCAGCACAGGTATAACACAAATATTGCAGCTGCTTTATGATAGTCATTAATACATAGATTTTAAAAAAGAAAAAAGAGTTTGAGTCATCCACAGTATATGGAATTAAGCCCGTTTGAGCATTAAGACTTTCTAAGTGTCTGTCAGCTAGGAATGGTTGTAAGTCTGTCTAATGTACAGAAGCACTTAGAATCCTTCAGAACTTTAATCTGGAAATGTGCAATGTGATATAAATCAATTCAAAATGACTGGAGTGTGTCAGTTTTTGCAGAAGATAATCTCCCAACCACCACTTCTGAATCAACCTTTAAAAATGCAGGAAAAGTAGCACTTCAGTCCCAAAACAGACCAACAGATTAAGGCTGGCAATCATGAAATCCTGCCCTTCAAAAGGGGAAAATTGCAAACGACAGTGATCAGTCGTTCTGCAGAAGCAACCAGGGCATGTTAATGCCTTGGTGTTACCAGGAGTGCTGCCTGCCCTTCAAACCCTCTTGGAAGCAACAAAGAGAAAGGTCCACTCTGCTTTCCCATGTAGCAGCCTCCTGACCGCGTACGGAGCCTTGTCCCGGGGGAAGGAAGGAGCTTTTCATTAATGGTCTCAAGTTGTATAATGGCTTCATGTTGCATAATGGCCTCAAGTTGTTGCGTCAGTGGAGGTTTAGATCGGATATTAGGAAAAATTTCTTTACTGAAAGAGTGGTCAGGCACTGGAAAAGGCTGCCCAGGGCAGTGGTGGAGTCCCCATCCCTGGAGGGGTTCAAAAAACATGTGGATATGGCACTTCGGGACATGGTTTAGCAGGCATGGGGGTGTTGGGTTGACAGTTGGACTTGATGATCTTCGAGGTCTTTTCCAACCTTAATGATTCTATGATTCTATGATCCCTTGTCTCTTTTTCGCCTGCCTGTTAGGTGTAGCTAACCAACTTTGTGTGTGTGTTGTGCTTTGTGTATTCTCTTGTGTTCAGCTGGGGAACGGGTATATGCTTGCACGTTTTGAGACAAGAGCCAAGGAATTAAAACCTGACATGGGTGTTCTTGTTGGCCTTTGATGAATACTTTCTAGTTTTCATTGCCGTATTTGAGAAAAATAGGTAATATGCACTCTGTTTACCTTCCCTCTCGGGGAAGGTTAGCAATAATCAAGTTTTTGAGTATCTGTTGCTGTAAATGTACTATTCTGTACAAATGTGTTTGTCTATAGGACTGGAAAACACACACAAAGTTTCAGAAAACCATAATCCAGGAAAGGAAGCAGGGCATGGCAGTGTGTCCTTACTCTTTCCTTGAGTGTGAATGGGTTAAAACAGCACTGCTATTTAAATAATGTAATGCTAATAAAGCTTCTACACCCACCAAATGCGTAACCATGATTCCTTCATGAAGGGCTGCTCTTGGTCTTCCCTCATATGCACACCATCATCATCTTCACCCAAAGCCTGTTTCCCGCGCTTGGCTGCTCTTTGTAGGCTGATCCCAACTCCTTTCCATTTCAGGTGGAGTTTAAGGAATTACGTCTCTGTCGGAAAGAGAGAAGGAATTAACCTGGAACTTCCTGCAAGGACTGCTCAGGTGGAGCAAAAGCAGAGCCTTGCCACTGCGTTACGGATGAGTGGGTGGAAGCTTGCAAATGTTTGCGGCGTACGGCACCAGCGATGGGATGAGCACGCAGGAGATGGGAGACCGGTGGGCTTTCTGCTGTGTGCCCTCCTTTGGGGCCTGAACACCAGCCTATCCCTGGAGCTGCCTCAGCCAGCTCGTTAGTATTATTTGAGTCTTAACTATATTTGTAATCTTTGAATTAAAAGATTAGATTTACAAACACACAAGAATTTAATGACAACAGATAGTTGTCTCGGCCATTAGGCTAGGGAATATTTCCATACAGCTTCTGTCGCATCTCACTGATTCTTTTGCAGGTGAAAAATAACAATTTTAATTCCATCTTCACAAGTTTGGGTTATTATCATGTTACATCATTCCTCACAGGGTGATGCTTGCGTAACTACAGGCTGGTTTCATAGCACAGGGCAGCTGTCCTCGCCCTCGACTATCTGCCCAACGTCTTGGTCAGCTTTGAGTCACCTGCTGCAAATTCTAGCCTGAGACGTTAGAGCTGGTGCTGGCCACTCAGGAAAGTCAGCGTTGGTGCTCCTTTGCTTTGCGGCACCGGGCTGTACCCAGCTGCCCAACCCACCAGTCCTTGAGAACCTGAGCCATCCCTGTCGCGGAGCGTAAAGCTTTAAAAGACAAGCAGGGCATGGTACTGAGCATGGAAACCACTATAATGGTTCTGTTTGGTAATCAGAGCAAAAGGGGATTAACCTCAAAGATTTCTGCAGCTATTTGGGAGGAAGATGGAGAAAAACTCTATACGCAGCATAGAATATTGTACGTGGAATACTCTGTGTACAAAATTCTACAAAACCTCTAATGTACAAAAAGATTTGTACAAAACCTCTATATGCAGCATAAAATATTGTATATACATATAGAGAAAAACTCTAATATTGATTATGCATATAGAGAAAATCTCTACATAGGTTATTGTTTGTAGAGCTCAGCCCTGAGCCGCTGGGCATGAAGATTGTCAGGAGCAAAACTTCTGGTATAAATTCAGGTCAATTGCACTGACATCTCTCTTCAGCGTAGCCGTGTGGTTTATGCCAACAGAGCACCTGAACAATTTTTCTCATTTAAACATTTTCAAAAGTCAGAAGCCTTCTCTAGATTCGGAGCGTCAAGGCACTAACGTCAGGAGCTGTCAGGTCACCTACGTCTAATGAAATGTCTAGTGAAGTGTTAGCTCTCCGACCTCAACATGCACTGAAGCCCTAGCTTTAAAATAAAAATTTCCAGAACAGAATATGTTCACGCCTGATTGGGCCTCCTCATCTGTTCTATCAGTTTAAAGTTAGTGTAGCTCTGTTATTTCGTTGCTTCACGCGCGTCAAACCAGAGTAACAGCGGCTGATGCTCTTTCACCAGGGACTGACCGACTGATAAACTGGTGCACCTATTCTATGTCTGTCTTCTTGGAAATGTAAGTATTCAGGTGGAAATCACATTTCCATTAATAAGCCTGCTACAGTATTATAGTGAAATAAACATATTTTCATTAATTGCCGCCCTCAGTCCCTCTCTTTCACTGCTGTTCCCTTTTCTCTGGTGACATTTTGTCTTGTCGTGGAAAGGTCATGACATTTCGAGGTGCTCACTTCCCAAAGCATGACTCCTCGAAGCAATGAGATTCAGCTGATCTGTCGGTAAAAACCTGCCAGGAGTGAAAACAAGCGCCGCAAACACAAAGCTTGGAAGCATCGACTCGTGGTCACTCCTGCTGGGGCTGATGGCTGCCCACGTTCTTCATGTTCTTCCAAGACCGCCCAGAAAGGACAAAAGAAACATGATTATTATACGTCACAGAGTGCCGTTATTACTTCAACCTCTGTTGTCAAGCATCCTGTTAACTCACATAGAGACTGAAACTCCGACGAGCTTTGCTTTGTTCTAATCTTGAGAAACGTTGCGTCAAAGTTGTTGTAAAGAGCTCTTCGGTTCCTGAGCGAGTGTAAATAGATTTCAGACTGCTATCTTAGGTTGAACTTTCCTGAGTGAAATCTTTAGGCCTTTTTATGGGTGGTTCTTGCTCAGGAGAGCAACACTGAGGACTTTCATCTCAAAGGTAGATACTTTTTAATGCTGGTATCTGCAGAATGCAAAAACCACAGCACAGCAATTTTAAAGTAGATTTGAGCCTGATTCAAAAAGTCAGTTGTTTTCTGTCCCAGTTGTCTTACTGAAAAAGAATTACAGAGCTTCCACTTTTACTTTAGCAGTGCTTTGCATTCGCTTTTTACCTGGGAAAGGCTGCATCACGTTATTCTGCAGAACTGTGCCCAGCCCGGGGCAAGTTTCAAGTTTGAAACCAACCTTTACGTCCCCTCTTTGTGCCAACGCACGCAGAAATAGTAAACCATCTCCTGGAGAGAGAAGTGAGCTCTAGCCCTCTAACCCCCGCACAGCTCACTATCTGGTAATTTTAGTTAAACAATCCTTGCTGAGAATTTCATTGTGTCCTCTCGAGAGAAGACACAATTTGACCTAATATATATTATAGCCTATTTTATAGTATTTTATAAGGTATTGTAGCCTGCTTCCCTTTTTTCTGCTGCACTTTAGCCTGTTAGTCTTTCTTTTGATAAATTCTTGTCAGTTTGCAGCCCATTTAAAAATAAATGTTCGTATTTTGGTTTGGTTTGGCCTGGATTAATGCCAGGTGCCCACCAAAACTGCTCTGGCACTGCCCCTCCTCAGCTGGGCAGGGGAGAGGAGATATGGTGAAAGGCTCCAGGGTCGAGACAAGGGCAGGGAGAGATCACTCACCAGTTACTGTCACAGGCAAAACAGACTGAACTGGGGGAGAAAAGGAAAGTTTAATTTATCACCGATCACATCAGAGTAGGATAGTGAGAAATAAAACCAGATCTTAAAACACCTTCCCCCCACCCCTCCCTTCCTCCCGGGCTCAGCTTCACTCCCGTTTCTCTCCCTCCTCCCCCCGAGTGGTGCAGGGGGACGGGGAATGGGGGCTGTGGTCAGTTCATCACATGTTGTCTCTGCTGCTCCTTCCTCCTCAGGGGAGGACTCCTCACACTCTGCCCCTGCTCCAATGTGAGGTCCCTCTCATGGCAGACTGTTGTCCACAAAATTCTCCAATGTGAGTCCTTCCCATGGGCTGCAGCTCTTCACAAACTGCCCCAGCATGAGTCCTTCCCATGGGGTGCAGTCCTTCAGGAACAGGCTGTTCCAGCATGGGTCCCCACAGAGTCACAAGCCCTGCCAGCAAATCTGCTACAGCATGGGCTTCTCTCTCCACAGGTCCGCAGGTCCCAGCAGGAGCCTGCTCCAATGCGGGGCTCCCCACAGCTTCCTTCAGGCATCTCCCTGCTCCGGTGTGGGGTCCCTTCCACGGGCTACAGGTGGAGATTTGCTCCACCATGGACCTCCATGGGCTGCAGGGGGACAACCTGCCTCACCATGGTCTTCATGATGAGCTGCAAGGGAAGACTCTCTGCTCCGGCATCTCGAGCACCTTCTCCCCCTCCTTCTCCACTGACCTTAGGGTCTGCAGACTTGTTTCTCTCACATGGTCTCACTCCTCTCTCCTCCCTGCTCTATCACTGCAGTTTTTTCTTCCCTTTCTTAAATACGTTATCCCAGAGGCGCTACCACTGTTATTCATTGGCTTGGCCTTGACCAGCAGCGGGTCCATCTCAGAGCCAGCTGGCACTGGCTCTATCAGACATGGGGGAAGCTTCTCGCAGCTTCTCACAGAAGCCACCCCTACAGCCCCCCGCTATCAAAACCTTGCCACGCAAACCCATAACACATTTTTAAGCCTGTACTGCTCGAATTAATTTGCTCTTATGTCTTGGAGCTCCCAATATCATAGCTTGATGGGAGACTTCCTTACTTTCTGCTGTCTTCATTTCTGACATTCACCAACACAAACAAGTAACTTTTTACAAATCTCATGTCATCAGTAAAACTGCTTTTTTTTTACATAGATTGTCTGTGTATTCGAGGAGTTCTTTTGCCTGAGAAGACAGCAATATAAAATCTAAAGTCAAAGAACTTAGGAAGAAAAATCTCATTAATGTAGATTGGATTGATTTCCTCCCTGAAAGATATGACACAGTCATGCTCTTCCTGACAGCTAAAACCTTTTTGTCCTAAATTGCTAAGATTTCTAAAGAAAACACTGAAGATCATGCCTTTCTCCTGGCTGTCATTTTTGTGATTTTTAGCCTATTAAAATATGTATATCTGCTTTATTCTGCTTCATTCCTTATCTGTGCCAGAGAGCAGGTCTTGATTTTCAGGCGACAGCATGGTGAAAACCTCAGATCCCGTCCTGTGCTTGGGCAGAGCTTGCAGCTGGAAGACCACCGCCCGCAGCCCCGATTAACCCGCCACGAGTCGCTCCTGCTGCTTCCACCATCAATAAACCAACCAGCAGCACCTTCTGCCACTTACTGACGTAGCGACGTGGGTGACTTCAGCACGGAACACGGGCAGCATCCCTCAGCGGGGCGCAGACGGATGCGGTTTTTGTGAGCTGGCTCCGCGTCGGCGAGGTGAAGCCGGCGGCAGGCAGCATCTTGGCCTGGCAGACTGGCAGAGGGGACTGGGAAAGCTGGAACCCGACGCGTTACATCGCTCTCACTCGCCTGGACATACGCTTTCGGATGGCAGTTGTCTCACCGTGACGCACCTGCACAAATGCGAGCTGGATGGTGCGTGGCCGAGGCTGCTCCTCTCCTAGAGCACGCGGACGTTTGCTACCAGAAACGCACACACAACTCTCATTTTATTTGATGTTCTGATAAGGAAACGATGAAATAATTATAAATTTTTTCTACTGTGTTTATCGAATGTATTTAAACTGGGTAGGCTTCTGCTAACCTTCTTAAATTAGAAGAAAATAGTAGAAGATATGACTATGAAAAGTCTACTACAGGATTCCTTTCTCTCTGTGTGTGTCTGTTTATTATATACACATACATGCAGCTGTATTCTATTCACATAAAACAAACCAGTAAGACTTTTTTTGTACTTTTACTCGTTGTTATTTAAAATGTCTCTACAAGTCGGAAAATAAAAATTGTCTCCAAACGATTTTGTCTTTTTTTCTTCTGCTTGTTATTGGTTTTGTTTTTTTTTCTTTTTTTTTGTCAAGGTATGAAGCTAACAATACCTGCTTCTCTTTGATTTTTGTTAGCACTCGTGTCAAAATAGATTTGTTTCTGTACCAGAATAATCGATTTTGCCATAGCTTTAAGAATAGAAAGTTTCAACTATTATTCCAAATCCAGCCAACAGCCTTCAGTGCAAGCATGTTCCACTAACACATCACTTACTGAAAGTAATGATCTCAATAAAGCTCTTTATTTAAAAGAAAACTAATCATCCGACTACACATTCCTGCAAAAACATAGTTCTGTTCTGTGCTTCTAGCTCAAATTACTTGTAAAATCTCCTAGGTGAGAACTAATTTTTTTAAACTGAGTACTTGTATGAAAACTGATACCTTTAAGTTTGTGTCCTTTTAGAGCCCTTACGGGCTCACTTCCGTAATAAGAATAACAAATAATAGTCCAGGGCTGTCACTTGAGATGCAGAGTGCAACAGTGGTGCAGTTTGGTTTTATTTGCTATTACGGGGAGAACTGTCACTTGTAGTCGTAGTAATAGCCTGTATTATTCAGCATTTGTAAATGTTTCTTCCCACTAAGCAGCGGTTTTCATATGGAAGGTCACCTTCTGGTTTTCTAGGAGGAACCCGCGTGACCCACCACACGCTATGAGCAGACGGATGAGGAGATATTGGAGAGAGTCCAGCAGAGGGCTACGAGGATGATGAGGGGACTGGAGCATCTCCCCTACGAGGAGAGGCTGAGGGAGCTGGGCTTGTTCAGCCTGAAGAAGAGAAGGTTGCGAGGGGACCTAATAAATGCTTATAAATATCTGAAGGGTGGGTGTCAGGAGGATGGGGCTAAGCTCTTTTCAGTAGTGCCCAGCGACAGGACAAGGGGAAATGGGCACAAACGGAAGCACAGGAAGTTCCATCTGAACATGAGGAAGAACTTCTTCCCTCTGAGGGTGACGGAGCACTGGAACAGGCTGCCCAGGGAGGTTGTGGAATTCTCCTTCTCTGGAGATATTCAAGACCTGCCTGGACAAGGTCCTCTGCGGCCTGCTGTAGGTGACCCTGCTTTGGTGGGAGGGCTGGACTAGATGACCCACAGAGGTCCCTTCCAACCCCTAACATTCTGTGATTCTGTGATTCTGTGATTCTGTGATTCTGTGATTCTGTATCAGTGGATATGCCCAAATGAACATAGCAAGTGCCTGTCACCCCACGGAAATTGGACAACTGTATTATGCTACTGAAATGTAACTTTGAAAACAAACAAGAAATCATGAGAAAATTATAGCTTGTTAATTTTACATTCATTGACCCCGATCATAATGCTTTTACAAAAGTGATTTCTTGTTTTCTCTTTTCTTGAGTCTCTGTCTCCTTCTTCTAGCAGAAATAGTTGTACAGAGACATTACAATGATATGTTGTTATTCCATATTCTGGAAACCACCTTAGATTTTAGTTGTTATAAATGCTGAAGGATTGAAGTTGTGAACAAATTTACGTCAGTGATAGCTTCACCTTTAACTTCACACATATCAGGATTTTGCCTAGCTGTTCCTGGTGCATTTGAGTTAGATTTTGTGTATTATTTATGTGGTTACACATTTAGGAATACCAAAAAAGAAAAGGCAAATTAAGTCATAACTTTACCTTGAGAAGGAAATATATCAATATAAAAAGCATGTATTTTCTTCTTCGTCTTGTTTTCCCCTAAGGCAACCGTCCCTTCCTTTGAGCAGAATTCAGCTGGTTTAGTGGAGGTTTACAGCCTGTCCATTGTACTACAGCGTACAGACCTTTGCCCACTGGTAGCCAACAGCTTTTTTAAGAAGTCGTCTAGATCTGCCCTATGGGACTATTTGTACGGCTGGAACTAAGCAGGTGTACAAATGTATGGAATTTTACATCCATTGGGATGGTTTTGCTCAGTTTTAGCTGTTTTGGTTGTTGTGATGTCTTTCCAGAGTTCAGCCTCAAAGCCAAATTCTCAGATTTGGAGTTTCTTCTGGCAAGGATTTCACTGCTTTCTAAAGTCGGCAGCATGTCGCATAAAATAGCCACTTCCTAAGTCTAATAGTAGTTACCTGTCAGATGTCAGTGGAAAAAAAAAGATATAATTGCAGCATTGGTCAGTTGGTCCTGTTGGCAGAAAATGATCAAAACTACATGTTGATTTGTAGTTTTCTGCTTCTGAATTAATCACTCTCGGCTTCCTTTACAGTCAGTGGAGAGAAACAGGCACTTTTCAGATGTGATTCTTCTGGCCTATTTTAGATATCTAGTTTAGGGCAAGATGAACTGCAGCCTAGAAGTGTCTATTTCTCATTGCTGATTATAAAAGGAGTCTAGACATCTCCCAGAGAAGTAGGTAGGCAGACTGCAGATGCTTTTATTTGGCATTTTATATCTTCATGTGGCATGGGTGACTAAAAAGGCTTCTAAGCTCAATTTTGTTAGAATTGTTCCAGTACAGTAAATTTAAGCCTCACTACCGAAAATGAGAGATCTTTTTATAGGTTATTATTTTGTAGATAGCAATTAACCACTCAGAAGTGCTGCTAGTTTTGACACGCACACGCTCAGCCACTTCATGCTTTGATGTTAAATTATATTTGACATTTAATTTAAGCTCATATTGCCTTCATTTAAAAATAAACCCTACTGCATTAGTAGTGAGAAGGTGGAGGGATAATTTTTCTCCCCAAATTCACACTCACTGAAATCTAAACTGATTTTTCATGCTTAGTTTTTCAAGTATATTATGTGCATTCTTCTGAATATAAATCTGTGCAGTTGCTTCTCAGATGTGAGAGAAAGAAATCAATGCATCCATCTTAGTAAGCAATTACAACATAAAAATGTATTTTTAATGGGTGCTTTGAAGGCTACACACACCGTGAGGTTTGTTGGCCCTTGAACCGATTGTAATCTGAAGTGACATATACCATTATTTGTTGGGCAAAGGAGCACTGATTTTGTGGTGGTAGCAGTGTGTAATGTGATCTGTTTAGCTCTTATAGATTAAGCGGGATGAAGTCTTAGCTGACTGACACAGATGCAATAGTAGAGGAGGAGGTTCTGCCTGGTGTCCTGCCAGTGAGCTTTATCCTACCTCAGTGGGAACGGAAGTCTGTCCCAACGGGTCCCTGCTACAAGGCTGCACCTGAAAGGAGGCCAAAGGGAGATTGCTTCTTCCTCGGTATGGTCTGGCTGGTGTGAGCCATAACTTAGTGCTTTACTTTGTAGAATCTCTTTTAGTCCTTGGGTGCATTCCTCTTGCTCTTAAGAGCCAGGCCACGCTTTACATAGAATGTTAGGGGTTGGAAGGGACCTCTGTGGGTCATCTAGTCCAACCCTCCTGCCAAAACAGGGTCACCTACAGCAGGCCGCAGAGGACCTTGTCCAGGCGGGTCTTGAATATCTCCAGAGAAGGAGAATTCCACAACCTCCCTGGGCAGCCTGTTCCAGGGCTCCGTCACCCTCAGAGGGAAGAAATTCTTCCTCATGTTCAGATGGAACTTCCTGTGCTTCCGTTTGTGC
>Ga0065711_1044884_pt1 | contig 13821 bp, 12 predicted proteins | sample Hoacrofraction12_FD_59098 | JGI IMG/M metagenome (GOLD analysis project Ga0065711, IMG submission 59098) | Hoatzin crop microbial communities from Cojedes, Venezuela - Epithelial fraction 12 v2 (version 2) | ecosystem: Host-associated > Birds > Digestive system > Esophagus > Crop | place... | reverse complement strand
TTTTTTTTTTTTTTTTTTTTGATATAGGACCTTGAAGTGCACTGGTGCTGCTTCATTAAGTTTTATTTAGTAACAGTAGATTGCGTTGGTGATCGAACGCTGAGGGTTCAGTGAAACTACGCACATCCCTGGTGTGCTGTCACGTGCGTGATGCTGCTGTTCTCTTTGCTGGCACACTGCAGAGCAGAGGCAGTTTTAAGAAAGTGCCATACCTAACTTTCCCGTTTAGTGTGGAATAATGTAAAGTGCTTTACCAGTCAAAACATGGAGCAGGAGCTGTCACTCCTGGGTTCAGTTTTCCAGGCAGATTTGTAAGATGCTGGGGGTGCAGACTTTGGGATGCTGGGGCTGGCTGTCCTGCTGATTTGTTGCTGTTACCACGGTGTCTAAGCGTCCCAGCCAGGGAGCTGAACATCTGTACATGCAACACTAAATGTGGTTTGTGGAACACTTTACAAACTTGTATGAGTAACATTAATTTTCTAAAATTTATCCTCAAGTACTTAAATGAACTTGGCTGTTTTTTTTCCCAGTAGTGATATGCTGCTTTTTCATCCTTGCTAAGACCAAAGGCCTAGCTCTTATGGAAATAAACTAAGATAGCAAAACAAAGACTTGTAAAAGCCATTAGTTAGAATATTTACAGCTATTTAATTATTTCAAATATTTAAGATTCTTGGATACCCATCTTGGGTTTTTTTTTAAAAGGGTCGTTTGAAAGGACTGAGAACACAGTACTTTCTGAAAATTAGGTCTAGTTAAGGCTGCCTAAAATGGAGATAAGTGCAAGTCAGCTCATGAGTCGCTTTTGAAAATCTGCGTCTATCTAATGTTGAGCAGCCTCATTTGAGGTCCCTGTTTGGAAACACTGATGCCATTTTTTTTTCCCAGCTTTTTTTAATCCCTCTGTACAGGAGGCTAAAAGAAATGCACCTCATCATGTTGCTGTCAGAGTTAATACTTTTGAAAGACGCTGAATACTTCACAAGCTACACCTCTATAGTATTAATTTATTTATTGTTGTGGCCCCCTGATGGAGACATTGCCTTTCTGTATCTATAATCTCTTTAAAATGAGCATTTGGTATTAATCCGTATTTTTCCTGTGGGGACTGGAAACCAGTTGATGGAGGTAGGAAGTTCTGATGAGCTCCCCCTTTGCAGGTTTTCTAGCTGGGGTTCCTTCTGCCACACTGCTGTCCCCTTAAGCTGAAATTCTAAGCTGTTTTCCCCTCTCTCATTTTATGCCTACTTCGTAAAATATTCCTATTAACCTCACATTTGTGTCCTGTATTACATCTGGTGCTGCTGTGTAGTTGAGAGGTGCAGGCATTTCAACCCAGAGTGAGTTTGTGGCTTGTATTCATATTCAAATTTTGGTATCATCTATCTATGAAATTATTCATCAGATTCCTGTGTGAATGCTTTTAATGGTTTAATGCGTTCGGCTGATAACAAACTGCATGCTGAAACGTAATGTTGCTCTTTTTAGACTTGATTAGACTCTATCCTTGATTGTGATTTAATGGCTGTTCACAAGCTTGTTCGCTCTTGCTGTTGCATATTAAGTACCAAATTATCCAGCCAGGTCTGCCAAAGTCTTTCAAGGGACCATGGTTTCTCAAGGGAGATGAAAAGCCCTAAGTAGGCTAGTGTTTTGATTCAGGACTTGGATTGTATTCGATTGTTCTTGATCACCAAAGATTTTGTCCGTAAATCCCTCCGGAAACGTTTAAGTGCTCAAAGACCTGTCTCAGTGCTGGATTTTACTCTCCCAAAATGCTATCTAAACAATCAAACAAAATCCTTTTTTAAAGCAATTAGCGCAAGCAATAGCAGTCAAAACAATTCCAAATGTAAGTTTTATTCACCTTCTCCTTTTCATTTCCCAAATGCCTGTCTGAGCTATTGTGCCAGAAAAAGCAGTGTATGATTAGAAGTCAGCTATTTCTCATCTGCTTTGTGCATCGTCTCCAACATCTCGTATTTGTGTATTGTGGGTGCTTGTATGGCCCAAATTACCGTAATCTCTGCTTTTTAGCATACATTATTTTTCACTGTGCCCTTACAGAAGTACCGGTAGTCCTAACTCTAACAGGAAGATGCAGGGATTTCCACATGAAGTCTCAGAGTAAGGGCTTGATCTGAAGTCCTGCGCTAATGCCATTACCGAAAAGTCACTTTTCCGATAAGTATCTAGTCTTCTCTGTTTATGAGAGGATTGATAGAAGCATGATACTGGTACACTAGTTAGGAGATTGTTTAAGGTAGGATTGAAGTTATAGCATATGCTTGAACAGCACAGCAAGAGATGAAATGACCTCAGTAGTTTTTTGGAGAAAGGGTCGGATGAGGGAAGATGCCTACTGAGCAGTGGAAATGTGGGACCACAGAAGTATGTTGATGACTTCTAGTGATGTGCTCCTCACCTTTGGCTAACATGTCTGCTGTGAGCCCTAGTGAGCTCATGTTCTCTAAGAAAATATCTATAATAACAAATTAGCTTTTAAAGTGTAAGATGACGACACTTGACCCTCAGGTGATGTTGAGAGTAGCCTGTGAGCAGCGGTGTGTTTTAAACCACAGCTGATTTCCACAGTCTGCGTTAACTGTTGCTTTTCTAAAGAAATAAATAGTCGAAGGATTTTCCAGTGCTTTTTTATACCAGTGAGTCTGTATTGAGCTCCGTGGAATTATTTCTGGTTTGCTCCCGCTAGCTAAGAGGAGTTTAGTTGCCAGTGCCTCTCCTTTTCTTGCTCATGTCTGGCTGTGGTTAATGTATCTGCCACAAGATTATTGCAAGATGATGGTTTCATTTTAGCTGAAATATGAACTGAGTGCTTTTGAACTGCATTTTATTCATTTAGTGAGCAAAATATGTTGATTATTCAAAAAAAAAGAGCAAACAAGACTAATCACCTAGAGTAGACTAGACTGGAATAGAATAGATGATTTCAGTTGGAAGGGACGTACAATGACTATCTAGTCCACCTGCCTGACCACTTCAGGGCTGACCAAAAGTTAAAACATCTTGTTAAGGGCATTGTCCAAATGGCTCTTAAATAGACAGGCTTGGGGTATCGACCCCGTCTCTAGCAAGCCTGTCCCAGGGTTTGACCACCCTCTCAGTACAGAAATGCTTCATGGTGTCCAGTCTGAACCTCCCCTGGCGCAGCTCTGAGCCATTCCCATGTGTCCTGTTGCTGGATCCCAGGGAGGAGAGCTCAGCACCTCCTTCTCCACGTCCCCTCCTCAGGAAGCTGCAGAGAGCAATGAGGTTGGCCCTCAGCCTCCTTCTCTCCAAACCAGGCAAACCCAGAGCCCTTGGCCGCCCCTCGCAGGACATTCCCTCCAGCCCTTTCCCCAGCTCTGTTGGCCTCCTCTGGGTGCATTCAAGAACCCTTCCTGCAGGGCTGCTCTCCAGCCACTCCTCTCCCCATTTATACTCGTGCCCAGCGTTACTCCATCCTAGGCGCAGAATCCGGCAATTCGACTTGTTAAATTTCATCCTAATCATAGCCCATCAACCATTAATCATAGCCCGATGTTCCAATCTATCTAAATCCTCTGCAAGGCCTCTTGTCCCTCAAAAGAGTCAACAGCACCTCCCCATTTGGTATCATCACCAAACTTGCTAATGGTGCATTCAACGCCTGCATCCAGATGATTGATAGATGTCTTGAACAGAACTGGCCCTAGAATTGAACCCTGAGGAACACCACTGGTGACTGGTCGCCGCCCAGAAGTAGCCCCATTCACTACAAATGGGGTTTGGTTTATTTTTTTTTTTTTTCATAAATCAGAAACTTTATTTTGAGGTGAGTTTCAGGCAGAGAAGGTAGGCATCACAGAGCTCCCCTTGTCCATGGCTGTGGGGAGCTTCCAGCTGCCTGGGAGACCATGGTATGGTTCAGACTGGGGGTCTGTGGGCTTCCTTGTCCTCAGGTCCATGGCTTTGCAGAAAGCTGCAGAAATCTCTAGCTGAGCAGCTGAGGAGGGAGGGGACAGGGGTACACCGGGGTCTGGTTGTGCCCATGCCTGGGCCTGAGGCTGTAAGAGACAGGACAATATGTACAAACAATGCGAGAAGCCACCCTGGGTCACCATGGGCAACCCCTGCCCAGGGCTCTCCCAGCCTCAGGCCAAGGCTGTCTGTCCCATGTCTCCCTGGCAGCATGGAGACACCTGACCTGGGATGGCCATGTCACCAGCCCCACCGCCAGCCTGCTGCCCACTCTGACGTGGCCACGACATTGTTGGGGCTGGTGCCAAGAGCAGGTATCTCAAAAATGGCACTGTCCAGATGTTATTTTGATTCCTTATCTTTATGTCAGTGTCCTTGTAGAGAGTGGCAGCTCTCTCTGGCTAAGGGGCTAAGGACAGGGATGCGCCACAGTCTGGTCACATCCTCTTCAGGGCCTCTGGCCCCAGAAGGCAAAGGAAGAGCCGCCACTGACTGTTGCACCACAGACAACCCCAGCCTCCCTGCCTGTGGCCCAGCTGTCCTCTTCCCTGCCCTCTTCCCTGTCCTCTCACCTCAGCCTTTGCTCCTGCACCAGCTCGCCGCCAGCCTGGCTGCCCCCCGCGCAGCTCTTGCATTCCCTCCCCTGTGACACGGCCCCTGCCCACCCGCTGCCTGCTGGGACAGAGCCGCTGCAGAACTGGTGGCAGCGGGGTAAACGGTTGCTCCTGTCTGTGGGGGAACAGCCTCTCGCCTGGGACTGCGGTCACTGCACAGCCCCTCATCGCCCCCAGCCCGTCCCACCTCCCTTGGCCCCCTCCTTGCTGTCAGGGCTGGGGAAGAGGGAGATGGAGCCCAGCATGAGGGTGCAGACAAATAAGTGTGGTGTCTAAACACTGGGCAGCAATTCAGGTGTTCAGCATGCCGACCTAGTGCCACTGTGGCTGTCTGAAAGCCCAGTATCCTATGAGTATGCATGAAATGGGCAGAATACTGGACCTGGGAAAGTTACCCGCCTTTTTAGATCAGCCAGGTGGGGTACACTGAGGCATCTGAAATTGCACTGAATACTTATTTTAATTCCAGCTGTAATGCCTGGAACTCCACTGGCTCCATCTATGGACAGTCAGCTCACACCTGGCTGCACACCTGCTCTTGGGAAAGATACCAAGCTCACTAGCCTTTTATTAAACACATTTAGAGATTAAATGCAGAAAGTTTTACATGAAGAAATGATTTTGCTGTAATAAGTAATGTGGTACATACCAGTTACCAGGGAAAAGCCATAGGGAAGATGCAATTTCGACCCCTGGTGAGGAGGTGCAATTAGCTTGTTTTGAAAGTAGTCTTACAAGAAGGCAGGTTCTTGTACCCTGCTCCAAAACACTTGCAAAGATTAAAACCTCCAGCATGCCTGTTCCCATCCAAGTGGCTCTTTTGTGCTTGTATTCAACCCCATGCCTACATCACTGCTTGTGAAAAGTCCTTCATTTTTCCATGGGGAAATAATCACCAGATGAAGTGGATCAAGAATTACTTTTGCGTGGATCATACTCGGCAACAAGTTTAATTACAGCTGAAGTGGCAGATATTCCCCTTGTGACACATCCTCCCTTTATTGGCACCAGAAGAAACATTTAGCAGTGGAGGAACTCCGAGCTTCCAGAAGAGTATACTGCTTTTCTGCTGCTGTGACCAGGTGACTCTTACATTAGCCCAGCTGCCCCTTTCATCTTCCTTTCAGGAGAGAAGCAATATATATCTTGTGATTTAATGCATACCCAGCACAAGGACTGGGTATGGGATTTTAAAATCAGTAACGTATTCTGCAAGCTTAAATTGCAGGATAGTATTTTCTTAAGGCAGCAGCTCTGGATTTTGTTAAGATGTAATGTAGACATTTTTATTAATTATTAATCAAATCCCAGATATGTCAGGAACATGATTTAATTCCTACTTAATAATCCTCTAAATGCAAATATTGGAACTCTTTAAAACAAGCTAAATGTTTTTTCACTGGAGCTTGATGAAGCTGATTAAGAATTACCTGCATTAAGTTTAGTTCCAGTGGAGACTATCTGTTTAATAAAATAAATTACCACCTCAGGGGAGTGTAGAGACACACTGCAACATAGTAAGGGCGAGATTTTCAGAAGCACTTTGCAGTGACTTAGCTCTGTTCTGTGAATTTTACCCTTCACATTAAAGGGATGATGGTGAGGGAAACACCCAATGTCCATCTTGGATAAACGGTGCACAGAGAATGCAGAAGCATTTTTTCCCTGTGTTCTCTATAAAATGTTTGTTCGGCGTTGCCGTGAAATCCTAGTTGTCTTGCTAAATCAAAAGTCTGCTGCCGAAGGCAAGGACAGGTTAAACGAAGTGAGCTGAAAAACAGCTGTTAGACTCACTGGCAGTACTTTATTGTCTGTGTCTTGTTAGCTTTTTGTTGGATTTGGCTCAGCTCCTTGAGAAACAATCCTATCTCTTGAAGAAACAAACCTCATGTTACCACCTTAAAATAATACGAAGAGTACTTGATTCTTCTTACTACGTTTCTCCCATCATTTTCTCTCTTTAAGCTGTGCTGTTTGGCTGTTTTTCTGTCGGCCCCTTTCTGTACTGAACCTGATACCTGCAATATTTTTCATTGCCTTATCCCCAAAAAACTCAGGCATATCACAGTGCTTGCCAGAAGCCATTCAAGCAAACCATTACCAGTTTATGAAATATCTTTAATTAATATGCATATACTTAGGAGAAAGAGGTGGTGTTAAAGACTGTTCAGCCAAACTAAGCATCGTGCTGTTGTTTTTATCTCCAGATCTGCCCTCCTTCGTTTGCCTGAATCTCTGTTGAATCACAACACTGGGCTGGGAGTCGTTCCGAGGGCCGGGGATTCGGGGAGTTTGCCAGGGGGCTGGGCCCCACCCTGCCTGCTGGAGCCTGGGAAATAATACACCGTGCTAGGGAGACAATGTGGATCCTATTCGAAGTCCGAGAAGCCAGTACATTCTGTGGCATCTCAGAAATGCACAGCTTTTAACCCACTTTCTGATGCCCGGCTGTTGTCGGTGTCCTTGAGAGCACAGGGATCAAACCTGACACACAGCTAGGCACAGCGGTGTGGGGACGGGCAGAGTTGCGGCCTTAAATCTGAGTTTGCCATGGTGTTGCAATAGACAGAGCGTAACTGTGTGTTGGTGCTGATTCGCACGTGCATCTTATGCATGCTGGGAGGGAAGGCGTCAGGGCTTCCCCGATGCCCCACGCAGCCTCGATGCCCCACGCAGCCTCGGCCTCCCAGAGTGGGGCAGGGCCAGTAAGCAGCGGCACTTTGCAAGCTTGTGTTCCAGCAGCTAGCAGAGCACTCAGACCACAGGTTTATTAGCTGTTACTAGTTGTCGTTCTGGATGTTGATAAAATACGGAGTGAAAAATACACTGAACAGTAACTGTGGTTTCTTTTCTTCTGGGTGCTGGAGTTAGGTGCATCTCCTAATTGAAGTTGCACATTATGGGAACTTGGAGCAAGTAAAGCATCCTCTGAAGTTCATTACTGGGGAAACTGAATGTAATTGCCTTTGAGAAGTGGACATATTCATTTCAGGACCCTGCTTATTAAGTGTCCATATGGAAGGAAAGAGAACTTTCCATGCATGATCCTTTTAATACAGATTGAAAACCTCTCTCCACAGCTGTCTGTCTTTTGTAACTCTTAGTTCTGTGCTAGAAGCCCACAGATGACTGTGCATTCACATGCTGAGAAGGCTTTGGTTAGGCAGAGGCACCATAACTGAGGTCATCTAGTTTCATGTCCAGTCCTTAATCCTGACTGTCTTTGCAGCCTTAAATAAATTGCTTAGGCCAACATTTTTTGAATGTCGGTGTCTGAAGTTAGACATCCAAATCTGTAATTAAGCATGTAAGTAGGATTGCTCTGATTTTTGTAGACACTGACTCCCACGGTGTCTTTGTGTGTTATATTGTGTGGGGGTTTGCAGCATTACTTAAAACTAAGTGTGGATTTAGGAGCAGAACGTAAGACAGCCAAGTTTGAGAACATCAGCCTTGACCTACGCAAACTTAGTTTTTTGCCCGCCTGTTAAGCTAACCTAATAAGGCTTACATGGGTGAAGAGGATGGTAGGAGGACTGACAGACAGTGAGTTTTCTGATTATGAAAATGTTTTGATCAATCAGTAGCTGATATTTTCTGTTTTATGAATAAAGATAGTTATTTTTACCATGTAAGGAGGGAGATTTCTTCAGAACCATTGCCCAAATGTCATCTGGTTGTCATGTGCAAATGTAGCAATCTAATACATTTCTGAATATCAAGACTGTGCTGCTAAACACAGCCTGGTTTGATGCACCCTCCACCAAAACAGATGAACTGCAGTTTCTTAATGGACAGTTAGATAGGTTCTTAGAGACACGTGCAATATCATACCAATGAGATAAGGACTCCTTTGTGGTACTCTGGACTCATAAGCATGCTGGCTTCATATGCTGGGGGAGAATGTTTGAGCATTTTATTAAAAAAAAATTCCACTGTTCTGGTAAAGTTTTGGGGCCGCATTCCGATCTCATTTTCATTATGTATCTCTGGCACAGAGAAGAGAGGAGCTTACAGCCACTCTGGGGGCTAACTTCCTTTTCACCATGTGGGGACCAAGGCGTAGAGCTCTCTTTTTAAATTCCTCTGGTCCAGGTTTACAGTGGCAAGGAGATGTAATGTAAAGGGAGTGAGTTCTGTGGCATACTTTAAAGGACTAGATTTGAAGGCGGTTAAGTGCAGTTGCAGCTTTCAGCTTGTTACAGAGTTAAGGCCCGGCGCATGCGTGTTAAAACAGAAGTTCCCAGTGAATGTAGTATTGTTTGCAGGCAGAAGCGTCTTCAAGTCTAGTATCCCTCTCCCTTCCGTTTGGTAAGTGCTGTGACAACTCTGCCCCTTTTGGGGACAGACCAAAGTCTGCTGCAACTTTGTGTGGACCGTGTATCAAAGCCTACTTTTGTCTTGCTGAACTCAATGGGAATTTTGTCTTTAAATGTAGTGGCAGCCCCGCTGGATTCCTTCTGTTCTAATTTATTCTCTAGGGCGTTCATGTCCAGAAGTACTGACTGGCTCTTGCTTCCAGTGACTTAAACATGAGCTGACTGCTTATCACCCTTGGAAGGTGGAGTTCTTCCCTGCAGAAGATTCCAGTTTAAGTTGGCAGATATAATTGCTCAGAAACAATTTTTCCGTGGGCTCCTGATGAGACTGTCTTAAGTCAGGCTTGGTTTGGTGTGCTTTGATACAGAGGTGTGACAGTGCTTTTCACGTAATTGGGTTAACACTGAAAGCGTTGTCTGTTTTGATTAACATGGTGTGGTTTTTCTTTAACAGGTAGCGAACCAGTGCAGACAGAGAATAATTTTGACTACCAGAAAAATGTTCTTCAAGCAAATGGGTTTATCAGATACTTGATCAATCTTTCAAAATCCAGCTGTTAAGCAGAATCAGCACAGGCAATTGTGTTTTCTGCGGATTTAAATAATGTATCAGAAAGGATCTTGACTTTTAAGAAATGCACTGCCTGTGTTGTTGTTTCACTCCAAAACCATGAAGCTGCTTTGCTCCATTTTGAATTCAAGCATCTTGTGCAGCACAGGGCTGTGTGCGGTACACAACTGCTGGAATTGTTTCTTTTTTTAACTAAGAGATTGGCAGCCACTTGGATGAGTCACAATCTTGAGCCTAATTTTAGCTGGTATGTGTGTGTTGGGACAACCTACCAGAGACAGTTGCATCTCAAGGATTGAGAGAGGTGAAGTGAATTTAGTTTTGGGGCTTCTTAGGTATCAGCTTTTGTGTCTGACTTCTGTTTCTTCTCATGTGGTTTTGTACAGTCATATTATATGACCTTTCTGTTGCAATTCACCTGATTCCTCACCATCAAAGAATTTACCAGAAGGAGACAATCTAGAGTGACAACATCAATACTTGGATTGATGCTTGTTTGGTGTGTGTTTGACTTGTGTTTGTGTTTTGAACGTAATGAAGTCCAGAGTTTAAACTGGCTGTAGCATGCCAGTTCATTCGTTAATTTATCCACACGCAGCCTCTGCTGGTTTCCTCTAGCTAATGTGGGAAATAGTACCCAGGGAGGTGTGGTAGTTTGAGAGGAGGTTAGTACGTGCAGTCAGAGCCCTCGGGTCCTTCAGGCTGCGTAGTCTGGCTGCCAGCGCTCATGCCACTGTTCAGTGCCTGCGACTGTTAGTTTAAGGCAGTAAAGGTATTCCGCTGAACACTGCGTTTTGCTCTGCTGGTCCACATGTATCAAAGAATCGCAACCTCTGGCAGGAGCTGGTTCCTACTTCTGGCAGCCCATTGGGAAAGCAACGGGAACAGCGGTGCCTGCCTTTAAATGCTGCGTACGTGAGAAAGAAGAGGCGTGTGCTTTTTATGGCATCTTGCTGTTCCCTAGTGCATTATTGTTTCTTCTGAGGCAAAGGTGTCAGACTGGGTTGTTCAAGGAGATGGAGGCCAAGTTGTCACTTGCTGCCTGTGTTCAGAAAGCAGCTGTAGCGGTAGTACCCAAGTCTGTCCTCTGCTTTGTGTTCTGCTCAGCCTCTGTGTGCACCTCGGTAGTAAACTACCAGATGTTGTTTATAGAGAATGTAAAGGCAGTGTATCATTTTCCACTTAATCAGGATGTTCCTAATCGGGAAATTGCTCAGAGAACTAATTAAAGCCAAATGTACTCAATAACTACTGTTTAAGAGACACAGTAATTCTGCTTAGCAGGAACATCCTCAGGTGATTTACAGGTATCTGGGCCACGTCCCATTTTTAAACTGAGAGTGGCTTGGTTTCTCCTAGGAGAGCTCCTACTTTTGTCTGAGTTACGATGCAGGGAATGTCTGTACAAACAACTACTCTCACTGTCTGATCCACATTGAAGCTCTGTCTTTTCTAGACCAGGTCGGCAGTGTCCTCCCAGTCGTTGCAGTGGCTGGGTAGCAAGCCCTGCTCCCACTCCAGGCAGAGTTGCTTCTTCCGATACCCCGAGGAGTCTCAGGCTGTGGGCTGGTGGTGATGATGGTGATGGTCTGGCTTAAACTTTGCTTATGCTGAGCATAAACACCTCCTGGCCCTGGACGCGTGCTCCTGATTTGTGCTGCTTCTTGTGTTGTCCTCGTAAACTATTTGTTCAGCTGTGCAGCAGCTAAATCTGGATACTAATGTGGCTGAAAAATAGCCCAGAGAAAGGGGGGAAAATAAGAACAGAAGAGAGGTGTCTCATCCAAATCGGTTTTCTAGCCTGGTTCACTACGTGGCTACACAAACAGCTGTACAAGCACAAAGGAGGGAGCGCTGGGAAGAAGTGGGTGAGGTCAGGGAGGAGGGAGGCGATTTAAGCCAGCACTGCTGCCAAAACGTTACTTGCCAAATTACCTCTCAGCTCCTCTGTTTTCTTGAACATTTCCTCACATCTGCTCTGTCACAGTAAACTCTTATGGATGTTACCATTTCTGCATAATAACATAACAGCTGTACTGATTCAGACAAAGATTTCATCTAGCCCAATATCCTGTCTCCAACAGTGGCCATAATAAGCAGACCCAGAGGGTAAGAGGGGGACAAGCATATCTGATACTTCTATGAATGTTCTCTCAGCCTCAAACAATGCTTAAGCTCAGGGGATTTCTTGAACCTGATGCGGTTCATTTACACAGTAACTCTCAAAGTATCTCTTAAGTACTTGTCCAAGTCAAGTACTCCTCTGAAGGCCATGTAAAATTGTGGTGTTCATGACATCTTTTGGGAGGGAGTCCCACATTTTTCCTACTTGGGATAATCATGAAGTCCATAGGCAGGACAGATGTGACAGTACCAACACGAGTGGGCCTGGGACTGCACTGGCCCGGAGGGTGACAGCTGTGGGAGCACCCCGGGACTCTCACACTTCTGCTCAATGAGTGTGCCCTCCAGACCAGGGTAACTCCAACTGCTCCTCCTTTTGGGACTGGTTCCTGACTCATCATGGCTCTCAGGCTGTGTCTAGGGGTTGCTGGTTGTGTTGGCATGAGCCAAATAAGCTTGGGGCCCTTCAACAGCTCCCAGCATGGGCAGGTGAGTTCCAGTGCTTGGGGTGTTCCTTGGCGCTCTTTAATTCATGGAAAGAGGTGCAGCCATGATGCCTCCAGTGAAACATGTGTGGACTAATATCACTGGGATATTCCTAGGTCAGCATTTTTAACCTCTGATGGTTTCAGGAAGAAGATAATTTCCTAGAGAACATGACAGTTCTTATTTAGTGTGCTTAAATTAATAATTCCATTGAGTCAGGTTTAATGCCCAGTCCAGTCATCTGTGACATATTGTCATTATTTTAATTAATATATCTTTTTACATAATGTTGGCTCACTTGTGCAAGAGATAAAAATATTGGAGAAAATGCTTCCCTGAAGATTTGGAACTATCATGAAGTTGGTAACACCTGCTAGCTACTGCTCAGCAAAGATGAAATGTTTTGATTGTCTCAGTGCAGTATGTGAAAGAAAGGTGTAAAGGACCCTTTCTGTAAACCAGTGAAGGGTGATGAAGTTGTCTGTTGGTGTGCTCAGCCAAAATGACCAGGAAGGAGCAGTCAGGACGCACATTATGTGCTCTCCTCTGAGGTGGTTGGGTTGAGTTCATATCTGAAAGCACACCAGCCAGTGGAAAAGCCTTCAGCCTGCATCAGTTTTGTGGGCAAATGAAAGTTTTTACATCCTAATGCTTGTCTAATTCCAATGGGATTCATCCTAGATTATAAACTGTGTAGCTCTGGATAGCATGATTTTCTGTGCACATCATGCTTTGTGACCAAATCAGTGAACTGCAGTGCTGCTCGAGAAGGGTGAATCTGCTGAGACAAGGCCACATTGACAAACTAGGACAAATTTTGAATGTTTGTTTAGTGGTGAGTTTGATGGAGGTAATAACTGTTGCTAGAACATTCATACCCATTTAACAGGATGAGAGGGAAAACTCTCCATCACCCTTCACCTGACGTTCATAGTGTTTCTCACGGTAATCTGTGCTTAGGCCTGCGAGGCAGTCCTGATCAGTGCGGCGCTGCCTGAGCCACCTGAGTTGCTTTGTCAATGGGGAACACAGAGGCAGAAAAAAAATTACCTGGTATTTATTTGCACGTCCTTTCTCCTGCCCCCTTGGGACATGATTCCCCTTTTGTAAGATATTCACAATTTATGTAAACGATTGCGATTGCCAAACCAATCAAACCAAGGACAAAAGCAATCACAGGCGCTCATCTAACATCTAGCTTCCTGACTCCAGCCCCCACATTAACTTCTACTTCATTAAAATATATACGACCCAATTCAAGAGCTAATTTAGATGAAACCATTAGGCTTCTGTCCTCATCACTGGTGGAAGGCCGAGGTTCATTTTCACACGTGAGTGAGCAGTCGCAGCTTTAAGATGCATGAAGGTTATTGCTGTGTATGTGCATATGAAAGGGAGAGGGAAAGTGGCAGACAGTGCAGACAGTGGACATACTCTTATTTCTGTAACAGCATCGTTTTATAAGGTCTTATGTGCTCCACCTGTGGAACGCTAAGCAGGATATAAAAATATATGGATGAGTGAAACACATGAAAGGAAAACTGAGCCTCTGAGAAGGGAGAGCGGCAGGATGCTCTTGCTGCATCGTAACTGTTGGGCAACTAATACAACAATGGTCACGGTCGCAGTGGAGTCCCCATTGGAAGATGTCTGGACACATCTCCAGAAGTGTTTGGACCAAGCCCAGGGAATCTCTACACACTCTGCAAAGTTTTTTGTTTTGTTTTTTTTTTTTTTTTTTTTT
>Ga0065711_1044883_pt1 | contig 13821 bp, 7 predicted proteins | sample Hoacrofraction12_FD_59098 | JGI IMG/M metagenome (GOLD analysis project Ga0065711, IMG submission 59098) | Hoatzin crop microbial communities from Cojedes, Venezuela - Epithelial fraction 12 v2 (version 2) | ecosystem: Host-associated > Birds > Digestive system > Esophagus > Crop | place... | reverse complement strand
ATCATAAAATCTTTCGACATTTGCTTTACACACCCAACATTAACTTTTCTCTAGACCTTTCATTCAGTTCCTGTACCTAAACTGTGGATGAATAAAGGCAGCAATAGATAATTGTTTAAAAGTTTTAAATTTAAATCCAATAAAATTTCTTTATTCAAAATTGTTTCTGTACTGTATCCAACTAAATTGGAGTGATAAAATTGTAGCAACAATTAATATGATTTACTGGTTATCATGATTCTATGCATGAAAATGCACTGAGTACCAGACATTATGCTCTAAAAGCGAAATAGCCAATACAGGATGAGGAATACTGACTTTAGTATATTGGAGCATCAAACAGCAGCAAACTGAGGGACATTGTTTTTTAAACGCTAGTTTAGAGCAGACTTCCTTATCGACAGCAGGAGGCCACAGAGGAGGCAGACAGGACTACAAGACTCTGAGACCTACGGTGTTGGTAGGTACTGCAAAAGCATGGAAATGGCTGGGTTCCACTGCAGGTCTCAGTTTTATCTCACCATGTCTTTTCACAGTGTTAGAAGTGGCCCTGTGGTTCACTTAGAGCACTCGATCTCTGCTGCTTTACCCATGTCAAGCCAATATCCACATTACAACAGCTGGTAGTGGTATTTATTTTAGTTCTGTAATTCCAACTGCAATTGATAGGTCTGCTTGCAGTAGTTCTTCACCCACCTTTCTTCCTATTTCATCTTTTCAAAACAAATCCACTTGACGTAGAGACATACAGAGATTTTTTTGTTTTGAGTAGACTTCTGACCTGAACATCAACAGCAGAATTGCTGGTTTGTTAACTGCTTGTGTCCTCTTCTCTATGAGACGAGTTACAGAGACTTTAATGCTTGGCAAGCACGCTTACCTCAGGTATTGCTATGATTGGTCCTGGTGGTCCTGGTGGTCCAGGTGGTCCCACAATACTGTTCCCGTCCTGTCCTGGTTCACCCTATTTTCAAAAGCATTACAGGTGGAAAACCCCATTTACTAAGTACCACATTTCACATAGGTTTCTCAGGAAGAATGAAATCCGCATAATCTGACCTGAGGTCCTGGGTCACCCTTTTCTCCTTTTGGACCCTGCAGGTGATAAAAAAAAATCAGCATAAATGAGTTAAAGGGAAAAATTGTGAAAATGTTTTTCTCTAGCTTCACAAAAAGCACGACAGTTAAATGCAAGCACAGCTCTCCCAAACCACAGATGGGGTCAGCTAGTTTCAACTCAGATCCTCTGAGGGTATAATGTTTAGAAGTATTTACCAGCACGTTTGACAGAGTTCACAGATGACGAGAAGCAAATGGGCACACAACATTTCACTAGTTGGGGATTAATTCAACAAGGCTTTCTTTTACTGCACTGAAATCAGCCATGCCTGGCTGCTCCTGCCCTTTTCAGCATTGATCACCTCAGTTGTGTCCAGGACTGCCCAGTGCACTGGGCAGGGGAACACAGATGAGCTGAACAGTCATTTTTCAGGCAGGTTTTATTTCTAAGCTTGATCAGCCCCTCGGCACAACTCACCGTACTGGGGACACAGACAGCTTGTCTGGCATGAGTGAGAGGAAGGTGGCAGAGGACAAGTCCTGGGACTTCCCAACTAAAGAGCTCTGTAATCCTCGCAGCTCTTAAGTATGAGAAATGCATCAAAATCACCTGTGAGCCTGTTGGCTTCCCTCTAATTAAAAGCAGAGCTGATTTCCAAATAATTAAAAGCAAAAAGAGCATCAAAGAATCGGAACTAGCCTCTGGAGGTGCCTGTATCGCTTCTGGCTGATGAGGGAGGCAAGGGCAAGGGACACTCTGCTCCTGTGTGTCTGAGGTAACCACTCCAGGTTAAGTAGGACAAATCCAGGCCCAGCTCTCCACACGCTACTAGCAAGTACTGGTAGGGCTTCTGCAGATCTTTAAGACATAGGTTTGGGAGCCAGTGTGTGTCAGGTGATCATGGATTACAATAGTCCTACTCACCACATCCCCGGGAGGTCCGGCAATGCCAGGAAAGCCTGGTTTTCCATCTGTACCCCGCATTCCCTGCCACAACAAATATACTGTTATCCTCTCTAAATTGCATTTCATTTCATGCAAGCAGAAGGCTACCACTCTTGGGAAGGACATAGTATGGTTCTGAATGGACTAGGGGGCAGGTCTGCGGGTGGCTCCGTAGAGTCAGCATCATCTCAGTAGTAATCTGCTGTCTCCACTCCTCCTGCTGTTTCCCCCTGTCCAGAGCAGGTTTTTTTTAATGCAGCTCAAATCATTCTTCCCCACTGCTCCCACCTCCACTTAGCAACAGGGTGAATTCTATTCCTTTCACCCAAGACACGTTTTGTGGGTTATTTCTACCCTTCAGTTAAGTGACTCTCAGGATGGAGGAAGAGGAGGGAGAGGTACTGAATGTAGACAGGAGTTCGTATGTGGGGCAAAAAGTTGTATAGTTCCTGCTCTAGTTCAATGCAGGACTGTATATTACTGCTAAGAACCTGATCAGTTGCTCTATTCTATGTGAAAAACAGAAGTATCACTCCATAATGACAACGTAGTTTGCCCAGAGAAAAATGGATAAATGAAGACTCTGAATTCTTAAAGGACCAGATAAACAATGAACTACATTTTTTGCACCTATGGTTTTCTGTGTCATATGAAAGAGCAAAGGAAATTTCACAGAATAGCCCTGTTTTGTTTTATTTGTGGGGCTGTTTTTGTGGGGTTTTGGGGATTGGTTGTTTTTTTTTGGTTGGTTGTTTTTTTTGGGGGGGAGTGTTTTTGATTTTTGTAGCAAAGGGCTGTTTTGGTTCTTACTTTTTGTTCTGCTTCAGGGAAATATTTTTGGGCTTTTACAGCAGATAGTACCATGAAAATACAGTAGACATAGACAATTCCATTAAAAGGTCAGCTCAGTAGCTGTCAAAATGGTAAACTGAATACAAGAAATTATTATAAAAAAGACAGGAAAACAAGAGCACAGAACATTACTATGCCACTGTATGCCCATAACCTCAATTCTGTGCAGTGGTTTGTTCACATTTCCCATCTTGAACAGGATCTAGTGAAACCAGAAAAACTTCAGAAAAGGCCAGTGGCAATAATGGAAGGTACAGAATGGTTTCTGTATGAGAAATGGTGGTGTAAGCTACGAGTCTTTAGCTTGGAAAAGTGACAAATGAGGACGTGGGTGAAGTACATTGCAGAGGCTGCTAGAAGTAGAGAGTAGTTAAGGACTCACACTTCTAATAGAAGAAATTGTGGGCATCAGATGAAAATAACTGGAAGACCTTGCCCCAAGGTCTTGTAAATTGTACAAGTTTGCATGAGTTCCAGGGGAGACTTCAAGTTCACTTGAAGAGACCTAATTGTGGTTCAGAAACCATTTCTAACTGAGAAAGTCCCAGAATCACAAACTGTTGGAGTCTAGGAGATCACTCAGGAGAAATATTATGTAATACTTGCCCTTTTATAAGGTCAAATTGCATCTAAGCACCTGCTCACACTGCATATGCTTTTGACATTGTTGGAGACAGGGTACTCAAATGGATGGATGTGACCCAATAAAGCCACTGAGAATTCTCTAATAATCTACAGCAGTGTCTTAAAGAACAACAGAGTTTCAGAGCATCCAAAGTCAAATGGTCTTCTCTGCTGTGTTTCTGGTGTGACAGAAAAAATTCAGATTAAGAGTTCACAGGACTCAAAAATCCTCTCTCTTCTTATGCCTTTCTACAGAACCACCTGCATAAAAGATTCAATGCGTCCATTTCATTAAGAAAGGATATTCTCACTGTTATTTCTACATTTTGTCTGTGATCAGCAAAACATATGGCTCAGGAATAAACACTCGGTTTATTAAGGTAAAGTATTTCATCTTACAGACAAGTGCAGGATAAAAGGTGTGTCTGAATTCTAACAGAATTTAGGCACCTAAGCAACTACTGTGGTTTAGGCACCTACATGGCTAGTACAAATCGTACCTGGGACTTAAGTCTCTTCAGTGCTTGTGGAAAATTATATGTAACTATATACGTAGCAAAGGTAACTGGGCAGAGGAAATAACCTTGGACCAACTGCATTTCTGCAACAGAATGCTGTTGTTTCAGGTATGTTGGTCACTGCAGATCAGCTTCCTACTATTACAAATGCTGGATAATTTCACCAATTGATTTTCCTAACAGAATTTCATTTGGAAGAAAAGATCCAGGATAGCTAAGATGTTTATTGTAAATCATGTATCCAGAGAAATCCGTATTTCTAACTCCCTCCGCCCTTTAAGAATGTAGCTCATTGCTCAAATATAAGAAAACAAATATCTTTTTTAATCTGAGGATTGAAGAGATATATTGATCATTTTTAAATAGCACTGTAGTCACTGCACTTACAATATACGCATGTGTTTGAAATGTATCTATCACACCAACAATAATAATTACTCAAACAAAGATCACAGAACAAAGCACTTATATGTATAATAACTTACAAAATAATTGAATGTCTCAAACAGATTAAACAGTTAAACAACTATCCTATGTATCAATGCATCAGCTTTAATTATCATGCCATTACAATATTTCCACAATATTTTAAAACCAAAAACTCTAGTTAAGGGCAGAGAATAAGTTTTTAACAAAAAATGTATTTTCAGCATGGAGACTTGGCACCTACTCGTGTCCATAGCGCAGTATCATGTGACAGCATGTCTATTCTAGCCAATCCTTTGCAGTATCACTCACCAACACATACTGTGCAGATACTTGATATTTTCACTCAGAAGTAATGTTGTCCTCCAGCATTAACGGGAGGAGCACCCAATGGAGGGACTTTCTTCAGCCCTACAAGCTGAGCTCTATGGACTCTAGACATAGGGGACTTCCAGATCTTTGATTGCTATTGTTCTATGAAACAGATGCATGCTGTTATTGTTGGCAATATGCTTCCTGGCTAGCCAGTGACTTGTGCTCTGTGTGTTCAGGCACAAATTTTAGGAACAGACGATGGGGGCTCCCACCTATTGTTTTCCATTTCCTGGTCCCTCAATGATGCTGTCACTTCCCAGAGCGATGAAGATTTTGAATTTCTTTAACTCCACATTTAAGGTGCTGAAAACATGTTGCCATGCTGTACTATTAACCTGAGTGGTACTAGAGCTCTATATAGGAATACAAAATCCTTGTTCTGTCTAAGGCCCCATTCTGTGAATCTGCCCTTTTTTCTCTGGTTTTTCATCTCTCCACTTTTCCTCATGCATTACTTAACCAATAGCAGCATCAAAGTGGAAAAATCCAGTCACTACTGAGTTCAAATCAAAAACAAGACAATGTAGTCATGGCATCTCCCTTCTTCCCCCCAGCACCTTCCAGAAAGTTTTCCTATCACTTTCTGGGATCATGTCGGAAGGTCTCATCCTGTGACTTTCTCTTTCAATAGCATACACGTAACCTCGTGAAAACCAGAATGATGTGTAAATGAGTGTCAGAGAGAAACTGCCCAATGTCTTAAAAAAAACTAAACAAAAATACACGAACTGCCTTGGAAGGTAATGCCCCAGCTTGTATTTACTCACTGTTCTGGTGGGATAGGAAATAATTCTATTAATACATATTCTGGGTTGATACCCAGTGTAAACGGGAACAAAATTTGTCCCACACGTAGTACAGCATATGAATGTTAAACAAAACCTGTTTTGTTAAGGCAAATGCTGGGAATACAGAAATAAAAAATATATGCTGAAGCAAAATACGTTAGCTTTCAAGTGTTCCTTGTTACATAGTGTACCTTTGGTCCTAATGACCCATGCTGTCCATGTCTTCCTGCAGAACCCTATAAAATTACACTGAATTTACTGGTAAATCCATGTAGCATTTCATAATAAATTTCTCAGGAAAAAAACTAATTCATAACCACAACTGTTACAAAAGCAAAGTTGGAGACCAGTAGTATCAACAGAAAGTAACAAAATGCAAGCATTGTTTTAGCTTTGTTTTTCTACTAAATACTGCCTTGCTCTATATTATCATGCAAAGATCTAAAGATTTGTTTTTTCTTATGAAGACAACCTTAATCTTGTCACTGCATACTATATAAATTTTTAGAAAATATTAGAAATAGAGTTGTCCAAGTGCATTTGTTGCAAGGGATTTTTTCCATTTGCTTAGAATTTTCTGAAATTTCTTCCTTGGCTAAAATTAGGACATGTTACCAGTTTCAAGGCAACACAGCATTGTCTTGCGAGGTTTACAAGTAGCTTGAAACAAACATTTAGGAAGGAAATTCCTATCCTGTCTCTATATGGTGATATCAGTTGTAAAGTACAGTTATGACTCTCTGAAAGTAAAATGAACAACAGCTCATTATTCATCATTTTAGAAAGTTAAATGGAAAAAATAGAATTCAACAAAGTGATTGAGTTGTCTTCATCTGCAATAGGAAAACAGGACACTAATAAAGCAAACACCAACAAAACTTTACACTGATCTGTGGAAGAAAGAGCATAGAAACCCTGCAAATGATAGCTGAGCCTACAGACAAAGTAAATTTGATACTTCTACTTCAAAACATAACCACTACTTTCTCATAAAAGATTAATAAAAAATGCAACAGATACAAATATAGTGCAAATAAATGTAATTTATTTCCTAGCAGCTGCTTTGAGTTACAGCCCCATAACAAGCAGATATTCTATTTTCACTCCAAAATGAACAGAAACCTCTTGAGTTGTCATAGGGTGTAAGCGACTCATAATGCTTTCATGCAGTTCCAGTAAGCATGTATAATCATTTTCATAATTACAGGAAAGTTCTTATGTGTCTTCTTTACTGACTCAGACTTTGTGGAGTGACTAATTAGTAACAGGAAAGCAAAATTCCAGGATTTTGTTCAGCTGCAATAAGACATTTTTTCAGTATTTCTAGCTGAGTGACTTGGAAACAAAGCCTGTTATCAAACCAAAATTAAGAGTAAGGCTGTCATTGAGGCAGGTCAGAATGGGCAATTTTGGAACTGGGTTTAGACATCTCATTTTGGACACTAGCTTGTTTCAGCTAACAAATTCTATTCTTATTTTTGTAACTGCATTTTTTGTGCCACTTTTTTAGTATCTAGGAAAAGATGTAAGAGGGCACAAGGTGTCTAATATATTAGCTAAGATATTAGACAGTCAGTTATAACTTCTGTGACTCACAATTACTAGTACTTTAAACCAGCACAGTAAAAAGCTTCTCGAACTCGCTCCTGTCTCCAGTGTTCAGTACATTTCCGATGATTCATGGAATCATAGAAACACGGTTGTACAGGGCCTCTGGAGGCCATCTAAACCAGTCGCCCCCTTGAAATAGAACCGTCATCCACTACAGATCAGGTCAGTCATGGCTCTGTCCAGTAAAGGCTTGAAAATTTCAAACAAATCCATAACCTCCCTGGGCACATTGTCCCAATTCTGCACCAATCCCCTAGTGAAGAGGTTTCTTCTAAGGTTTAGCATGAATGTCTCAAGCTACAAATTGTGACCGCTGTCCCTTGTTGCATCATCTGATACTACAAGGAACAGTTTGGCTTCATCATATTTGCAATTGCCCCTCAAAGACGTGTAAGCTTCTATCACGCCTGTGTCTCCTTTTTGCCAGACTAAACTATTGCAGCTTCTTCAGCTTCTCCTCACTGGTCATTTACTCAAGGCCTCATGCCATCTGTACAGCTCTCTGCTGGCCTGGCTCTGTCTTATCCACACCCTTCTTGAAGTGGGGCATAAAAAAAACAGATTCAGTATTTCAACGCAGCCTCACTAGCCCTGAGCAAAGGGCTATAATAATAATGACTCCGCATCTGTTGGTGATGCTCTTTCTGATGTATTCCAGTACAGGGTTTGCCATATTTGCAGTGACAGTGAACTGTTGCCTAGTATTCACTGTGGCATCTACCAAAACTCAAGGCTATCATCATCAGCTTTTTCTCCAAACTTGGACAACAAGACTCATTCTTGCAAAGCTATGCTTTAAAAGTTTGTATGTTTCTTTAGGAGTGAGCACAGGGGCAGGACTTCTGAAGACCAAACTAGAACAATGCAGGCAGCCCTGGGAGGAGGAATACTGAATCATTGCCTGCTTTGGGAAAGCATCATAGGCTGCAGTTTTGATGTTATCGCTAAGCATGAAGATAAATCCCAATGATCTGGTAAGTACTGATGCATTGTATTCCCATATATCCTATTTGGTGTTTTAAAGTGGCCCACACTCGCAAAAATCTCCTGAGACATGGTGATGGAGGAAAAAACATCCGTTCTTCTGGGACATGGCTTCCACACTACTGGGAACACTTTTTTAGTTTAAGTGGTATTTCAGATTATGCACATGTGATAGTCAAACTATAACGTTTCAGTATCATTAGAATGCATAATTCATCTTCATATGCAAGAAGGACCTCTATTACGGTAAACCAAGAAATAGAGAGCTAGATAATACAAAAAGCCCTGTTTCACCCTTTGATCTCTCAAAAATAGACCATAGCAGAATCTAAAAATCATCAGCTAACTAGGTATCAGAGAAATACCATTCAGATTCTTTGGACGACACAGTTATTGTAATGTCATTCCAGAGCAACTGAATCCAGTGCAGTACAGTGACTCCAAATCTACAGCTGACTGGGCCTATGCAATTACAAAAAGCAGAGAGGGGTACACTTTCATTTTCGGAAAAAAACCCCAACAACAAACAACACTCCCTTCTCCCAAAACATCCACTTACCTTTGACCCTCTTGATCCTGGAATTCTGGATTCACTTAACAGGCCAATGGTACTTGATCCTTCCATGTCCTAATGGAAGAGAAAAAAAAAAGCTACAGAATTTAAGAATTTTCTTTTTTTTTCCCCCAAATGCCCTGTTTCCTGGAGTCCTGTAAAAAAACAGAAAGATATTGAACACAAATATTTTTATCATCAATAGTTTTTTGACCAATGCATGATGTTCTGGAGACAGGCTTTGCTCATATGCCATAAGGGCATGTTGATCTTCCTTACAGAAACTCTGGTCTTTACAGTCTTGCCAATTTGACACTATTTCTCCAACACTACAGTCCGGACAGCACCAGGTAGGAGTGAGACAGCAACACGGTTCTAAGAAGCATGCTGTAGCAGTACTTTTCTGTTTAGCATTTGCCTGCCACCTGGCTACTGAAATACTGTAATAACTAGTAAGGGTTACATAACTGATTTAAGGCAGGGACGCCTTGCAGGCAGTTTGCTAAGAGCAACAATCACTATTCAAAAATAGAGGTCCTCTCTAAATCTCGCAGCTGAATGTTAAACTTCTGCTTAAAATACAGCTTACTGAAATGAAACTGAGCAGAAAAAAATGTCCTATCACAAAACTGCAGAATTAATTATGTTGGGAGGGATGTCAGAGGCCACCTCCTGTTGAAAGAAGCATCAACACTGAATTCAAATCAGGCTGCTCAGGGTTTTGTTCCCTCAGGTCTTGGAACCCTCCAGAGATGGATGTTCTGCAGCCTCTCCAAGCACCTGTTCCAATGCTTGGCTGTGGGCAAGGTGAAAAGCATTTTACTTCTATCAAGTTAGAACCTCCTCTGTTTCAATTTATGATTGTTGTTGCTCATCACTTTGTGCACCACTGTAAAGATCCTGGTTGTGTGTCTTCTCAATAACTTCCTTCTAGGTTTCAGAAGGCTCCTAAAATGCTTAAGCCTTCTCCAGACTAAGCAAGCTCAGTTTCCTGAGTCTCTCCTCACAGGTCATGTGCTCCAGTCCACTGACTATTCTTGTGGCCCTTTGCTGACTTCAGAAAGATCTCTGTGGAAGCTGTTGAGAGCAGCATCTGTATTTGATGTGGAGATTTTCTAGGGGTTTTAAAGGAGACTACACCGAAAGCAGCAACCTCCCTCTAGCTCTCGTTGTTCTGACTGTGACATTCCAAATCCACGAAAGAACCAGGGGCTGCCAATTCCAAAGCAGCCAAAGAAATAAAATTGCAGTTTGCCACAATTATCTGTTTTACCCCCAGCACCACCCCAGCCACTTGTTCCCTATCCCTTGCCTTATGTCTAATCTAGAACTTGTCAGACAGACAGTGCTTCAAACCATCTGGATGAACCGTGCCATCAGGAACATGTTTATTTGTTTTTAGCTGCAGCTTCCAATGCAGCTGTGCTGGCTTAATTGTTTCATTTTTCTGAAAAGGGAAAATCTTGATCCTTCTTCACTCCACTTCCCTGCTCACAGCCATACAGCGTTCATTTTCAACATCAGTGCCATGTTTTGAATCCTCTCACTTTCCTGTGAGCCACTTCAAATCACTAAAATGGCAGAAAATGTTACTTTTTTGGGGTGGGATGGTTCTCTAAAACTTTAGTAAATTAAATTGCTTGTGGAAGGATTGATGGAACACTGGATGTTAGTGCATGTGAAGGGCAGGCATGCACCAGGAATAGCTGCAGATGGTGGAGGAGCAGGAGGAGCAAAGTAGAATCTCCACCTCTTAGTGACAACAAACCCTTGTATCATCTTATCATGTTTGGAGGACCCATACTCCTTGCCTACTTAGCTTTCTGCTAGTTAGTGACTTGAAATGGCTCAGATTACCACAGGTCTGATGCACTCTGGGGACGGTGTAAGGGAAAGGGTGGAAGACCAATTAAATGAGCTTAAGCTGCTGTGGAACAACAGCCTAATGCTGAAGTTATGGAAAATATCAACTGATCTGACTCCAGTCAGAAAGTGAGATCTCGTTCTTTTGGCCTTTTCCACCAACTCCAAGAGAGCAAGAACAAGAGAAGCATGAGTGCATAGCTGGCATCATGTCCTTCCTTTCAGGGACCAAGGTGGGAGATGTTGAGTCATCAGGCTGGCTCCCGTCCTTTCATGTAACTTCACCTGAGACTGAATGTTATTCAGACTTTCATTTTGCTCCTCCACTACCTATCAGTGTATCAAATATCAACAGAAAATCTGCTGATACTCTGGCCTGTTTAACCAAACACTCGCTACTTAGGGTAAACCAAAAGCTGTGTTTCTGGGTCCTTCTTCCCCTTGCCTCCACTGTGCCAATATATTCTTCCCTTTAAGAGAGTGCTTGATGAATGTTTTATATAACACACCATCACTTTTGACATCTGCATATTTTTAATGAGTTTACCAGGTACCTTCTGTGGCTCAGACTGCTCTGTTGGCAAGCATAAGTGCCAGCAAACCCCATGCCATTTGAGTTTTGTGTATAGCTGATCACAGATGCTAACAAGTGCTAACAGGAATGTTTTGCAGAAACAGCCTTACAGCAATAAACAGACTGCCAACCAAAAGGTAGTGTTGCCCTAATGAACTGGCAGACCACACTGCTGCCTTAACAGATGGCAGGGGTGGGCATCCAAAAGATCAGCTAGAACTAGCTGTTAACAGTAGTATTCCTCTCAGGGAAATTACAATCCTGCCAGTTCTTTTTGGGCTAGATGAAGTTCAAGACTAAGCCAGTCAAGATATTGTTGCTGCAGTTAGAGCTGGGATCCTTCTGTGTTTATGTCCATAAAACTGGGGACTTTCAGTTTTCACTCTCTCCTGCTCATCTGCTAACTTTGCTCCTCCAAGACTTAGGTATCAGAAGTGGCAGAGTTTGGTCCTAAGAACCTCCATGTAGGGGAACTCTTTGGTGGCATAATGAGGCAAAGTTGGCTTCTACTCAAATAGTGTGCATGGGGAAGAGGGAAGAATCTCTTAACACTGGATCATCAAGGGTCGCAGAAGATGACTGCAAGCCATAGAAGCCATGATCCTGGGCTAAAACTCAGACCAGGCCTAGGATGAAGACATGGCTTACCAGTAGTCCTTATCTCATTCTGAGACAAGTACATTATTCAGGGGAGACTCTGTACCAGCCTCTATAGTGTGTCTAAGTTAACGCAATGGAGTGTTTGTACGCTTAGACTGTATGCTGTTCCTTGCTAACAAATGCAGTGCTGGCAATTAAGCACTTGTAGACTGCTGGCGAGACTTTTTCATCCATTGAAATCCACGGACATCAGTGAGATTATTAACAAGTAGTGTATCTAGTACACTATTATTTAGTTAGACATCAGATATCAGAATTTAAGCATTAGTGGTCACATCTGTACTTGGAGTACTCAACGTATCTCTAGAGTAAAGAAAAGAAAAATACAAAAGGGGTAGTGTAGATACTAGGAGAAAAATGTGAGTAAACAGGTATCTTTAAAACACCACCACTTTACTGCAGCAGTTCCACAGATGGTCAGAAGTTTTGGTCAAACATTGCTTAATTCTTTGATGAAACTGCCCTCAGTTTCTATGCAAGCTAGTGTTATATCCCATGACATAAAAAACCCGAAAATTGTGGAAAGACTTTCCTGAGCCAAACAGCCAAATTAGAAACGAAAAATGCATGGAAAAGCAAAAAAAGGGAAGACTCATATGCAAATACTTATGCAGGCAATTTGTCAACCTCTCTTCACAAAGGTGTTCATGCAGCAGCTTTAGTTCTTGAAGCTGAATGTGCTCCCTTTGCCTTTTTGTACTGCAAAGCTACTTTCTGCTCCAAGATAATCAAAATGAACAATCATCAAATGACAAGCAAAACTCAGCTTGAGCTAGCCAGATCTCATATTTTAAACTGATGAAGGTATTATTTTCAGAAGTGGAAAGAGTAATGTTGGGGTCGATGTAGCTTGAGAAGCATGACTAGGCCGCTTAAGCAAAACAGTTCGCATAACTGAACAGGCCGCTGCGAAGGACAGCTAAGAATAACAATTGAGAAAGTTAGCAAAAACAAGATGTGTTCAAGGACGTGGAGGCAGTCTGTTGCTATTGGTGTTAGTGCATAGTTACCAATTATAAGGGAATGTGGGGCATGTGAACAGCTTGTGATTTATGTCTGTAGCCTATCCGATGTAAGCGTAATCGTGTGTACAGATATGGGAAATGTATATAACCGCACAAGCGGGAGAGTAAAGTATCCGACTGTGCATCTTACCAATGTGTGTGAGAATCGTTCCCGTCCTTTCACGGATGCTGAGACTCGGCATTATGGTGACCCTACGGATTTATCGCAGCCAAAAAAAAGAAACAGGCAGGGGACTGCCAGCTGGCGAGGTAAGCCGGGCTGCCCAAGAAAGGCAGGAGCGGATCCGCGGCACGCCAGGGGGAGCATGAACATCGGCAGCATGGGTTCCACTGTATCAGCGTCAGAAAGCACGGCGCTGAAAAGCCTGTTGGAATTGGCGGATCGAGCCGATGCTAAGTTAACTAAAGCAGACATATCGGCACTATTATTATGGTGCCGCCACCGAAAGCTGATAACAATGGATCAGCTGTTCGATCCGGATGCGTGGCACAGAGTTGGGATGGACCTGTGGGACTCTGTGCGGGTAGGAAACAAAGAGGTGCGACAATTAGCCCCTGTTTTCCGAACTGTTAAAAATATGATTGCTGATATGAAGGACGATGCTACTGTGGCTGCAGCCGCCGCGAGAGCTGTTTATGCAATCAGTCAACCCGCGAGAGAGTATCAAGATCCCTGTACAGCGCCGCTGGCTTGTGAAACGGAGCCCTGCGGAGAACCGAGTGTGGCACCAGCGCCATCTACAGCCCCACAACTGCCGGAGAATGTGCCGCTCCTGGAAATGGATACTGACTCGCCCGAAGGACCAACATCGCTATTATACCCAAAGATTCACAAAAATGAACTTACGGACACATTGAGAAAGCAACAGGATCAAATGACAAAGCTGTTGGACGAGATGCAACGACTAGATAAAGGATCCCGTAACGCCACGATTAAACAGGCATATCGAAAGGCTCACCAAG
>Ga0065711_1044882_pt1 | contig 13822 bp, 5 predicted proteins | sample Hoacrofraction12_FD_59098 | JGI IMG/M metagenome (GOLD analysis project Ga0065711, IMG submission 59098) | Hoatzin crop microbial communities from Cojedes, Venezuela - Epithelial fraction 12 v2 (version 2) | ecosystem: Host-associated > Birds > Digestive system > Esophagus > Crop | place... | reverse complement strand
CCTCTGTGGGTCATCTAGTCCAAGCCCCCTGCTGAAGCAGGGTCACCTACAGCAGGCTGCACAGGACCTTGTCCAGGCGGGTCTTGAATATCTCCAGAGAAGGAGAAAACACAGCCCCTCTGGGCAACCTGTTCCAGTGCTCTGTCACCCTCAGCGGGAAGAAATTCTTCTTCATGTTCAGACGGATCTTCCTATGCTTCAGTTTGTGCCCGTTGCCCCTTGTCCTGTCACTGGGCACTAATGAAAAGAGTTTGGCCACATCCTTCTGACACCCACCCTTCAAATATTTGTAGGCATTTCTAAGGTCCCCTCGCAGCCTTCTCTTCTTCAGGCTGAACAAGCCCAGCTTCCTCAGCCTCTCCTTATAGGAGAGATGCTCCAGTCCCCTCATCATCCTTGTAGCCCTCCGCTGGACTCTCTCCAGTAGTTCCTCATCTTCCTTGAAGTGGGGAGCCCAGAACTGGACACAGTACTCCAGATGGGGCCTCACCACGGCAGAGTCGGGGGAGGAGAACCTCCCTCGACCTGCTGGCCACACTCCTCTTAATGCACCCCAGGATCCCATTGGCCTCCTTGGCAGCCAGGGCACACTGCTGGCTCATGGTTAACCTGTCATCCACCAGGACACCCAGGTCCCTCTCTGCAGAGCTGCTCTCCAATTTTGGATTTGATATGTTGGTTTGAGCTCATTACATGAAAAAGGCAGTGGTGGTTTGGATGAGTTGACCCTCCTGAGGATGGGTGCTAATCTGAGGTTGCAGAAGTTTAAGAAAATGGTGCCAGTCTCAAGTGAAGCTGTGGCTTCCTTTCATAGGGGAGATGATTGAGGATTGGGTCAATTTTTTTGCCACAGAGGTCGTTCCACCATTTGCAAGAGCCTGAAGGCCCATTCTCTATTTTTGTAAGAACATGTTGTAGTCTGGCCTGTAAGAAACTACGTGCTTTGCATGTACAAATCGGCAAGTACAGATATTTCTGACAGCATTTTCTCAGTCATTTTTCTTAAGCACCTTGTTTTCTGTGTTAGATTTTAACAAAAGGGTTTACTGCAGTCAAGAGGAAGACCTCTAACCAAGATGCAACAACTGTGGTGGTTTTCTCTGTTGCTCGTGTAGCACTGTCCCTCTCTTCAGTCTCCTCACCAGCTTCTTATCCTTATTGCTATCAAATTTAGTCTGCCTATCCCTTTCTCTGCATCAAGGCTTCTCAGTCACATTACTGGTCTCTCTCACTCCTTCTGCTTGGCTTATTTTCTACTCACAGCTGAGTCCAGAGTGATAACTTAGTTGGCCATTGCCTTACTCCTGGCCTCTTCAATGCCTGCAGTCCTCTGTGGGTAAACAGAAGAACAGAACCAAGAGGACTCCCATCAATTCTGACACCATTTGTAGTAAATAGTGATAATGTAGGAAAGCCACACCAGAAAGAAAGAGAAGGCGGCTCTGCCTTTGGTACATGGCATGATTTATAGCTTTGCCATAGATAACTCATTTGCACAGGCTCCCTTGTGACATGTAGTAGATAGATCGGAGGCACCAAGGGAAATGTCACCCAGTTGCTCAGTATCCTCTCCCTCCTTTTGTGTCTTTTACACTCTCTTTTCCTTGGGAAGTTATTTCATTGCCTGTAGTCCTGCGAATAATGTAATATTTACCCGTAGACAATGGAGAAAAGAGGAGGAGGGACGAATAGCAGAGTGCCATTGCTGGTATTTGGGGTTCAGAGTTATTTCTGAGACTAGCAAAAGTATAGTGGATGGTGGGCTAGGGGTTGGTGGAGTCAGGTTTGAGAGAGGTTGCAAAATAGGATACGTGTGTGCATTGTGAGAGAGGCATGAGGCACAACAGTTAGAAAAGAGAATTTTGAGAACAGCGTCCTAAATTATTAGAAATAACACTTCTGGATGGAGCCTGTAAATAATACCAGGATGACCTTTAAAATTGTTGTATACAGTGTCCAAATATTCCTTCCAAACTTGCTTGGAAATGTTGGGCTGCCAACAACAAATAGTAAATATCCCTATGATTTATGATGCCTTATGATTTCTTCTTCCAGTTAAAGAGTACCTTCATCTTTACATTAACAAAATGAATTTTTTAGCTATTACAGTATAAAACTACATATTACACATTTGATACATTAGACATGTACATCTGTACCTTGTATGTCTATAAAAGTATTTTACCATGAATAAAGAGAAAACAAGAATTTGGATTCTACTGCCATATGTTTGTGGGTTTTTTTTTTAAGAATGTGACTCTGGGAGTATCTTTCAAGCAACACTTTGCTAATAAAATATACCTTTGTGTGTTTTCTGTCTGCTATGAGAAAGAAAGGAGATGACAAAGATCATGCATCTGCTGTTGCATTGAATGACTACAATGCAAATAAATGGCTTTTGCCCGCTATATTTGCCGTAACCTTTCTTGCCCATCAGTTAAATCATCCATAGTTTTTTTCTAAAAAAGACAGTTCTTGTATCTGCTCTTTTATAGTATTCTTCACTATTGTGGGTAAGCCAAGGAGTCATTAATATGCAACAAAAAGTATACATTTCCAACAATGAGATTAAATGAACATGAGAGAAATAATAACTGATGCATAAACATAACTTCTGTTTTTTTAGCTAAACCCATTTTTAAAGACTTTGGAATACTTTAATTCATAATTTTCCTCTAACAGTTTTGTTGAAATCTTAGTAGTTTATCAAGCAACTCTTTGAAGATGGTGTATTTTATGATATGTAGAGCCACACTGTACATATTTTTATGTAGGCAGTCAAACACTTGGGAGGGAAGAATCCCTTCCCTCCTTAAAACCTGCAAAAGTCCCTGGGTGCAGGTGGTGCAGGGATCACCTGAGCCTGCTGCCTCCTCAGTTTCCTACCTGTGTTTGGAAGAACTTTTGTTTACTCCCTCCCTTTTGCTATTTTTGGGAGAGCAGTTCTTCCCGGCTTTACTCAGCCAGTGTGGTTAGTCAAGGAATGACATTTAGTCTATAGTACTGTTTAACATTCCCCACAGTGTGAGTGGGTATACATGAAAAAGCTTGAAGGAGAAAGAAATATAACAGTTCTTGCTAAAAATGTGTTGTTCATGCCTACCTTCTCAGCCCTTTTTCCTAGTCCCTCTCGCTCAGAATGCTTGATGGATTTCCAGGGAGGTGGAGGTTGAGAGGAAATGATGCTGTGCAATGTGCAGTTTTTCTTTATGGTAATAGCACTCGTTTACTTCAAGGTATTTGTGTGCCTTGTCAAAGACCTCTTTTCTGCTTTTCAATTTTTAACTGTATGCACACTAATAGAATCCTGTTCATCTGAATGCTGCAGCTCAGAGAGAACAGTTAAGTTGAATAATCTTATCAAGTGTGGTGGTGTTTTTTCTTTTTTAAATTACACTCTTGCACTGTTGAAGTAAGTAAGTTTTGTCATTGACTTCAAAAGGATTGCCAGGTATCAGCTTCCAGACTTGCCCATGGATGATGATGATATGATTTATTTTTCCATGTTTGCTTTTACATTTGTCTACAGAATTCAGAGTCAAATAAAAGATACTGCTCTGTGACAAAGTTCTAAGGAAACAGCAGATGTGAATTTTCCCAATATTATTCTGTTGACACCCAGTCTAAAACTTCTGTGATACAATTTGCCAAATTGTCAGGCATTCTCAGCTATACTGGACTTTCACATAAACTCCAGATATTTAGCACCATCAGACCTGGAGACGATTGTCTTCAATGAGCTTCCAATAGGTGAGAAAATAGTGACAAAGTTTGAGTACTTTGTGAATGAGAGTTTTGGGTTTGCTTTCTAAGTTCCTATATCTGAAAAAATATATACATGCACAAACACTTACTTAGATTTTGTGTACTGCACCAATGTGTTCCAGGAAGTGGCTAGAGATACATCATAATACAGACATAATGTCATCCTGGGCTATTTTAGCATATGAGCCAATGTCTGGTACCATTGTGTGCACAGAAAAGCCAAGGTCTTAAATGAAATGGTCAAGCCATTTTGTATCTCTGCTAATTATTAGAATTAGTCTATTTCAGCAAATCGAAAAATGCATTTCATTTTCCAAAAACTGTTTTCTTTGTCATCAGCAATGCCAAGTCTCCTTTTGCCTGACTGGGTTAAGAGCCAAGCTGCTCAGCTCTGTCAAAACTCAAGCAATTCTGTGTGGGTGCCAAAGCAGAACTTGCTAGTCTCTAGTCAGCTTTACAGCCACAAAATACCGAATGAACGGGATACAAGTGGCAGCTGAGGTTCACAACTCAGGATTGCAGCTCTGTGCTTCTGTACCAAAATTCCTCCTGATTTCAATTTTATGCCTTCAACTCCTTTTTTAGACAAAGTCCCAAGCAATGTAGCTGACACTGCTGTCAGAATATAAGCTCTATTGAGGTAAGATTGTTTCTTCCCTCACTTTAAAATGAAATGTACGTTTACAAGTGCATAGTCTGAACAGATTATTTCTGTGAGGGCATTCTCGGGGTCCTGTATGATCATTTACCTTTTAAACAAAAACAATGCAAGTATTTATTCTCAAAGTATGCCTTCACTGTACAACATGCATACAGTTCTGATTTCTGAGCAAATTCTGAAGTAGATTGTGTACTGTATGCAATATGATTGCCATAATATAGTTTACATTCACTATCCAACTGAGATGCTTGGAGCCAACTTCTGAGCATCTCTGTGCATCATTATCCTGTGGCACATACTCTCTGTGTCAAATCCTTTGCTGGGCTGCAGTCTCTTAGGTTGCACAGTTTGGCAGCCTAGGAATACCTAGTAGGAGAGGAATATCTGGGTGACTTACCTGGCTTGTGCCTCCCTTCCCTTCTGCTGTGTGTACTTATACACTAAATATTTCCAATGCTTACACTGGCTTGGGAGTCTGCCAGAAGCTGAGACAGACCCATGATGTGTCCCAGGATTGTGGTTATAAGACTAAAGGACAATGCAGGAGAAGGTAGTGTCTGTTTCCCTTGTTGTCAGGTGAATTGTATATGCTACTACCAGCATCTTGAAAATAGTCCATTTAAATCTTAGTTGCCAAATCAAGTGATTGTCACCGTAATCAGCTCTGTGTTTACCCTAAACAGTGTGTGTCCTTATTAGTGCCTTTTCAGTCCCCTCAGACTGATATTGATTGAATAAACACTAACAATAATCTCAATCAGCTGTAAAAGATGCTACACACACATACTGTAACCTCGGTGTTGCTGTCAATAACGCTGGAAGATTTCATTTGCATTTGTTGCCTTGGTATAAACATCACAGTGTGGTTTTCTCAATCTGTCCCTCTATCTCCTTGAGCACTGTGCTTGTTCTGATCTGGTTCTTCTGTGTAGAAGTTAGATACCTGTCCTTTGCATTTCTGTTGTCCTTTTCACAGAAGTATCTCAAAGCATCTTTAAAATGTTAATAAAGACAGCAGTCATTTAGCTGCACACAGCCACACCTCTCTGTTCAGAGCAGAATGTACAGTATTCTATATCCAAATGAAACTGCAGGAGAGAATTGAGATAAGCAGAAAGTAGCAGACTGGGAGTTTGGCTGGGAGATGCTCCTATTACAAAAGCAGCCTGAGCATCTTTAATTACGAGAATGGTCAGGACTAAGATTCTTGCATCGCAGATGAAAGATTATGTCTTGTACTTTCCAACACCATTTCACAGACTTAGTTCTGACTCAGTGACTGGAAAACAGTGACCTACTGAGTCATAAGCGTCTTTAAAGAAACGTTTATTTACTTGTACTTTGAGTTTCATGATGTTTATATTACACTATCTGTAGGCAGTGTGTGAGCAAATAGGATTTCAGGTTTGGTCAAAAGATGTTAGAAACTATGGGAAAAGCTCATATAAAATGTCTCCATATTTGTTTTACTTAAAATGTCTTTTTTTTTTTTCTGGAATGGCACACGAAATACCCGCGCTTCAAACGCTGGACAGAGCATGTGAGCTCTGTTCACCTCTTCCTTACATGGGAAGCACTCCCATCCATGTATGACCAACTGTATAATAAAAGCAGAAAGACAGAGCAAACATGATCTGTTTTCTTTGACTTCGCTGTTTGCTATCCGCCTGCCTTTCATGGTTTCTTTATGCAAGCAAAAATGTTTTGTGAAGCATAAAGCCCTGTGGCAAATGCTAATCTAACCAACAATCAGGAGAATAATTGTTTTGCAGGGAATATTCTCATTCTGTAATAGAGAACAAAAGCCTTGCAATTAAGACAACAGAACATTAATAACACACATTTATCATTCTATATGAGCTTATTATTTCTAGTGCTTTGCAAATAGTTCTAATTTATATACCATTCCTTACAAAGCTGTATGTTAATGTGATCTGCATTGCTGTGTTAGTATCTAGAAATATTTTTAGCATCTTGCACTACAAAATTCCCTTCTCTGGGTTGTCTGAAAGACAGAGCACAACCTTGAAATACATGAAACATATTCTTAACTTAGTCTTTCTAGCCTGATGCTCTCTACTACCCTCCTCCTTGAGTCTAAAAGCTGAATTATAATTTCCTTTTAAAACAAATTAAATCCCTTCATTTTCAACTCTATGTTATGAGGCTTCTTCCTCCTACCCATCTCATTTTGCCCTTCATTCTCAGACTTGTTTCTTGCACTCAGCTGGCTGTTTACGCTTAGCTGTTCTGGCAGTCCCATGCTCCTACAGGAGAATCCGCGCCTTTTCCTACACTGTCCCATATGTCTGGGTTATTTTTCCTTTCTTGGTCAATACAGCTAAGTTTCCATACTTGGTTCTCATGCATAATCCCAATGTTACTTTCTCCTTTGCTCTCTGAGACAGATGAATTTACTGGGAACAAAGCCACGGCTTCATACTGGTGTCTGTCGGCTAAAGAGCCACTGGCTGAATTCAGAGGGGAGAATAAATTGCATATGCTAAAATGCCATTGCTGCTAGTTTCACAGATGTGAGTACCTAATACAGAATCCTTACCGAAAAAGTGGCTTTGTTCCATTTTAGCTACACTCCATGTGCATTGGTCTAGTATAAAATCTTGTGTAGTCACTGCAGTTCCCCAATATGTATTTTGTGCATAGAAAGCTGAACTGGTTCAAATACTAGTGGATTGTATTCTTAATAATCTTGTTAGCAGTATGTAATTTTTTTTTTTGTAAATACTGAGGACTTGGGTGTCAAAGGATTATTTAAAAACATTGTAATTCATATATATGGACATGGCTAGCTTGTAACTAATTTTTGTTATTCTCTGGCTGTTGCAGTATGATGCAATTCTCTGGCTGAGATTGAGGGAATGAGCATGTGAATAAATTACTGATATTTAAACAGAGGTGTTAATTTGCAATGCATGAGTTGCTCCATAGTAACCTCTTATGTACATGCTCTGACCTGGTGATAAATCGAAGATACTGTCAGTTACTTTACATCACTTAAAGTTAGTCCAAAGAGAACAACTCTTCTTCAGAATGACTTGCCTTTTCCCCTTAGAGGGTATTTGCAGTGAACTACTCATGCAGCTGTGCTGTTCGAAAAAATATAAAAGATAATCAAAGACAAAAAAATGGAGCTAGAAGTGTGAGAAAAATATTTGCTTATTAGATCTAGAATTACAGTCATCATAAATTGAAGGAGATAACTCTCCCAACATGGTTATTGGTTTTGCAGAGTGAAAAGTGTATAACGTCCCCGAGATCAAGCCCTTTTGTTTGATCTTTCTTCTACTTGTTTAACTCCAGTTTGTTGGCATTGTTTGAGATAAGATTCAGTTGCTCAGAAGTGTTTCCTAGTGCTCTTTAGATATGCTTGAGCATCTGAGGCATTCACATTGCACTAGCAAATATGGCAGAGATCTACAGGAGACTAACACCCTTCCACAATGGCAGTAGGAGGCTCCTGCAGTTACACTGATTTCCTGTATCTGGGCAATTAAATTCATGCTGGCTGTCCAAAAGACAATTTTATCCTCCATATTTGTCTTAGACTTGTAAGTTTAGTGATATATACAGACTGGTCTGAGGCTTTGATGTCTATAGGTCTTTCAATCCAAAATGGAAAAAAAAAAAAAGAAATAATTATTTTGAAATACATGAGCTTGTATCAGAAAAAAAGCATTCTAATGGAAGATTTTCACCAGTTTTACCAAGTTCACTTAGTTAGTTGGTTTATTCTGTCACTGGTGGATCTGAAGCATTCACTACTTAACCAGCATTTGTCTGCCCTCTATAGACTGGGGATACAGGCAACAGCCCTTTAAGAAACAGTTATTAAAGTAAAAAGGACTTTTTAACAAACACTGATAACCACCTTTCAAAGATATAGTGTTCTAACTTGAATTCCCAGACCCGTTTTATCTGATTTCAGTCTCTGCATAAACCCTTGGTCTTTGCCAGAGTGCAGGGCGAGTTACGGGTGGGTCAGTAGACCTTCCTTCACAACTGGAATTATTTATCCAGCTGTCCTGTCCTGTTTTTTATCACTTATCACTAACTATGCACATATTCACTATTTCATACACTGTTATGCTAAAAGAATGTGTAGGTTAGATACGGTCCCACAACAGAAATTGCAAAGAATGAAGATATGCAAGGGAAAGTCAAAGACTTCAGAACATTGTATTCAATTTTTATTAATATAACCACTTGCAGGAAAAAAATTAACTCAAAGAATAAAGGGTTATGCTGCTAGAGACACACGTGTTATATCAATATAGAGAATGAAGGAAGAGGACAGGAGCAAGGGGTGTATATAGTTTTGTTTCATTTTGGTTTGTTTTTGTTCCTTAGAAGCCTGAGTTCAAATTTGGGTTTGACAGTGAGATAAATATAGCAAATATATTTTACACTTTTCCTTTCCCAAACCAAAACAAATGTTTTGCTCTAGGGCATGTTTGGAACGTACAATAAATCAGTAGTATAAAGAAAAAAAATATTTAAACACTATCAAAGTGTTTTCAACACCCATTGCCATAGCATAATGGTATTCTAATGCTGCCACATAATGTGGAAGCAAAATAGGACACTTAGAGAAAGTAGCTTCTGAGATAAATTTGACATATTTATTTTGGAGGGAATAGAGAGGGTCTTATAAGATTGTTTTATTTTAACGATTTGAGTTTATGATAGCAAATAATTTCTTGTCGTTATATGAATGTGATATGAGACAGTTATTTTTTTGTGCCCCTTGGAAGCATGCAGACAAACTTGTGTGGAGGCAGATCCTTCCTCTGTTGAATCAATGAACTGAAGAAATGGGATTTAGTCTTTTTTTTTTTTTTAAATGAGAGCAGCTTCAAGGACTTATTAGACAAGTTTATGTCATTTCATTCACTCCGATGCCAGTCTAACCAAAATGTCTGATAAAAGTTGTTTTGGACTGTGTATTATTCCATACACCTTTTATCCGAATGGCTGAAATTTTTTCAGTATTGCAGGCACGTCCGTAATTTTGTTGAATGTTACAACCATCACATTTCTGGCTAAGAGAAATAGAACAAGCTTCGGTAGAAGCTCGCATATATACTGTTGGGATCCAGAATCATTGCAAATTAAATGGTGTTATATAAGTTTGCCCTTCAGAAATTTGCTTTGGGAATTTCTAAATCCAAATAAAAAAGTCCTTTGTTACCAGTTAATGGAAAAGTTGCCACCAAATGATATAAAGTACATGTTGTTAGGTATTAGTGCACAGTCTCTGCAATGTTACTAGGGGGCTCAAAAAGCTGGATTAGCTATCTTTTGGGAATTAATTTGTTTATATCACTAAGTACATGGTCAACCATACAGCAGTGTGATTAGCTGCCATGGATTTCTGTTGGCACAGTATCACTTTTACTCTGTCATGTAATTATTGTATTTTAGATAGGTTAGCAAAGGAGAATTCTTAGCCTGTTGTTACTTTTTCTCTGCTATCTTTTGAAAAAAAAAACCAAACACCTCTCACCACTCTATATAATCCCCCATTACGGAAAGTGTCCTCTATCTCAGAAAATACATAAAGACCAGATTTTGGTCTCTGGATGCCTACAGCTTGGTGGTCAATCTGTAAAGCTCCTGTTAAGTAAGAGAGTGACTTCTCAGTATTTCGTTGTCCTTCATCTCTGTTCTATTTTAAGGTTCTAAGTGTCTGAGTAGAAGCAAAATGAACTACAAAATGAGCCATTGCTGATACTTTTATTCTCTGAAGTCTGGATTATTATAACTTTGTTTGGTTTTCTCACATATTATGGGCAATTTGTCAAGTAGATAACATTAGTAGAATTGTAGTTTTAAAACACTTCTGATCACAATCTAGTTGGCTGCAGTAGGAACGTGAAAAAAAGTTGTAAATTGGTTATTACCCTGAGTGCATTTTCAATATAAAAAATTCCTTTTAAAGTGAGACAGAAAAATGAGAACTTAAATCAATGAGAAGATGTGTGCTGCCTGTACAAACATCAGGTCTCATTGGTTTCTATGTTATTTTCTGCAGAGGGTAAGAAGGATCACAGCCCATTCCCTTGCAAAATAATTGGTTCCAAATTACTGAACCTTCTGTCTGTCCCTGTGTATGAACTGCCTGCAGTAGCCCGAGGCTTGTTTCCTGCTGCAGGAGGGAAAGCAAGGGCAAAAAATAAGCACTGGTGGTTGGCCAAACTCTCATCCCTAACTACATAGTGTCAGGAAGACCATGCTAAGAGACTAAAGCTTTATATAGCTCTATTTTGACCTTGCCACCTGTTTTGCCTTAAACGAAGTCCTCCTGAGTGTGAATTGTAATCCTCTTTAAAAGGACAAGGTGACATCTGAAGAACAAAGATATGGACATTAATGTAGGACCTACGCATTCAGCCATTTGCTAATTACACTGAACGCAGTGGAGTATCCTGCATATATGGTGTCCAGGGCTGCCTGAATTCTATAGCATATTGTATGTACAGTATTCTGCACAGCCTGGCAAATGTTAGTGAATTCAGTAGCACTTCTGTGGCAGTAATGACATGTAACCATCTGTGATTTCGCACCTGCAGAAACCAGTGTCAGCTGTTGAAGTTCAGCAGCCCTGGCTTTGCATGAATTTATTGCCAAAAAACCTCACTCATTTACTAGCCATGGAATTCAGATAACCCTTTCAGTGAACTTAAAGGTCTTGCATATTATGTAGCAAAACAGCACTCCAGAGAGAAAATCTCTACCAGGCTGCTTTTCTTAATAAATACTGCTTGTACACTGTAGTGATTTTATAGAGTAAATAAGAAGTTTATATAAAACTAATCGCACTGCTCATACTAGGACACTGGTTAGTGCTCCCACTGGTACTGGGGGCCTTTTCATGCAGGCGTTGTATGAATGCACGCAGGGAGACAAGCTTTCCTCTAAAATGTGGAAAAGGGAAAAGGTAAACAGAGGCACAGAACAGTGAGCTGGCTTTACAGACTTTACTGCAGCACCATGGGGAATGCAGGAGTAAAATCGTTCTCTTGATTTTCCCACCAGTGCCGTAAACACCGCTTTATACCATCTGTCATGGAAATGAACAGGACTGGCTGGCTTTCTCTAGCTTCAGACTCTGCTAGCAGGCACTCACATGAAGTGATTTTATATAACTAACCTCAGAATAAACACAAACTTTGTTTATTCTGCTAACAAGGGAAGTAGTTCTATTAAATGGGAACAGATCTCAGCTGTTTCTTACCAGAATGTGTGCTGAGCTTGGTATTTCTCACATGACCACTCTGATTCATCACAGATGCCATTACATTTCTTTCTATATCCTTTTACAAACACTTTTGTGGAGATATGCAGGCTTTATAGTTGGTGCAGACACCATTTTCCTTTTAACTTAAGTCCTACTGCATGGGCAAAACATGCAATAAGGAGATGAAAAGGGCTGTTGGATCATGGAGCATGTGACCTGGCAAATCACTCAATCTCTATGCCATAAACAGCTGGCATCATAAAAGCTGCTCTCTGTAGACAGACACATCTTTTTTAGTTTTCTATAATTAACATGACCATATTGATTACTTGTTATGTTCTAGCTTATGGGACAAGTGCTTTAGATTTTAAGGTGGACAAAGAAGTAAAAATGTTTTAAAGATCTTGCTAACATTTCCTGTCTTCAACACACATGGGAAGTGTAAGAAAAAAATGTCTAGAAAAGTTTTTGCTAGGAGGAACAGAAATAAGAGCTTATTTTAAACCAAGATTTTCCCATATTTTGAGTTCTTCCAACATGCTTATAAAGTCACATCAGATACAACCCATATCTTTTTTTTTTCACCACGTGTTCTTCTTTGCAGTGGGACAATTAGAAAGGTTCAAAGACAATTATAATTTTTTGAGTTGTGAATGAATCAAAAAATATTAGTTGCAAAAATTGGCCTAATGTAATGGCAGCTTCCTACATGATGACAAATGTCATCGCTTTTCCCAACTTACTGACATCAGATAAATGATAATTTTTCCTAATTCTTGCCATTATGTGATTTAAAGAAGAAACATACATTGCCAAGAACACACAAATGAATGAATGATTTCATAGGGGCTGGGGGGAAATCAATTTGTTTAATAATAGTTTGGTAAAAAATGATAATGGTTTAAATGATGTTAGTCACAGCCTTTGAAGCTGTGCTATTTCAGCTGCAGAACAGGAAATGATCTATAGCCACTGGAGGAACAGAAGAAAGGAAGGGCTGAGAGAAAGCCACTTCTCTGCACTGGGAAAATTCATGCAGAACTCAGGGAAAGTTAATTATAAAGAATTCACACTAACTTATTTAAATCTGTCGCTGTTCCTTTAGCCCTAATTAGGTTGTTTGCAGTGCAAGATCCTAGACATAGAACTATTAAAACTATGAAGGGTTTTGTAAACCTGTCAAAAGGGGAATAGCCCCTTAGTTTTTAGAATAAGGAAAATAATCCCTTTTTCTTGTATGCTATGATATCAAGGTACTTACATAAAGCATGCTCCTAGACTCACAAGACTGGAGGCTTAATTAGTAGTTAACCCTGTTGATGAAAACACTATTATTACTAGCACCTAAGAACTGGATCCTATTGACGATTTGTTTCTACTACCATAAGTTATTACTAAAACTTCTTTGTGTAGTTATTAGATGGCTTCTTTTCTACTTCTCAAAGTAAAGATCCTAATGGACTCAATGAGTATTTATAGCTTAAACAATAACAGTGCATAACCTCTAGGATCAATGTAATTAAGGAAAATCAATAACAATAGCAAAATCTCAACGTCAGCATTTCACCGGTAGCTTGTAGGGCCACTGTCTTCCACACAGCACATCTGCAAGATCAAATAGAATTTTTTTCTATGCTTGTGGTGTTGCAGCCATGTATTGGCGAGTGGCTATAGGGTAGAATGAAAACCATACTATGGTACTGTAAATGTATTTATTTGGTAAGAATAACATTATGACTTCTGATGCTACTCTCCTGGTATTATGCTACATCTAGCGTATTAAAATGCTGCGTGAAAGTGTAAGGTCTGTACTGAGTAAAGGAAGTCAAAGATCTATGTAGCTTGCTTGCTGAACACAACTTTTCTGATAACTTATTTTTTTAAGAAAGTCTGGAATAAGATGGTTTTAAATATGTTGGCAGTCTTAATGTTTGCTGCTAGTTTTTATTCTGTATGCAGTAGTGGACAGTGATTTCTTGATCTATTTCTACTATTAATGATGTTAGAGTATGTTTTTGTATAGAGCTTTCTGGACCTACCCTGCTCTGTCTCACTTTGTGTCCTGGTTTTGTTTCCTTCCTTCCTTCCTTCCTTCCTTCCTTCCTTCCTTCCTTCCTTCCTTCCTTCCTTCCTTCCTT
>Ga0065711_1044881_pt1 | contig 13823 bp, 9 predicted proteins | sample Hoacrofraction12_FD_59098 | JGI IMG/M metagenome (GOLD analysis project Ga0065711, IMG submission 59098) | Hoatzin crop microbial communities from Cojedes, Venezuela - Epithelial fraction 12 v2 (version 2) | ecosystem: Host-associated > Birds > Digestive system > Esophagus > Crop | place... | reverse complement strand
AATGGTAGGGGTTGGAAGGGACCTCTGTGGGTCATCTAGTCCAACTCCCCTGCCAAAGCAGGGTCACCTACAGCAGGCTGCACAGGACCGCATCCAGGAGGGTCTTGAATATCTCCAGAGAAGGAGACTCCACAACCTCCCTGGGCAGCCTGTTCCAGGGCTCCGTCACCCTTAGAGGGAAGAAGTTCTTCCTCATGTTCAGCTGGAACTTCCCAGGCTTCGGTTTGTGCCTGTTGCCCCTTGTCCTGTCGCTGGGCACCACTGAAAAGAGTCTGGCCTCATCCTCCTGACACCCACCCTTGAGATATTTATAAGCATTTATAAGGTCCCCTCACAGCCTTCTCTTCTTCAGGTTGAACAAGCCCAGCTCTCTCAGCCTTTCCGATTAGGACAGATGCTCCAGTCACCCCACCATCCTCGTAGCCCTCCGCTGGACTCTCTCCAGTAGCTCCTCATCTTTCTTGAACTGGGGAGCCCAGAACTGGACACAGTACTCCAGATGGGGCCTCATTAGGGCAGAGTAGAGGGGAAGGAGAACCTCCCTTGACCTGCTGGCCACACTTCTCTTAATGCACCCCAGGATCCCATTGGCCTTCTTGGCAGCCAGGGCACGCTGCTGGCTCATGGTTAACCTGTCATCCACCAGGACACCCAGGTCCCTCTCCACAGAGCTGCTCTGCAGCAGGTTCACCTGTACTGGTGCATGGGGTTGTTCCTCCCCAGGTGCAGGACCCTGCACTTGGCCTTGTTGAATTTCATCAGGTTCCTCTGCGACCAACTGCCCAGCCTGTCCAGGTCTCACTGAATGGCAGCACTGCTCAATATAAAGGGTATCATTGATCTTAAAACGTGAGATTGACAGTGTTGATTTCCAAGAAATCAGGAAAGCAGATAACTGCAGCATTAAGGAAGACATGTTGCCTTATCACCACTCATGTTTAGACTAGGCAGAAAAGAAACAAGTTTAGTCACCAGCTAAAAACACTATGAGGAATGTATTTTCTTTCACCACTCCTTCAAAAAGAAGGGACAAAGGTATCTGGATTAGCCAGTCAAAGAAGAATCAAGATAAATTCAGATGTGAAAAGAGAATGAAACAATATATGGAGACATTAAATGTGGCTGGGGGAGGAGGGGGAGGTGTCTTGGGGGTTGTGTTTTTTTTAAATAACAGAAGCATTGGAAATTAAGAAAACTACAGAGAAAGCTGCACGAATTATTTCTAGAGAACCATCTCACCAAATACAGACAATATCTTTAAAGAAATTAATAAAAATTTAATTGCTTGCTTGCAAACCAAGAACACTTACTGTGTTACCCCCAACAAAGATTCAGTAAACCCTGCGTGTCAACTACAAACTTCTCATTTCCCTATTTACAGTGAGGGAAAAAATCTTCTGTAGTAACAGAAGAACGTTTGTGCAACAAATCACAGCCTTTACACGCCTGCATGGAAAGATTTGAAATAGTAACTGCATTTTTAATCAGACACAGAGAGGTGTAGCAAAACCCATCGTGTAGAACTAAAATGAATTGCACTCGTTTGCACTGAAGGTACCTGTTGCAAGATAAAACTGAGAGGTGTTAGATTAGCCATAATTTGAAATATTTAAGTAAAGATTGGATGTCAATCTAAAAGATACATTTCAAAAGTTATGGCATCATGCAAGAATTCCTCAGTTGTGTTATGCAGGAAGCCAGTCTAGATTATTTTTCTGCCTCTGAATTCATTGCAACTCTGAAGAACAGAGGGATTCCTAAATCCCACTGCAACAAGAAAACATAAGTTGCACCAGAGAGAAATGGCAGAGTATACAAACAGACCATATACAAAAAGAATCCTCACCTGCTGGAGAGAGGTAGATGATGCAGCCTTTTTTGGCTTTCTTGAAAATACATTTTATGAGAGGAACAGGGGGAGGAAAGACTCAAAAGGGTAAAAGGGGCATCAGAATTTAAAATGAACATACATATGTTTTCACATTTCTTCAGACTGCATCTAGTAATACCAAGGACACTCATAATTAAGCAAGGATATAGCATTTAATTTTCAAAGTACTGTACACACGTTGACTAATCACCTAGAAACACTTTTAATTTGTTAGGCTTTCAACATCAGCTTCATTTCTAAAGGTTTAAATATTGTTTATTATAAGCCTAAAGTATTCTGTATGAAGTTTCCAAATATTTTCTTTTATATCTTTAAAAGATTCTCTACTATAGAGAATAGTATGAAATATTAAGCTTCAGTAATGTATTTGAGATTATGTTGACTTTATTTTGTCAAATACTTTTTATTATTTATTGCAATAAATAATAATAACAATGTTGATAACTTGTGCAAGGAAAGAAAATATACAGAGAGAAGAAATCTATAATTATGAAAAGAAAAAATAATATTTTCATGACAGCAGGTTCCATGATAAATAGCCAGTAGGAGGCAAACTAGAGGGAAGCAAAGGAGCCGAGAGAAAAATTATCAAGTTATTTAGATGTATGACACAACCATTTTCTCCACAAATATGGACTACCATATTTGAAAATAAGGATTTGATCAACATCCCTGTCCCTGAATTTAAAGCTTCATGGGTTATTTTTGTCAAAAATCATCTTAGAATTACAGCATAGGTGAAAATAATTTTTCAAAATGTGAAGGGGAATGCAGAAAGAAAGTTCACCTTCAGCCTTCACATTGTGGCAATTCCAGCCAAAACCAAGACCACTTCATACCACTGTAAATTCTGCAGACCCTTTACTTCTCTCTTTTCCCAAAGATGTCCAGGAATATAATCTGTTCCCTTATCCTCCTGTCTGAACAAAAAAGTAATCCTAGTTTCTTAAGACAACAATTTTTGCCTCTTTCATGATGATTTATAAGCTTGCAGTTTTCCTTTCATTCTGTCAGACAGACTTCTATATTCTCATTGCAGCTGACCTCTGACTGCACCATAGGAAGAAGAAAAGTTTGATACCATCACTGCAGAGTAACTTCTTGTTATTGAAACAATGATTAGTTGAGCAATAGGAGACTGTGAGAAGTCTCTTAATTCTAATCATTGAAAAGACTTCTTCATCAAAATGACCTTGGAGTTCCTGATCAGATTCTTGAAAATGACAGTGTTGAAGTAGCAGTGTTTAGTCAAAGGAGGATTTTACTATGAGCAGATGCAGTGAGCAGGGCCTTATTTTTTGGGATGTCTCTGAGAAACAAATCTACAATTCTTTATAAATTCACCACACTATTTTTACCTCCAAACTATTATTTTAACCCAGATTAGTCTCACTCTAACTGTGCTCCCTACTGCACTCCTACCAGTTATTGACTAGCAAGGAATAACCTTGGACTGCTGTCATTAAAGATATTGCCTCTCACAATATGTTTGGAAGTTAGCTAGTGCGAAGGTACAAAACATTTAGGATGAAAGCAAAAGCAGACTTTTGGGGACACTCTCCTTTAATTTCCATTTTCTCCATTCCTGTTCACAGAAAATCACTGTTGTTCATACACATACGCACATACAAAGATGCCTTAACTTCATAAGGACAATTAATAAAATGATTGAATGAGAAAAACAAAGAGCTTTAGTTATCTGTAAAAGGTATACTCTATCTGCAACTGACAAGACAAGAAATGAACCACTAAATTTGCAGCAGGGTAGATATAGGTTAATTATGAGGAAAAATAATGTAATGGATAGGAAACACTGGAATGGATTGTTATGGGAATCTGCTGAGCACCATTGTTAGAGGCTTGGCAAGCGTATACAGGATGGTATAGCTACAGCTGATCCTGCCTTTGGGTGTACACATATATATAAAAAAGTATCTTTGTAATTATGAGTGGATGATGGGATTTCAGAAAAAGAGAGTCATCTTGTATCTGATTTACCTGGCACATTCCAGAAAATTTATGAAAAAATAAAGTATTTAGCTTTCAGGTAAACAAACTAACTTCTTTGTAAAATGTAGTTTAATGGAATATTCCAGTCTTTTTTAATGATGATACTTGAGCATGCATTTCAGCAGCTCACGAGTATATGTGCAGGGTTTTCAGACTTGGGAGTCATTGTGCAGATCTCCTTAAGAAGCTTTATGAACTACCACAGATCAGCTGCTTGGAGGCTGAATAATACTGCACCAAAAGTCCTCCTGAGGGTCTTTTCAGCTGTATTTTTCTATGGCTTATTTAAAAATACAATTAAATAAAACAATTTTCAAAAAGACTGCTTGGAAACCATATAACATCAAATTCTTGGCAGGCAAAATCTCACTTGCCATTGCCACTCCTCGTTCAGATAAGATTCTGTTGCAGATAGATGGTATGAGACTGAAAAGATCTGTCTTAACACAGGACTACTAAGTAGCCTTTCTGGAGTTCCTGTCCCAGTTCCGGCACTTCATTCAGGTGGGTCCTCAACACTCACTTTGAAGTCAGGGGAATTTCTATAAAAGCCTCTATGTCTACACAGAAATAAGCAAATGGTGGTCCAGGACCGAGCTCCAGCTTTGAGGCCAAGGGATGCCGATTTCTCTTTGAGAAATCTATTTGGAGTAGTACAAATCACATCCCGCAGGAGTCCAGTGTTAGAACTGGACTACTGTTCTTTTATTTGACAGTATGGATAAACATGGGCTACAGCCAAATGCCCAGGAACGTGGATGTGGCCAGTCTGTTTCATTTGACCTCAAGGACCAGAGAACAGATCCTGGCCTTCATTTTTTCAGTAGTACACAAGCAGTCAGAGGTGCAAAGAAATACACCAAATGTGACAGGTTTTTCTCTCACAAGTCAAAAATGAAAGGCACTAACAGGACAAAAGCAGCTCCTGAAAGAAGACCAGCATGAGTCAGCAGTACTAGGTGGGCTGAGCATCTTGCAAATTTAACCCTCCTTTCTTTGAAGTTCCTTGGGTGATTGTCTCAGGCGGAGCTCAATAGCAGAAGCCCTGGAATTTGGCCAATTCCTTGAAAAGAGGTTCAGGGCAGAGGGAGTCCCTGACTATTCATAGGGCAGACAAGGTCAATACTTAAGCTTTATGCGTACTCTATCTTGTTTTCATCATCTATAGAATGGTGCTATGGACACCACCACAACCCCTGGAGCTGTTGCAAAGCATTCTGCAGCTGTTATAATGCTAACAATAGCCTTGAACATCACCCACAGCCCTCCTGACTTCTCTTGGGTCTGCACTGGCTTTTTCATGCTTTTCCTAATGTATATAAAAGCAACTTATTACCATTTACAAAAGGTTTTGCTAATCTGGTATATTTAAACAACTAATATTTTTAATAAAGAAGTTTCTCTTAGTTGTTCTTCCAACAGACCTGTGCTCAGCTTTTTAGTTTGTTTGGGATTTTTTGTTTGATTGTTTGTTTCTTTTAATGGGGGAGCAGAGATGAGAATACTCTGTGGCCATTGCAGAAAAACACAATGACATCATGGTAATGCTACTTTCTGCAAAGTTGCAGGTCAATCCCAAAATCATATTAGCTCTAGCAGTCACTTGGGAAATAAAACTATCAGGTTGACTCATAACTGCAAATGTTAAAGGCTAAGAAAAGAAGAGGAAACTATAGGGTCAGCTGCAAATAACTGAACCTGCTGGAGAAAGAAAAGCAGCATGAAAACACTACATGTCAAAAAAAATTGCTGGTGAATATTAAATACTGTGCAGATCAGCTGGATCAAGTGGCTCCTTTCCAAAAATAAAAACTAACAGGTAAGAGAAGTTACTTTTTCATTACAAAAAATCTGCCCACCTTTCCTCATTTATGCAATATGACTAGCAATAAGTGAAGAAATACATTCATGTCTAGAAAGAGCTATAACTTCTAAAGGAATAATTGAAATTCTCTCCTGTGGATAGCATTAATAACATAGGTGGTAACACAGATTCAAGCACTGAATTGTCAGTTGAAGGAACATGCCATAGGATGCTGTCCTTTTTCTGCTCTCTGATTATTTATGTTTAGGGGAACTCTAGGCCTTCAAAATCCTATGTCACTTTTTCTTTGGCTATACTTGGGGATTTAGGAATCTCTGTGTCTCTTCTGCTACTTCAACAGTGGAATGAATCTACTTGACTTCTCTGTTTAGCTTCTGCTAAACTGAAATAAACTGTGCTGAGGCACAGTTCTCTACAGCCATCGGTTCCCAACTCTCCCTACCATTAACAGCTGCTCAAAACAAGTACCAGACTGTAAACATCATATTTTGAGGGTTTTTTTCCTCAGTCGAAAAACACGTGTATCTATGGAAAAGAAAATACACGACAACAAGCAGTACTGAAGGAAAACATCAGAACAGAGTAGGTACCACATCACAGATACATCTGAGATAGAATGGTGTTAGTAACAAGACACACAACTAGGAAAAGTCCAGCATGGGAGAAATGCTCTAGTGAACATAATAGATATGGCTGACAAAGGGAGAAAAAAGGCAAAGCAAAGGTACTCTGACGCAAAAATAAAGCCATAAGAGATTTTAGTAGCAGCTCTGAGCACCTGTATTTTAACTTATCAACACAGAACTTCTGAAGCTTTCCTAAGGGTGGTTTGAGATTATGAAAATCATCACTATTCACAGACATGTACAGTTGTTTCGATTTAACAGTGTACAGACGGTTTATATCTATGTCATAAGGATATGCAGAGTAGCCCTTCATAAAGAAACACGAAGTTCAAGACATAACATGAAAGACCTAAAATTAAGTTCTTCAGAAACAACATGCACACTCAGAACCTTACGACACGGGGACTTTCAATATTCAGAGGTGCAGAATAATCTTCCTTTCAGAACCGCGATACTGAGATACTGCAGTTTTGCTCCATTTTGTTAAGTCAGTGCCTCTTTTTATCTAAATACTCTAACAAATTAAAGTTTTAAGAAGCGTGAACTTGAGATTTACAGATAAGTTCAATTTTTAAAGCAATATTACTTTCACCACTCTGTGAACAGTATGAGAAGTTAGGATAGCATACCTTATCAATAGAGAAATCGCCCACAATCACAGTCATCTAGCTACTTTAAATCTCCAAGTAGGAAACTTACTAAGCATTTTGTTAAAGGAAGCAGAAATTATTAACTATAAATGGCTTGTTTAGCACAGTCAGGGACACATAGGTATCTTAAAATCTAATTGTTGAACAGTGTAAAAGAGACTGCCAGCCTTCAGGTGCCCTCAGCAACCATTCTACTACATGGAATCTGTCCTACCATACAAAGTGGAACACCACATTTCCTTTTCTTATCAATTCTCTGGAAATTAAAATGTCTCTATGAAGGTACAATAGCTATTGACTCATTCTAAAGCAACCTGCATTGTTCGCTCAGCTCTTCTTCTAGCCCAACACCACTTAAAGACATTATTGTTCAGAGGCGTACTCTCAAGTACCAAATTAAGTAAAGCCCATAAACTTCTCTCTTCTAAAAATTTAGCTCAAGTTTTCATTTTTTTCCAAACCTTGTATAAGAAAATATTAAAAAATTAAAAAGTAACTGCACCAAAGATGATTAAGACATCAGAAAGGTTATCTCTTTTGAGATCATTTCTGTGAAAGTGGAATACTGAAGCAGCACAAAGACATCAGTCTAGTTCTGAAAAGGAGAGAGAGAAAGGATTAAAAATATTTATTTTCCTGCTCATCTGTTCCAGTTTTAACAATTGCAAACTTTTCATTTAGAATTATTCAGAAACAATTTCACTTATAAAGATCTTTCCATTGAATAAAATCCTAAAGTCATTAAAATTTGAAAAACTAAAAATTAATTAAAATATAACAATATAAATATCACTAAAATACTACTCTGGCAGCAAAAACATTAAAAAGCACAATAGCTACATTAGTCATGGTCACTGATCTTCTGTACAGCCTTATAAAACAGTGACACGGCCTTATATACCAAAAAGGAATTCTTCTAGCACTGGCCTCTTATGTAAGAATTGTAAGTCTATTTGCAAGACACCAGCACATTTTTCAGTCTGAGATCTCCAAATAAGCAAAAAAATACCTCTAAACTAATACTTCATTTCACCAGTCCTTTTAAGTCTTCTCTACATTTATTCCACATCTCACTTTTTAAACCACCATCTAGGTGGAAATTCAGATGATGTAATACAAGAACTCAGTTTGTGACAAATTTTCTCTGCTAACACCAAAAGCAAAATACGTGAGAGACATCAAAGTAACTAGGGCACCTGACTTCACTAAATATGCAAGTTCTCCTTCCTAAAAGGTTGTGTGCCTCCAGACTGGGATACAGCTGAACAGAGCTGGGCCTGCAAAGGGGCAGAGTGCAAGGACAGGTCACAATCCAAGGTGGAGTGGGATCTGGGACACAGAAACCATGGGTTTGCTCAGTTACAGAGATCCTTGCGTATTTTTGGCTTACACTCATAAACCAGAAACTTGCTGTTATTCCTGTACCCTCTGTCCACAATTCTTCCCTGTAAGGCAAGGAAATGTTTTGGTTAGTTACTGCATGAGGACTTCTGCCTTCTTTGACGTTCTTTACTTAAATGGTTGAATTTTGTGTGAGACACTGCAAGGAAGTTTGAGGGTCTTTTATCAGATAAAATGTTTAATGAATAAAAGTCTATAAATACTGCATGACCCCACTTTAGCAGCTATATTATTTGATTCACTGGAGCTGAGACAAAAATTGTCAGATGCAACTAAATGTTTACTGACACAGTGAGCTAACATTTGTAGTTGCAAGTTGAAAACATAATCATCACTTCTTCAGCTGAATTTTATGAACATTTTAATTGTTAAGTGCCCAATGTATTGTAACCTGTCACTCTTACCAATACAGTAACTAAAGGAAGATTCAAATGAAAATCATGGGTTTGAAATTGCGGGGGGGGGAGAAAACTCTGATTTAAATTCAAAGACATTTTCAGGGACTTCAATGTTGGAGGTGTAATGTGAAAGTCTAGACCTCCTAGCAGTAGGTGTCCTTTCTCCCTTTTCGTCTTCTGTTTGGCAAGAAGTATTACGCCCTTACATGCAAAAGAACAGGAGGCAGGGACTTAGCATCCATAAGGGTCAGCAACACAACCTTGGCGCACAGAGCTTGCTTCCAAAATAGCTTTTATAATGTCATGGGGATTGCACTGTATCTTCAAAACACTGTACTAATTTTTCAAACTAAAACCAGAAATCTACATCCCTAAAAAGTGAAAGGGTTGCCTAAAGCTCCAGCTTCTAAATCAACAGTTGGCAAGAGAGCATATATATGCAGAATGCTTAAAAATATTAACATTTCTATGGCAAATTAATAGTGAAATACACTAACAGATCATGTTAACCTGTTACCCCATCTTATTTCTGTGACTTCAGCAAGGTATGACCATAATTGTTTATGGTATCATCAGAACACATCTCTGAAATCAGAAACTCCTGGAATATGTCCTGGGAGATTCAAGTTAGAAGTCAAGCAGAGCTTCCTAATCAGTAGATTACTTTTTAAAAGCTACTTGGATTAATAAAAGAACAATTACTTCTACTCTCAGTCTTCTTCTAAATTGTTGTAATCTCAGATAAATAGAACTTAATTAGATCACCTCATGCTACATTGATTTTTCTATTCTATAGAACAAAGTGCTTTTCAGTTCAGAACTCAGCAATATATGCAGTCAAATTATGACCAAAATATTACTTTCAGTATATGAAATGCAAGGATATGCACAGTATATTGCTTTACTATGAAATTCTAACATAATTGTGGGTAATTTCTACATTCAGATTCCCAAAATGAATGTTTCATTCCTTGCACTAAATTAATTTTTTCCCTTTTCAGTGGAGGATTTTTCAAAAACAGATATACTGCTTCTGGAAATCACATATATCCTCATAAGACAGATAAAGTTATCCTATGTTGAACTGAAGTCAGGACCTATCACATCTAATACATCTTTAGAATCAAATATATGATCTACTAAATCTTATGAGTATTATGTATATTGAAAGTTAAACTAATGAATCACTGGATAAATTAGATAGCAAATGCGTGACAATATAGTATTTATTAAAATGGATCAGTGATTCGTTTCTGTTCCCAGAACATAATATATCAACTTTTGAACAATTCTTTAAAATTGCAGGGATTTTGTAGAAAGGCAAAAGACACAGGTAAAAATAGACTAGAAAAAAGAATGGTCCATGAATTCATTCCAATTTACACACCACCACTCATTTTTGGACCTTTTTGATTAAGAGAACAGGCAAATAGATGTTTATGGTTGAAATGAAAGCAACATGATAAAACCCAGTAAAATATTGCCAGGCATTTTACTTCTGATGTTTTATCTTAGCCATTAAAAAGAAAGCATAAAAAAATATTTATATGGTTAATACCCCTAACAGTATTTTCTGTGTATTTGGAGGCCAGATTATATCTCTGAACACAGGCCGAGGTAGGGCTGGTGCATCAAGTGCATTAGAGACAAGCCCAGGAGTTAGTCTTTTCTGCTCTCACCCTTAAGTGAAAGAAAGTTCCTGAAGAACTGAAGATGTCCCTTTTGCCTACACAACCTATCTCCCAACTTTAATCTGCAAGCATAAGAAGCAGAAACAATTTTGCCTGGTCTGGATGATGATCAGGGATAGGACATCTTTTTCCATAAAGACCTAAATATCTTGCTGAATTAAAAAAGGACATTATGTACGTGTGCAGCTACGTACTGAAGTCGGCCAATTAGCCCCCCTGCCCTGCACAAGGGATCCTTACTTGCTCTGCCAAACACTTGGTAGTCATATCTTAGCAACCCATAACAGAAGTCTGGGGCGTCTCAAAAGGCCTTCCTCTTTTCCTTTCTTTTGTAACTGCCCACATTTCCAGTATTCTGTAAATAATTAGCCATAATTAATTTTACTGAGAGTTTTCCCAACCATAATAACAAGTATTTAAAAATGGGAGAATCGCTCAGTAGATATACGTTTTCTCTACACAGAGCTTCCCTTATACAAAATAGCATAGTGTATCTTTACTGTCATGCTGCAGTATTTCTAATGCTGCAGCCCTATCTTTGTCTACCCACCTTCCACCCACATGATATATTGGTGCAACCAGCCTCACTCATCAGAGGAAACCAAGCACAATACCCACCCGATTTCATCCTTACTTGCAAAAGGAATTAGACCACATCAGGTCTGGCTCCCTGGACCTTCTCAGAGTCCTCCAATGTTGTCCTGCAAGGCTTCACACACCTGCAGGAAGTGTTATAACTCACTGAGGCAACTAGACTCCCTGGAAGAGCACCAGCGCAGTTGGGAGCTGCCCAACACTGTCCCATGCCCCAGTCCAGCAAGGGCTGTCCCCCAAGGCTGCTGGGATGAATGGTCATGTTAATAGGAAAGAAGCAAAAGTTTAAAAACAAAACAAAACAAAACAAAACAACAAAAAATCCACACTTAGGAACGGGAGTAAATAGACTGCATAAGCAACAAGCATGGCCTGGTCCAGCAGGTGACTTTGGCAAGTGTGAGACTAAGGTCAGCAAAGTTCCAGCACGTTTGGTAAAGGCACAAGCTGTGAAGGTGCTGCAGTGGATGGATGAGTTTTTTGCTCAGCATGGGGCAGAGCAAACTTCTTAGGCTGAAGAAAGCCCAGGCAGGTAAGACCAGATGGTTCTGCAGCTGCTATAAAGAAAACAATATTGTCAGGCCACCACTCAAAACAGGTCACCAAGGCTAACATCAAGGCACTGCCCATGCACAGGGTGGGAACCTGAATATTCACTCCAGTGCTGCTAACAAGGACAATAAAAACCTCGTCACTGTGATGTTGCCAGATGTAAGCGAAGGCGGAAAACTAACAGGTCAGTTATATAAAACGGTATTTGTTTGCATCAAGGTCATTTTATGCTCAAAAAACCACTATCGCTCGCTTCTCAACTGACCCATCAGGGCACACCAGAGTACATCTTTAGGCACCCAAATCTGGAAGAAATGGCTGGTATATTTATGCTAATTAACTTTGCATATTGCCTGTATGGAAAAGCCAATGAGAATATTCATATACTTACCTACTGGGATGTGCCACAGAGCCTTGCTACACTAAACGGATTTAATCTTCCATTCTGCACTCTCATATATGTGTGCACAAAGATTTCTGCTACTAAAATTTGTAAGCAGACTCTCCTCGATTATAGCATTATAAATAGGTGATAAGGCAGAACAAAAACTAGCTTAATGGTTTCAACATTTCCACAACCTGGTATTTAATTTTCTGTAAACTAAAGCACCAAGAATAATGTGAAAGAACACTGGAAGACAAGGAGAGGGCCAGTTATTCCACCCAACTGCCAATTTGCTGTATGAATTTGTAGCTTCCATATGTTTTTGAATTTATCTTCCTCATTTTTCACAAATTCTATACTATCTCTTAGAATGAAGCCATTTCTATTAGAAAACATTCATTCTTATGCTGCTGCATTCTCATTAGTTTTCCCAATCACTGAGTATTTTTTGCAGTTCAGATGCCCTAAGAGATTTTTGTTTTGTTTTGCAACTCTTGAAGTCCAGCACAGGATTTAAGAAGCTAATACGTATCATAAAAGGTAGATATTTTTAAATTATTCTCACTGTAGTTTATAAATTCTCCCACAAGCTTATTGTTCAAACTGTCAAACAAAATAATAGCAACATGATAATCTCTATATGGGTGCATACCACAACAGCAAAATGAGAAAATGGGAACACTTAGGCCAGCATAATTATAGTTAGTCATCAGTATCTGTCCTTCAAAAATTACTGCTTGAATAAATACATGATAAGGGGTCAGTATTGCTGGCATCTTAAATGTGATACGTTCCACAGTTTTCTTGATGGCTCTTGCCTGTTTGCCAGGTTTCATCATTCCTACAGGAGTGAAGTGGTACTGCCAGATTGGGGGACCCAGCAATCAGAGTCTGCCACTTTGTTTTAAACGGAGGTTCATAAACTGAACACAACAGATTGCAATGGCAGTATATGTGATGCAGTACAAAATCAAAAGGCGAGCTTGAGAGCAGTATTGTTGAAAATTTTTGAAAACAGAGAATAGAAAAGCAATATATCATAAGATAATATTAAAAACTAAAGATGTTTCAACTTGCTGATCAATGGAACTGCTTTAATAGAAACTGCTATTTGGAAAGACCTGAAGGATGTATGACTTAAGTAATTTTTTTAACTCTAGTCTGATTTTTGTGGATATAATACATATATCCATACACTCATAGAGCTATATATATATAAAATAAATACCTCTATTATGATATATGTAATCCTTATCTCCCTCCCGGCTTAGAATCAATTTACTTGCGCCTTTCTCACTCAAATTCTGCAGAAACATGCTTACACATTTGCCTAATTTAACGCCTTACTAAACATTTCTGAGTCTATAAAATGGCATTCCTTTTATACCTCTCTTGTTTTATGGCTCCTTCTTCTATAATTTGCTAATAATATTCACTGGTTTGGGTTGTTTCAGTTTTGGTTTTTTTAATGCGGGAGTTAATCTGAAATGCATTCTGCTTTCTGATAGCCAAGGCAAAATTTGTATTTGCCTTGTAAATAAATTGAACACCTGCTTAAAAAAATGCAGCATATAACATGTTTGCATTCCAGAGTTCTGAGGGAACTGGCTGACGTAGTTGCCAAGCCACTCTCCATGATATTTGAAAAGTCATGGCAGTCAGGGGGAGTCCCCAGTGACTGGATAAAGGGAAACATTGTGCCCCTTTTCAAAAAGGGTAGAAAGGAGGACCCTGGGAACTACCGACCTGTCAGCCTCACCTCTGTGCCTGGGAAGATCATGGAACAGATCCTCCTAGAAG
>Ga0065711_1044880_pt1 | contig 13823 bp, 11 predicted proteins | sample Hoacrofraction12_FD_59098 | JGI IMG/M metagenome (GOLD analysis project Ga0065711, IMG submission 59098) | Hoatzin crop microbial communities from Cojedes, Venezuela - Epithelial fraction 12 v2 (version 2) | ecosystem: Host-associated > Birds > Digestive system > Esophagus > Crop | place... | reverse complement strand
GTCCTGTGCAGCCTGCTGTAGGTGACCCTGCTTCGGCAGGGGGTTGGACTAGATGACCCACAGAGGTCCCTGCCAACCCCGAACATTCTGTGATTCTGTGAATTATTCCACCTATCTAATGCATATTCATTATGTTGTGCAAGTAGGATCCCCTGTGCTTGCGTGGGGATAGCAGCCATCTATGCCTGTCCCAGAGGGTCTCCAGTGGTCGTATGGGGAGGAAGACCTCCTACTCATTTTGACCTTCTGTGGTCATGCGTCCGCTGAGGACACCAGAGTCATTGCTTTTTGTGCCAACTCCTTGTTTCACAGTCTCACAGCAGGTGCATGTCCTTGGTTGAGCAAGTCTGTAACCATGAGATGCTCCTTACCTGGAACACTGGCTGCCATGCAAATACTTTTCATGAGTTAGTAACTGTCTTTATAACCTTTTTCTTAACTATTAGTTCGCCTTATTAATATATGTCTACATGTACATCACCAAGGTAACAGTACCACTGCTTTTTTAGTGAATTCCAGTGAGAAACTGAAGATGCGTGGTACTGTTTAAAGGAGAAGAAAGTCAAACTTCTGAAAAAGTCAGTGTTCCGGAGCGACCTCAATCTTTGTATCTCTGATGACCTTGAAATTGCTCTCCTTGCAGCTGATGACCTAATATCTTGTCCAAACAGATGTTTTCTCCCTCAGTAGAAGAGATGGGCTGAACTGCTGTTGCTGCAGAGCTTCCACATTACGAAGCTGATGTTCGTAAGAATTTAACATTAAAGCACTAACAATAGCCTATGTGTATTTCTTCCTTAAATTGGTCTTTTGCCCTGTGAAACTGAACCCTAGCGCATTACCAGCGACTGATGACTGGGAACGCCGACTGCGGCCCTCTGGAGACATCCGCTGTCCTTCAGGAGCAGAGGTGCTGCCCAGGCTCCTTGCTGCAGCATTTCAAAGCGGTAAGGCTGCTGCACAGCTTGAAGGCAAAGGCAAGTGCTGTTTCACCTGCTTCATGTCTTAGGATTCAGCTCAGAAATGTGAATGCTGTCTATGTTAGCTACCAGTTTATTTTGGATAGTTTGGCAGATTAACTTTTCCACGGTGTTGATGAGAAACTGAGAGATACGATTTTAAGCACTGGATTATGTTCCTGTGATCTGCTCACCTGTCACTTTCTTAGAGGAGGAGGGACAATAACTGTCAAACTATTTTGGTAGAAAAGTGAAGGATGTGAATGATAGCCATATGTTAAGGGAGGAAGATGACTGTGGCCCTGTAGCACTAGCTGAAAATACAGTGTTATGCACACGTTACTGTTACCCAAAACATCTGTTTTGATCAAAGGAGCCAGAAGCAAGAGCAGGTAGGTGTACACATAGGCAAATAAATGCAAAAACACTGATTTAGAAAGACAGCTGGATAAAATCATTTAATGAGGGAAAGCAAGTCAGGCTTTCTTCTGCTTGTTCTTAAATTAAGAATCTGAGGGAAAAAAAAAAGTGTAGAAAAGCTAGAAGCTTCTAAGTCAAATTGGGGAAAAGTCTTCATACACAAGAATGTCGATGTACAAATCCCTAGTGTGCATACTTATTTTTTGCAGTATCTCTATTAGGACAGCTGACAAAGTATGCATAATCTCACAAACATGCTGTGTAGTCCCTCTAAATGCAGTTCTCCTACTGTGTGTCCTTGAACATTTCCTAAGATTCTGCAGGCCTCTTCCAAGAGGGGCGGCTGTCCTGCCAGTCTGTCTGCCACTCAGGTGGGTCAGGTTTTCAGCTGTCTGTAGAGGAAAACAAAGGGGAAGTTCACTGCGAGTACATGAAATCTGTTCTTACTATTCCTTTGTATCCTGGCTGCCAGCTCTTCTTGATCAGCCTTATAAACACGTAATACAAGCAAATATACAGGTCCATATGATCATTTTTATGTTCTGCCCCCTTCCTCCTCTGGAAAATAGATGCCTACCTGACGGTGGCTGTGAGACTCCGATACCAGTCATTAATATCTTGTTGGTCGCTGGACATCAACAGCAGTGTCTTGTGTGGAAAGGAAAGCTGAAAGGCAAACAGAGTCTGGTGCCACTCTGGCATTCCTTGCCAAGGCAGCAACTCTGACAAAAAGAGAGCCATCACCATTGAACTCAACTCATCCCTGCATGCTGATTTCCACCTGCTTTTTTTTTCCCCAGATGATAGAAAAATTCAGTATTGGTACTGGGAGAAGCCAGAGGCTGACAGTATAGAGCAAGTGCCAGACGTGTCCATTGCTTCCAGCCGCAGATGGCAGCTCACTTTGCCTTAATTATCCACTACCAAATGCCCTATTAAGTTCTCAGCAGCTTTTCGTCCAGTTTTGTCCCTTACTCGAAGCTGCCCGTAGGGGTCCTTCCACCACAACCATCTACAGATCACAACTTACCTACTGAACTGCAACCTGGGAAGACCTGAAGTTGAAACTCCTACCTAAGGCATCATTCCCAAAGACCCTGCAGCCCTCAAGGAGTTGGGTAAACGAGAAGTATCTGTTCTGATAATACCCACATCTTTCTGCATTCTCTGTTTTTCAGGGTTTCCTGTAAGTTCAGTCACTGTAATGCTGTGTATTTCTTGCCACGTGACTGTGGGGCTGCCCCTCAGCTGCGCTCTGCTGAGGGGACATCAGAGTCTTCTCGGACCCTCCTCACCTGAGCTAAAAGTGAAGCAACCAGCAGCCTGTACCGCAGAGCGCCCAGGAGGGCCTGCGCCACTAAGGGAAAAGCATCTACCTCACCAAAGAAGAGATGGACTGCCCTAACTGTCCTGGTTTGGGCTAGGACAGTTACTTTTCTTCCCAGTAGCTGGTATAATGCTGTGTTTTGGATTTAGTATGAGAATAGTGTTGATAACATACTGACGTTTTTAGTTGTTGTGAGGCAGTCAGGGACTTTTCACCTGGGCTTCCAGGTGCATGGGAAGCTGGGAGGGGGCACAGCCGGGACAGCTGACCCAAACTGGCCAAAGGCTTATTCCATACCACACGACGTCATGCCCAGCATATAAAGCTGGGGGAAGAAGAAGGAAGGGGGGTACATTTGGAGTGATGGCGCTTGTCTTCCCAAGTAACCCTTACGTGCGATGGAGCCCTGCTTTCCTGGGATGGCTGAACTCCTGCCTGCCGACGGGAAGGAGTGAACGAATCCCTTGGTTTGCTTTGCTTGCGTGCATGGCTTTTGCTTTATCTGTTAAACTGTCTTTATCTCAACCCAGGAGTTTTCTTGCTTTTACCCTTCCGATTCTCTCCCCCATCCCACCAGGGGGAGCGAGCAGCTGCATGGTGCTTAAATGCTGGCTGGGATTAAATCACAACACTAACTCAGAGTAGTTAATTGCATTTACCATTGTCACCACTCCCACCATCTCAGTCCTGCTGCTGCCAGGACAGCTAGAGACCTGCTTTGCGAGTCTGACTCCACTAATGCTTCTGCCAGGCGGAAGCAGGAAGACTTACACTGAGGAGCCCTCCCTCGCTGTGCGTGTGGCCGAACACTTTATCCACCACGCACTGGTGAAGAGGGTAGACGGCCCGGCATGCCAGTTTGTTTGAGTTCAGCGGGTGCAGTGGGTGGCAGGGCTTTGTTGCAATAAAGATATCAGAAAAAAGGAAGAACATCCTGCGCTTCAGTTCTTCTCCCTTTGAAGGCACCACCAAAAGCCAGCCTTCCCGGATGTACCAGCGCCCTAGGCATGCAAGGGAAATAAAGACAGTTGTCAGATCGTCATTGAAGAATTAAAAAAAAAAAAAAAAAAAGTATGACAAGCAGGACTGTAGGTTGCCAGGTTCTAAATCACTACATCAGTTGCAGCCACTAGAAGGCACTGAATATCAACTGGGGCCAGCGCACAAGCACTGACAGCGCCCATGCAGAAGCAGTAATCAGCCCAAAACGTTCAGTGTATGAAGAGCAGACTGAAGTTGTTATAAATCTACTATGTTAATTAAGAGGGTATTTTTATATGCAAGTCTGCTTAAAGGCACCAGAACAAAAACATGGTTTGACAATAGCATGCATGCCTTTAAATTAACATAAGCCTTGAGAAAACATACCATGAACTATCTTAAATAGTGCTGCCCAATTGTTTGTCGTTAGGGATAAAACAGACATTAGCCTAAGCTTTGAACATTTATTATTTTCCCCTTGTTTTCTTTGCTTGTGCATAGCAATTTAAAAAAAAAGTTTCACAGGTCATCTAACTACATACTGACCTCCAGTAGTTAACAGATTACAGAATGCAGATTGCTGTTCTAATGAGAAGACAGCGAAGGGGATACAAAACAACATACTAAAAGGAAGGTCTGAACAGGCAGCCTTATCAACCTTCTCTTACAGAACAGGGTCCAGTGTCATCTACCCATGAAATGAATTGCAGTGAAACAAAAGGCAGAGAAATCAGCAGGAAAAAAATCAAATCAATTTGACAGATCTAGCTGCTAAGCAGCAATAAAAAAATGGCACCTACACACAATGGAATAATGAAAGCAGTGCCTCTTACTAGAAGGATCATTGTACGAGACAGCCATCAACTCATGAGAATTATGAAGACACATGCCAGTAAAATTATCTATAAAAATTTAAAGCCATAATAAGGTATTGCCACCCAGCCTGCTCTGGGAAACACATGCCAGAGAATTCCAGACATTGTTTTTCGTGCCTTAGCTTCTGGATGAGCTAGTAAATGCCTATTAGAAAACAACACAATTTATTTTAATTATGGATTGTGTCTTAGTATGCTACAGTCACAAAACACAGAGGCAAGTGAATTCCTGCTTAGCTTACTCCACAGGAAGCACTCCTCTTTTTGGAATAAGAAACCAAGAAAGAGAAGGGTGAGGTGCAGGAATCAGTCCAAGCTTGAAAAACACATGAAAGGAAGGTGCCAGTAGCATGGGGCTGGACTGAGAACTGTCTCCCTCAGGCTAAGCTGTGATCGGACTTCCAGGCCTACAGTCTGAGCTGGACTGTGCTGGGAGCCATGGGGTATAGATCTGTGTTCAGGATTCACAGAAGCACTTGATTTAGAAAATTCTTGTGAAAGGAGGGCAAGCAATCATCCCTAGGGAAGCAGGGGACGACAGAGGCAGTTCTGGCTAAGATGGTGTTTGCCCTATATATGGAAGGCAGCAAGGAAAGCAGGGTCTCTTTTCACTGGGAACAGTACATCTCAGAGACGCTGCCAAATGTGAGATACCCAACTCCAAAGCTGCTTGTTTTCTCTGAATCTGTATCATTACACTTTCTCACCTCATCCCTCCTAGTAACAGGATGCAACCTTAACAGTTATGTGAAAGCTAGCTTGTTTCTGGAAAGCTGGCCCAAAACTAGCAAGCCCCAGCTGCCTTACTTTTCTGCTTCTCACATCCAATAGCACCTATTTTACTCCAGCTAACGGAAAACACAACCATCGCAACTCTCCATCCTAGATAATGGAAAGGTGTCTGTAGACCCTCAACACTTGTGCTACTACATGTCTCAGAATATTTGGAAACAAAAAAAAAGTGGACCCAACTCTTTCAAACGATGGCCAACTCTGGTCTAGCTATACTGTTTTGGGGTCATTTTTTTTTGTCCTGGGTTTATCTTTTTAGTTCTGTCATTCAGGGTGTTCTGTTTCTGGCTGGGATAGTTAATTTTCTCCCTGGTAGCTGGTGTAGTGCTGTGTTTTGGATTTGGGATGAAAATAATGTTGATAACACACTTATGGTTTTAGTTGTTACTAAGCAGGCAACGACTTTCCAGCTTCTCGTGCTGGCCTGCCAGCGAGTGGGCTGGGGGTGCACGGGAAGGTGGGAGGGGACACAGCCGGGACAGCCGACCCCAACTGACCAAAGGGTTATTCCATTCCATATGACACCATGTCTAGCCTATAAAGCAGGGGGGGATATAATATATATAAAAAATATATATATTATATAGATAGTGTGTATATATATATATATATACACACTCAGACATACTATATATATTACTATATATATTATATTATAAAAGCTGAGGAAAGAAGAAGGAAGGGTGGGATGTTTGGAGTGATGGCGTTTGTCTTCCCAACTAACCATTACACTTGTCGGAGCCCTGCTTTCCTGGGGATGGCTGAACTCCTGCCTGCCGACGGGAAGGAGTGAATGGATTTGTTGGTTTGCTTTGCTTGCGCACCTGGCTTTTGCTTTACTTGTTAAAGTGTCCTTATCTCAACCCAGGAGCCTTCTCACTTTTACTCTTCTGATTCTTTTCCCTATCCACACTGGTTTTTTTCACGCAGAAATCCACATGTATGAATTACAACTACATTCACAAGTACCTGGAGGCGCATCTTGGAGGCCTTTATACACAGTGACTGCTCCAGCTGCAGCACTGTTTCTCAATGACCTCTGCAACAGCAGTGTTTACTGAGGGCACAAGTGAAGCCCCAAATGGCCATTTCACAATTGCCCAGACTGGACACGTTTCTCACTGTATTCCATATACAGCGAGGAGCATGCGCTGGGCATGCAGAGGACCCAGTCACACAAGAGGTCATAAAGAAACCTGTAATCCAATTAAATGATCTTACACACCAGTGACTGTGACTTCATATATCTCAGCTATCAACACAAATACTCTGATTTCTGGTACAGTTTAACCATGCAGATAAAAGAAGATTCCTCATGTGAAGGCTGTGAGCAGAAGTTCATGAAGCTTGTAGCTTAAGTGAAAAAACACCACAGTCCTCAGGCCCTTGACACTCAGAAATCTATGGTTCCTGCAATGGAGTAAGGACAACACCACTACTTACGCTCTTCCAAAATTATTTAATGTCTGTCTTTCATTCTCACCCTGACCTCTTCAGGTTCCTGTTACTAACTTTCTAACTACATGCCATCAGCTCCTTCTATCTGGATGTCAGACAATGAAGGTGCTGCTTATCCTTACTCAAAAATTCTGTATTCAAATTAAAAAAAAAGTGTTTGAATTGTTAGTTATATTCCTTCACCACCTATCTATGGAATTTGGGTAGAAGGGGAAAACTGGTTAATATGAGTAGAGTCAGAGATGCAGGCAAGCATATACCTCCAGTTATCTCAACTTGGCAGAAGAAAAAACAGAGCTGTCAGTAAGACCCACCTGGAGTCAAAATCTGTGTCTTCTGTCCTTTGAGCAGTTTCTGAACCCGAAGTAGCTGCAATGAGTTCTCTCGCTTACGAACAATGTCTTGGACCCACCGAGATACCTCAGAAACAGATTTCACAGCCTCTGAAATTATAGCAGCATATTCTGAGGTTATCACAAATAAGTACATATTACACCTTATCCGTCTTGCTATGAATAGACAAGATGAAATCAAGAAGCAAATGCTCTAAACCAAGTATCAACAACAGATTTGGTCCATAATTTCAGCAGGAGATTGGACTAGAAGACCTCCAGAGGCCCTTCTCCATCCAATTTTTGTTGTTCTAGAAAACATTTATTTGCGAATGAAACATTACACAGAAGACTTTCCTGGATTTGGAAGAAAAACCAGGAAAAATGTCCCACAAGTGGTGTTAACTGCTAGTAAATATGGCATGAAGGACATTAATCATCCTACAAAATTAGGGCACAGGACCAATAGTCAGAGAATGTTCTGGGTTGGAAGTAACCTTTAAAGATCATTGAGTCCAACCTCCCTACCACGGGCAGGGACACGTTCCACTAGACCAGATTGCTCAAAGCCCTGTCCAGCCTGACCTTGTACACTTCCAGCGATCTGGCTTTGACAGCTTCCCTGGGCAACCTGTTCCAGTGTCTCACCACCCTCATCATAAAATACAGAGCTGCCATTTCTCTGACTTCACCCCTAGGCCACTTTCCCAGCCAGTTACACTCTGGTTTTAGTCCCAATGTGTTCTCAGGGACATCTTGATCAAGATGGAGAAGGGAAACAGTAATCCACTACAACTACAGAGAGAGTAAGGTTTCTCTTCCTGTGGAAGCAGACAGAAGACAAGTATGCAAATATTATAAGCAAGGAGGCTAACACAGTGATCAAAGTGGCAGCATCTACAGGTGGAATCATACTTGCAAGTTTCTGGTACTCAGCACTGTCTGGGCTGGTGTTCTCCAGCAGGTCTCTGAGGAAATGCTTGTACCTATTACGATAGGGAGAGCAGTTTTATTTCACAAAAAGATACCAAGAATAGCAGCATATCCTATTAGTGACAGAATGACGAACAACACTCCACCAGGAGACGGAGTACATACCTCTACGCCTAACCAAGCAGCTTTTGGTCACAATTCTTTGATGCCATTCATTTTATCTTCAAATTTATCAACTAAATTAACCCAAGTATTTCATACATTTGCAAGCCTTTGTCATTTGCTGGGCATCTGATAAAAGCAACCTCACATATTACGTAAGTTCATGAGATTCTCTTAGCATTCACATGAAAATGCCATCAATAACAGACAAATTTCTCTTTGAACTATTCATTTTCTTTTAATGTCTGAATGGTAGCATTCATACCATATGTTTGCTTCCCACACAAGAAAATAAAGGCATTTCTATAAGAACTAGGAGCTGCCTTTTGCTTTTTTCCTCTCCAGTCTTTACCGGAAAGGATCAGATCTCCACAAATGCTTTCTCCCAGTAAAGTCAAACTATTTTCAGTCTGACAAAATGACAGAAGGAATACCACATTGAATAAATTCACAGACTGGCAGAAGTCATATGGCCTGCAGTATATGTCACAGAGTTTCAAAGAAACTTGAACATGAAAGAGCTAATTAACCTAACGTGTGATTTTTTCATTAAAAAGCCACCATTTTTCCAAGCAGTTGGACAGCAACAAACATACTGCTATTTCACAAGTTTCAAGAAACAATCCAAAGAGCTACAGTAAAAAGAACACTTAAGTTCATGTAACCTTTTTAATCAGCTTGGCAGATACAAAGCTACCTGGAAGATTGTGGTGTGCTCATACCGAGTTATTCTCAAAGAAACGAGGCTCTCAATCTCTCAAATTTGCTTTAGCATGGGTAAGACCATCGTTGAAGAGCAGCTACTCAATCTATAGCAGCAGCAGCTGGGTTCCCAGCAAACTACCTGTGCTCTGTATGACCCACACACCCTCCCCAAGAAAGGGCAGCCCTCGAGTGCACGCAGCACTCGCCGCATGCAGTCTGCCTGCCTCGTCGAAGGGGAGATGATGCCTCAAGGGGGAAAAACAGCAACATAGACTGGATCTGCCCAGGCTCAGACAACTGTGATCGGCACCAAATCTGAGGAAAGCATACGGCCCTGATAACCGGAGAGGGGAGAGAAGCTCAGCCCCATTCATTGATGTCACCTCTCTCCAAAAGCAACCAGCTTGCTTGAGGAGAGTCACAACGCTCCAGGTCAGCAACCCACATGGAACTGGAGCAAGGGCATCTCTGGCAGAGCGCACCAATTCTGCAGCACTTAAGACGGCTTGCTTTTTTTCAGGGCCTAACTTCAGTAGCTTACCGAGGTGATACACCACCTTTACTTCAATTCTACCCATGAGCAGATGCAGGGCTTAGGAGCCAGGGCTAAACCTAGCTACCTCTCTGCATCCTCTCCCATCCACGTACACCGATTCCACTTCACAGGTGTGCCTTCAGGTCTGTTTCATAGCTGTCTATAAGCTCCACTTTTGAGACACATTAAGCCACTTCACCTTCCACAGCAATCAAGACACCATTATGTTCCTTTTTCCCCTCTTGTACTAACACCTTGAAGACTCAGAATTGCTTACTTACTGGTGCAACCTCTGCAGGGGCAAAGGAAGCAGATCCTCTAGCTTCCTCCCTTGAAACTGAGGTCGAGTCTCCTGGAGTTTCTTAAACCGTCGGAATGACTTATTTTTCCTCAATTGCTCCTGTGTGCAGCAGAACAGGCATACAGCTTTGAGACTACAGAAAGAAATATGTGCTCTAGTCTGCACTAGAGCTTGGAACTCTTGAAACTCTTAGAGTTTAGGACTCCAGTCCCAAATGCAAGCATCAACAACTTCTTTTGCGGCCACGGGCAAGCAATTCCCGTGCAATTTCTCCTGACCACCATTTCCCAGCAGGTAATGGAAGCCATACCCCCTCTTCATACATGCACAGCAGTATAAAGCTAGTATACTCAGTAAACGGAAAAGTAAAAGAAAAAAAAGGAAGGTTGACTCAGACAGGGAAACAAGTCCACTTGTGGCTTTTTTGCCACATGTTTCAAGACAACGCAATGCAGCCCCGCACTCCCATCACCTCAAGGCATGTATCCAAAATGGCTTTTTCTCTTGGGAAATCAGAAGTGTGGATACATGCACGCAAACAGAACAGAATGGAAACATCCCTGTTCGTCCTGCAGCTCGAAACAAGCATGGACAAAAACTGGAAGTCGGGTGGTTTTAATTCCAGATACAGCTGTCAGGACTTTGGAATAAAAAATATATCCTTCTGGAATTTCTTGGAAGGCAGGTTGTATTTGGAGAGGTAAGCAGGAAGGAAAAATTTTTCTTCAACCATAGAAAAAAAAAATCAGAAAGGAAAAGGAAATCCCACTGCTAGGATACAGTTAGTGGTAGTGGGAAAGACTAGGAGACCTGATAATTCTCCAGAAAGAGATCACTGTCCCCTAGTGTTCCCACTGCAAACTCTCCAGGCTCGCCAGCCAAGGAGTGGGAGTAAATAAAGAACTCTGCTGGAAAAAGCTGTGCTCAGTGTCTGCACACACACATACAAACACGTGAAACGAGCTTAAAAATTATGAAGCTCTAAATAAGTCCAGAAGTTTTCACCATTCTGTTACGAAGACTGAGAAAACAGAAGAAAAAGGGAAGGATGTAGCTGTTTCACAGAATAGAGAAAGAGAGGGAAGAAAGAATGTGAAGATTAAAGGAGATGTTTACCTTCAAGGTTTTATTTGACTGTTCCAAATTCTCAGCGTAGTGACCATAAAGCCCCAGATTCCGACAGAAATTTTCCAACCCTAGTCCCAAACTCCCTCTCTCCAGGTGAAGCAACAGAACCCTGTGCACAAGGAGGAAAGATAGCTCGTGAGTGGTGCGTTACTGATGGCATTTTCACAGTTCCCTCTGGTTCCCTCCTATGCTGACCTTCCCTCGTCAGTCTCCAGTCACATCCAGCTTCTGTGCCAAATACGTGCTTGGTGGTCACAGAGTAAGCTAGAGAAAACATTCCTTAAACCAGTTAAGTCTGCTCAGTGGTATTTTTAAATCACTGTCCAGAGAGCGACTGAGTACCTGGATATGTGGATAGAGACCAGCAGTTTCCTGGGTACACCCACACGTGCCACCAAAGCTAGCAGTGCTAGACACGAACGCCTGTTTTACAAGGTGTTAGTTTTATTTCCCGAAATCTGACTTTCTCACCAATATAGGCTCCTCTCCATATAATCACAGGAATGACATCAGTGTGTTCACTTACTGGCTGGCCGAATATATGGATTCCAGGGGTCCAAATATGGTTTCCAACACAGCAGGTTTCAGCGTCCCTTTGGCCTTCAAAATTGTCACGAAGAACTGAGCAGGAAAAAAGAGAATTTCAAAGAGGTAAAATACACAGGTCACTCAAATGTTATTTGTGGCACACAGCAGAAGCAGGAAGTTGCAGCCTACACACTCTTTAGCTCAAAAAATATACATATGGTGAATGCCTACCTAAAATATCTATCATTGGACGCAAGCCTTCTTGGTAACTTTGACCATAACTCTAAACACGTCAAACGGCACTACAGCACTTGTAGAGTCTGTTTCAGTATTCCTAGACGCATCCACTTTTCACCACCTTGTTCATAATCTATCCTTTTCTTGTCTGTGCCCCTGCATTTCATACACCTCAGGCATCTTAAGGAGAGTCTCCTATACAATCAGAACTTGAGATTTATGTCTGTGTACAGACCACAGCCAAGGGGCCAAACCCATGAGCTATCAGATATGACAGAGGAGGTAAAAGAAAAACAACAAAAAAACTTTTCAGCTCCAGCTGTTGTCCCGTGCAGTAGGGATGTACCAAAGTCTGGCTCTTGACCCTTCCCCACAACAACGCAAATAAGTAAGTGCTGCCTGAAGGCACCTACACATCAGTAGGGACCGAAATACTCACTGTGACCACCAAATCCAGCTGCTCAAGGTATTTGTGTTCGGTTTCCAGCAGCTCCTTGGCTGTCCGGCTGCGCTTTCTCTCCCAGCGAGCCCTCTGCTCTTCCACAGTGTTTGCTCCAGCCACAAACACCAGGGATGGGTCACTCATGGCAGCCTCAGGGCTGGTATACAGAAATGTGACTGATCCTGAAGAGCCAAAAGATGGACACAGAACAAAAGGATAACCTATGCTGCCGGGTAGGATTCTGAGCTATGAGCTCTACACTTTACTGTGAAAGAAGGGAAGTCAATTGCCAGCAACCGTTACTAACGGTTTCCTTCTGCATTCGCACCCACGGGGACAGAAGCCCTGCATCCACAGAGGAACAGAGTTAGAAAGACCAGATTGTGAAAGCAAAAGCAGCACGTTACGGTACATCTGCAAGGAAATCTCGGGGGTACAATCCCGGTCACAGACCACTGCTTCCTGTGCTTTGCCCCATTCTTCGTGCAAAGTTCCCAATAAACCCAAGGAAGTTAGCGAGTGGAAGAGGCACTGGAAGCAGGAGTAGAAAACGGCCGTAAGATTTGTCTTGAGGGGGAAAGAGAAAGTGAGCACTCTCGCTTGTTTTCCCATGGAGGTTCCCAAGAAGCAAGTGGTTTGCGCTGTCATTTTCTAACAGTAGTTTGTGGTTTCAGAGGTGAAAGAAACCGAGAAGCTGCTGTGAATCACACTATCCACTTGTTAACCAGCTTCCCTGCTGCTCTTCTCTTCTGCAAGAGTCTGATGGTTTTGCCACAGGGAAAAACCCTCCCTCTTTTATCAGTCTCTCAGAGAGAGGGGCATGTGTTAGCAGAGCAACGATTAAACATCGCTCCGCCTTTTGGCCAAAAGGCGGTGCAGGCTGTCGCACAGTTGCTGTGGCATGAAGTCTGCAGTTCCTCGGGAAGCTGAGCTCCGATACAGCTCTGGCTCCCACGTGGGCGAGCTACACTAATGGAGAAAGACGTGTCATCACAGAGAAGGGAATCTGTCAAACGCAGTCTTCCAGAGACATTTCAGATACCTAAATCAACGTCTGGAACAGACGTTTTCAAATCAAAGGAGAACCAAGAGTTATTTAGTGAGCCGGCAGAAGTCCAGATCGCCGATGGGCGCGCGCGGTATTTCCTAGCAGCGGGAGCTTCTCCAGAGGTTCATCCGCGTGCTCGCTCTGGGCACGACCACGAGCCGCGGCCACATCTCGGTCGCGCAGGGCAGGCCCGGCAGCGCCGCAGGGAGCACAGAGCCCAGCACCACCCTGCAGCCGCCAAGCGCTCACCGGCAACAGGCGAAAACGCAGCGCGCCTCTAGCCGGAGCAGAAGAATTGCGTGGAACTCCCGCAGAAGGATTTTGCAGCCCAGTTTCTTTTCACAAATAATAATTTAAGGATGGAAAAAAAGAAAGACACAAGAGGTTAGACCAGGTTTGACCACCTCCCTCTGGCACAAAGCGGTGCGAACGCTCCCGTTATTCCAAAACGCGTTTCACTCGGACTGTGGGGTAAGAGCTGGCTGAGCCATGGGTGGACCGGCAGGCGCTTCACCCGCGGCCGACAGAGCCGCCCCAGCTGGCTTCTCCCCCTCCTCGGACCCGGGACAGGGGCCACCGAGCGCTCCCTGCGCGGTTCCACCAGCTCACGACGCCCCGCAGGGCTTCCAAACCCTCTGCCCCAGCCTCCCCCCCCCCCCC
>Ga0065711_1044879_pt1 | contig 13823 bp, 2 predicted proteins | sample Hoacrofraction12_FD_59098 | JGI IMG/M metagenome (GOLD analysis project Ga0065711, IMG submission 59098) | Hoatzin crop microbial communities from Cojedes, Venezuela - Epithelial fraction 12 v2 (version 2) | ecosystem: Host-associated > Birds > Digestive system > Esophagus > Crop | place... | reverse complement strand
GTCACCCCAGAGCCTTCTCATCTCTAGGCTGAACAGCCCCAACTCTCTTAGCCTCTCCTCATAGGAGAGGTGCTCCAGCCCTCTGATCATCTTCATGGCCCTCCTCTGGACCCACTCTAACACATCCATGTCCATCCTATGTTGGGGGCTCCAGAGCTGGACACAGTACTCCAGGTGGGGTCTCACAAGAGTGGAGTAAAGGGGCAGACTCACCTCCCTCGACCTGCTGGCCACGCGTCTCTTGATGCAGCCCAGGATGCGGTTGGCTTTCTGGGCTGCAAGCGCACATTGCCGGCTCATGTTGAGCTTCTCGTCCACCAGTACCCCCAAGTCCTTCTCCTCAGGGCTGCTCTCGAGCCACTCTCAACCTGTGCTTGTGTTATCCAAATGTGGGATTACCCCGACCTAGGTGCAGGACCTTGCACTTGGCCTTGTTGAACTTCATGAGGTTCACGAAGGCCCACCTCTCCAGCCTGTCAAGGTCCCTCTGAATGGCATCCCTTGCCTCCAGCATGTGAACCACACCATACAGCTTGGTGTTGATGGCAAACTTGTTGAGGGTGCACTCTGTCCCAATGTCCGTGTCACTGACAAAGATATTAAACAGCACCGGCCCCAGTACCGACCCCTGAAGCACACCACTCATCACTGGTCTCCACCTGGACATCGAGCCATTGACTGCAACTCTTTGAGTGCATCCATCGAGCCAGTTCCTTATCCAACAAGTGGTCCATCTGTCAAATCCATGTCCTTCCAGTTTAGAGACAAGGACATCACGTGGGACAGTGTCGAATGCCTTGCACAAAAATAACCTCTCTGTGCTTGCTATATTTTTAGGGAAGGTTGGAAGACCTACTTGAGTTTACCAGACAGATAAGATTCATATTCAGTCAGTATGTTACGAGTTATTACACATATATTACAAAATATTACAAAATATTACAAAAACAGTCATGCTGGATACTGCAATGCCCTTCTCACAGGTGCATGCTTTCACCATTAATTTTCTTGTGGCACTTTCACAAACTGAAAATTTGTCACAGTAACTCCACTCTCGCCAATCCGTAATCCATTTTCAGTAGTTTACCCTCTTTCACCAGGTATGATCTTCTTCACTTATGCCAATGTTTTCTATCAATATTCCAATCCTTTTTCTTCTTGAAAAACTATGAGAGTTCATCTCATTCTGCACAGAAAATGACTGTATGAGTTCAGACTCCCTCACTTCTTAAGTCTTTACATATAGACCCAAGCTTTTCGAGGGCTTCTTGGAGCTGCTGTCTTTGTTGTTTAGCAAATATAAAACAGGAACCTGACCGACCTGAGCTGCCAGATCAGAAGAGAAATATATGCTGAACTTGCGGGCCTCTTGTCTGAATGGACTCTTCCTATCTGTTGGTCAAAACACTGCAACATATTCTCAATATTTCAGATTAACAGAGACATTGACTGCTGTACACAAATATTTATTCAATGCTGGTCATCCTAAAAACTTTCAAAAGCTTTTGGTTTGTATGTGCTTGACGTGCGTTTTTCTCATGGCTGCAAATGCTGTGCCCGATGAGGTTGCAGAATTAGGACCCAGTGTAACTTGGTGTTGGTTACACTGACTGAGTGAGCCAGTCAGCTTGGTGCAGGCAATATAGTGTTTCTCTTTCCTAGTCAACTTGATTTCAGGGTCTGTTATTCGGAAATGTTTCATTACTCTAGTGTTTGCTACAGAGGATCTCACTACGTTCTCCTGTATCTGATGTGCTTAAAATCCAACTTTTTCCCCAGAACGCTGATCTTTCATCCCCATATGTTGTACCTTGCTTAGTGTACTTGTTAGTATTTAACAAACAAAAAATTAAACCCAGTAATCCAGCAGTGTCTTTTCACTGTGCAGTCCATGTTGGCTCTGTTACCTTTTGAGACAGAAGAATGCAGCGTAGCTGGGTTAAATAAAAGTAACGTGTAAACCCTAAAAATTATTTTTAAGTAAGAAAGAAATTAATTTTCTCTGTTTCCATAACTATATTTTCTGTTGTAAATCCATCTCAGTGAGGCTTCTTTTAACAATGAAGTTTTGTGTACAGATGGTATTGTTTTGAAGTCAAAGTGATAGCCTTTATTCACCTCAATAGAACTTCTAAGATTACTTTATTTTTTTTTCTTAATCAATCTGTATTGTATGCTAGAGAAGCAGAAAAACAGATAGCAATTTTCTTCTGATTTTATTAGTAGATAATGACTAGAAGCAACTCACTTGGTCTTGCATAACATCAGCCGCAGGATGTGAGCCAGTAAATCCCAAGGCAAATTCCTAGTAAAAATGCAATGCTTCTGATAATTCATATTATATTTTTGGCTACAGAAACAAACCTAACGAAAATAAAACTTTTCGAACAGGGGGCTGTCTGGATATATTTAGCTTTCAGTGGAGTAATATTAGACTTTTTTTTGCAAGTATGTATTTTTCTCATTTTATGCCTCAAGCAGTACATTAAATCTTTATTTGTGATCATCAACTTAAACTGCTTTCTTTGCTGTACTCATAATGCAGAGGGCAAAATTCTAGCATTATAACTAATATACAATTCCAAAAGAAGTGAAATTCGAAGTGAGCAAAGGCCAGCTCCACTGTTCAATTGATCATTTTTATGCATAACTTGGAAATTGTTGTCTTTTCCCTCTTATATTATTCAATCAGCAAACTAATTGTCGCCGGTATTATAAGAAATATTTGTGATTTTGAGGGAGAAAGATGAAACAGCAAAGAACATTCTAGTATCTGACCATCAAAAATACAGAAGCCCAAAACAAAGGAAAAATAGGATATACACACTGATAATACTTTTAGAGGACTGACATTCCATTTTCATTTTTCTGATGTAATCCTGACACCACTGTGCTGGTAAACTGTAATGAAATCTTGTAAGTCACATTCTTGGGATAGACAAGGAGAGGCAAATAGGTATTTCACAAAATAGAAATGTCATGAAGTAAAAAGGATTGGTGCTGTTTCTTTTCAATGAAATGATCCTTGTCTCCTGTTCCGTTTGCTTGGGTATTTAATACCATATCATTGTCTTGCTCTGAAGGAAGTCATTATTAAATGACACAAAGATCTCACTATTAAACTTAACTGAAGCTGGTGTGGGGTGGAATGACCATGTACATTAGTCATCTTAATTTATTGCAAAACAGATAGATTGTCACAATGGTCTCCAGTGAAATATGCAGTGTTGTCTTTAAAACACTCAAAATAATTTCCACTAAAGATTTGGGTTGGGTTTTTATTTATTTAGGTTTTTATTTAGTTATTATTTCCTGTCACTGTCCAAAGCCCTCACATCACAGTGAGTGAAAATATCCCATGATGTTACCAAGTCACACCTGCCGCCACCTTTCTCAGTGCCTAGCTTCCTGGTCAGACACCCTAAATTTTTCTGACCTTTCCTAAAATTTTTCATGTAGCTATTGAATTTTCTGACAGAGGTTTTCATTAAAGACTATTTTTTCTCCAGAAAGGTGCCTTTAAGACCACTTACTGCCAGAAGTTACAGCTTCTGGTACAGTGAGATCAGATTTTATTTGAAGAAATTTCTTGTTGCTGCCTTTCAAAACAAGTGTAATGTCAAAGGGAGCAACAATTTTACACTTGTTTTTAGATGTTTAAGTATCGTTGACATTGTCCCTGTAACTATTTCATGAAACAGTCATCTAGTACATCTATTTTTTCTATACCAGTATTGCATTTCCAGCCACAGTAGAACATAAAAAGGGGGCTGCTGTATATGTTAAAGATATGAGTAATTAAAAGAATCTACAATACATTTTTCAGATGTGATTGGGACTCTTTGAAGGTGGGATGCTTAGCCTGCCATTGTGGACATAGGTGAAGAAAGCTAGTATGAACCTGAGCCACTAAGCCTTGCTGAGATACAAGGTGTATAACAGAAGCCTGATGTCATCCTACTACATGCACAAGGCATAACTCACTCCAGAACACAGGTAAAGGGAAATGTTTTCCATTTGTCTGGAAAATATTAATCACTAAAGGTGTCTACCCTGCTGTCTAACCTTAAGTGATGTGCTGCTCATTGGAGAGCTCTATGGTGTAAATGCAGTCAGTCCACCCACATCATTTTCTGCTATTTTAATCATTTCACACTGAATGACACAGGATCCAGCAAGGCCCATAAGTGAGAAAGTGGCTGGAATTATTTTTTTTCACAGGAACAAGGACAGGGGGGCGGAGCAGCAAGGCTGTGTGAGGACAGGAAAAACGGGGGAAAGGACACTCAGATCAAGTCTTTGCTCTCTTCGCAGTGGTGAGATACCTTGTCCACACTGGAGCCCAAAGGTTAAAGGAAATGTGGAGATTTGGAAATAATTTGTGTATCCTAAAAGAAGGAGTAAACATTTCCACGGGGCAGAATTCATCAAAACTACTTTTTTCATGTACATCCAAATGTACCCTAGGGCTTTAGCAGGGAAGTAAGGAATATTTGAGCTTTTGGCAGCCTCCAGTGATGCTGGCCATGTCACTGTTTAGACTTCGTGGAATAACTGTTCGTTTGGAATGTTTTGAATCTATTGCAAAACATATGATACTTCAATGTATGCAGGCGGCAGCTAAAAAAGAAAACAGTTTTTAAAGTGTGCTTCAATGACATGTGGTGCCTACCTCAGGCTGTCACTATTTGTTGCAGCTGGTATCCTTTTTCTTCTGTACAAGTGGATTTAAGCACTACCTTTATGAGAAAATTGAAATTGATGTGCTTGGAATTTGAAACACGAGTCTTCCCCCTCATATTCAGTAGCTATCACCAATGTGGTTGGAAATGTAAAGTTGTTTTTTTCCAGCCTAAATTCTAAAGTGAGTCAGACTCTTGTAAGACATTACTAATAGTCCTTATGTATTTTAGTGCCTCCCGCACCCTTCCGTCTCTGCCCTGCTCTTCAGGTATTTTCGAGCCTTTTCTAACTGACATAGTTAAGGCAGATCTTGTTAATACAGAAACAGTAAGAAAAACTTAATGTGGAGCTTGAATCAGTGAGATTTCTGTAGAAATGAGCCTTGTTTACACTCATTTCTCTTGGAATTGCTAGGTTTACAAGCATCTGTATAGATATAGTACGCCTAGATCTGCTTAAGCAAATACTTTGCCTTTTTATTTGCACTATATATGTAAGGGAATGCTCTTTTTTATTAGATGTCTTAATACAATTCTCTTTATTGGATTGGGAAGTGAAAACAAATTATCTTTAGCACAAATAATAAAAGGCAAAATTAAACATGGTACACAGACAAGTAAAGCTAATAATAAAGAAACAGCAGAATCACTTTGAAAAGCTGATTTGTCTCAAGTAGTGCTACCAGAGGCTTGGAGTTTCATCTGCTATGCACTTGCTGCAAGACAGATCTAAACTCTAAGGTGCTGTGTGGAAATTTCCAATTTCTTCCGTTGAAATCACTCTTGTTTTTGAGATGTTCTCTCGCTTGATAAACTTTTATTCCTGTGAGATGCTGTTGAGATATGCACCTGTCCCTTTCCCAGAATGTGTCCATATCCTAACATTTCTTTCAAGACATTCTAGATATAGATACATATTGCTCTCTGAAGGTCACATTTGGTCTTTGTTTTGCTCAAATTCATTTTGTGTTCTGGAATTTTTAGTTTCCTTGTTTTAGATAGGATATAGGATTTTATTCACCTCTATCTCTTTTGATAGAAACAGTTAATGGTAAGTTAGCCCAGCTCTGTCTGGGCAATTATCAACAAGTTTTAAACATATATAATGAATGTTGGTAGACACTGCTGCATTCTGAACCTGGAATGGAGGAGGAAAGTGTTGGCATGTCCCTCCCTCCACACACTTTCAGTGAAGTAGATTCTGTGTGCTAGTTCATATTAACAGGCTGGGGAAAATAACCCATTTGTGTGCTTCTTGTCTGCTCTGGCCTCCCTCTGTAACTGAGATCTGACAAGCTGAACCAACAGCAAACTAAGTTAATGAAATTATGCATAGAAAGGCACTCGTCATCATGTAAGAAAGAAAGCAAGACCCGTTACTTCCTGATCTTATATTGCAGCTTTCCTTCAAGGAAGGAGGTAGAGTCAGAGACCATTGGCACAAATTGGACAGAGACAACCTATTGGGATGCATCTGAAGGTGGTGTCAAGAGAACTGGCTGACATCACTGCAAAGACTCTCTATAATCTTTGAAAACCCACGGGGATCAGGGAAAGTCCCAGATGACTGGAAAAGCGTAAATGTTTGCCCATCTATGAAAAGGCAAAAAAAATTTACTTGAATGTTCTGTTTTCAGCTGGGATAGAGTTAATTATCCTTCCAGTAGATGCTGTGTTTTGGATGAAGTACAAGAAGAATCTTCAAAACACCAATGTTTTCAGCTGTTCCTCAAATTCAAAGACTTTCTCCAGTTTCTCGTATTCAGCTAATGAGCGTGAGTTGGGAGGGACCATAGCAAGATAGAGAGCCAAACCGGCCAATGGAAATATTCCTTACCATAAATGTCATGGTCAGTTTATGAACAGGAGTTGGCACAAGGCTCTCAGCTTTTCTTTTTCTCCAGGAGTTCAGCCTTTTTCAGGAATTTCATGAAATCTGCAATAATCTGGGGGGTCTGTGATCTCTGCTCGGGGACTGGCTGAAGATTGGTCATTGGGTGGTGAGAAAAATTCTATTACATATAGTTTGGTTAGTGTATTCATTATTATAATTGTTATTATCATTACTATTATTAATATTAGTAGCAGTACTAGTATTTCATTTTTGCCTTTTCAAACTGTCTTTATCTCAACCCATGACTTTTACCTTTTGTCCACCTCCCCTCCCCATCCCTGCTTAGAGAAGGGCAGGGGTGAGTGAGCAGCTACCTAGTGCATAGTTGTCAGCTGCTGGATTAAACAACGACATTAGGAAACTGCAAATCAGTCAGCCACAAATCAGTCTGTGGCAAAACTATGAAACAAGTCATTATGGAAGTTCTTTCCAGTCACATGAAGGACAAAAAGAGGAAGGGAAGAAACCACTAGGGAGTTATGAAGGGTAGATTATGCCTTTACCAAACAGAACGCTTTCTAGGCTAGACTACACTATTTCAGCTGGAAGGGATGTGCAAGAATATCTCATAGGTACCACAAAAGCTTGAACGTCACCTGCTTTGATTTTAGGAAAGCATTTGACCTGATCTTTCACAATGACTTTGTGGACAAGCTGGTAATATTTGAGTGAACAGGTGAACCACTGACAATAATCAGACAATATCCGACAATAATCTGGCTGGAAAGATGGACCATTGGCTTTGTTGAAAACTGACTAAATTCCTGAGCTCAAGGACTAGTGTTTAATGGTTTGAAGTCAAACTGGCTTCTAATCAATGGACGAGTTCTTAAGGAGTCAGTTCTGGTACCTGAGAATATTCAATTACACTCTGATGATACTCATCATCCTGTCAGGATAATAAGATTAAATGCCTCCTTGCCAAGTTTTTGGATGACACCATGCTAAGACCAGAGGTAAATATTCTGAAGGGAAAAACAACCCTGTAGAGAGACCTCAATAGGCTGGAAGACTGACCAACAAGAGCTGCATCAGGTTTAACAAAGATAAGCGTAAAATCCTGCAACTGGAATTGAAACAGCAGTACACCAGGCGGAAGCCTGACTGCCTGCAGATCAGCTGTAATGGAAAGACTCTGGAGGTCCTTTGCAAACCTCTTTCCTGACAGTGAGCTAAGCATGAGCCAGCAACAAGGACCAACAGCACCTTGGTCTGAACTCATACAAAGACAACCAGCAGGTCAAAGGATGTGATTATTCCACTCCACTCGCTGCTTGGCAGGCTACACTGTGAATATTGTACCCATTTTTGATTCTCTTGCTTCAAAATATTGTCTGGATGTAGGAAGAGAATTCTTCAACGTGAGAGCAATTAGTTAACCACATTGCTTTTGTAGTTTCTCATTCACATAAGGAGTATATATACTAAATAATCACAAAAGTGGTACTGTAAGAGTATATCTATAGTAGTAATTTAAAGGTAGTTCTGACATTGCTTGGGTATGAAGCATGTCAAATATCCTGCTAGTTGACCAAATTTGGTAAGAACAAAATAGTTAGAATGTGTTGATGAGCTTCTAGATATTACTTTCATATATTTTATATCTTTGTTTATCAGTCGTTGTTCAGTTTCACACTCTGTTAAATCATAATAAGAGAAAGCTACTCAGCCATTTTTTCATTCATTTGGAAATCTTATCAAGACAGGTGTTCCTGGAAAAGCTTTTGTAAAGACTGAATGTAAGAAGGGAAAATATTTCTACTTCTGCTGGTTTCCAAAGCAGTCTATCACCTCCAGAAGTTTGAATTTCATAAACTTTTTTGCTATGTTTGGGCTGAGTGTTAAACAAGACTGGTAGGAAGCAGGTAGAAATGTATGTTTAGATTTTTATCTCATTTTCATCAGGTTGGTTCAACGGCTGTTGTAGGGTGATTTTTATTGTTTCTTCAACGTAAAATTCCACGCAGAACTTGCCAGCTTTGAATCTGTGCGAGACAGCTTTATTTTCCCAGTCAAAAACAGGAAACCCTACTAAGTGAAATGCCAGACTGAGCTGTCTTTGAGAGCTGCATTAGTACAGTATGCATTCATGGGGATTTAGACTCCTTTTGGACCTTAGCAGGATCAAATCACTGAATCTCATGGTGAGACTTTCACAGTTCTCCCTATTATGAGTCAGTCACAGGACGGAGCAAAAAGATATTTTCCAAAGTTTTTATGAAATGCAAATGTTCATTCACATAGCCATTACTTTTAGAATTTTTGAAGACTAAGTGGGGACCAGACAGGAGAGTGTAAAGTATCTCTGTGCGCATTAAGAACTAGAAGAGACACAATGCCCTTCACTTTTTCAACAGCACTGCTATACCATTTGAAAACTCATGGAATTAGAGGCTTTTGGTATACTGAGCCCATTAAAGTTTGCACCCTTCTGATAATTCAGTCTCAAAGCCACCAGAATCAAAAGGATGCTTCAAGCAGCTTGTACTACTGTTGATGCGAGATCCTTGGCTGATACCCAGTTCCTTGGGCATGGATAGTTAACAGCAAAGTGTAACTTTTCAGTTCAGTCTGACAGAACAAGTTATGTGGTCCTCACTATCACATGCTAGGACCGTGGTCATTACTAACTTAGCTACAGAAGAAAATCTTAAGAAGAAAAAAAAAAAGAAAAATAATACAGGACTCTTAAAGGGACATAAATGTCTCCAGTGTTATTGTAATTTGAAAAGACTTCAGAGTGTAATACTCTCAGGCCTTTTAAACATCTGCGATTTAAGCATTAAAGGTATGACTGCTGCAGCCTACTGATATTCTTTGAAATTAATGAGCCTATAGATAGAGCACATACTTTATAGTGTGGGTAAAATTGCAGAAGTGAGTTTAAATGAAATGACAAACCACTAGCAATTGCAGCAACTGAACTCTTGCATGTTGTCCATTTTATCACCTTTTGTAATCATTATTAGAGCTGAAGGTCATAAGTCTCATGCCAGAAGGAGCCAAAACAGAATAATCTGGCACTTTCTATATGCTTGGCACAACTGAGTGATTTTCTTCAGCAGGTATATACAATGATGATGATAGTATATATTTGGAAAGAGGATATTCCATAAAGTATTCCAGTTAGGAAGATGAAAGTGGGAATTATTTTTAAGTGCAAAAGTTAGAGGGAGGTATTCCTGATTTCGAACATTTTTCAGGAAGTCTTTTGTTTCTGAAATGCATTGGCCTTTTCAATCCAGCCTATTACAACAGGAAATGTAAAAGAAAAAAATAACCTGCAAATTAAGCAGAATACTTTGCTTGAACTAAAAAGCCCTGTGATTTAGTCTTAGCCGGTAATTTTATCTGGTTTTCCAATTTCACCTTTTAATCTTGCCATTTGTTTGACCAAACAAAGATCAGGATTACCTGGTACGTATTTCCCAAATTGCAGCTTGTAGTCTGCAGAAATGGAGTACCTTTTCATTAAGTGAGAAGAATTTTGGAAAAAATGCACAGTTGCTGTAGCACCTGCATGACCAAATAAATCTGTAAATATCATGTTCACTACCGACAAAATTCATATATTTGTAGCAAAAGAAGAGGTGAATACCTTACATTCAATGCATCTGACTGTTACAATGCAAATGCTTTCTGTTTCTTCAAACTTTATCTGTTATTGGCAAAGAAATGGGATTGAGTACATCCAGTTATTGTTGGGCAAAAAGTCCCACATTTTTCATTCCTTTTCAACAAAGTACTATTGTCATGGATGTGACTTCAAGTATTTACCCATGCCGGTTCTCTGCAAAGATGCTTAAAGCCGCAGAAGTCTTTGATTATGTTCTTGAGTCAGGGTCCATACGAACACAGAACTGTTGTTAACCTCATTGTGAGTGAAATGCTCACACTCTATGCGATGCTGAATTCATTTTTGAGATCTGTGATTAATTTATAACAAAGTTTTATTATTGCTGATGTTCTCTTGTGCCAGAAGTGTTATAACTGAAATTCTTTAGGAATATTTGCCAGGAATATGTGTAGTATAATTATAAATCATATGGGACTATCAATCCTTGAAAGAATAAAAATCTCAAGGACCGTTAAATATTAAACCAAATTTCCAAACCTTTAAAAAGTCAGCAGGAGGGAGTTCTGAAATGGAATGTGAATATCTGTTTTGGTGAAGTCTTTTTGTGAATAAAAAGTTTACTTTCCAATTGGAGGTTTTATTATTTCTATAATAAAGCAAGTATCATTACCTATATAGCTTTAAGGAGTCAATACTGTTTATAGTTATTTCCTTGCTTTCTTAATTAAGTAAATGCTGGTGAAAAGAAGCAGGGAAGGAGGAGATATAATTTCTTGCTCTTAATGGTGCTGCAAACTAAGCATATGTAAATTACTCAAAGAAACTCCTGTCGTGCTTTAAGGCACAAGGCATAAAGAAAGACCATATTCCACTCATCAAGATGAAAAGGTAATTGTGTAGGACAAAAATTGTTTGCCCACAAAGGCCACCACAAAGCTGATTAACTGGAATAGCAGTGTGTATATTAATGAGAGAAGAAGAGAAAATGTTTCATAATATCCTCTCAGTGGAATTTTTCCTGCTGCTTCTCGGCACTATAACTATCATTAGGGTAAAATCTTCTCTTGTTTGTGTTTTCTGTTAATGCTTTTGTTGTCTTTCATCATTATGAGTATGAGTATAATCAGAGAATGGTTGAGTCATGACTTCCCACACTATTGGATGGGTGAGTACACTAATCATAGAATCACACAGAATCACAGAATGGTAGGGGTTGGAAGGGACCTCTGTGGGTCATCTGGTCCAACCCCCCTGCCGAAGCAGGGTCACCTACAGCAGGTTGAACAGGACCGCGTCCAGGCAGGTTTTGAATATCTCCAGAGAAGGAGAACCCACAACCTCCCTGGGCAGCCTGTTCCAGTGCTCTGTCACACTCAGAGGGAAGAAGTTCTTCCTCATGTTCAGACGGAATTTTCTGTGCCTCAGTTTGTGCCCATTGCCCCTTGTCCTGTCACTGGGCACCACTGAAAAGAATCTGTCCCCATCCTCCTGACACCCACCCTTCAGATATTTGTAAGCATTTATAAGGTCCCCTCTCAGCCTTCTCTTCTTCAGGCTAAACAAGCCCAGCTCTTTATGATAGAGCACTTTCCTTAAAATTATATCGCACGGGAATATTACTGACTTTATTCGGGTAGCATGATCACCTGGAGCACACAGTAGATCTGTAGCTACAGCACAGGTCAGACTCTCAGATGATTTGAAAAATAAAACAAAAATACTGATTTCAAATGGCTATAGTCTGAAAGATCTAGCTTTCAAAATATTTAGTCTTTAGAAAATCATATTGTAGTAAGCGCCGAGACCTTTTAAGACTGCAAAATCATGTTTGATCTAAAAAAACAGTGTTGGTGATGGGTTATAGACGTTATAGACATGTCTACAGCATACTTCTTATTGTGTCCAGGCTTTTGTTTATTTTCCGCTCTCTTCAGTATGACTGAGGTTATTTGTCTAGCAGTTTGAGATGCAAAAGATCAGATGCAGGGCATGCTGGCTCTTCTCTGCATGGCTGTGTGCCACTACAGAAACTCTGGAAGAAGCCAAAGCATCTTCTTTCTTATAGTCTTTAATTTTTCTCTCTCTGCCTGTGCAGCAGGGCCTGTCACTTACAGTCAATAACCATAAATGTGCAATCAGCTGTGCTCTTTCTGAAGGATGATTTTGTTATTCAGGGTGAGTCGCTCTTAAAATGCACAATACTTTTTTACCTTGATGATTAGGATTCTTTCCCTACATTCAGACAATTATATTCAAGGATTCACTAATAAAAGTTAGGTGTTTCACATATATCTTACCCCTCTCGATGTTATGAGTGGTCCGAAGTCCTCCTTTGTCCTTGCAAGAGAAATTTTTTGAAGGTAAACTCTGTTCCTGTTGCCGTGGTGGTCATCACCTTTCTAAACAGGCAAACTGATCCTTGGTTTCAAAGTGTGTCTAGGAGTAAGAAGTTGCTGTTTCCTGGTGGTCTAGAAGTATATTCTCTTGCATTTACTAGCCAGAACCAAGAAGAAATGATATTGTTGGATGGTGGTATTGTGTTCAAATTGCTCACTCTTCATTATTCTTCAAATAAAGCAAGAACATTGCACAATTTTCTCAGATAACAGTGTTTGTTCTTCTGATTTTCCTTCTTCCACCCCCCTGAAGAAAAACATCTGTTGTCCGAGGGAAGCTTCTCTACTCCAGGCACATCCTTTCCTTTCTGCAACAAGATCCTCCTCTCTGACGCTCCTTCTACACAGGCTCTGCAGAGTAAATTCAAGCTGGAGATTAAAAATGGGCAGTACGACCTCAAACAGGCCTATGTAGCCTTAAGAGACACATCCTTTTTTAATGCAGGACAACACACGTGGCTTATTGTACATTCTGCTCCTGGTACAGGCAGGAATTACTGTGCTCAGGAGGGTGGCATAAACAGATTTACTTTCACAAATGTTCTGCCCCTCTTTTAGTAGGCCTTTCTTCCCTATTTTGCTATATGCTGAAATTATGAGTGGAATTTTTCTCTTGTTGTAGATGGAACAGTATTCATGATTTTCATACTTTTGTCTGTACTCATTGAAGCTGGAAGATCATGAGTCTAGAAGGAGCAATTGTATTTGTTATGCCATAAGAACAGGTGTTCAGGCTTTTTATACACACACAAACCCACTTTCACATAGACTGGTAGTTTCCCAAGTATGTGCTTGAAATAATGTAAATGGGGAAGGCCAAGGCTCACCTGGAATTGAAGCTGGCAAGGGATGTCAAAAACAACAAGAAGGGCTTCTTCAACTACATCAGCAGCGAAAGGAAGGCTAGGGACAATGTGGGGCCGCTGCTGAATGAGGCAGGTGTCCTGGTGACGGAGGATGCGGAGAAGGCAGAGTTACTGAATGCCTTCTTTGCTTCAGTCTTCAGTGCTAAGACTGGCCCTCAGGAATCCCAGGACCCGGAGGTAAGAGAAGAAGCCTACAAAGAGGATGACTTTCCCTTGGTCAAGGAGGACTCTGTGAAGGATCGTTTAAGCGATCTGGATGTCCACAAATCCATGGGCCCCGATGGAATGCACCCACGAGTGCGGAGGGAGCTGGCGGATGTCATTGCTGAGCCACTCTCCATCATCTTTCAGAGGTCCTGGAGGACAGGAGAGGTGCCTGAGGACTGGAGAAAGGCCAGTGTCACTCCA
>Ga0065711_1044878_pt1 | contig 13823 bp, 10 predicted proteins | sample Hoacrofraction12_FD_59098 | JGI IMG/M metagenome (GOLD analysis project Ga0065711, IMG submission 59098) | Hoatzin crop microbial communities from Cojedes, Venezuela - Epithelial fraction 12 v2 (version 2) | ecosystem: Host-associated > Birds > Digestive system > Esophagus > Crop | place... | reverse complement strand
GCTCCCCCGCGCCCGGCTTTGTCTTCTGCTCCTCTCGATCTGCGTTGCTTTCTGTCCCCTCCCCCCGCCCCTTCTCTGTCTGGTTTGGTTCGTTCTTCCCCTCTCCGGCTTGAGACGGCTGGCACATGTGGTCCGAGAAGTCAGCGTGAGGTTTGCCCCGCCTGTGTGATGGGTGCGTGGCCTGGTAGGAGCGTTATTCCTTTGTTAACGGCTTTCGCTCGGCAACCGGCAGGCATATGCCTGGCTTGAGTAGGAATCGATGGTGGGCTGGGTTTTGGGGTAGGGGCCAGGGGAGAGGTTGTATTTTTTCCTTGGTTTTGCAGAGGTTGAAGTTTTGGGACTGTACCGGGCGAGCTTTAGGGGATTGCCGTTAAGACTAATGAAACTTCAGGAACACAGACAATACCTCGGCGCTGTCCTTCTGTACGCAGCTGTTTTAGGGCCTTCTCCGCATAATCTCTTGCCCTCTAATTGGGGTGGAGGGGAAGGCTCTTTCAGGTAAATTCCTGAAGTCTAAAGGAACACAAATAAACACGATGTTTATCTAGTCGGGCCTTTTTGGTGGAGCACAAAAGACTTCAGTGAATTAATCCATTTTTGAAGTCCAGCAGCATTGTTTTGGATGAGAGTATGTATTTGAGAAGAATACTTAGTCTTGTTCTCAAAGCTTACAATAACTACAAGTCTGCCATAGCAGTTACTGTTCACTGATAAACGGTCTGTACGAAACTTGCCCTCTTTTTTTTTTTCTTTTTTTAAAGTGAGCTTGTATAGCTTCGGTTTCTAGCCCCTAGAGTTTAATGTGTTGTTCTCTGCTGAACAAAATTGAATGTTTATTATTGAACTTCTATTTCCTGTATGTAGAATCAACATAATCTTACTTTTTGCAATAAATGTATTGAGGTATTTGTCTCTTTTAATACAGTTTTGCATGATTTGCCAGAAGTTGAAATAGCCCTTCTGTGTATACAGAAAAGTTGTACATGTGCAGCTTTTTTGTACATAGAGATGTACAAAAAGAGATGGTTGTAAAGATAATCACTGGTCAGTATTTCTTTGTATGTTGGTTGGTTTTGTAGTTTTGGTATGGTTTTATTATTTGGCATCTTTTTACTGACTACTGTCAACCTTATCTCTTACCATTTTGTGTGTACTGTATTTTGTATATACTGTAATCAGTTCCCACCACTGGTAGAACTTTTTAACCAGAAGTCTTTGACCTTTATGGCACTTAAAATCTATGCAAGTGCAGGTCTTGTGCCTCTTCTTTGTCCCCTGCTGCTCTGCCAATAAAAGTGTTAAATGGCATAGGACTGAGAACAAGTCACTATAAACTTAATTATTGAGCATGATTATTTCCAGTGTTACTTGAAATCTTCATTTGTGTAGCACAAGCCATATTAACATTACATTGTCTTGATTTTTTTGTGGGTTGGTTTGGTTTTACAGCTTATGGAAGGCTGTGAGGGAGGTACACAGAGAGATTCTTGTTAATAGCGTGTGTGTGTACGTCTTCCTCTGTGCTGAGTGTGCCTTTGTGCAATTTAGTTGGTTCTGAAGCTGGATTAAGCTGAGTTAGCTCCTTGGATGGTTATCACTTCACATGCAGAATAGTAGTTTATCTTGCATTCAAACTGGACCACCTGATGAAATATGAAAGTTGTATCAAGTTGCCCTGGGTTTTTTCAGTTCCTTTTTAATTTAAGGCCTGTATTGGTATGTGTGGCTCTACATGGCAATGATGCTAGGCCAACAGGCTTGTAATTGTTGGTGGAGCCTTAAGCATTGGCACAACATCTATTTTCTTCTAGTCTTGAAGTATCGTCTATGAAGTAAAAAACTTTGGAAAAATGGAAATTGTATAGAAGGGTTTTGATTACAGTGTTTGTGTGTATTGCATACATACCATTTAAAATCTATTAATTTTTTTTCCCAGCTTCAGTTGTTGTGTAATATGACAGTTACTGTGTTAGTGGGATGTATAAATCAGACTAATTGTACTTTGTTTTTTTATGTATAAAATAGAAATCCTCCTTTAGTTGTATTGGCTTTTTTGTGTCAACTATTGCCATCTCTGGTAATGGAGAAAAACCACTGATGTTCTATTAGATGTGCTTAGACTTTCACTGTGATGATCAGTGGGTTTACCTTGTGCCCTTTGTTTACACTTTATTTTTTATGTACTTTTCATCTTCCAGTTTAGCGATTGCCACAGTGTTCTTTTGTGTCCACCTGTGTGTATGTTATATATGTGTGGACATAAGGAAGTGAAAGCAAATAGCAGACCAGACCACTTGAAAAAACAAAGCAAAAAAACCCCAACCGCTTCCGATTATGGAGGCTGTTATGAGATTGAGGCATAGGACAAATGTGATTAAATCATGATACTTGTACTGTTCATTTCTGGGTTTGAGATGAATCTTCTCTGCAGTAATGAAAAGTAACCTCAGCGGGACAATTTATAAATTAAGAACTGCCAAGTTGCATTTTTAGAAAGTTTACTAAATTCATATGGCAGCATAACTGTCATTCCCCTTTTCTTTACCAAAAGAGTCTGGATGTGTCTGCTAAATTTCAATAATAACGGGAGACTGGGAAACATTTTGGGGTGGGGAAGTGCTGCTATAAATTAAGTATTAGAGAGTAAATTGGAGGATGTGTTGTATGCTGTTTTTTTTTTCTCTGCGAACATCTGGTTGCCTCCCACTTCTCTTTCTTTTTTAAAACAAAAAAGAGACATAACTGTCTTGATTAACCTGGGGTTTTTTTACTTATGAAATGTAGAGAGAACTTGATAGGTTTGTTTTCTTATTTGTATGATTAAACAGCTATAAGAGTTCAGTGAGGAAACTGAGAAATGGGGGATTAACAGGACTTTCCATTCTGGGTTGTGTTTGTGGTCCATTTAATCCACTGCCTTGTTCTCGAGATGGTATTTTTATCTAGGCTTTAAGCCCACACAAGTTGCTACCAACACAGAAGACGACAGTGCTCCCCTCTCCCTTGTGCTGAACGTGTTTGGGAGACCAGATCAGAGAACTGATCCGAGTTAGAATTAATGTTGGTGGAGGGGGTCTGGGGAGGACTTGTTCTTCACAAGGCCATTGAAATGCTGGTACCAACACGTGGGGAGGGTTGGCGACAGCGTGGGTCTGTTCATTTTAGCAGTAGAGCTGGTTTATGTGAGGCTGAAGCAAAGCTGAAGATACACTTGATGATCCGTGATGTAGAAGCTTCTGACATCATACTGCTTAAGTAGATGGCTGTGGAGCAGTATGTTTTGTTGGTGTGGGTTTTTACACTTTGACTAGATACCAGTGAAGAATAAACATCCTTCAGAAGCACACACATGCAAACCCCAAAAAACGCCTATAAGTAGTGTGTCTTATTCTTCCCTTCAGTGAGGTGTTACCAGGTTGTTGCATTTTACCCTGGCTAAGTGACAGTAAACTGTGTTTTGTAATCCTTCTTTATTTTCAGTGGGCTGTGTTAAAAGAAGTTGTCTTAAAAAAAAAAACAAACCCAAAACACAACAAACAAACAAACTTACTGTGACAACCTTTGTAGCCATAATATGTTGAAGTGTTGAGGGGCGGGGGAAATACAGCCTGCACAGATTACATTCATTTATACAAGAACAAGTGTTGGTTGTTTCCAACATGTAGCACATTATGAATTAAAATTTATAGAATTAGGACTAAGCTCTTAATTACTTCATCTTCACTGTAGGTAAGAGTTTGCTTATTACTTAACCAGTTACATTTGAATGCCAGCTGCATGTTTTAAGGAAAAACAAAGCAGTTGTGGAGAGGCGTGCAGGCCAACAGTTTTCTTTAGAAGTGATCTCTACTCTTTCAGGCATGCCTGAGTGCTGCTAAAGAAGAGAGGGAGATTTTGTTTTCCCTCCATGACTGTTCCTAAAAATATTTATATGTGCATTTACTGTAAAGCTGATGTTAACTTAGCTTGTTTTCTTGCCTTTTTGATAGGATTCCAGTTAACGTAATGCACAAAAGAAGCTGAAGCTGAGGATATCCTCAGTTTTGCAGGCAAAGATGCTACTAATATTTTGATTTACACTAGTTTAAAATGTGGTGGAGTGTTTTTGTAAAACAGGGCTCATTTCAAAGTGCTGAATTAGTGTAAGTTTGGGGTTTTTTATTAAAAGCATGTATCTGTAGTTCTTTGGGTCAAACTGGGGATTTCTTTGCAAGTGTTTCAGTGCTCATAGGGAGAGTGGGATCATGTGCAAGAAAAAGCACGTGGATTTGCAAAATCAGAAACTGCTGCTAGGACTGAGGCCAGAGACTGAAATTTGAGTGGGTAACTGTGGTGAAAATTAGACTGTTTTTCTTTTGCAAGTGCAATGAACTTTTTTTGACTCAATATTTGGAATGAATAGGAATACTTAAATGCTGCTTGTTTTAAGTGTGTGGTAGTAGGTGATACTGGAGAAGATGATACAGCTTGGTAGTGTTAGGTTAATGGTTGGACTTGATGATCAGAAGGGTCTTTTCAGAGGTGAACTGTAGTGGCTTTTTACATCTAAGTTTCAGACTTAACCTGTATGTCAGAGTTGATCGAGTCAGAATTGTATGGAAGACTTTGGGGAAAAAAAAACCCCTACAAAGCTTATTTTTCTGCAGCAGTATCAAGTAGGGATGGGAAGAATTGTGAGAGAAGTCTAGAATGTACAGCTGATTGCTTACAGTCATTAAATGAAGAGGGTTAAGATGATGCTCTCTTCGTGATGGCTTTCTTCAGTCTTGCCTGTAGTAAGATGACCTGTGGCAGTGCTTGTGTACAGTGAATGTAACTATATATATTTAATATTGAGTATGCATCATATACCATTACTCTTTGACGCTTCTCCTTCCAGGTAGCTGTTTGCAAGGCTTTTTAAAATATCTGGTTTATACCCACTTGGTACTAGATACCTTTAAAATTGCTTTGTATTTAAATTCCTACTCTGTATTTAAATATTCAAACATCTCATTTTCTGCTGTATCTCTTAACTCATTTTAGGAAAGATCGTGACCGGGACAGGGACCGTGATGATCGTTCTAAAGATCGCGACAGGGATCGTGACAGAGATAGAGATCGTGACAGAGAAAGGGACAAGGAAAAAGATTTGCGACCTACATCTAACTCTTCGTATTATGCGGCTGCTGGGTTACCAACTATAAAACCAGCAATGATTCCACACAGTATTAACCCTTTCACAAATCTGCCACATACACCACGATATTATGACATCCTGAAAAAAAGGCTACAACTTCCTGTTTGGGAATATAAAGAAAGATTTACAGATATTTTGATTAGGCATCAGTCATTTGTGCTGGTTGGAGAGACTGGGTCTGGTAAAACAACACAGGTGAGTTCTTATCTATATGACAGTATTATTTTTTACAGGTTGAGACTGTTACAAGTTGTGTGTGTGTGGGTGAAACTTCCTTTGGTTTCTTGAAATTCATTGTGTAAGAACACCTCACAAATTGTGAGCAAAACTAATTTGATGCATGTTTGATTTGCTTGATGAATACAAAAATGAGAAGAATCTTTCAGCGTCTTCCCCTTTCACAATCAAGTCCATTCTCTGGCCCTTACTTATGATAGGCTTTATGATTGGTAGTTATCTGTTTTGTAAAGGAAGATGAGATTTTAATGGCTACACAGAAGTGTACTGATCCACGGACTGAAGTGATGGTTCCAAATTTACATCTGTAGTTTAGTTGTTTGTGTAGGTAGCAGCCGGAAGGTGGGAAAAAATTACAGAAATTAGGACTTGTTAGTGTCTTATGAAACTTACTGCTACAAATAGGAACTTAAAGGGAATTTAGATACATTTCTGACATCTGATTGGATCGTATTTTGGTGTTATCAAACTTAACAGGAAGTGACTTGTGTTTCCTTGGTACTGAAACTTCTCAGAGGTCATACAGCTTTCCAGTGCTGCAGTTAAAATCAGTTTTCCTGTGGATTCATGGCTTTAAAAGTCTTCCTCAGCACTGAAAAGTGAGAACAGGTCTGCAGAGCCTCCTTAACCCTTAGGAAAAATTTTGGGGACCAGTAAACAGGAAAGATCTAAGCCATAAGGAACACCACTGTGTATTTATAGCAGGACAAACATGCTCAAAACTTTTAGCTGTCCCCTGTCTTGCTGTTTAAAATCCGTGTGGAAAAGTGATGTAAAAAAGTTCTTTGTTCTGTAGCCTGATAAATTCCTTTTATCTAGGCAGAAAATAAAAACTGAAGGATATTTTAGTCTATAAAGTGGATTATAGCTAACTTACAGTGTTACAAAAATTTTTAGTCATAAAATTCGGATATCCAGAAAATGTGAAGGACACAGTAGTACATTGGATACCTTTTATAGCTGTACTTGAAATGTTTGAAGTTATATGCCCTTTTTGCTGCAAATTTTAGGAACCAATGCCTTGTTTATAAGGTACCTTATTGTGTTATCTGTATTGATTTTTTAACATGTGTAAATTGAGACCAGGATTTTATAGACTATAATAATTTATAGAATATAATAATATATAGAAGTTTGATTATACAACCTCTTCTAAGTAACTATATTCTGAACAGTCATGTAAAAAAAAAAATTGGTACTTACCTATATGGAAACAAGATTTCTCAATGTATGATCTGAGAATTTGAAGATCTAAAGGGTGTGTGTTTTTAATATCTATGACTTAAACTTCAAATACAGCTTACTATCCTGTCATTCCCCAGGCATAAAGCTTTTCATAAATTGTCTCACTACTGAAGTCCTTCCAGAAAAAATGGGGTAAAGAAACCTAAGGCATCTTTCCTAAAAATGGGATTTAAGCTGTCAAAAGCATGTAAGCTGTCTTGGAAGCTTCATTCCTTCCTCCGAATTCTCTCACTTTACAAGGTGGCAGATACATTGTGAAACCATTAAGAGTGTCTCCGTAGTAACGTGTCACTGAAAATGATGCTGCTGCCACTTAATGAAAATCTTGTTTTGCATGTGTCACATCCTTTTTGTGATCAGGTGCTGTCTGAAAACCAGTTGAGGGGTGGCTGTTTTTCTCCTTTAATTCATTGATCCTAGCAAGAGAAATAATGATCTGTGGTTTAGAAACCCTCTAATGCTCAAACTGAAGGTGTACATGAGCAATTTATGCTTGCTTTTATTGGTATGAAGTTGGCGTTATTTGAAATATATAATGAATTGTTCTTCCCAAATCATTATCTTACCTTTCATGGTGATAGTAGAAGGCTATATAGTAGTAGATATTATTTTTGAGTGAGCTGCTGATTGTGAAGCACCTTCCTTGATTATTAGGTGCATGTTTTCCATTTAGTCTTGTAGGCCACCAAGGTTTGGAAACAATTGGCTTTGACAGTGGAAACAACAGGAAGTAAAACTTTTGAGAAAAGTCTTCTTCCACATAGACTTAATCCCAAAGCACTGAAGTAGTATATTGGAAGCCAAGACCATTACTTTTCAAGTCTTCAGTATTTGCGGTGTCTTGGTGTGTAATTTAAACTTAGGTTAACAGATTTCTTCAAATGCTCTCAGAATATGCTCAGTGGTGGAACGGATGTACCAAATTTCTGTTAGAAGGAGGTTAAGTACTTGCTATAATTCCAACATGCGCTTCCTTTTAAATGTGGGATCGTATGTGGTGTTGATACAATAACTTAAATTTCTCCTGTAGATGGAGGAGTAGAGTAGCATCTGCTTTCACTTAAGAGCCTTAACTATAAAGGGTAGCATGTCAGTTGACATAAGGGATACCACTTTGTCAGCAAGTTTTCTTGGCAGGTGAAGTTCAGAAGGGAGGTGATTCTGAGTATAGCTTAATCTCCTGCTGTCCTTGCAGTCCACAAGGGGATTGATATGGGTAAAAGTCTGACACCTTTTCAAATAATGAAATTTCTGAGAATTCTACCATACAACTTTTAACAGATAATGTTTTCAATAAACTGAAGTGGCTCAGAAAAGCCAGGACAGTGCTCTTCCTTCTCTTGCCTTGCATCCGTTTAAAACCATGACTTTCCTTTGACTTTGGAATAGTCTTTAACAGCCCTCAGTGCATTTATCTTTTGATCTGGGAGGCCACTGTATGTGTAGTCCCTACCTCCTCGTGTTTATGGAGGTTGTATTTGAAAATCTGTCTTAAGTAAGTCCTTGAGGTTAAGTGGTGCTAACTAAAGCTATTCCTCATGCTTTTGATATTGAGAAGATGGCTTTTCTTAAGGAAAGTCAAGGGTTTTGGTGATTTGTAGAGGTGTTTGTCAGTGGAGTTAACATAAAGTTAAGTTTTATAAGGAACAGGTAAGTGTTCGATATATTCCCAGTCGTAACTGAAGTAGAAATGTAATATGACACAGTCCTTTTTCCTAGTGTTTGTATGTCTTTTAAAGCTGGAGATGAAAAGTATTCTGGTGATCATCCAGATTAGCTTAACACATTGAAGTCTGTGTAACCCTTTCTTTCATTTGACACCAGTGCTGCCAGTTTTGCTGTTTACTGGAAAACCACTTCTAAATTATTTTTACTTCATGCTGCTGTGGCCTGACAGACCTGCGGTTAGGAAGTTTATTTCAGGAGTTGCTCTGTTTGAAGTTAAGAAGCTTCACCTGATATGCTTGGAGTTGAGTTTTTATTGGCGACTTGAGAAGCAGATTCCTTTCTCTACACTGCATGTAAGGGGAGTGTGTATGTGTTGCAGGATAGGGTTTCAAGAACACGCTATAAGTGTTCAGGAACTGCTATTATTTTTAGTTTTGAATAGGATTTCTAGAAATTTGAGTTCCCTTCGGCAGTCTAGTAGTCTCCTGTCATATTTTGATAGTCTTTGCTTTCTTTTTTTTTTGTACTTATAGTGGAAGTATGTTCTCAATTAAAAAAATAAAATCATTATTTTCATTACAGTCTACACTTGTCTGCTTGTGGGTATGTTTTAGTGTTCACTTACACCCATTTTGCTGCGAAAACACAGTATTGTAGAAGACAATTGTTCTGGTTTAAATTATACTGCTGTTCCTGTTTTTCCGCATTGGTGCAATGTATAAACTTTTTTCCCCCTCTGTAAATGTAAGCATTTAAGAATACTTGAAAACCAGTTAGTAAGGAGGGGTGGATTTTATTCAAGACTTGGAACTAGTTGTGCCTGGAGATGTCTCCTCTTAAGACATCACACTGAGAACATGTTAAAAATATTCCATCTTCATCAAACTGTGACTGACCTTAGAAATTCTTCTCAATAAAGCTTCTTATTTTGGGTGATTCTTACTGTTTCCATATTCCTACAGCAGGAGACTGACTGACAAGTAAAATGAGTGCCAACATAGGAAGGAAAACATAGGGGTTTCATATCGTTGATAAAATTTCAAAAGAACAATGATTAACCAAATTAGCATAACTAATTACTTATTCATTTTATTTGTCATGGTTCCTGGCTAAGACAATTTTTATATCACTAAAATATTTATTTTTGCTTGGTGTGTTAATAAGAATTAGTTTATAAAGCCACAAAATACAATTTACTTACTGTAAAAAATGAACTGTTATAGATCTCAAAATTCTGTGTGTTAACTTTAATTTTGGTTGCTTTGTGACATGTTGGCTGCTTCAAAATATCCATATAAGGTACTGATCTAACAGTGAACCTATGATGTATTTCCTTGATAATTTCAAAGGTAGTTACATACATGATTAATATGAGTATTCTTTATATATTGGCATTGGGTCCAACTAACTAGTCTGTCTGCTTTGTGCTTTGGATATTTTTGTGCATGCAGTTGATATCGCAGTGGAAAGCTGATTGCTAATCTACATTTTATTCATCAGCAAAGGGATGCCTGTATTTTGTAGCCACTCACTAGAAGAACTGGATGAAAAATCTAGAATCGTAAGATGGTCTGGGTTGGAAGGGACCTTTAAAAGTCATCTAGTCCAACCCCCCCTGCCATGAGCCAGGGACACCTTCCACCAGACCAGGTTGCTGAAAGCCCCATCCAACTTGGCCTGAGCACTGCCAGGGAGGGGACTTATACAGCTTTTCTGGGCAACCTGTTCCAGTGCCTCACCACCCTCATTGTAGAGAATTCCTTTCTTCTATCTAATCTAAATCTACCCTCTTTCAGTTTAAAGCCATTACCCCTTGTCCTAACACTACAGGCTGTTGTGAAAAGTCCTCCTTCAGCTTTCTTGTAGCCCCCCTTCAAGTACTGGAAGGCTGCTATAAGGTGTCCCTGGAGCATTCTCTTCCCCAGGCTGAACAGCCCCAACTTCCTCAGCCTTTCCTCATAGGAGAGGTACTCCAGCCCTCTGATCATCTTCGTGGCCCTCCTCTGGACCTACTCCAACACATCCATGTCCTTCTTATGTTGGGGGCTCCAGAGCTGGACGCAGGACTCCAGGGGGGGTCTCACCAGAGCAGAGGGGCAGAATCCCCTCTCTCGACCTGCTGGCCATGCTGCTTTTGGTGCAGCCCAGGATATGATTGGCCTTCTGGGCTGCCAGTGCACACTGTGGGGTCGTGTTGAGCTTCTCACCAACCAGCACCCCCAAGTCATTCTCCTCAGAGCTGCTCCCAAGGTATTCTCCACTCAGCCTCTATTTGTGCTCGGGATTGCCCCAACCGATGTGCAGGACCTTGCACATGGCCTTGTTGAATTTCATGATGTTCACATGGGCCCACCTCTCTAGCCTGGATAGCATCCCTTCCTGCTGGTGTGTTAAATGCACCACGTAGCTTGGTGTCCTCTGCAAATTTGCTGAGGATGCGCTCAATCCCACTGTCTGTGTTGCCAACAGAGATGTTAAACAGCATTGGTCCCAGTACTTACCCCTGTGGAACGCCACTGATCACTGGTCTCCACTTGGACATTAAGCCATTGACTGCAACTCTTTGAGTACAACCATCCAGCCAATTCCTTATCCACCAAATGGTCCATCTGTCAAATCCATGTCTCTCGAATTTAGAGACAAGGATGTCATGCGGGTCAGTGTCAAAAGTTTTGGTCAAGTTCAGGTACATGACATTTCTCTTCTCTTACCCACCAGTGCAGTAACCCCATTGTAGAAAGCCACCAAATTTGTTGGACATGATTTGCCCTTAGTGAGGCTCTGTTGGCTGTTGCCAGTTACCTCCTTAGTTTCCATGTCCTTAGCATAGTTTCCAGGAGGATCTGCCCCATGAACTTGCTGTGCACAGAGGTGAGACTGACTGGCCTGTAGTTCCCCAGGTCTTCCTTTTTTCCCTTTTTAATAATGGGGGTTATGTTTCACCTTTTCCTGTCAGTGGGAATGTCACTGGACTGCCACAGCTTCTCAGATATGATGGATAGTAGCTTAGCAACTTCAGCCACCCATTTCCTCAGGACCCATAGACGTACCTCATCAGGTTCCTTATATGGCCTTGACCCTGATCTCCTGCTACAGTGGGCAGTTCTTCGTTCTCCCAGTCCCTGCCTTTGCCTTCTGTGACTTGCGCAGTATGGCTGGAGCACTTGCACAGGAAGACTGAGGCAAAAAAGTCATCAAGTACCTCAGCTGTCTCCATGTCCTGGGTAACCAGGTCCCCTGTTTCCTTCCAGAGAGGACACACATTTTCCCTAGTCTTCCTTTTATCACTGACGTACCTATAGAAGCTTTTCTTCTTGCCTTTGTCCCTGGTCAAATTTAATTCTGTTAGGGCTTTAGCTTTCCTAACCTGATCCCTGGCTGCTCAAACAATTTCTCTGTATTCCTCCCAGGCTACCTGTCCTTGCTTCCACAGGTATAACTAACTTTAGGTTATAACTAACTTTATTTGACACAATACAAAGGTTACTATTGTATTGATACAATACAAAGGTTACAGATTACATCTGCATATTTGAAGTGCGTTTAAAATGGAATTTTATTCTTGACAGATCCCTCAGTGGTGTGTTGACTACATGCGCTCATTACCTGGACCAAAGAGGGGAGTAGCATGTACTCAGCCTAGGAGAGTAGCTGCAATGAGTGTGGCACAGCGGGTTGCTGATGAGATGGATGTCATGCTGGGCCAGGAGGTTGGTTACTCAATTCGATTTGAAGACTGCAGTAGTGCAAAAACCATTTTGAAGTAAGTATGGCAACTGTCAGGTAAAGATATAACATAGCCTACTCAGAGGTGGGAGGAATTGCAGGGTAGTAAAGGATGTGAGCAGAGTTATGAAAGGAGTAATGAGGAGGGGAATGAATATGTGGACAGGCACTTTCTGTGTCTGAGTCGGGAAGAGAGCGGAGCCATAGCATGAGCCGAGAGAAACCTAGGACATGGGGCTTTAGTAGAATTGAAATAGAATTGAAAATGAGTCATTCCTTAAAAATAAAAATCACTGCACCCCATGGAAATTAATTTCAGGTGCTCCATAAAGGGTGATCTGAAGAAGTGTTTTTATGATAAAGGGACTACTCAGAATAAAGCCTCCAGCATTCCATTTCTCTTCATGTTATGCATTCAACTGACCTTTGTCATGCATTCAACTGACCTTTGTCTGTGGTATCTTCCTACTCGGGGTAATTGTGGTCAAGTTCAGTAGTTTAATAAGGAGAAATACCACAGAGTTTCAAAACTGGCCTATACCTGACTCTGGGACACAATCCATAGTGTTTTAGTTGTCAGATGTTCTAGATTCCTGTGCTGTGTAGGTGGAACCAGGCCCACTTGATACGTCATTTGCAGATGACATTCAGAGTGCTCAGTTAAAAAGGATTCCGCATAGTGTGGTTCAAGGAATAGTGCTTTTCTATCAAAAAGATGTCTTCTCTTATGCTTGTACACGTAGTTGAAGGCTGGGGTTAAAGTTAATGTATAAAACCAAATTTAACTGAGATGGAAAAGCAAAAACTGAACAGATGATCTGGAAACAGAAAAGGGGAGTAACAATTGCAGAAATAATATTTCTAGGATTTCAGAGGGTTTTTTCCCTCCTTTCCTGTCTCTGATTGTACACTTGGAAGTCTGCCAGTAATAGTCTACAAACTAGTTACAAATGTTGCTAAACCTTGTTTCCTCTCCCCTTTTTTAAGCTCTCCCCACCCCCCCAGATTTTGTTTATATTCTGCAGTAATTCCTATTTAAAAACTTAAAATGAGCTTGTTATCTTGTTGGAAATAATTTGCTGATGTTTCTGTTTTTAAAAAAGTAGATTAAAAGCTTAGTTCAAGCAACCTAGTGAATGATACGGAAGAGGATTCTGTATCAGATTTACTAGATTAAATTTGTGTTTAAATTGTTTTTGTTTGTTTTCAGGTATATGACTGATGGCATGTTACTTCGTGAAGCAATGAATGATCCTTTGCTGGAGCGCTATGGTGTTATAATTCTTGATGAGGCCCATGAGAGAACACTGGCTACTGATATTTTGATGGGAGTTTTGAAAGAAGTTGTAAGACAAAGATCTGATTTGAAGGTTAGTAATGATGAAACCCAGCAGCACCTTCTTTCTAGTTGCAGACATGCCAAATAAAGTATCTGTGTGCTTACCATTAGCTGGTAATCAACCAAAGTATATCAACTGGTTTTTGATCTAATGATAGCGTGTATTGGAAAGATAACCCTAGGAAATTCTTAATGCAGTTTGTATTAATGAAAATATTAGAAACAACATAATTGTAGCTTAATATTTCCGTATGTGACTAGGAATTTTTTTGGACCTTTGTAGCAAGTGTGCTGTATTCAGGTGATAAAAGCATGCTTAAGTCACCGTCAACAGTTGACTTTAGTTTCTTGCATACTGTGTACATAACAGTTCACAAATTCTTGTTCAACTTTGGAATAACTTTTTTTTTTTTTTTTTTTTTGGTCCTC
>Ga0065711_1008141_pt1 | contig 13823 bp, 8 predicted proteins | sample Hoacrofraction12_FD_59098 | JGI IMG/M metagenome (GOLD analysis project Ga0065711, IMG submission 59098) | Hoatzin crop microbial communities from Cojedes, Venezuela - Epithelial fraction 12 v2 (version 2) | ecosystem: Host-associated > Birds > Digestive system > Esophagus > Crop | place... | reverse complement strand
CCCCCCCCAATTTTAAATGGACACATCCTTCATCTTCATTTCCTGTCTGAAACTATTGTGCCATGTTACTGCGCACAGTTACACACATGCCAGGTTCCCCTTTGGAGCTGGCTATGTTGTGCTGGCAATGGGAAGCGATTTCTTTACCACTGCGAATTTACAAAATACTTTTGGGATAACCTGAGTAAGATGAGAAAGTAGTTGAAAAAACCCCAGAAATTTCTCTGAGCAGATTTAAATGGTACAGGTTTCTGTCTCAGAGGGTACATTCAGAGGTTGAACAAATAGGCAGCTAGAAGAACACTATGTCCTGACGGAGGCTGCCAGTCCTCCTGTACCCCTAGGACAGAATCAATCAAACAAACAAACAAACACACACATCTACGAGGTAATAGGGGAGGAGGAGATATGAAGTCAGAATGTACCACTGAGGTAAATTTGACACAATACCAATTAGTATTTGGCGAAGTGGCTATCTCATTGTTAAGATATTTCCTTCAATATGTTTTCAGAAACTGGGACCGTTAAATAACTTAGAAAGATTGCCAGCTCTGATTTCAGGAAGGAAACCTCCTCCCAGTTCCTCTCTAAGTAATTCATTTCTTCTGCAAATACTTCCTATGGATGGCATTTGAGATATAAATTTCTGAAACAGAGGAGAAAGAGGGAAGCAACCCCCAACCCAAAACTTTGGGTTCACTTCTAAATGACCTAAAAGTCCAAGACATTCAGGTTCAAGGTACTCCGGACTGCAAATCAGTCAGACACTCTACTACAATTGGGCCTTTACACAATTCAAATAATTCAAACTTTCACTGATTGTTTTTCTAACGCACCACCTTTCTTGACATAATACAAACACTTTCAATGCCTCTATGTAACACAACACTTATTGTCAGTACACAGTGTTTACTAAAGGCCCGAGCTCAATTTTGTAACGGTCTCTCAGTGAAGATGAAGCAAAATTCCTACATTTCCATGCTGGATTATATTTATTCTGACAGAAACTATGTAGGGGCAAATGCACAAGAGCAGGGCTGGCACTCATTAAAATGATTTGCTTCATCTTTCTTTTCCACAGTGCAGTACTCGCTTTTGCCTGTGACTCCTTGAAGATCAGTGCAGAACTGAGTAAGTTAACAGAGTTTATCTGAGGAGTGAAATCCACACTGTTATTTGAATTTAGAGAGTAAAAAGGACAGTAGGATCTGATGTTCAGTCTCCACCATCATTACTGAAACAAAAAGGTTCCATGTCCTCCTGTCTCTGAAAACATAGCTTTTAGCAAAACACTACTCTCTCTGCTGCAGCGCCCTTTGTCCCACACTCTGGAATACCCACTACTTCCTAAACAGAGGAAAATTGTGTAAGTTTTTTGACAAGTCACTGTAGCTAAGTAATCCATCTGACATTTCGTGTAATTAAGATGCCAGCTGACCAGCCTAGCTCCTGAAGGCCTCCTTTCACACACAAATTAAGGGAGTAGCAGATCAAAAGAAACTTCACCTCTAAGACAAATACTTCATTTGGCTACAAAGAAGCAGAACAGCTGGGGAGGAAGTTTAAGCCACTTGATCACTTTATAAGGAGCATTTTCCTTTTCACAGTAAGATCAACAACTTCTTATTTGGACTAAACCTCTGAGGTACATCACAGTTAAGCATGTGAAAATGAGCTACAGAAAAAAACAGTTGCAAGAAAATAATGACAGAAAGTACCTTGGTAACTCCCTGCCTCTCTGTACTCATCTATGTTGCCTGAAAAGTGCTGAGAGGCAAATAGGGGGGATGGAAAATCTGTAAAGAAATTCATCTGTCCAATCCAACTTTAGGTCACTTATCTCGAGAGTTGAAAAGAGGCATGGGGCTGCTTTCTGTCACAGGCTTTACTGGGAATAGAAGTGGGCATTTAAGAAGCAGAAGATAGGGATCTGTTTTTTTGTCCTTTAAAGCACTAATAATTCAAAACCAGGAATGGTTACTATGTTAAGTACATGAACAGTATCTAAGGAGGGGACAATGTCACAGACACGAACTGAGCAAGGCTACTTCTAGGAAAACTCAAGTAAGATGTGCAAATGTCACAAAGCTGACTCTTCTTTGGGGTGTTTCTGAAACTGGGATTAGTTTTACAGAGTAACTAATTTTATTACTCTCCTACCATTAACAGGAGTTTGTACAGAGAACACAAAGAATACACTGCCCTCAGCTGACGCTCTTCTGCCTTGAATCTAACATTACTTCATAGATTGTCTGGTTTAGTAAGCTTTAATAGCCCAATTAATTATGATGAAAGATATTTACATGGGGTAATCAGTGTATTTTCACTGAAGTAGCTTCATTACACTTCCATGGAAAGATTTTCCACTCACTTCTGGCCACAGGAAAAGAAAACAAAAAATCTTCATAAAACTTTAGTCTTTCATCCAATGTCCATTATGAATGATGAAGGTTGTGGGGGAAAAAAAAAAAGATAAAAAACTCCTCCCTGAGCTTACACCAGATGTCTATCACAGCCACTTTTGACCATTTTTCCTTTTATGTTGGACAGGGACAAACTTTCTTATGCGTGACTCTCCAAAGAATGCATGGTATAACTCAGAGGAGGGTTCAGCTCAATTTATTTTTAGAAAATTGAAAGCAAATAATAAACACAAACCTTTAAACTAAGAGAGACAATGATACTATAAACCCTGCTGACCTGTTAATATATGTCTGTTTATTGTAGCACAATCTGTGACCTTCAGTGCACTGCCAGTGTCTGTAAATAATACAATGGGCTGCTTTTTTATCCCATGGGGATGTGAGTGCTGATGGAGCCTTTCAAAACTCAAATGGATGCCATAAGATGACGTACACCGTGCCATTGTGATTCTTATTTATGAGTCTTTCTCTCTCTCTTTTTTTCTTTTCAAGTACAAGTTCCAAAGTCGCAAAGTGGATGGCAGAAAAAACACCCTGTCTGCCTGGTTTGAGGTTGGATTAGATAGCTTATCTAGCATTCGTAAAAGTACTCCTGAAATGTATGTTCCCTGCCTCTTAGATCTCTTGAAAGCAGGGTAACAGCTCATTCAATACATTTATTCTTTAAAAAAAAATCTGTATTTTTTCACTAGCTTCTTAGCCCCATAAAGCTGTTGACCACCTACAGAACCTTCACAGAACTTCTAATTGTTCAGCTGAGATCCTCCATATACGGATGGTACTATTCTCACCTCTTGGTTAGAGCAGCAGAACTGTGACATATCTATGGATGCTGAGGTAAAAAACCGCTTGCCTTTAAAATTTCTCACAAGGTCTCAAGTTTCTCCACCAGCCCACCTGCTATAGCAGTGGGTGAAAACGAACCCAGAAAGAAACAGTCACAGGCAGTGAATAGAGTTCGGGTGATCAGCCATTCCTGCTTAGTTTAACTCTTCATTTCACTTCTCAGGAGGGACCTCACTTCTCTGGACATTCCAATCACAGAATGTATGTGCGTGCATGTGAGCAGGCACACCTCAAGGAGATTCACAGGCACTAAACACCCTACAGATTTTACAGATGAAACTGGAAAAACTACTGTCCCCTTCGATACATTAACCAGCTTAGCAGGTTTTCATATGCAAATCTTGAGTGCCTCAGGTCCATCAGGAGCCCGAAGCAAGCAGCAACCATCCCCAACCTTGTGCCATTCTGTCAGCATGAGTATGTGTGGCACACATCCAAAGTTGTGCAGGTGTTCAACAGAAATTCTTGCAAGATCAGTATTTGTCATCTACCTCCTGTACCAGCACCACCAAATACCTGTCAGTTCCATGGACTTCTAAAGCTGACCATTCTATAAATGCAGTACTGAAAGCTTGGTTAGTAAGAATATATACCAAGGGATTGCCCAGTAGCTGTCCAGTAAAGGTCCTGAACAAATAAACAATTAAAATGTAGCAACAGTTGAACATTATCTTCCTAGATACACAACAATCTCAATCCAATTTCCCTGCTTTGAACTGCTTACATAAAATGCATACTTACAGAATGCCTGTTTTCCACAGAATCTGCAAAATAAAATACAATGTGTAAATTATGAAATGGCACATTGCAGAGTGATCAGTTCTACGTTCCAGAAAACAGACTTTTATTAAGTTAATCTAACTTTTTAGGTTCAACCTCGGGTCCTAAGAGGTATCCAAGCACTAGCTTAACTCAAGTACGTGGGTGAGACCAGACATTTCAAAGACCCTGTTGAACAGTACATGTTTGACAGCTTTCCTGATTATGGTTTAGAGCAGAAGTCTCTACTGAGAGCACAAGCTGTTACTGGACAAAAAAGAGTCTTCCTTTTAGAGACAAGTTCTCATGAGCATTATACTTCCTCTTCCAATTCCTTGCCAGGAAAATAACGTACTACAGAAATCCAGTATAAGATACAATTTTCAGAGCCAAATAAGATCCTGCAAAGACACCTGAAATTTTATTAATAAAAAGATGCTTGTTCCAAATGAAAGCCTGAGAGTCAGAAGGCTCTTTCCATTTAGGGTCAGTGAACTCCAAGATTAGATCTTAGGCTTTTTTTTTTTTTTTTTTTAAAGTGGATTTAGCTATTCAGAAGTTTCATAGAATACCTTCAAATACTAAAATATAAATATTTCTTTGCCCTCTGAAAGTAAGATAATGTAGAGACATGAGGAAAGTAAATCCTTTTTTTGAAGAGGACTTAAAGTCTTGTTAAAAGTGCTCTTTTGAATGAGCTGTTACGATATTTCACACGTGACAAAAGTAATTGCTGAATCTTGAAGGCTATTTTCTTGGAAAGTATATCCAATTCAGTGGAGAGAGGCAGTGTCACAGAAATTCATCTAATGCTCAGAGCAGAGTGTTTGGACTAGGGTTCTGGGTTAATCTTGCCATTAATTGTTCTATAAAGGTAGGATAGTGTCTGAATCTATTTTTTTTCCTAAGTGTGCATTTTTTAAATAGCAAATAATAACATCTCCCATAGGCAGAACACTTATGTAAATTTTGAAAAGTTCTCTGAAATCATTAAATGAAGGATATTATGAAAAGTCCTACTACCATAAATAGACCTTAATAAAGTTCTTTCAGAAACTCCTTTGCCAGCCAGAAGAAATACTGAGGGAACTGAACACAGGCGAACCTAACTTTGCAGACAACAATGCTAAAGTTTCTTTTTCTCTCTCCTTTATGCTTATGTCCATGTATATTTGTGGTGCAGTTAAGCTCATACAGTTGCTACCATCTGCATTTTTATTACATGAGGATTGTGATTCTGCTTCACTGGAAGCAGCACCATGAACACAGTATACAATCAGGCTGGAATCTCTGGAACACAGAGAGACTATCTGAATGTCGCTGGCACTGTATGCGATGAGTTTTCTCCAACACAGTTCTCCCCAGAACTTTTAGCCTCGGAAAAGGATTAAAAACTGAGGTAACTACAGCACCTTATGCCAGTGCATAAATTTAATTTCAGTACAAAATTGATCTCAATGTTTGGCAAGATTGATTTCTATATGTTTAGCCAGTTTGATAGGAAGAAAACCCAAGAAGTTACATGGGAGACACATAAAAGCTTTTTGTGTCCTGAAAGCTGACAGAAGTGAACAAAAACACTGCTGACCCAGTGCTACATCAAAGCTTGACTTTAAGTGGACAAAACTATATGTAAGGTTTATGAAGTGAGGTATTAACGAGCTGTAGTTTAGTCCTCTGTCACAATGTATTGTGCTTACAGGAAGGAGGAAATGAGAAATTTTGTATAAATTCCAGGCTTCAAAAGACGGGATGTTTTCTACCCCAAAGGTACTAGGTCACAATAACAGATATCCCGCCTCCTTGTTATCTGTCACCCAGATTCAAAATAGTGTGGCTTTCTAGCTAAGTAGCATATCTCTACCAGGAGAATGTCATCACCTGTGTCCTTTGAAAATGCTGCGGGAAGACTATATGGTTTCTAAAAGGTACCAATCAGGTAAACCAGCATGTAGCCTCTAATGAAAGCACAATGATATGCTGCTTTTGCTGATTCTTTGCTACGTCAGTCTTTTCACAACATTTTTGTTTCTTTCCTGTTAAATATATGAAGTGTGCTTTACTTGCAACATGCTGATTTTACTGTGATGAAAGAGAACAAAGACGTTTTCAAATACTAACAAAAACAGGGAGATGAGATACACTGGATTCTAGTCATATAGAATTGGTCACGCTTCCATAGGACGGCAAACAAGAAGCTGCATAGTTTGTGAAAGGAATCAGAGCTAAGGTTTTGTGCTGGTGATTTCTAGAAGATTCCCAGGTCTAATAGAGGTAGGTGTTTTTATGGATTTCTGATGGATTAAAACTCTTGCTATTGCTTTTAGTTGATGGAGTTTTAAATGCAAGGAACTCATTTTTAGAAAGGAATACATTAATGGCAGGAATTTAAGACACTGTCATCCCCACCTGCTCTGCCCTTTCTCATCGCTAGAGGTTATGGAGAAGAGAATATATGGCTAAACATTTGCAATTCATAATCTGTCTCAAACCCATCTCCAACACTGGTGAAAGCTAGGATGCTAAATCATCAACTGAAGATGCAGAACTGCAGATACATGCTACATTCTGCCAAGCCTTTCACTGAAGCAGTAGCTTCTAACAGAGAATCTTGGCAGGCAGCTTGCGAACAGATCTAACACAGGGGCATGCACACAACTCAGCTTTGCATTTTAGGTTCAAGTAAGGCCAGAACCTCCCTGCATATTTGTGTCTTACTGAAACCATCTGGCTTTGCCTAATTTTTGGCTGAAGCTATTGTAAGCATTTGGCTCTGGAATCAGTGTCTGACAGATCCAGGCTTTGGTCTAGAACATGTCTTGAAACCTAAAGATCCAAAGAGATTTTATTTTGCAGAAGGGAAATGTTATTTGCATGATTTCAGACTGCATGCAACTAGCACGTGCTCATCTGAGTTCTGAACAACATAATGAATCTCCAGACCTTGTGAGTTTTCTCCATGATAGAAAAGGCATTCAGTGGGAAATACTGGTGAAGTATAGAGGTGTTAAGCCTGCGGCTCAGTAGCAGGAAAGTATTTGAGCAGATTTCCTGACTGCTAGAACTGATTTCTCATAGTTTGTTCCAAACCACTGAATGCAATGGTGATTTCTCATGCCTCTTCCCACTGGGATATATTTATTTTTCCATAGTGCATTGTTGGTTGGAATTGGATTCTTAGAATTTCCTGTCTCGCCACTGCAGTTGCTTCCAAGTGACCAATTCATTTTTCCAGACTTAGCAGCATAAAGGCTAGCTCTGCATTTCGTACACTAGATTTCCATTTTCCTGGTAAGAAGTTTAGTTATCTTGCAATAAGCCACTATGAGTTCAATTCAGCGCACATCAAGATCAGTGCAAAGCCTATCACTGGCTTCTGCGAGCTTTGGATCTGACAGAGTGCAAAGGCAGAGTTCACTGAAGGAGAAGAATGTACTAAAACATTGTCTTCCTCAAGAAGTGCCCTGAAAATACATAAGGAAATCTGTGAACTGGAGCTAGCTCTAGTCTTCTCAGCAATATGAACAGAACTGTGCTACCCCAAGAACTGGGATCAATGTTGAGGGAAGGGGTGGAGCTGAGATAAAGCACCACTATGGAGATGCTTGAACTTCCTGCTTCTGCTGCCTCTTGGGAAGATGAAAGGTGTGATGGAAGTAAATCATCCATCTAAAAGAGCCTCCACCCACCCAGCTGAACTTAGTATCTGACACATCCTGACCCTCCCTCAGGAAGAGCATCAGCTGCCAGCCTAGCCTGTTGGGACTCCAGCACAGGCAAAGTAGGTAGCAGGGACACGGTCATGTTATCACTCTTGGCAGTCTGTTGATTTAGACAATTGCCTGTTTTGCTTAAGTCTCAGACCGTCTCAGTTCTTGCTGAACAAAAAGCAACAGCTCTGGGAGTGGGCTGGATATTCCTGACTCCCAATATGTTTTGACATTTTCATAGAACAGTCAGAGAAAGTAGTATTTTAAGGAAATTAGTTCATCCTCATAGGTGTGAAGGACTTTTAGACAAAGGTGTCATTGACCTGACTGGTGCTAATTGTGAGCATTCCCCAATACACCAAAGTAACTGCCTATTGCTCTAGCAAAGGCTTTAAATCAATACATGGGTGAACTTGCTGAACACCAAATCTTCTTTCTCTGAATTAAACTAACCTTTCAATAACAATGCAAGGACAACTTAATCTCTTTGAGTTGCTTCCAGAGGCAATGCTAGTGATCAGCATCCTCCTTAAACCTCTTGGTACATCAGAGGAAATCTAGCGTCCCACTAGAGAAAGTGACATTCGCTATCTGCAGTACTGTTATTTGACTTTCAGTCAATATACAGCTGACCGGACTTGAATTTCACAAATGACCTGCTTTTTCTACTGTTAGCAGGTTAACTGTAGTTAACCGCATGCAGGTCTTTCGGGATTTGAAATGTGCATTTAACAGTTAGTTTCTACCTGTCTTTAATGTAACACCTCTTTAGGCCTCGTACTCAGAATAAGGAAAGCAGCACAGGACATCGGATGGGAAGTCTCACCATAGTGTGATGGAGACACGAAAATAATAGTAACAGGAGATAACGTAGCCAATACCAGGAAAACAAAAGGAAAAGGAATAATGGCAGATGCTCAGAGCACTGCCAAAGGCCTGGGGCTTGGGAAAGGTCAGAGCATTATCTGCACTATGGATTCATGATTTGGGATAAGGACAAGCAATAGCTGTAGAACTCAAGATACAAGAGAAGTTGCGTACTGACATGGCATCTACCTTACTGGGGATAGCAGTAAAAGCCATCAGAAAAATGAAGAGGAAAAATATTTTATCTCAGTCACAAAGAATTGCATCAGACACAACAACTACTGACAGCCCGTCAGCTTCCTCTCTAGTGGACACAATTTCTGGAATGCACAGACAACTCCTTGAAAAGACAAAATTGCTTACCAAGCACTTAATTAATTCTGATTAAACAAACCCAAACCACAATAGCTACCTACAAACAAATAATAATAAAACATTACATAGGTCTGAGGTGTTAAATCAGTCAAACTGTGTAGCTGACACCAGTTTCCAAATTAATGTAATTTCCCCAGAGGGCACATTTGTCTGAACCATTAACATCCTGAAGTAGATTGTACTCTTGGGCACTTGCTCAAAAATCTCAAAGAATATTCAAATGTAGTGAAGATCATAATGGTAAACCAACTTCTGCACCCACCAGTAATGTTCAACAACTTTCACAACAAGCCTTTAATATACTTACACTAATATATATTAAGATAGTTAAGAAGATAGATCTATTTCCTAGGGATCCTCCACTGCATTTATACTTTGCCACCTTGCAATCACACAGCCTATCAAAAATCAAAGTAAATGTTACATTTAAATAGACTGTAACGTAGGTATCCAAAGCAACTGCATAGCTATGTGATGCACTGCTTATCTATTTGAAACACTTTTCCTGTGTATCAGTCAGGAAAAACAGACGTGATTAAAACAATAAACTTTTACTACGTTTCCAAGAATAACTGAAACTGTAGAATGTTATGCATAAAAGAGCAGGTGGACTGCAAGATTAAGGGGCGTTTGCATATCATGTGGCTAATTCAGCTCAGTCTTTCAATCATATCTCATTTTCTTGCAGTTCCTACTTTATGGTAAGTACAGTATTGTAAATGCTTTGAATTATAGCTCTGCTCTACCAACCTAGAGTTTACACTACAACTCACAAAACATCCTTCTAGTATCTGACACTTTCCATTTTGTCAAAAATAGGAATGGTGTGTAATAATAAGCTTCACACCTTGGCAGAAAGCAAGTGAGGGGTTATACAATCAGCTTCTGCAGCTTGTTAGAGGTCCAATTCACACTCACTGGAAAACATTTCAGAACATTAGTGGCCTTTGGGTTCAGCCCTGAAATAAGCTGGTTTTTTTCTCATGATGCTGCCAGGTGATCCTCCACGGAGTGCCTAGCCCTGTTCTTCAGTGTAAAGGATATTCTGCTTTTCACTGCAAGGCTGTGAAAAATGAGGACAACATACAGGCTCACCAAGCCAGGAGTCAGGATTTTGAAATTCTGTTCCCAGTGTTGTCAATCTCTAAACATATTGCCTTAAACAAATGACCTAATCCCTCTGTCTCTTCAGCTGTAAAATGGAGATAAAAATTGCCTTATAAGTCCTCATAAGGGAAAATAAAGTAATGTTTTCTAAACTACTTGGAGATCCTCACATGAAAGATTCCCTAGAAACCGAATATTGTGTCAGAGCAGATGGGAAATCCCTTATAAAATAGAAAAATAGCAAATTAAAACACAACAATCAAAAATTAAAAACGGCATGCAACAAACCCAGTTGGTAACATGGATGGGGACAAAACTTGAACCGTTTACAGACCTAATATTTACAAATCTAGACTTCCTAACACAAAGAGAGGAAAAGAAATCCTTTCCGATTTAGTCTTTGACAAACTATGAAGAAACACTTTTAACCTACTGTCTCTGAACTCATTATTGCCAGAACACTTACAGACAATAATTGCCAGTAAGCTGCTAATCCCCGCATACAAAAGTCTGTGTTACAGGGGGTGGAAGGGTAGAGCAGCTGGCACATATAATCTGAGACAATTTTTGATGGTGCTTAAAACAACCCACCCACCCTACAGAAGTAACCATATTGCTTTAAAAGTTTTTAGAGTTCTTTGTTGGAGGTTTTATAGATGTTTGCTGTAGTTATATCCAAGACCAGTGTAATATTTTATAACACATGGCAAACATGCTCAACTAAGAGGAAAACTGTTGTTCTTGGGCAGTTTGAGATAACACAACATCGCATCCTAATCCCTTATCAGGACATGTTCAGCTCCAGATTCAGATCCAGATGTACAGCCACACTACTTAGCAGATACAATGCAAATAGGCTGATGACATAGATGTTACAAATATTAATCTCACTGCATTAAATATCATTGGTTTATGAGACACCATCAAGGCGTTATACAATTTATCAACACCTGGTGATTTTGTAGCTGCCCTTTGGTATTTTCCTATGTGATTTGGACCTCTTTTTATGGCATTTATCTTCTAAATGATTCAGTCACAAACTTATCCCTAATCTCTACACAAATGCTTCCTTTATGTGTTTAATTTTTCACTAGCTTACTTACCATTATTAGCTTTTCTGATTTCACTATAAACTGTTTCAGTCCCCTTCTGTACAGGAGCTGGAAAATGTATTGGCACAGAATCAATTTTTTTTCTTTTTTTTGTTTTTTTTTGTTTTTTTTTTTTTTTGTTTGCCTTATGAAAAGCTCCTTAAACAAACAGAACATACTGTTTTACTTTCAGAGGAAGTAGTTACATAAGCAGCAATGAGTCTGTGGAGTCTGCATGAGAAATCAACTACACCCCCTCCCCCAAACCCAAACCATAAGGTTCTCAGAGGGAGAGATCTCTCCCTCTATATAAAAATGATGACAAAAATAGGCTTCCCTTTCTAAATTTCACCTTAACATTCTAATATTCTTCTCAACTTAAATTGCTACTGCTTTAATTTTACAGAGACTTCGACCACTAGAGAAGAGTTTCTCTGGATCACTTTGATGAGCTTCTTCAATCTGTTCTAAGGATTTAGGGATCCTAGACCTGAGGAGATCTATCATTTGGAAGACTAACTACACCGCTTTTTGGCAACTAGCCTGATTAAATCTTATGGGCACAAAAATAATCTAATTTGCTGTTCTTTGTGAAATGTCTCAGAAGAATACTTGCAGATTTCACACAGCACAGCCGCTATTTGCATGCTATCTGGGAAAGATCTCTCAGTAACTCAGTGTGGCGGATGCTTTCATTAGTGCACTGAGATCAGGTGGACATAGCAGGAGTGAAGGGTAAGGCAGCTTGTGGAAAGACAGAAAGTAAGGAGAAAAAGCAAACAGAGAAGATTTCTGCCTCCAAGGACACAGCTGGGTATCAAATGCAATGTTAGTCTCAGACACATACTTTTTGGACCCTTAGGTTTAGAAATAAGCCCCTGTAAACCTCTGCTCTCGTACCAGCTGGAAAGCAAACATCTCTTCCTTTTTTGTATCTGACGTGTGAAAACCTATCCACAGAGTTTTGATACCAAACTACAGACACTTACCCCAGCAGGGAAGGGGAGAGTCTTGTCCAAAGGCCTGAAAATAGCAAGAACTCAGTTTCTCTATGGTCAGTGTAAACACAGCTCTGGTTAGTGGGAGATTAGAACAATTTCCTTGATTTCTTGCATGGTTGTAGATTAATAATCCCTGAGTAACCATAGTAAAGCAAAGTGCTCCGGAAGTCTGTGCATTTATAACCTCTTTCTTCATTTAGTATAAAGGCCTATGCAGACAGGGTCTAGGAGCTTGCTCCTCAATGATCGCAAAGCATTTTAGAAACATTCATTTATTTCAGTTAAACTGAGTTTCTTAGAAAACCTCCTAATTCTATCAATGTCACCTCCAATTTCTGTGGGTCTTCAATAAACCAAGAAGTTATATTTTTCCACTTAAATTTAAAAAAAAAAAAAAAAGAAAAAAAGAAAATAGTTGTTCCCTCTCTGCAAGAAACTGGAAAGAGAATTCACATGTCTGGATACAGGGTCCTGTACTTAAACTATAAAAAAACATTTAAAGAATTCAGACATATTGATCTGCAGCCAGACTCAGAATCAGGATTGTTACTGTTCTGCATTGCTCTGAAGTACCTAAGTCTCTCTGGCACCACATTCTAATTTCCCAAAGCTAATTTCATTTTTTTAAATTCTGTTACATGTCCTTTAAATGTTGGGAGCTAACACATCAGAACTGAGTTGTAAAACTGCTATTAATTTCAATGACAGTAGGAGTTACACTTCACTGAATGCCTAATCACAGCTTTCAAACTTGCAGTTTTGCCATGAACTTTCTTTGCAAAATAGCCTGAAGATCTTGAAGCACATTTCATATGCTTATGGAGTATTGCTTAAATTATCAATTCAATTTCCAGTGAAGTAAGAAGTAATCTTCTCAGAATTTTAATGGGAGGTAGCTCATTTTGTTTGGAACACTTTTTTTAGCAGATTACAGACCTAAATCTACTCCTGTTGACTCTGTGGAAAGACTTGGTGGCAGGCACTTCCTTACTTTGCTTTTTTTTTCAGACCCATTTCATTAAATTGTAATATAATGCCACTGCCCATGTTATTTTCTTTGTTAATCTTCCAAAAATCGTCTCAGCACTAAAAAAACGTGCTAGGAGAAATTGCTTGGATGATTTGACATTTTGTTCCCACTAACTTTATAATGTTGCCACCCTGCAGTAACCAGCTACAGAAGTAAAAGAAGCAGCGTGTTCTTACCCAGCCATGATTAGCATTCTCCCTTCTCACTTCAGGGGTATTTCCTGATCTTACTTTAGCTCTGGCCTTTATTTTTGCTTGGATTAACAATTAACGTTCTAAATCACTTTGCCATCTTTTTGCACAGCTAAGCGCGTACCCCCACTCATGAGTGAGACCGGCAAACTGGCAACAGCAGATGAGGAGAAAGCCGAGGTACTCAACAACTTTTTTGCCTCAGTCTTCACTGGCAACCTCTCTCCTCACCCCTCCTGAGTCGATGGATGGCATGAAGACCAGGAGGGTAAAATCCCTCCAGCTGTAAGTGAAGACCAGGTTCGGGAACTCCTGAGGAACCTAAATGTACAGAAGTCCATGGGACCTGATGAGATGCATCCCAGAGTCCTGAGGGAACTGACTGATGTAGTTGCCAAGCCACTCTCCATGATATTTGAAAAG
>Ga0065711_1044877_pt1 | contig 13824 bp, 19 predicted proteins | sample Hoacrofraction12_FD_59098 | JGI IMG/M metagenome (GOLD analysis project Ga0065711, IMG submission 59098) | Hoatzin crop microbial communities from Cojedes, Venezuela - Epithelial fraction 12 v2 (version 2) | ecosystem: Host-associated > Birds > Digestive system > Esophagus > Crop | place... | reverse complement strand
CCCCCCGGCATCGCCCCCCGCCTCACCTAACTCGCAGGACGGGGATCTCTCTCTCCATAGCAGAAGGAGATGGAGTCGCTTATTTGGGGAGGGGGGAAGCCCTTTGGCTTTCGAGCCGGGCATAGGCAGCTCCCGGCACTGCCTCGGTGCCCACACCGGGACCGCGAGCCGGCGGCGAGGCGATCGGCTCCACGGCGAAGCTATTTATTCCCCTGCAACGGAAGCTGCAAAGCAGCCGAGCTGCAGCTCTGAGCTTTCTTCTTCTTGGAGCGGGTCACGGGGAAGGAACACGTAAAGCTTGTTTGCCAGCCGCATGATTTGGCTTATTTGCTCTCTCGTAGCAGGTGCTTAATTGTGGCAGAAAGAGTTCCTGGCAGCTTTCTGGGCAGCCGAATTCCCGCCTGCCCCCCTCCCCGCTCGGCAAAACAAAAGCTCGATTGTCGCTCGCAGCCGAAACGCCCGGGCCGCGGTGCTCGCGTGGGTCCCGTGCGCCGCAACTGGCTTTACCGGGAGGAGAGAGCCGGGGGTGGGGGGCACCGGGCAGGGAAGGGGGCTCGGGAGCTTCTACAGAGCACATGGCCGCTGCCCGCAGCCCCTCTGTTCCTTGGGAGGAGAAACCCAAGCCTTGTCTGACTCGCTGCATCCCATTCGGCAAGCCCACGCCGCGGCATGGCACGGCATGGCACAGCTTCCCGCGGCACGGCACGGCATGGCATGGCTGCCCACGGCACGGCACGGCTGCCCACGGCACGGCATGGCATGGCACGGCTTCCCGCGGCACAGCACGGCTGCCAGGCGGTAGCTCCCCTCCCTCAGCACCACCGCTGCTGGCGGGGCTGTAATTAAAAGGCCATTTGCTCCCTGCTCCCACATCTCTCTCCGATTTAAGCCTCTTGATCTTCTCCCAAAGAACTCCCATCTGCCCGGCTCCGTAATCACCCTCGCTCCCAGGCCAAGAGCTCCTGGGAGCTGGGGAGCTTGCACCGCTGGGACAAGCACCCACATCCACCCCGCAGCACCCTCCCCCTCTATCTCCCCGTCCCCAGCAAGGAACGAAGAAGCTCTGCAGATATCAGAGGCAAGAGCAGACGTGGCGCCGGCCGTGCCCTCCCCTGTAAACTTGACGACTCTCTAGGGTTCAACGCCAGGAGCCTTTCCACCCCTCCCAGGGGCTTCCCGCGCCCCTGCCCAGCCTCGCTGGGGCCTGGCACGCCGGGTTGCGCCGCTGCTCACCCGAGTTGCGGCGGGACGGGTGGGTGAACGCAAAACTCGTTGTCCTCTCGCTCCTCGGAGCAGCCAGCAGACGCCCCGCAACCGCCGCAGCCTTCGCAGCTCTGCCCCCGCCGGTGCCCCCCGCCCTGATCCCCAAATACAGCTGAGCTCGGTGCCGGTCACCTCGCAGGGGGCTGAAGGGCTGCGACCGACCGAGGCAATGCGTCCCTCGCCGGCAGCGCCCCGGGAAAAGCGGATTCACAGCGGGGAGACACTGGGATGCCCTCCGGCAGCCCCCGGCCGCGCGTTCCCGCAGCCCCCGCCGCCTTTTGCCTTGCTCTGCCCTAAGCCCCGCCGCGAGTTTTCCACTTTGTCCGTGGACGAGCGGACGTGTCCCGACGGCGCGTGTCGGAGGAGAGCAAAGAGCAAAGTCCCCTGGAGAAAGCGTGCCTGACCCGGGAGGCTGGAGGAGCCGGCGCCGCGGCGGGAGGGTACTTACAGGCTGTGAGCCATGGCAGTCATCTTCGCGGCGGGGCTGCCTTTCCCTTGGCTTTCCATCGCTTTCTCCTGGCGGGTTCTAAAAGCAGAGGGCAGAAGGGCTCTGTGAACACACCCCAAACGCAGACTCGGGTCCCGAAGCCACCCCTCCCTCCTGCACGCTGTCACCCCGCTGCCCTGGGGACAGAAAGCCTTTGGGAAGGCGAGCGCTGCGTGGCTGCCCGGGCTGGCCAAGAAATGTCCTTTTGCAGGGACAAGGCTGTCCTTCATCGACGGAGTGGCTCTGCCCGCCGTCCCTACGTCTCGCTGTGGGTCTGCTCTCCCCGTGCCACCACCTTCGTGTACAAGGCAGCTGGAGGGGGGATATATAGATAGAGGGGTGGAGTTGTGGAGTCTCCTTCTCTGGAGATATTCAAGACCCGCCTGGACAAGGTCCTCTACAACCTACTGTAGGTGACCCTGCTCCAGCAGGAGGGTTGGGCTAGATGACCCACAGAGGTCCCTTCCAACCCCTACCATTCTGTGATTCTGTGATTCTGTGGGTGCACAGATCCCGCCCTCTCACTGCAGCCCTGTGCTGGGTTTCACAGCCACAGCCTGTCCTTGGCCCCAGGGGCTGGCCAGGGTGGTCGAGGGGTCCCCCAGTACCACTGCCCTGCTCCGAGCACCTTACCCGTGGGCTAAGAGCCTTCCCTGTGGGCACGTGCACCCCGAGCAGTGCCTGGCTGCCGGGGTGGCCAGCAGACCACTGAGCCCTCCAGCATGTTTGCTTTGGCCAGCGCTCCCCTCCTGCGAGCTCTGGGCAAGGCAGGGTGGCAGGGCCCTCCCCTCCTTCTCCCGTCATGGGTCAACGGTGCCTGCGCACGTCAGGCTGGAGCAGAGTCCAACCCGGGCTTCGCTCCCGGCAAAGCCGGCAGACGCCTGGCTCCTGCCGGGGAGTTGGTTTTGGAGACCCGCCGCAGTGCTGGGTCCTTCCCTGGATTCACCCAGGAAGAGGAATTCGAGTCACCCCTCCGTTTCACTGCTCTGAAAACCCCAAATCCTGCAGCTTTTCTTCCTGGGTGATGCTACAAGGGGTCTCCTCGCCCAGGGCGGCTGCCCCGGGCATCCACGTGGGCTCCCCAGCCCCGTCAGCAGGGCTGGGGAGCTCAGCCCTTGCTTGCTGGGCAGCCAGGGACACAGCAGCTCAGAGAAATGGCTTTTAGGAGCTCAATATCCGTTTGGACACAGCAGTCAGAAGTCTCCAAGGAGCACTTTGCAAAAATGGCAAAACCCTACCCGACTGCGATGGGGGAACAGCGGGGGCAAAGGGACCCTGTGCTGCTGGAGACGGCACGACGGGACGTGCTACCATGCTGGTAGGGAGCAGGCTGGGAAGGAGAGTCCAGGAAACAGCTGATACCAGAGGGAAAGGTCTAAAACAAGCAAAAAGAGCATTTCTGCCCCTTCCATCCCCTGTCCTGCCAACGCAACAGGGTCCATCTCCGAGCAGGGAGGTTGGGGTGCTCTGGGAATCCACTGCACACGCGTACAGTGACCCAGCTGCATGCCTGGATCCCGTCTCCCAGCCCTGAAATACAGCCACCCGATACGCCAGGGGAGATCACTCATCCTGCCATCGACACCGCCGCAGAATTTCAGGGATTCATCACTCCGTTTATAAATATTTAAACCCAGAAGGAGCCATGTACTCCCATAAAATGCAACTAATTCTACAGGCAAAGCATCCCTCCCTGTACCCCAGAGCAGAGCTAAGGAACATCTGGGGCTCTCCAGCCAGATCTTTCGCAGACTGAAACTGGGTCAGGGCAAAATTCAAGGTCTCGGTCCACGCGTGCAGGATTTCTGCACCCTCCAGCTGCGAGACATCAGATTTACCGCCCTGCTCGGTGCGGAAAGTGCTGCAGAGACGAAATGGCAGCTAAAGCCGCTCTCCCAGCTACTTCCCCCTGCCACCCCAGCCAGGCTTTGGGCACGCACGGCCGGCCCCGCGCTCTGCAGCCGCAGCCCGAGACATTTTCAGGCTCCCCGCCGGCCGGCTGCTTCATGCAGCATTCACAGCTTCGTACAGCATTAAGAGCTGCTGACGCCTCGTGAAAAAACTGTGAAAAGCTGCTATTTGGGGAAAGTTCCTCTTATAACGGTGCATCCTGTGGCTTCTGTTTCCCTTTTCTCCTGGTTCTCTTGCTGGGGAGAGCAGGGCAGAAATAGGCTGATAGTGTTGCCAACGAGCCCGGGCTCTTCATCAGAGGAGGAAAACAACCCCCCCGAGCAAACAACCCAAGGAATGAATTCTCACATCGCACCCAGGGAGCTGTTATGGGTGCGGGGTGGGTTTCTGCCTGGCGTGCCGCAGCTTGGGGACCAATGCCGAGCGAGAAGGGGGAAAGCGGGACCTTCCCGGGTCTTGTCCCCGGGTCTGGCTGCGGCCAGCCCCCAGCATGGAGAATGGCACAGGGGCTGGGGGGGCTTTGGGGAGGGGGCTGCATATCTCTGCATTAAAAAAAAAAAATAATTAAAAATATCAAAGAACGAGGAGTCTGTTTCTAAGCAACTGTCTCCAGTAGGGATGGAGAGCAGGGGAAGGGGAGGAAGCAATGCTGGGTAGGGAGAAAACTTCTGGGGTCCCAGCAGGACCCGGGGCGGGCGGTGAGGGAGGGAGCGGAGGAGCTGCCGGGGCTCTCTCAGCAGCGATGGCTGTTTGAAAGGCAGGAAAAGAGGGGACACAGGGGTGTCAGCCCCCCAGCAGTGGCACTGGGGGCAGGCCAGGAGCCCCTTGGGCAGCGGCTCGTGGGTGGGTGAGCAGGACCAGCACCCCTTTCCCCGCTGCAGATCCCAGCTGCGAGTTGTGGCTCACGGGAGGGCAGCTGTGCCTCGTGCCCTCGCTTGTGAAACAGCACCCAAACCCCCAAAACCACTTCCTCCACCAACGGCTCCCGGCCCAGGCGGGCTGCAGGCAGCAGGACACAGCCAGCAAGGCAGGTAGCCAGCCGGGCGGGGAGGGGACGGCAGCGTTTGGTGGCTGCGTGGACGTCCCGGCTGCCTGCCATGAGGCATCAACACCCCCGGTTGAAGCGGCAAATAGCAGCCATGGAGAGTCACCGGTTTTATCCGCTCTGTCCCCGTGGGAAAGCAGGGTGGCATCCGTCCCACGCTGGAAGATTTTTCACCCCACAACTTGGTGCCTTCTCGCACGTGGCTCTGCCCGAGCGCCCTCCTCTCTGCCCGTACCGGCCGTGGGCTACTCGTTAAGCCCCGATGGCCACCAACATGCCCCGCAGAGCCCCGTCAGGGTCTGACAGCCGGTCATCGACAGCTCAAAGGGGGGCTAAGGGGGAACGAGGGAATGAGGAGCTGAGAGCATCACTCGCTCCGGAGGGTCTGCACCAGCCCACGGCCCACAGGGCTGCAAACAGCCTGTGACAGCACCTAAAGCTGCTCCTGTGGCATGAGCCACCTCCCCCCCAGTGCAGCCCACCGCCCCGTGCCCAAACGCTCAACCCTCGCACCCTTTTGCATCCCCCCCGCAGCTCTCTGGCATGGGGGAAAAGCCCTCAGCCTCGCCGTACCCCATGGCTGCTACTGGGGCCAACCCTGCCAAAGCCCTGGGGAATAAAAGGGGGGAAGATCTCCTCCGGGCAGCCGGCGCGGTTACCTGCGTGCACCGGCTCTGCACCGTCCCGCGGCTCTCCCCTCCGGTCCAGCAGCTGCCCTCGCTTTCCCGAGGTGCTAACTGGTCTGGGCAGGTAGGACCCATTTTTATACGCTCGCCCATGTGATCCAAACAAATGCCCTAGGGATGAGTTTTTGCACTGACACAAATAAAGGGGCCGGGACTAAAACCTGTTGAACCACAATCCTGCGCAACGGACAGGAATTTTCCACTCGGAGCCCTTCAGCCAGGCTCTGGGCGCGCTGGCAGCACGGCACGCGCCGGGGCCTGCGTCTCCCTGCTCCCAAAAATCCCGTTTCCCTACAATTTCAAAGTCTTTCAGACTCATTCCCAAATGCTTCCTGCACTGGAGCTGGAGGAAACGAACCTGGATGGAGGGATGGATGGGAAACGTGAAGGAATATGTTAGAGCCATTGATTACATCTGAATCCTGCAAATCAGTTGCTATTTCTCCCATGGTCCTTGGAAGGAAACGCAGCAGAAGATGCCAGTCAGGGTGAGAAATGGGGGGGTGGGGAATCCTTTGCCCCCCGAAAAGCAAACACTCCCTGCACCCTGGGGGCTTGGCAATGGCACTTTTGCACAAGGCGGAGGGTGCTTTTGGGAGCCACGAGCTGCGGGTCCCTCGCCGGGACGCTCCTCGCAGCCCATCAGGGATGCTGATGGTGTGGTGCTGGTGAGGATGAACACAGGTACCAGGGCAGGGGGGAGTCACAGTGACCAGCAGGGACCAGGACGGGGATGGAAAGGGGAGGGCGAGCTTCGGATGAGCGGCGGTGAGTCAATGGGAACCAAGGGCTGGAGGAAACGGCCACGGAATGGAGAGGTGGTTGGGAGGGGTGACTCAGTGGGACCAGCTGGTGAGTCAATGGGAAAGGAGGGAGCCGACGGGCTGATGGGCAGCAGGTGTCTGTCAGGCTTAAAAGGAGGCAGGAGGAGCCCCTAGGACTGGGCCAGGTTGCTCTTCTTGGAGAGGCTGGAGCAGTGCTGGAGCATGCTGTCTGCAGGTATGGCTTTAGCTGATAGCAGGCAAGGAATGTGCTGCCTGGCACGTGTGTGGTGTTTTGTGCTGGTCTTGCCTCACCTTCTAATTGAGATGCTGTTGTGCCCTGGGCAGCTCTGCTGCTGTGTGTGCCTGGCACCTGGGGCTTACTCATGTGAGTGGTATGTTCTCACGGGAGCCACTTCCTCTGGCCCAAGTGGAGCTAAGCTGGAAAGTGAAGCCTGGGGGATTTTATGCCTGGTTTTGTGCTGGGTACTAAAAAGGCTCCTGTTTTGCTGGGTTATGGAGCAAGGAAGGTGTTCCCTGCCCAGAGCACTGCCTGGTTTGCAGCTGCTTGCTCTGTGCAGCTCGGAGCATCCTGCAAATGGCCCTGATGCTTGTGAACTGCAGTGCTAGCTTGTGTCCCAGCTGTGAGGGTGACTCTGGGGGGGTGCCAGCCCTTGGCTCTGCAAAATGCCTCCTGCTCAGCCTCTGAGCCAGCTCTGGGGCTCAGCCCTGCCAAGGAGCCGGCTGGGGGTCTGCCAGAGCTGGCTGAGCACGGGCTCCCCTGTGCCGCCAGCTCCTCTGCTGCTGTGGGACTGGGGATACTGGTGGCATAAAGAGGGGTAGGTGGAAAAGCAGGGGGTGGGCTGGGTTGCTGTGTGCTGGGGGGTGCTGAGCTGTTTTCCCTCTTCTTTTGCAGCTGTTTGATTTGTTGGGGTGTAAGGGCAGGGTTACTGTTGGCCCTGCCAGTATGTGGGGAGCAGTAACTAGGGGTGACCTTGGGCTCCCCTTCAGAGCCAGGATGCCAAGGGTCTGGAATTGAATGTTTGGTGAGGGGGAGCTGGCAAAACCTTTTGAAAAATGTGCCCATGCTCAAGGGTTCCCCCTCAACTATGGGTACCTGTAGGAAGTACTCCCACCTCCTTCCAGCCTGTGAACCAGCTTTGGGGGACACTGGGGCTGCCTTCTGCGTGGAGCTGTGGTGGGGGCTCAGGGCTTCCCAGAAAGTCACCATAGCTGAGCTCATTAAGCATGTCGGGTCCTCTGTGGCAGACCAGTGAAACCCATTTAAGGAAGGGTTAAGGCAGTTTAGTGTGATTTGGTAGTCTATTGATATGAGGGTTAATCTGGTGTAAGTGCATTGATGTTGGGGATTTGGAGTAGTTTAACTAGCCTGTCTCCCTGTTTTGTCTGTGCAACTTAACGAAGGGTCCAGCCTCTGCTCCCCCTTGTCTTGGGCTGCAGAGAGCTGCTGAGAGGGAGCAAATAAGCTGGGGACTGAAGGGAAAAGCCACTTGCAGACTGAATCTGAAACGCTGCTATTTATAGCCATCCCTGCTCAGCCAGCCCGAATTCCAAGTAGGTCCCCATGCCTGGCTGGCAGGGTGGGCAGCGGGTGGGTGAAGCAGCTGGGTCCTGCCAGCCCGTTGTACCCTGATGAGGTGACTCGTTGGGCCAGGCTTAGCCTGACCTGAGTCAGAGCAGAGGATGCTTCTTCCTCATCCCCAGCTCCTCATTAACCTGCTGCCCCAGGGCTTTCCCACGAGTGTCACCCAGCCTGGCCTGTCACATCAAAGACTGGGAATAGGTGTCTGTTTATTTTTTACTGTCATCTGTAAAGGGCTGTAATCATAATTAACATACCCACGAGGCATGGGGCAGAGATGCACCTTCTTGCCAGGTTGCAGTGTCCAGGGGAGGGGGAAGAGGGAAGCATGGTGAAAGTGCCTGGGTGACCCCTCCATAACCCAGTCCCTGTGCTGTACCCTGCCCACGCAGTGTCCCTGGGCAGTGCAGGTGGTAGGCTGAGCAGAGGCCACACCTGAGGGTTTCTCAATGCTTTACCTCCATGCTGCTGTCGCATGTTGGTGTTTGCAGCAATGCTTAGTGGCTGCTGCTGTCTTTGGGAGCAAGGGAGGGTCTGTAATGCTGAGCAAGGAATTTAAAAGGAGCTGAGCAGCTCCCCGATGGGTTGCAGCAGCCTTTTGGCAAGGGTGTGAATGGAGGGGTGCAAATGGGAGCTGACTGCATTAGGCAGCATCCTGGGGAGCGGTGGGCTCGGCTGCGTGCGTGCCAGCACCGCTGGGCTCTGCCAGGCTGCAGAGCTGCAGGCGCTGAAGGGAAGGAGGCTCCTGCACAGCTCTGCGCCTGCCTTGTGACTGCGAAATGTATGCGCTTAATATAGGCCGAATGAAAACATTCTTCCCAAAATAGAAGACCTTCCCCAGGAAGAGCTGCAGCTCCGTCAGGAGCCGTCACAAGGTGCCGGCCGCGGTGGGGTGGGCTCTGGCAGGTGTGGTTGTGCAACGCTGCACATCCAGCCTGCAAGTGTGCAGCCGGCCGGCTCACAGCAACGCCTGCCACTAAGGTCACCCCCCCAGGGCTCTGCTCCGAGCCCGCCACGCACACTGCAGCTCCTGGTGACCCTCTGCAGAACATGCCAGCTGGCTCTGGGGGGTGGGATGGGGCAGGCACCCACAGGGTTTGGATGGGGTGCAGAGGTTGATGGCCCCGTCCCTGAGCCATGCAACACCATGGGTGAAGGTGCTGCTGTCTCGTGCAGGTGTGCCAGGGTGAGTGCTTGGGCTCAGGGTGGTGTTAGGTGCTGCAGGAGATGAAATGAGTCCCTGCTTGCAGCGCTGCTGGAGCTGGGATTTGGGACAGGGCTGGGCTGGCAGGAGAAGGGGCCATCCCAGTGTGCTGCAGTGCAGGGGTGGCTCTGCAGGCTGCTGCGATGTCTGGGGGGCTGCACCCAGCTGTGTGCTTATTTCCTGGCAAACACTGAGTATTCCTCCTCTCTTGAGCCCCCCTGTGATGCCCAGCTAAGGCAGAGGGAGAGGGGCTGGTGCCTGGGGGGCTCTGCTGCCAGGGAAGGCTTTGGGGCTCACAGCAGTGCTGGCTCTGCTCTAGTGCCCAGTTTGTGCTGCTCTGTATCTTCTTCTGCTGGGATGTGAGTGCAGGAGCCTGCAAGGTGCAAGCAACTTCACAGGGCAGAAAGGATTGTGCACCCCCTCCCTGATCCCAGAGAGATTCCTGCTCGGTGGATGCTGCAGGTCCAAACCCCCTTTGGGGGCCCTGACCCTTCCCCCTTGGTCACTCAGCGCTTTCTCCACTGCTGCTGGTGGCAGTGGTTAATCCAGCTTGATGGGACACAGCTGTCTGCTAGGAAAATGGGGCAGGCTGGGGTGCAGTTCAGACCTGGGGCACAGTTCAAACCTGGGGCTTTGGCAGGTAAAAAGAGAAAAGCCAAAAATCCTTCTCAGTTAATCTCTCAGGCTGCACTGTGTATCTACACATGATGCTTAGCAAATTGCAAAGCTCTGCAGGCTCAGAGGTCTGCTTTGGGGGGCTTGGAGGGGTGAATGCCACCACATTGCTCTGTGTTTTTCCCCAGCATCTTATTAGTGCTGCTGAGACCCAGAAATCTAGGCTCTGCTGTTGAACTCTTGCACTCATATGATCCAGTTAGAGATATAATCTGTCTGCCCCGAGCAGTGCAGATTCATCTTCTTCCAGTAACGCAGGCAGGGCTGGTGCTGCTGCTGGGCAGTGAGCTGAGGGCAGCTTTGCAGTGACAGCCTGGGTCTTTGGCTCCTCATCCTTACGTGGCTCTAGACAGACCCAGGAAAGCTGGAGCCCTCCTGAGCCAAATAAAGCTGTCACATCCCCTAAATACTCTTAACTCTTCCCAGAGCCTTAAGATCACCTGAGAGGGAGAGCTGGCCCCACAAATCAGTGCAGCTGCAAATTTATGGCCCATTCTGGGACAAGAACTTTTTTAAATCGGCGAGCTCTCGCCCTGTGGGTGGGCTGAGGCAAGGTGAGGATGACCTTGTGGTCATTCAGTTGAAGCTGGGAGTGAAATTGTTGGCCATGCAATGAGGGAAATGTGAGGACAGCCTATGAAGAGGTGAGATAAGCAGCACAGCATGGCCAGGGCATGGCTGGAGGTGTAGCAGGTTATGAATGGGGAGAGAGGATGTGGTTTTCTGTTTCCTTTGCTGATTGCTATGGAAAAAAATATCTGAAAAATGGGCTTCCTGCAAGACAAAGATTGAGGGAATTTCCCTGGCTGCTGAGGTTCTGCCAAGTCTCTTGCTTCCTACAGTCTCGCTGGTGGGTATCAATGGTGTAAATACTTTTTTCAGATGTTGTTCAGACTGTAGGGATTTGTTTCTATCCAAATTTCTCGGGCACCTTGCTCACAGGACCCTCTGACACCCCCATGGGGAAATTGAGGCAGAGGGGAGCCCAAATCAGAGGAAAATGCTGGACCTTGACAGAAGAGCTGAGCTGTTTTTGCAGCAGTTGGGCTGGACTAGTGCTTGGGGGTCTTGGGTGGGAGTGTAAGGAGCATATTTATTGCTCAGAAATGCCTTTGCTCGTGCAATGTAAAATAAATCTGATTTTGTGAGCATTAGGGCAAAGCAACAGTCTTGGTTCTGTGGCAAGAAAGGGATAGAGTTTCTGCTGGACTTCAGTAGTGAGCTCTGACTCCACTGCAGCCTGGAACAAACTGGGAGGGAAGAACACAGTGCCAGACTTTCGGGGAAACTCAAGCCCAGCAACACCTCCCTGCTCTGCCCCTGCAGGCAATTCATGTCTGGGGAGAGATGAGGTTGCTTAATGAAGTGGGATGGAGGTAAACTTGGATTCCAAGAAATATAAAACAGCTTTTTATGGTGCTGGGTGAAGTCAGAAGAAATGCTGAAGTGGATTGTAAATGGCACTGGTTAATCTCAAACTAACATCAACAGGAAGCCAGCAGCTCGGGTGGGAAGTTCCAAAGCTAGCAAACAATGTGTTTTTGGCCCATGTCAGAATAAAAAGCTGATTTTTTATGAACATTTATGGGGAAAATCTGACCAGGAAACACTTGTTTTGCATTAAAGCCCAGCATGAAGTAAACAGGCAGCACCAGAGCTGGAGGTTTTGCATGCATGTGAAAGCTTTGAGAGCCTCTCAGGTTCAGCTGCTGGCCATGGGGTTCCTTGAGCTGCTTTGATTTTTGGCTGGGCTTTGTCCTAGTGCTCCTGACACTCCCTGGCACACAGTTTGGGACCTGGGTAGCAGCTTCTGGGGCTTTAGGAGAGCATCAAGAAGTGGGCTGCAGAGGTGTGGTGTGCTGTGGGGCTCAGCAGCACCCAAGATGGCCTGCTGCCTCCTCTGCAGCAATTCACCTGCTGCCTTCCTCTGCAAGCACCGGTTTTGTGGCCTCGTGGCTCAGCTGATGTGTGTAACTTGGCTCCCAACACAGGTGCTTTTGCTTTCGCTGTGCTTTGTTGCTGCTGTTAAAGCAAGCCCCAGACTTCTCCCTTCCTTCCCTGCCTGAAGGTAGTTTCCTTTTATTAAAAGCCTTTTCATATCATTATTAATAGTAAATGATGTTTTCCTTACCTGTGTCTTGGCTTTGCCAACTGTGAAAGGATTATTAGTAGCTTTTGGACCTGACTTGGTTTGCTGGAAATGTGTTTGTATCCTCTCCCAATGAGCTGAAGCGACAACAGGACTGGAGCACGTGTAGGCAGCACTTTGCTTCCTTGGGCTTTGCATCATTGCTGCTCTCCTCTGAATAGCTAAATGAACCTATCCAAAAGTTACTGGTTGGACCTGATACATTTGAAAGCTTTATTTCTCTTCTCAAATATAGGTTTCTGCTGCAGGTCAGGAGTCTCCTGGCCCTGTGCCTCAGGGCTCTGTGAGGATGGGGCAAGGTGGTGAGCACAGCCCGTGTGGCTCTGTCAGAGCTGTTTCAAGCCATCCTCCAAACTAACAGTGGCTTAAAGCGATTCCTTCCTCTCCTTCTGCTGGGATTTGGAGGAAAGGGAGAGAGGCCAGGGTGAACTGAGGGGTTACATCTGCAGAGAGGCAGTGCATGGTTCAGTCCCTGGGGTCACATTTATGCCCAGCGAGACAGACCTGTGCCTGGCCCGCACAGAAATGATAAAACTAAGCAGCAGGAGGGGGGTTAGAGTAGAGTTTTTTTTCAATAATGGCTTTGCAAAAAAGTGCCAAGCATCTGTTTGTAAGTGGAGGGCAGCATCTCATTCTGGAGTGTGGGGGGAATTCCCAGGTGACAGCATTTTCCCCGGCTCTGAGCTGCGTAACCGCAGCACTGTGCCAGAGGCTTCCCAGCGGCTGGAAAGACGAGATTCCTGCAGCCCTGCACTGCTGAGTCAGGAGAGGGGACATGAAAACATGCCTAGGTTGCTGGGCGAGGAGGCTGGCTCCTGCTCCCTACCTGCCTTGACACCACCAGGTATGGGTTCTCCCACGGGAGGATCCTTCTCCAGAGCGGAGGCGGCTGGGTGCAGGCTCTCGGGCACGTGGTTTATGGACTCCCCATCTGCGAGAGCTCCTGGGGCAGGCAGACAGCAGGAGACGGATGCTGGTGGAAATCACCCATCCCCTGTGTGGGTTTGCCAGGCCTGGAGTATTTGGACAGGCAGGGTTGTGTCAGGGACAGCCTGGCAGCAGAGCCAGCAGCGCTGCTGTGTCTGGAGTCACCCCATCCTGTGCATGTGTCTAAAAAGTGAATAGTCAGGGGGCTTTGTGCCCCTTGGAAGCCTGTCTGATCTTACAGGAGCTGCTGTCTGGCTCCAGCAGCACAAATTTCCCATCCGTTTTACCCCCTAGCTGCTGCACGGGCTTCTTGCTGCATTCTCAACTCTGTCTCCTAAGCAGGAGAAATAAGATCTTTATAATTACTCTGCAAATAGCTTTTAGAAAGGAAACTGTAGTTCATCTTACATGGGATGCTGCAACAGAGATTGTTGCTCCAGTGGGTTTTTCCTTCCAGAGTGTCCCTGGGGATCCCTCTGCACCTTGCCTGTCAGCAAACTGTTTTGTGCTGACCCTGTTTTGTGATGATCCTCTCTGGATGGAAGTGGCTGACACTGTCCCTGAATGAAGGGCTGGTCTCTGCCTCTAGGCTTAAAATACAATAAAATACCTCTTTGGTCTGTTCAGAATTCAGCCTGGCTCTGGCTTTTGTTATTTAGGTAACCTCTGCAAAGTTACTGCAGACACCAACTGGAGCTGGTTTCTGCGAAGTCCTGGTGCTCCTCTGCTGCCCTGGGACAGACCTGGGGGTCTGAGCTGCCAGGGCTGCAGCAGTGCAAGCCTTGTGCCAGCTTCACTGCTCTCATGCTTAAATAAACAGCAAAACCAGGTGGATTTACCATGGTGAGAGTTGCTTTGGCAGGAAGGCTGAGGAGCTGGGCTTCTTCAGCCTGAAGAAAAGGCTGCGAGGGGACCTTAGAAATGCTTATAAATATCTCAAGGATGGGTGTCAAGAGGATGGGGCCAGACTCTTCTCAGTGGTGCCCAGGACAGGACAAGAGGCAATGGGCACAAACTGGAGCAGAGGAAGCTCCAGCTGAACCCGAGGAAGAACTTCTTCCCTCTGAGGGTGACGGAGCCCTGGCCCAGGCTGCCCAGGGAGGCTGTGGAGTC
>Ga0065711_1044869_pt1 | contig 13824 bp, 7 predicted proteins | sample Hoacrofraction12_FD_59098 | JGI IMG/M metagenome (GOLD analysis project Ga0065711, IMG submission 59098) | Hoatzin crop microbial communities from Cojedes, Venezuela - Epithelial fraction 12 v2 (version 2) | ecosystem: Host-associated > Birds > Digestive system > Esophagus > Crop | place... | reverse complement strand
CGCCCCCCGAAGATGTCTGGAACAACTAGGCTCTACTTCAGTGAAAGAACCCTTAGCCAAATATCAAGTATTACAGCTGAGTTACCTAGTTTAAAAAGTGATGTGGTGTTCCCTGTAAACACTTATGTAAGCCACAATCCTCTTTTTTCCTTTTTTTTTCCCTCTTGCCCTGTACCCCATTCTCAGATTGTTGCTGTTCATCCGCATTTTGTAAGATCCCACTTCAAGCAATTTGTAACAGGAGGGAAAAAGGTAAGCACTCATAGTGTAGTGAACTTAGGCTATCTTTAAACAGCTTTTAAAAATAGCTCTGGAGACTGTGTATGTGACTCTTAACACCTAGAGCAAATAACTCTCTTTTTCCTTCTCCTTGTGCATTGTATTCCAAAACAGTCTTACTTAATTAAGACTAATTCCAGTTGGGAGGGAAAGTGCACTTTTAATGTTAAAAACATGTTGCAACAGGTTGAGCTTCAGAGTAGAAATACTTTTGTCTACGTAGTCTGAAAAAAATGTCATTTGCATTTCCTAGGCCAGATTTTCTCCATTCATTTAATTTGTTGAGGTGGGAGAAGTTAGACCTTAATACTGGTCTTTTACAATGTATGTTCGCCTTGGTGTTTGGGATTTTTCTTTTGCTTTACCTGTGGGTGATGTTTTTGTTTTGTGGTGTGTTTTTTGTTTTGTTTTTTTTCCCAAAGCAAACAAACCCAAGTATCATCTTCAGTTCTTGTTTGTGATGTGGGGTTTTTGTTTGGTTTTAGAGTAATTCAGGGGAGCTCTTGGTAAAGTAGAACTCTCACTTTTTAAAGTGCTTGTATCTGTGTAGTTAAAGTCTTCTACTTGGGGAAGGTTTTATGTTAAATGTGTGTTACAGTGTCTTGTTGGTGTAGGGTGCAATTCTGACTTCCAGATTACAGCTGTTTCCAGGTCCTAAAGTATCTTGTATCACATTGCGCATTTTCAGTCAAAACATGAAAAGTTTGATTTGGAACAGTTTCTTGAATTCCTGGAATTTTCCTGTTGCCTTCTTTTATGAATTAAGGATGAACAATCCTCACTTATAGATGCATCAAACCGAATGCCATGACTCTCCCTTACTAGCATGTAAGAAATACAGACTTCTAGTGCTGAATACAACTTAATTTTCATTAGCAGTTCAATATGTTTCAAAGCATAGCTATATTTTATTTTCCTTTTTAAGTGGCGTGCATGCCTGACAGCTTTTGCTGGCTGGTTGGAGTTGGTGTTGTCCTTAAAATAATGCACAGTCAGTGTATGTCTTCGTCAGCCACCAGTCTGTGAAGCTTTTTAGTGCTGATAAAAGTGGTATGGAAAGAGAGAAACAGGGAATTAACAGAACAGGGCTCCGTCAGGTGGTAAAAGAGCTTGCATTCACCTGATGCTGAACAGAAAAAAACATCAGGGAGTTAACACATTCTCTTTGGTTATCTTTGATTACTTGACAGGTTATTTTATATTCTGTCCTCTGGTGAATGGTATACTCATTCTTAATGCATTCATTTTTTGCTGAGGAACTTTCCTTTTCAGGAAAACTTTAATTGACATCTTAACATAAGGTATTTAGCTTTGAAATAAATGTGCCTCAACACCTGTAATTTGATTTTATTGATACATAAAACCAACAAATGAAACCTCTTAGCCTTGTGGTAGAAACCCATCCCCTTTTCTCTTTTCCTCCAAAAGGAGCTTATGTGCTTCTATAAAGGCAACAACAAAATGCACTGTGAAAATTCAGGAAGTTAAATTTCACCTACTTATTTATTGAAGATTTTTTTTTTCTTTCTGAAAAGAGAAGTCCTTGAAAAACATCCTTGCTTTTTATTTAGACCTGTCTTCAGTGTAAAGCCAAAGAGCCGTTGTGGGGGCAATAGGCCCCGGGGAGCTGGTCCACGTGAGCAAGGAGAAGGAGGCTGAAGCTTATCAGCTCAGGCTGCGGGCCTCGCATCTCTCTCCCTGTGTCTGGAGATTGTGTAGTTGGGTGAGCTCCTTCGGGGGGGGACGGGACCTCCCTTGACTCCTGAGGTCTCTGCACTTTTAGCCTTTGCACGGACACAGCGACCTCATAGCTGATAGCTGGCAGCGGTGGGAGGTGGGCTGCTGGTCTTCCCCACCTGCACGGAGACAGGGATAGCAGTGAGGACAGAGGTAAGACTATCCTCATTTTGGATCAAGCTTGGGAGAAAATCTTTCCTTAAAGCCCTCATGCTATGCTCCTTGCCTGAGCTGCATTCAGAAATATAGTGTGAATTGTGTGAAGTCTGTGCCCAAAGGGTTGCAGGGTCTGTCTTTGATTTTTGTTGTTCTGGGAAATGGTGACATAACGTATATTACCATTTTGAATGCTGGGGTTTTTTTTAAGCTGCTAAGATAATTTTAGCAGATAAAAGAACCCAGAAAGAAATTTGATCACTTCTTCAAACCTCTCTAGTTGCATTATGAACATTGTTGTCTCAGAATATGAGAAAGATGTTCTTGATTTACTTGTTGAATTTCATGCTGATTTTGGTTTACAGTGAAACAAAGAAGCCAAACCACATATGCACGCAGGAAGTAAGAACTTGCCTCCCAACCTTAATGTCTCATTTCAAAAAACCACTTTAATATCTGCTTAAATTGATTAGTTTTGTAGCCAAGCATCCGCCTTAGTGAGATCCTTAATGAATGGGGTGAGGGGGCTATAACTGTATATTACCACCTCCTTAATATTTTGAGAAATACACGGTTCTTCATAACAATATAAAATGTGTTAAAAATACATGTTTCAGTTCAAAGACGCACTGCAGAGCATTCTACAGATGTTCAAGGTGAGCAACAATCTATTCAAAAAAAAAAAAAAAAGAAAGAAAAGAAAGTAGAGAGAAGGAGGACAGAAAAGCTAAGTGATGTGCTTCAGGGACGTGCAGTGCAGGTCCTCAGTTTCCAACACAGGTGGATGTTTGGAACTTGGGTGAATTGTTGTGTGGTGCTGAGATTTGCCATTTCTTAGAAGCTCAGCCTGACCTAAAAGAGCAGTGCTCCCTGGGGTAACTGTTTAAATCAATGCAGATTTTTTGAAACTTAACTCATACCATGCATATGTTTCTACAGTTGCTGAACTAGGCATGTACTAGAGTTCTTTAAGAGTGGTTTTCTCTGAATTGTATTATGAACTAATTAACCAATTTAAATTGTTTGCTTACTAAAGCACTAGTTTTTTAGAAGTAAAGAACTTTCATTAAGCTTGGGATAGTATCATTGCCTTCTATTTTGGGCTGAAAAAGCTTTTTTCCACCCCCTTTTTTGCCAATGAATGAATGTTATCTGTGCCTAGAAACAAGGCAGGTACTGTGGAAACGTTGACACTATCATGGTGAGAAGCAATAGGTGCTACGCTGAATAGAGGCACTTACCTGCTCCCCTCCCCCTTATCTCTGCAATTAACTACAGCACCATTGTGATGACTTGGCAGATGATGGTAACCCTGAAATAATAATACCATATATTGTAAATAACAGGGCATTCCTCTCCCAAGCAGACAGTAGAGCTTCAAAGCAAGGGAAAAGACAAATACTGTGCTATTGAAGGCCTTAACCTTCTACCTTTTAAAAAACGGTCTAATCTTAAAAAATAACAGGGTAAAAGCCAACTAAATGAGGGTGGTAAAGCTGAAAACAAGGTATTCTTTATTTAACTGTTAGAGTGCTGGTCTTTCCCAGCACATCAACTAAATGAACGTTGTTGCAAAGTCCAAGTATCCATTATATCCAGAGGGTTAAAGAGGCAGAACTGACAAAGAGAGAAGTCTGAAGGATACTTCAGTTCTAAAGTTAAAAGTGTTGGCTGCTGGATCTTACGTAAAGATAACTTAGGAGAGCAGGACAACTTGGGATTTCTTTCTTGGCAGAGGCAGTGATGAGACTCCCTATTTCATCAATAACTTCATAACATTATTTCATTAATAATTTCATAAAATTGATTAACATCAATAACCAGACACAAGGGTTTTTGTAGTAAAATTTGTAGGAGAGTGGGTCATCTGGAGTGATTGAGTCTCTCTGCTGTATGTGTAGCGATGAAGGTTTTTTGGGGGGTTCTCTACCTAGCATGGTAGTGGGGACCCTGCACAATTAAGCAAATTAATTCTAAAGCCAGTATAGAGTAGGATATTCAGTATCTTAAAGGACTGGGCTCCTTATTTGCCTAGGACATGCATTTTGTGTAGTAAGTGTTGATTTGAGTATCCAATTTGAAACATTTTAAGGGAATCAAGATAAAACTGAAAATTTACCCTGTGACTGTCAGCAGTCACATCTTTATCTGTGTCTGTATCTACATAATATATTTACATTAGATATATTTAAGGTGAAAATAGATATAAAAGCACATTTTTAATGAGATATGTATTTCTTTTGCTGGAGAAGATGCATGATAAAAACTGGTTTTCAAATGCAGATGTATCTAAACATGTTTGTCTTATGTATCCTCCCAGAATTAGCATCTATCAATGCCCATGCTTAAACATTACATTCTCTTTTCTTTGTCTGTTATAAAAGCAGGGAGAACTTAGTGTTACCTGGGGCAAATTTCTCATTATAAAAAAACAAAATCTAGGATGCTATTTCAGTGTTAGAATCCTGGGCTGGACCCATGGTGTCTCCTGCCTGAGACGCGAAACAAGACAATCTGAATTCCTTTCCACTCCAGGTGGGGCAGTGTCATATACAGAGAAAGAATAGCGATTGCGAACAATGCACAGGCAGGAAGAGAAACAGCATTCTCAGGGCTCTAACTGCTGTTACGGGAAGTGGAATTTGTGTGCTAAAGTCAAGTCTGCCAGGGAATGTCTCAGATTTTTTTTTTAATTGTCTGCTTTTTAGTGTCAGCAGATGCACTTGGCTTTGTGAGTAGATAGGTGACCTTTACCTCTGAACCCTATGATATGTACTTCATAATAACTGGTTGGACTACTTTGACAAATTATTAAATTGTCAGGATGCTGTTTGCAGCACAGTCCATTTTTAGAAAGCAGATCGTCAGCTGTTTGGCATTATGTTGGATAGAAGAGTACCAGACAAGAAAGGCAGATTGCTTTGTAAGCTATAAAATGTCAGTCAGTAAATACCCAAAGGTCTGGTTTAAGTGAAGAAAGAGTAAATACTATGGCAATTTCTGTCCATGCATTGGATAATTTACCGTAAGCAGGAAGCAAACTGTGGCAAGCAAGCAAGTCACAATAATACAGGTCTGTGATTTGCTCGCTGCAATGTATAATGCCTGGATGTATCCCATATTATTGAGCAGACGAGACTTTGATATATAGTGATGCGTGCTGTTTGCTTAATAAGCAGATTATTTGGCTTACATTTCTTCTTTATTAATACTTGGATGTGCATTTCTTCTTTATTGTGAAAACCAAAACATTCTCCTTGGACTGTAACAAACAAATTTGGTTTGTGTAAAGAGACAATGGTTTGTAGTCCTGTCTGTGTGTAATCTATAGTTGTGTGCTTTGCAAATGTCTGTGCAGAAAACTTTTTTCATTACCTGAGGTGGCAAGCAAAGTGGATCTAAATATATGAAATGTGCAAGGCTGCAGGACTTGCTTTCCAAGGTGTTAATTCTGTAGCTCTTTGAGAATAGCGATAGCTGGAATCCAGCAGTTGAGTTATTAAAGTACAGCCTAATAAAAGTCCTATGGCATTTGTTTGTCTTAAACATCTCAAAATTTCTAGCTTCTCTGTCCGTGAACTACAGCAGCAGCTCCTGTTCTGTATCTCTCTGTTGCCATCACTTACCTCCCAATGCTGCTGTTGTCTGCCGCTGCCTCCTGGCTTGATTTCCCTTGACTGCACCTCCTGCACTCCCCTCCATCCACACCCCAGCTCCTTAGACAACAGTGTTTTGCAACAAGATTTTGAAAGCTCATCTTCAGTTGAAAACCTGAGGCTTACATTACTCTGCCTCGTTTGAGCTCATCCACTCCATCGCTGTTCCAAACAGAAGTGATAATTTTTTATTGTTGCCATATATTTTCCTAGGGATGCATGATTAAACAGTAAGTCTTCATGTGGCATGCTGTTCTGTGTTACTCTTGGATATCTGTTAATCTTAGCTGTGCCTGTAAATGGTATTTTTATGCTGAAAACAATAAATATCGATAGTGATCACTTGTAACCGTGGCAGTAGCATTTTAGGTTTTTATGATCTTGCCTGGCTGAGGGGAAAGTTGGTGACACAGGTGCCAAAACCCAAAACAAATGCCACAGGTAGGCACATCTTCACGCCCGGGCAAACAAAGAACAGGACAAGGAAAATATAGGAAGTTTTTTTCCTAATTTTCTGTTTTGTGGAATAAAAACTAATCCAACAGTGCTGCAATAGGGAATGGGAAGGGTAGCTCTTCAGCTACAAATTGAAGTCTCGGCCTTTTCCTTCTGTAAAACTCCTCCAGATCTTTACAGAGAAGGTGCTATATTGAAACAAAGTGGTGATGCTGTGCGTAGTGCTTCAGTAAAAGTGTGTTTCCTTTGAAACTTTTCACCGTGTGAGAACAGACATCTTTTATTTCAGTGTTTGGAAGGTGGCATTTGGTAGTGGGATGGAGTTAAATTGAATTACTTCACTGTATTGATACTACCAAAGCTGCAATCATTGGCCTCTTTGTTCAGAGGATTGAGAATGCTTGTACATAGTTTAAAGACTGGGATTACATGTAATTATTGTTAATGCTAATTGCATGAGAGGCTACACTAAATCTAAGCACTAGTCTGTTCTCTTTAGCGGATGCACTCTAAAATAGAGTTTTGAGCTGCTTTTGGAGGAGGTTAATCTGGTAGTGAAAGATACAGAGAGATGCCTTCACTAATCCAAGAGAATTATATCCACTTGTTTTTAAAAGCAAACAGTGTCCTGCACCATCCTCTTGTCTCATGCACTTCAGTGTGTCTGTCATTCTTCTTAATGATCCAGTAGACAAGCATAAGCAGTTAAAACGACTTGCGAAATAGGAAGTAGTGAACTATGGGAAGATTGCAATGTGCTGTGAAGGAGTGTGAGTGGGGACCCTTTAAATCAAAGTTTGTTTTAGCTTTATTATCACATTGTGGTACATGCAGGAGATGCTGGAAGTGCATTCTAAGCACTACTGTATTGTAACAAAGGGCTAGAAGGATTTGCCAGAGCAAATCAAAAAGGGGAAAATATAAACTGTATTGCAGAGAATGCACAAAAGTGAATTTTGTGGCTGCTGTTGAAATATAAGTACTGCTGACTGCAAAAATACAGGATTTATGGGAAATAAAGCCCTAAAATATTTTTCCCCTACCAAAAAGAGAGGGAGGTGGTAGGAGGAACCTCTCCAGAAACAGTGGATTTTTGTTATGTGTCTAGCTTCTCTTGAAGTTTTAAAAGGCTTTCTGGTGCGATAAACATTTCGACATGAAGCCAAAAAGGAAAACTAAGAAATAAATTAGGCTGCTCATTTTGAGAGAGATACATTCAGTGGATAACAGTTCCAAAAGCACAGCAAAGTTCTGTGTTCAGTAACTCAGTTTCTAGGTATCATTACTGTAAGAAATAATAAATAAATCACATGATGTACATCAATAAAATGCAGATAATTACATTGTAGATACTTTAATAAAGCATCTTGTAAGATTAATTTTTTTTTTTAAGTCACAATGTGTAGTGTCCTTTGGTTTCAGTGTTGGACCTATTGCACTTGTGGATATGAAACAAGGAATTGTGGGTGCTGCAGTGATTCAGATTCACTTTCTGTCTTTCTCACAGGCAATATCAGACTGTTGTCTTCTACTGCATTGGTCTGAGAATTTAATTAACCATGTGCTTAGAGTTGAGCGTAGACTGAAGCAGGATTTTTTTAATTGTCTTTTCTCCTCACCAGTTCTTTCTCAGGTCATTTATTTTCTTTGCAGCTCCTTACTCGGGTGGAGAGTCATGAAGAAGCATGATATTAAAAAACCATGAACAGTAACAAAATAGCTGCAGAGTGTTATTCCACATTCACTCTGGATGCTGTGTGTAATAAACAAACTTAAATCACGATTCAGTCACAAGGAGAAAAAATGCAAAGTTTAGTTAATATAGTTGACATCAGCCAGTTTTAACATTTCACATTACCCCACCAGTTTTCGCAGCCTTGCCCAGTAAGTCCAGATGAAAATGCTATGTATTTTGCTGCTGTTTTCATTGGATGGTATTGAAAGAAGCATCCCAGTGACAGTTCTGTTTCCATTGAGCATCTCCTTAGGAGTTTATGAACTAGGAAAAAAGTAATTTTCAGGCCTGGATCAGCACAGCACTTAGATTTTAATGCTTCTGAGCGGAGCTAATTAGTTTGGGCTGAGGGCTACTGCTGTGTTTCACATCCAGCTGCCAGCCTGCTAATGGAAATTCGTCTGTATGCCACTGCCTTATGAGCGGAGATGTTACCTTTGCTTGCAGTGTCTTGCCTAGGTTGCTGTAAAATAGCATGTTTTGTAAGAGTTTTGTTGAGTAGCCTTTTCATAGGTGGGAAGAAAAAAAAAAAAAACCTGAGGCTGTCTAAAAGGTGGGCCTTCAAGTGAGCTTTGTGAAGGACGCAGAGTCATTTTGAGTGGGGTTAAAGTGGCAAGATACACTTGAGTGAGAAATTTGAAGTCTGCGGCACAGTTCGCATGAAAAGTTTCTGGTAGACGATCCTAGATGGTGACTGCTTTAAACTTTTGGAGAAAATACTTGTCTTCTGGTGCCATCTTGTGGCTTCAGGAGAGAGAGGCAGGCTGTGGAACCGTTGTTAAAAATTCCAAATTTTCTCAAAAGAAGTTATTTTAAACAACTAGTGTCTTATTTGGCGTATTTATGCAAATACAGCTGGTGGGAAACCGTGTATAAAAAAGCATATACAGATGGATGTTAGATAGGAAACATTAGCAACATAGGTGCTTGATTTAGGTTTTAGCATGGTAAAAGTCCTTGCCGGCAGCAATTTTACACCTCTTCGTGGTTATTGTGCACTTGTGTGAGCTCAGGTTCAGGTTGTGCATGTGTCTGTACCTGCGTGTACTCATGCCAAAGTTGGCAGAACTGGTACCTTAAAGTATGGTCTTCACAGATGCTTCAGCTTCTTATTTAGGTATCCCTCCAAGCACTGTACTTTGCGTCACTCAAAGTGATTCCATGTTATAATCCTATTAAATAACTACCTGAAACCATACAGGAACTGGTAGAAGAGCTGGACTGTCATGCAAGCTGTCTGTGTGTATTTGGATTTTTCTTTGCTGCTGCAAAGCATTTCATAACATCTCCTGGGCATTTAGATATGCTAAAATACCTTCCTTATTTGCAGAACCCGGGATTCCCAATCACACAAGTTTTACAATGTGGGACTAACACACGGCGTCTCTAGAGCCCTGTGGAAGGCTGTGTAGTTCCACAGGAGGCCAAGCAGAAGGTCATAGGCTTGGGGGTCTTCAGTAATTTTGACCGCCTGATTTTTGGAGGGAAGAAAGAGCCTATCACGATATCAGTGCATAGGTGTGTGGTGACCTGGTTTCTTTACCAGCTTGCTGAAGTGTTGTCACTAGTGCTGTAGACTTAGTTTCCCCCCAGTGTCTTAATTTGTTTATCCTTAAAATGGAAATAATTACACTTACCATTCTTTGCAGAAACGTTGGGGAAAGGATGACCTTTAAAGGTCCTTTTTAACCTGAACTATTCTATGATTCTGTGATTAAACTTGATGGTGGGCCTGCTTATTAATACTCTTATTAAAGTAACTTGAATTCTGTAGTATATAAGATTCTCAATGTATATGTACTATATGAAAATGTTTGACTGTATTTGCTTTTGTTTTGTGATAAGTGTGTATTTTTCGTTGTCCTTGAATCCCAGCAGAGTTAAGGGGTAATGAAGAAAAAATAGCTCCCATGTTTACTTACAGCATGTCACAGAGATGTTTCTTGTTGCACTTCTTCATAGTTGCTGTTATATGAGAAAGGCTGGATGAATAGATGGAAGCCTTCAGTTTTACATGAAGGGGAAGGAAATATAAGAAATGTAAAATGGAGGGGACACTTAATTGCTTGGGCCAATAATATGGTAAGTATTTGTCACCAAATGAACAAAAATACCACTGTGTTATGCTGATATGTGAAATGTTTCAATGTTAATTGCCAAAATATTCCATGGGAAAATGGTGCATTTCAAGAACCAAGTATAAAAGGCATTGAAGGATAGTATTTTAGATCCCATTTCTTCTGGTGTTTCCTTCTGGCTAGTCAGTGTTCTCCATATGATTGCCACTTCTGAAGAAATTAAGAAAGGTAACTCTACATACCACTGTTGGGGATGATCACTGCTGTAAGCTATGGTATAGCAGAGTGTTGACCAGTGCAATTTATTGGAGCAAACTGTCTGAGGAAGGAATGCAAATGTAACTCTTCTTTATACAAAAAATAGACCATTACCACCCCACCCCCCCAAAAAAAATCAAACCTGTCTGGATTTTGTAATTTGTACTGAAATGACATTATCATATGCACTTCTAATGTTGCAGATTATAAAAAAATGATAGTAATAATTTCTCATTTTGGTAGGCCACTAGAAAAGGCTAAACTTACGAGAAAATAGGCGCTTTTTGCTCTAAGCGTAATTCATATTTTAAAGGGAACCATTGCTTTCATGCTGAGTGTTGTATTTCACCTATCACTGTATATCTAATTGATGGCTCAAGGTCTGTGTTTTAAAGCTCAGCAGTGAGGGATATGTTTTTAAGTGTGTATCATGTCTACATTCCAAAGTCTTATTTTAGAATTCGATGAAAGTACTTCTGAAACACTAGCTTTTTTCCTTCTATTATTTTTCCCTCCTGAAGGGAAGCATTTATTAAAATATTTTAAAGTCCTGCTTCTTTTATTCCTTTCAAAACCAGTTTTATGTGAAGTTTTTAGAGGTGGACTTTTGTTTAGTTGCTCCCCGTTAATAACTGCATTAGAATGGAAACTTCAGTGAATGCTTAATGGTAGTAACATTAGGTCTTTTGAAGGTTTTGTTCTTTTCAGAGCCATACGATTAAAATACATATTCTAAGTGAATCTTCTGGGAATAGATAGGGCAGTTGAGGAGAGCTATCTCTAGAGATGATGTGACACATCAGAACACAGAATACTAATAAAATGTTGAGAGCCATCTGTCAGAGACAAAAAGCCATGGTCAGGGCCTATCTTTCAATGAAAAATGAAATGACACTTGCCCTCCAAAAGATTAACATATTTGGTTATTGGCCTTTCCCTTCCACCTTTACCTTTTTAAAAATTTCTCCATCCTCTAGCAAGATTTTGTGTTCTGTTTTTACTTTCAAAGTCAGAGAAAATCTTTTATAGCCTTGCTTCTTACAGTCTGTGTGTGGCTACCTAGTTTTTATTTTCTAATGCCTTTTTTTTTCTTTTTGACACAATGTATGTGAGCTTGTTAGACATTGAGTATTCTGAGATGGGCTCCTTGATATAGGCAAGGTCTAATTCTGCTTGTCAAATGCTCAAGTAACCCATGCTTGGTGCTATGCCCTCTTCTCCATCCTTCATGGCCAAAAGTGTAACTTTTACAAACTGAGACACTTGAGAAGCAAATCCCTAGAGGCATTAGGCTCCCTGACTCAGTTGAACAGGTTTTGGGCTCCTTCATGATAGGAGTTTGACGCTGGAAGTCCTTTTGGTTCATGATGCAAATGGCATACGTCTAACTATTGGTTTGAAAGGCACTTGAAATGTAAGCTAGTCTATCACACATGGGATGTGCTGCCTTGTAGACAAACAGAGGGTGTAATATGGGTCACTTCTATCTGAAAATCATCGTTGAAGACAAAGTGGTAAGATTAATAAAAGACAACTGTATTAAAATGATGTGCAGGCAAGATTGCAGATTTTATCAGATGAGCTTAAAAACCACAAAGCACAACATTCTTGTTTATGTTACCTGGAGATCTGGGCTCTGTAAGTTGCAGATGCTGTTTGCAAATTTTTTTCTGAAACTTTGATGGCTGTTAACCTGAGAGGTGCCAATGTGAGTGTGTTCCATGCTCACAGTTCTTCAGTGACAAAGATCACTGAAAAAAAAAAACACCCCACCCCCATACCACTTACTGGCCCTTGTGATTTAAAAAAAAAAAACCACCAAAAAACCCCCACAAACAACAAGGCAAAACCTGGCTTAGATCATGACCTCCATGTTTAGATTCTTTCACATACAAATGGTTGAATCTGTACAGCTGGGGACATAGAAATTCACAGTGGGGGGGAACAGAAACAGGCAGAGGAATCTTTTAAATCAGTTTTGTCACTAGAAAAATCCTAACATGGAATGGCATCCTGGACACTGACCTTGTAAGGTCCCTTCCATCCCCTTTTCAGTCATCATGAGAGTTGCTTTTTCTGCTCACTGAGCTTAAAGGAAATATCTACTAAAATGGTTTGTTTTATTTTGTGGACTTTTGTTTTTAAATCACTAAGAACAAGTCATTACTTAACATGAAATTAATCTCCATTTTGCCATCGGAAAGGTTATATCTCACCTTTCTAAATGGCATGGAAAAATCTGATTAATAGGTGTGTTTTTTTTCTCTCTCTCTCTCAAATGACTTTAATCTTCCTTTCTTTCAACTTTTTGTTGTGTTAGTTTAGGAGATTTCCTGAGGAGGCAGTGAAAAATGACAGCGTACAAAACTAGTCATTATTTAAATATGCTTGCTTTTCTGTTTTAGTGTAAAAGTAGAAATGCGTTTCTGGAGAAGTACAGATTGGCTTCATTTATCTTAATGAGCTGTAGCTTCACATCTTTTCTTTTTCCAGGGTGGAAATTTCTGCTTCTCTATAGGGGCTGTTGTGGAAGAGCTGGGATTTTTTCATTTCTCCAGTAGCAGCACCAGCCTAACAAGCTGAACTGGTTCATGACCAGAGTTGCTAATCTGTCACTCATTCACTTATTGTATCTTTTCATTCGGCATGTGAATTTAAAACATCTAACTTACTCTGATCACGTTGTTCCTTCTGTCACCTCCTGGGTTGCATGGGTGTTTGTATCAACAGCTTTTTCTGTTGGTGCCCTCAGCCCTACCCTGAAACTTACGCCATAAACTTCTATGGCTGCCTTAGTGTACAACATAATATGGGATGTGGTGAGTAGGAGTTTGTCACACCGAATAAAGTTCTCTTGCATTTAAACTTTCAGGGCGTGAAGATACTTGACATGATCTCCAAGCAAAGAATTACCAATGTGCCTCGGGATGACATAAGCCTTCGCCCAGATATGTATCCCTGCAGCCTTTGCTGGAAGGATAATTTAACGCTGATTATTGGCTGGGGAAATTCAGTAAAGGTGCAATTACCTGTCTTTGTAATAAATGCTTGCTGTTATCACAGACAAACAGAGGATTATTTCTGAAAAGCAAAGACAATCAAAAAAAATAGAATTTGGTCTGACTACAGTGTGCAGAACTCCTGCTGCCATAGAAATGTCATTGGACTGACCCTCCTGAGGAGGAGGAGTGATGGAGACCCAGCGGTCAGACAGATCTCTGTGTGTGAGCACGCAGCGAACGTAATCCTCGGGGACACGTCTCTCCTCTGTGCCTTGGAGAGATTTCCTCTTCTGAAAGCTTTCAGTGGCCTGTTGAATTCATTTCTTTTGATTAGCATTAGGAAGAACAACTTACCATGAGGTATTTTTGGAGGGGATTGTTTTGGGGGCTGAGGAGGTTGTAACTGCTAAAACAACCACACGATTTCAGTGAACCACAGGGAAAAAAAAAAAAAAAGGATGGGGGGG
>Ga0065711_1044867_pt1 | contig 13824 bp, 6 predicted proteins | sample Hoacrofraction12_FD_59098 | JGI IMG/M metagenome (GOLD analysis project Ga0065711, IMG submission 59098) | Hoatzin crop microbial communities from Cojedes, Venezuela - Epithelial fraction 12 v2 (version 2) | ecosystem: Host-associated > Birds > Digestive system > Esophagus > Crop | place... | reverse complement strand
GCACTGGAACAGGCTGCCCAGGGAGGCTGTGGAGTCTCCTTCTCTGAAGATATTCAAGACCCGCCTGGACAAGGTCCTGTGCAGCCTGCTGTAGGTGATCCTGCTTCGGCAGGAGGGTTGGACTTGAACACCCACAGAGGTCCCTTCCAACCCCTACCATTCTGTGATTCTGTGATTCTGTGAAAGTAAAAGGGTTCGTAGAATGGATGATAATGCCATATATATTAAGACAAACAAACTCAAAGTGAAAAATGCATAGTTACAGAAATATTTTTTTTCTCTTCCATTTTCACAAAAATCATTAAACTGTATTATGCATTGCACTTAATTTTGCTTAACACTACAAAATGTGTTTCATTTGGTACTAAAGAATAAATGGTCAATCACTCACATATATTAATTCAGGAACATCTGCCTGCTTACAGATAAGAGTCAGGGGAGGAAGGCAACTCTGTTGAAGCTCATTCTTGAAAAACAATATTTTCCCATATTGAAAAAATATATATGCAGAAGCAGTAGTTTACTAGTGGATTGACATTATTTCTTGGATGTCATTATGTGGAGAAATGCTCAGGTACTTTAAATCTTGCTGTGTCAGTCCCCAGTCTTGAAGTAATTTAGAATTGTTGATCTCTCATACTACTGATAGTGTAAACTGAAGAAGTGTATGAAGTTCTAGTCATTTGTCTCATGGTGAAATCAAAATGACCTCCGTATTGTGTTTGACTTTTGTTCTATTTAGTCTTGTGGGTTTTTATTTTCATTTTTTTTGTGATTGCACAAAACCAATATATTTGTATGTATATCTTGTAAGATAAGAAGGGGGGGGCGGGGGGAAGACACAAAAATGTATATAATCCCAGAAAGCAATGTTGAATACTGAGAGCTTAAGAAAAACAGTTGTGATTGTATGGCTCAGATTTTTTTGTTTAAATATAAACTACAACCCATTTTTGGCCTCATTTATAGACTTGGTAAACACTGGGGGGGGAATGTAATTGTTGTACACTGTGGCTAAGTCCGTTTCACCCAAAGTGCTTTAGTTAGCACAAATAGTAATGTATAATGAATGTATGTTGAATGTAAGATGTTCTTCCTTGCAGTACTTCTTATCAGAAGTAGTCAATGACAAAATTTTATTTCATATACACAAGTATTTTATTATAATTACATTAAATTTCTTTGACCAGAAAAAGATAACTGTTTGGGGACAAGGTGAATGATAGTCTACAAACATGCAGAGAGACAAAATGGAATTAACTTAGAATTTTTTCTGTGATTGTCCTTTTTAGTAGCTGGGTGAGGTGGTGGCTGAGACTGTATTTTCAATTACTCTTCAGGTCATTAATGTTGATTACATTCTTCTTCTAACCATAAGTCTTTATTTAATGAAAATGTATGCCACCCACTAAGCAGGCATGTAGTTAGGGAACAATACAGCAGGATTTGATTGCCCTATTAACAATAATCATCATGAGACTCTGGGAGTAATAATTTAATGACTTCTTGCACTCTTGTGCTACTTTTTGGTGGTGTTCATTTAGCAAGTACTACAATGATATCTCTAATGAAATTAAAACTTGCCAGCAAGCATTATTAGCTAGAGACAGGCAGGTATTGAGATACCAGACCTAACAGGGCTCCACCGACTGCCATTAAAATATCTGCAGACAAGCTAATTTAATTTGAATAAAGCTGGGTGGCCTCTAGGAAAGGTAATAAATAATTTTCAACGACTGACAGGGTTCATGTGGAGAAGATTGGGTGGCAGAGAGGGAGGGAAATGTTGCTTTATTTGTTTGTCTTTCTCCTCATGACTCACGGCCATTGTCAGGCTTGTGGACAAAATTCAAGCAGGTGGAACAGAGCTGGAACAGACTGAATTAGAGAAAATGGTGGGACAGCTAAAAGGATCCCTTTTATGGGGCTCAGTCTTGCTTACAGGTAGGTCAGCTGTAAAACTCTCACCTGATGGTTGCAGCTCTGGTCACACAATGTTCCTGAAAGAATTTCTTTTGCACTCTGAATTGACCAGTGGAAGTTGCTTTGCAGAGGCAAAAAATACGCTGTCACAAAGACATTTTACTCAGTCTTATAGGAAGAACTACAGTTGCGGAAGGTAGCTGGTGTTGTCTGTGCCTTCAACACTTCTTTGTGCCAGAATGGAGAACTCTGTGTCTCAATTATCTGGTTGCATATTTGCACACATCTTCTCCTCACTCAACTAATTTTCTGAACTTTGTCATACATATTCAAGCTAAAGAGTACGCTTAGTAAGGTTGTACTAAGCAGAGACCCACTACTGAAAAAATATCAACCACAGTAACACAGTGTGCTCTGAGCATCCAAAGAACATGGCCACACAAGAATGAGGAGTCCATTGCCTGAGAAGTGGTGTGTGAGGTCAGCTGCATGCATGCCCACAAAACTGCTAATCCATAAACCTCATGCATCTCAGCGCGAGATCAAAGTATAAGTCACTTTCATCACTGACTGAAGGTAAACATTCCCAGTTACAGCTGAGAGATGGCTTAACAAGCTGTTATAATCCACTAATTACTAACTGCGTCAAAGCCTGAAGTTCTTGGTTTGTTGTCAGTCCATCAGATGGTCATATCCCACAATGGAGGAAATTAAAATTTTCCAGGAGGACTCATTCACACTCAAAAAAACCAGTGAAGATATAACCTTGTAATGTTAAACAAATTAGTTTTCAGCTCATACCTAAGTATGGTCAAACCTAGTAATGCATACATAGTACAAAAAAGCAATGGTGGACTTTGTCCAAAACAAGCCACCAGGAATACCTGAATTCCCAGTAAAACGGGAATTTAGGCTACCACATGAGGTCATAATAAAATGTTTGTGATTGTCCTTTATCTCACTTTTGTTAAGCTGATTCTGTATTTATACTTTGCTCTGTACCAGTGACTAAAACTCACACTATGTTTGTCCTGCAGTAATCTCATAACTAGTGCAGTCTTTCACTTACTAGCATCCTTTGTACGGCCTGGTGCAGTCTGTAAAAGTTCAGTTTCTCGACTTGCATCTAGTGATAAAGTCATGGATTATGTGGATTTTAAGATTACTCCATAATCATGTTTTCATTACACTTGAAGCACACATTTAACATACTTTTCTATATTTGCCTATAAGAGAAATCGCACTTACACTTCAGAGAATTTTTCACGTTATCTCTTTAAACTGCTGTGGATAGGAATACTTCCAGAATGGGAAGAGTGGGAAGACAGTAAGTAATTAAAAAGTAGTCATTGTGTCCTAGAAAGTAATAAGAATGTACATATACTGTTGTTATAACTTCACAATATATGCCAACTGTCTAAGTAAAACTTCCTACAAATGTAGAGTATCCAGTATAATTCTGTGTTTGATGTAAAGGTAAAATTCTGTGTTTAAAGTGAATACAGAAACAGGAGTAGATATCCATATGATTAAGCAGATTATATCCAGCTCTGTACTGAGGCTTGCCCTAAAATTTATTCAGGGGGCAGAAGAGTGCTGTTAGCCACAGCCCTTACCCCATGACCAGACCTCCAGTGCTGTGCAGCACTTGTGGGCCAAATGTTCCCAGTATCGATCACACTAATTGAATACATGGTGTTCTCTTGTCCCAGGAAAGATGAGAGTCTTGAGCCAGTGGGTGCTACTAGAACAACTTCTGCTACCAGGACATGCTTTCCTGAATGGTTGGTTCTCCTGCATGTACCTGGATGGGCACCTTCCTGCTGATGGCAGAGAGCAACTGTCCCGGAGTGAGAAAACAACGATCTCAGATAAAAAATTCACCTAGATGGAAGGGAAAAAACTTACTAGCATTGCTCTGTGAAAACTCTCTTCAGAACTCTCTAAGCTTCAAGTGGTTAGAAAGACAAGTTTGGTACCTATTCAAGTAACCTGTTTGTCACAAGTGGCTCTTCTTTGTTGAGGTGAAGGCACAAACTCACTGATTTTGACATAAACAGGAATCCAGTCCTTCAGGAATGCAGGTTGAAATTTGAGCTTAAGTATCTTACGTACCTTTTTAGGCCCAGGTTTCTGATTTTGAATAGTTTATTTGTTGTTGCTGTCCAGTAATGTCCATTTCAGTAACTGACACTTTATATCCTTATTAAGATCAATTTACTGAGGAATAAAACTGTCCCAAATAGTCATTAGTTAACCAATTGCTATCTGGGCAAGTAGTAGAAATAAATTTAATCATTTATGGACTTTTTACCTTGCATCACAGGAAATTTGAGGACAAAATCTACTATTGAGCAGATACAGTGGAGACCAGAAGGAAGTATCAGACTTCACAGAGCTTTCTAACAATACACTCAACAAAATTTCTGCATGTTTCTCTCACAAACTGTTACTCTTAAAAATGAATAAATGTGAGTGCCAAAAAGTAGCTGCTGTGCAAGCTTACAGCTTTACAAGAAGGAAAATTCAACCTGTTAATTCTTGTGACTGTGGGGCAAGCGTCAATACAAGAATAAATGAGACCCAAAAAGTGCAAATTGAAAAAAAAAAAAATCCATTCTAGATGCTATATCTTGTAAGGCAGTGTAAAGCATATCAGCACTGGAAGGCAATATAACAAGAAGCTTTAAGAATATCAGTCACTGAAAGTGTTTCTTTATAACTCATAAATTCACACAGTACAGTCTGACTGGCATACAATGTCAAAGTTAAAGTCAGCTTCAATGGACGTAGTATTTTACCCTTAATGCTCAAATCCAACCTGATGTTTTCTTCTATTCACAAAATGTCATAATTTCAGGTCAAACAGAAAGGGTATCACTTTACAGTATTTATCATGTCCGGGAAATATGCTGATGACTCACGTGGAGTGGTTCTGGTTACACAGTAGGTGCTACAATGCTGTGGTTGTGTCTATTAAGATAGGCTTCTGGTCATTTTACTGTTTTAATTCCTTTAATGGGAGAAAATGTGTCCCTTACTATGAAAAACAAATGCAGTAATTTCTCTCAGATCTTTTTATCTTTTTTCTTTCTTTTTTTTGTAAGTGTGGTTCTACAAGATATATTCCTAAACTCAAGGTATTATTACATGATTTAGTTATCTATGTAAAAAATCTTTGCTTGGACTCAGAACCACGCCTCCTGTACTTCACATGTATTTTATCTTTATTTATATGCAGTGAAGAGATGTCAAGAGGTATTTAATCCACTCAAATATTTATTATACAAAGTGTATCCATTGTATTTAAAGAGTCCCTGCCTTACTTGTTCATACGGTCGGTCTTTATTTTCTCCCACTTCCAGGAGTTCTATGCATTAATTTAAACTTTTATAGGAAATATGTGTCCAGGCATTTTTCACCTGCTCCCACACAGAACACAAACCATTTGAAAGGGTACCATTTCAATCTGGCCTTGCTAATCTTTCCTAGCTCTTCACTTCAGTGGTTCCTTGTCTTCCATCTGTCATATTAGGCAGACATATCTTTGTCAAGTACCAGGAACTGACCTCTATGATTTCTGTTGGATTTGTCACTTGATTGTCCTATCTATTGGCAACCTATATTGCTTACTTGAGAGTATTTTCTGAATATCTTAGGCAGATATCAAATAGCTGTATCTAAATCTCTTCCATGGAAGAACTCTGACATTAAGAAAATTAAAATCTGTTTTAGTCATACAACTTTAAAACTGTTGTTTGACATTTAAAGGATTGTTTGGTACAGATCTTCTACTGGATTTAGGTTGGGTTGCTTTTTGAATAGTATTTGAAAGGGAAATTAAATCCTCAAGAGAATTTTAGAAGTTTCTCTCAGAAAGTTAAAAAAAAAATTAGGTTTGTCTGAAAATTATTCATTATAAAGGCTTTGATTTTAATTGTTGATATTTCTCAGAACTTCTGACACACAAAAATAGAATGAAAAGAGCTTGGTGATAGGAGGTTTTAGGGTTATAATAACATTGATGATAATATGATTAAAAGTAGTAGGAGGCTTGGTAGATTCAGCAATTCTACATTACATTGGAAGGGTCAAACCTGAGAAAGTGTGAAATCTCTTGGACTTTAATTTTACGGAATGAACATGCTAATCAGTTTACTAATCTTATTTAAAATCTCTCCAGACTGAGGTGGGGAGAGGTGAGAAGCCACCACCACCAAAAAAAAAACCACCATGGAAAAGGCAACATAGCATTTTTATATGATTAAGCAGTAAAGAGAACACAGGTGATCTTAGGATGTTTTCATTTTATGTGTTACACCCTTATAGTTCACATTATTTGCTCAATTCTTTGACAAAAAATGGTGATTACTGCTCTCTTATTGATGTAAATACTGTATATTCTTTAGCTCTGCAGCTTCTCTAATTTATGTTCTATTTTATTGTATTTCTAACATCTCTGGAGACTTAAACAGTTTTCTTTCCTGTTTATGTATCACTTATATGGCTTATAAGCATGAGAATGTTTTTCTTCTGAAGATTTTGTCTTCTAATTTCTTCCAGTCACATTGCCGTTTAAATAAGGGGTTCAGAAAGTAATTCATATTGGTGCATCTCTTCCAAAAAAAGTTATGATTTACAAAGATATTGAGTTTTGTGAAGCTCTAATAACTGAGAATTGGATGTCTGTCTAGAAAATGATCGACACAGATGCAGGAAACTCTTTTGGTCTTGCAAGGGGAACTTACTTAGCCATGAGAAATGTGCTCCAGTTTAGGACACTCATAGTCTCACTTGCAGCCAGTTAAGGGAAAGACAATAGAAGTAGTAGAGGCACATAGCCTTACAAAAACAGCAAGGACATGGGGAAATAGTGGTTTGTTGTTTTTTTGTTTTTATTTTTGTTTGTTTTCTTTTTACTGAGGTGGAATATCCAAGGGAATAGAAAAGTACTGTAAGAACTTTCCAGTAGCATCAGTTGCCAGAACTTTTTTGCACCCTAGGTATACCAGCGTAGTACCACCTGCACTAATTTCGTACCAGTGGTAGTAAAGAATAACTAAATTCTTCATAATATATGTACAGCTAATTTTTCTCCCTGAATAAGAGCACCATGTTTTTATGGTGTCAAGTTAGACAGTTTCCTACAACTACCCACACAGATGTGTGATAGTAACTGGTAGGAAAAATATCAAATTGTAACCTTCTGTAGAACATAAAGGTTTTGGAAAATTATTTCAATGAATGTCAGTTATTAGGAAAGCAGTGGGACTAAAAAACTGGTTATTTTCAATGAATTGGTCGGTTTCAATATTTTATTAATAAAATCCTCAAATTTTCACATCATTGAGGTCTGTCTGTGTAAAAACCAAATTTTGTTCTCATTATGAACAGTTGAAAGACTCATAGTAAAAAAAAAAATCAGAATGCTTTAACCAAAATATTGCTCAGACTCCAACTTTTAATATTTGCAATGTTGAGATACTTGAGAATTTCACAATTGGACAAAACTTTCTTAAGGCAGAAATGATTTTTTTTAACAAAATCTCCGTATAAGTACTCTCTTCATGGAAAAAAAGGTTAAATAGGTGACAATGCAACTCCAGCTAGTCTACCAGGCAACCAAGTACCAGTGAATCAGGATCATAACCAGTTTCTTATGCCCTTGTTCCCCCCCGGACCAATACCTATGTTATTCGTTAAGGTTAATGTGTGTCTTAAACTGTATCCAACTGGCTCTTTCTATGGGCATTTTTTTTGTGCACAGCTGTTTATATATTCAGATGTCTGTATTTACACTTGAAAGATATAGACACGGAAAGGATTTGATTTTCTAAGCACTAGGCTGTTTTTTTCTGCTGAATTCATGCTGATGTAGGCTATTGGATCTAGCTTACCAAGTCATGATACACAGTAATGGATGCTGATAAATTTCTGAAGAACCAAAGAGCACTGGGTTTGTTTCCTTAAATAAAACAGAAGTCTTCACGAAGATGGTATGAAATTTTTACACTCTTATATTTCTACAAATACTTTGGATGCTTTGATAAGAGCAATAAGAAAGCATTTTGTACACACTGCCTCTCCTCAGACATGATAATCTCTGCTCTCTTATATGATCATTGTTGCCTTTAAAGGCAGAGTTAAATCAAAACTCCCAGGGTTGTGAGTGCACCTGGATCTACTGCATATCTTAGCCACATCCTGACATACATCCAGGTCTAATTCTGGCATATCCTGATCCTCCCTCAAGCCCAAGTTTCCAGTGGAAGCATAGGTAGAGTTTATCATGTGTTTCAGCATATTGCTTAGTGTAAACAAAGTAGGAGAGTAGGACTGTGACTTGTATGTGTGCTGAAGTTTGGACACACCCAGTGACATTTTCCAATAGGTGAATCTGAAGTACGCTGTTGCACTTACTAGAAATCGCTTTGTCTTCTCTTGAGTGTAGACCCTGTTATGTATTAAATATCTTTAAAAGAAATCCATTGAAAGGTAGATGATGGGTGAGACAGTAAGAATATTGAGTTCAAGAGTTTAAAAATAATTTCAGCTTTTGAATTCTGAACAAGTTTTGATGTGACCAGAAACTATCTATACATAAGCATAAAACCAGAAATTAAAACAAATAAATCTATAAAGGCCAAACTTTTCAAAGAGAGTTGGAAGAGAAAGAAATAGGTTTACAAATACATTTTCTCTCTACCCACTGGGTCCTGGCAGCAGAGATTCTTCTTATGGTTTCTTCTCAGCCTGGGAACAAGGTAATTATGAGAGTGGCAGCAAAGTCCATGCAGGGCTCTCCAAGTCCTCAGGAAAAACTTTCATTTTGTTTTCCAGCCCGAGGTCATTTCTTCAAGGCAGGAGTAGCACAGGCTGCAGGGTTGACACTTCCCCAGTGCGTGCATTCACACAGCACCCAGGGAAGTGTGTGTATTTGCACAGTGCCTCTGCCTCTTAACCCCACTCTGTGTTCAAGCAACTTTTCCCAGCTGAGGATATACTTGTCTTTCAAGGAAGGTTCATCCTGCTGTTTCTGCTGGCAATTCCATCTGGCCCATGAGGCGAAAGCTAAATCAAGGTAAATAGCCTTTACAAATACCTCTAGAGGAATATAACACAATAAGGTATAAAGTAATGAACAGAACGGATTCAAACGTGTAATAAACATTTTGTTTCTGCGTATCAATGCTAGGCCATTCCCACCTGTGAAAGGAAACAAAATGCAAGAAGAATCAGTTGACCAGAAACATCCAAGAAGATCATTGCAAGGCTTTTGTTTGATGTTTTGGTGTTAGGTAGTGAGAACAGTCCTTGGATTCATTTTAGAGGATCATCCTTTCCTGATTACTGTTAGCTTAGATGCTATATATTGCATCATAAAAAGCAGGATTTTGCTGGAGCTAAAATAGGACGTGGCCTATCAATTTTTGTTATTTTGGGGAGGTTTAATGACGGTTTTGTCCCAAGCCAAGAAATTTCAGAATCAGTTAGTTGTCACTCCTCCTGTTTTTCTTTTCTTAGCAGAGCTTACATCCTGACTTTATTATTTCCTCTAAAGTCCTTAAGCTATTTAGCATTGTGCTGTCCTATGGCTCAGAGGTGACAGCGTGTTGCTGTCAGAATAATGGTGACATTGCAGAGATGAGTAAGTATGTGGTGGATGTTACATATACTTTCTCTCCTAGGCAAAGAATTAGAGCTAGAAGAAAGAGAATATTGTGTGTATAACCCTTAGGGAATCACTGTGGTCAGTCCTCTCCTCATTTTATTTTTTCATCATCATTGACATTTCTGAAAATGGAGCTTTGTTAAAGACTTCTGATTTTTATCAGTGGGCTAGCAAAATAAGGTTTCCCTGAGGGATAATGCATATGAAAAAAGGAATTATGTGAGACACTGTAATAATAAAGTTGTGATTCTATCTTTCAAGATGAGACAGACTGTGGACTAATGTACTACAGAGGCTATTTAAGAGCCAGAGTCTCATGTCTTTACTCACTTCGACTTCAGAGCAACTTATCCATGAAGTGCTGCTCTGTGAGTAATTCAATTGCCACTTCAGAAAGGAAGGATGGCTTTGTAGCTAGGATAGTCAAGGAACTTGGACTCTGTTCTTAACTTAGCCACTTTCTTCCTGTGAAACCTTGGAAAAATGATTTGACCAATCCCGCAGATAGAAAACTCACAACATTATGGTGTCTTAAACTTTTTAGTATGCTTATTTTTGCACAAATTAATGCCTAGTAAATATTATCTGTGCTAACGCTTTCTCAATACGTTATTCTTCAATGAAATCCCAAAGTTTTTCGCATACTCTAGCTCTTAGATTGCCTTATTCTGGGGTCTTTAAATATGCCCCAGCTAGAATCAAATCTGAAGGTGACCTATGTGTTGCAACCCGTCAAGTTACCACCAAACACCACTCTGGTTGTTTCACACTCTGGAGTGTAAAAAGTCTCCAATTTGTATGCAAAAGACAGTGGCGTGGGGCCCAGTCTGCAGCTCGCTAGCTTCAGTTTCTACATAGGCAAGATGCAGTCTGCTAATTTATGAACAGTGGCTGCTATGTGGCACCATCTCAGCAACCCACAACAGGTTGGACAAAATGTGTTAACCACTCAAAGGTGCTGTGATACTTCGCTGTAGAACTACAAATGGCTTAAAACAGTACATCCTTAAATTAATTTCCTTGCTGTAAATCAGTGGAACAGCCACCAGCTGCAGGAGTAGCTTTATGAAATAACCATAATGACAATCAAATCTAACATACATTGGAAAAGGTGACCATGTATAAGTCTTTAATTCTAATTCTTCTTTCAGTTTGTGATAATGTATTTATTTATTGCCAGAGATGTTAGTGGTACAGTGAAACAAAATGAAGTCTACTTCTAGTATGTCTTCTGAGTCCCAGTGGGGTAGGTTTTGAATCACAAAAGAAAGAAAAGAAAAAAATTATATGTAATGGCAGACTTTTTTTTTCCCTGCTATGGATGAGATTCATAGTAGGAAAGCAAATTTTAGCTTGCAAGTAAAAGTGACCAGCCATCCATTGGATATCACCTTTTCAACTGAAGGGGAAATAGCTTTCCTTTTAATTAAGACTACTTCTTCTGTCTGTGTTAAACATATTCATTAGCTCAGTAGATTCTCTGCAGCAAGTCATAAATTAAAATAAATAAAATAAAAAATTTCCATGCACAATGCATACAGAGAATATAAAAAACTGTGTGTAATTACCGCTGAGCTCTTTTGTTCACTGTAATACCAACTCAGATGAAACCAAAAATCCTCACTATGCTTTTTCTTCAAAAGTAAATTGGGTGTAGTTTGGGGATTTTGGTGGTGGTTGGTTTTTTTCTCTCGCTTTTTCCTTTCCTCAGTCCAGGAGATTGCTTTGTTTTTCTGAAATGTCGTTTATCATTGCACCTTACCATTAAGGCAATTAAAAGCTTTAGGCAGCAAGATCTCTCCAGTTCTTTGAACATGGCACCAGGGGTTCAGGTGACCTGAATTATGTTCCTGAGTTGACAAGTCATGCCCCACTTCCCTTGGGTCACATAACATTTTGTCTGTTTTATCTTGTAAAACTTCGCTGGCTTTCACTGTGTCTCTACTTTTTGGTGCATGTCATCCCTCATAGTGGAGGTGGCAGCCTTCTGGAGAATTTATTCACCACATTGCAAAAAGAACTGGTAAATTCTAGTACTCAAATGTAATATTTCCATAGAAATATGCTGATTTTAAATGAGTATGCAAAACTATCTGCTTTGTTTGGCTTAGGAAATGTCAAAGACTGTATAATCCAAGATCAGGATATTTTCTTTCACAATGTTAGAGTTGCTTTAATGCAGTTATTGGCAATGTAGAGCATTTACTGTGGCATAGATTTCCCTTCTTCCTTGTTCTGTAGATACAGACCTCTGGCTTTACAGAAATCTTCCCCAAACTGGAGGGCAGAATCCATCATGATGAAAGTCTGCCTTCTGTTCAGTCTTGGTGACTATTAGACTGCCTTCAGCTTTGGCTGTTGAACTATGCTTTTTCTGAAGCTTTGCTATCAAAAGGAATGCAAGGATAGTAAGGGTTGTGTGGCAAAGCTGTGGGGACAGATGCATATCTCCTAGGTAAAGAAGTTCCATTAATACATTCATTAACAGCTAGTCATAGATTATGACCAAGGTGACAGCATTTTAGAGAAAGAAAAATAAGACATTTCTCTTAAAACTCAAATATTCCAGTTCAGGTTCCCACTCCAAAACTGTATCTCCCATTAACACAACAATTTTGTACATTTACAGCCTTAGCAGCGTATACCATTCTGTGAAAAACAGCTGAATTTGATGAATTGCTCCTTAATGTGCGCCTACGGCTGCAGAAGCTGGCATGTCCCAACTTTATTTTCACGAGCATTTAGGTGAAGACCCAGATGGAAATAGATACCGTGCACAAAGATGATGTTAGAAAAAAAGAGTCTTAATTAGCCTATTAGCCAATTCCAGCCATTTCAAATATTGAATATTAATATAATTGTATTACATATGAATCTCCCAAAATTTGTAACTGTATCAAATTTCATAATAAATACTTGGGAAGAAGTGATACAGTTTGCTCAATATTTCAGTGGTAGGCATTGAAGTCTGTCTCTCCTGTCTTCTGGGGACAAAACTGTTTCATTCAACAGTTCATTGTGCAGTAACTAATGAAGTGGAAATGGTCACTGTTGAGCAATATTTTCTTAAAGTAATTCTTTCTTTCCCTGGGCCATGGCAATTTATTTTCAGTATCAGTTAAAGTATCTACAGCAATTTATAGACTTAGAGGAGCTGTTGATATTAATCAAAATTCTGCTACGGTCTTTTCTTAAATCTTTTTGTTGGTTTACATTTGTCATGTACTATTTTAAACAGAAGCTTTTAATGAGGATAATAGGTTTGGGAGCAGGGAAAAATGTTTCAAAACATTTTTGTTGGAGAATATTTGTCTTGGTTTAAGGACCTGTTGAAAGATATCTAACTTTATATAGTGAAATAGATTTTGTGCTAAATATTATGTAATGAATGTGACCTTATTAATGGCTGTTCTACATCCCAGTTTCAAAAGACAGCAATTGTGGAAAGGGACTCTAGCAATAATGTCAGCGATCCAATGGAAATCATTTATTAAGCCAGATACCCTGCCTCAACATAGAATCATAGAATCATAGAATCATAGAATCATAGAATCATAGAATCATATAGAATACTTTGCGCTGGAAGGGACCTTCAGAGGTCATCTAGCCCAACCCCCCTGCAGTAAGCAGGGACGTCTTCAACTAATCCAGGTTGCTCAGACCCCCCTCCAACTTGGCCATTAATGTTTCCTAGGATGGGACCTCCACTACCTCACTGGGCAATCTGTTTCAGTGTTTCACCACTGTCATGGTAAAAAATTTCTTCCTTCTATCTAGTCTAAATCTACCCTCTCTTCATTTAAAGCCATTACTCTTTGTCCTGTTGCAACAAGTACTACTGAAAACAGTTTCCCCATCTTTATAGGCCCCCTTCAGGTACTGAAAAAGACTGCTCTAAGGTCTCCCCGCAGCCTTCTTTTCTGCAGGCTGAACAACCCAAACTCTCTCAGCCTTTCCTCATAGCAGAGGTGCTCCAGCCCTCACATCCGACTGAGGCATCAAGAGCCGAAGAGCTAACAAAAGAAGTAAATAACTGGTGCTTATCTTATCAGACAAAAGTAAGGGGGGATAGCCCATCACTGTAAACTCAGTGATCTGTGGGGCGCCGCGGAGGCTGCGGCAGCCAGAGATTGCTTCAGAGATTGCTTTGGACAAAGCACAGATGGCCCCCGAATACACATACCAAGATGCCCGCTCCGAAGGCGTGTCACACTGCTGAGTCCCGCTTC
>Ga0065711_1044876_pt1 | contig 13826 bp, 10 predicted proteins | sample Hoacrofraction12_FD_59098 | JGI IMG/M metagenome (GOLD analysis project Ga0065711, IMG submission 59098) | Hoatzin crop microbial communities from Cojedes, Venezuela - Epithelial fraction 12 v2 (version 2) | ecosystem: Host-associated > Birds > Digestive system > Esophagus > Crop | place... | reverse complement strand
GGGGGGGGGGGAAGAAAAGACAAGAAACAAAGCTGGTGTGTCATTTTCCTAAGATTCGTATAATTTTAGCTTCACAATTTTTAAAATTCCTCTGTTTTTTGTGACATGATATTTGAATGAAATCAGAACCACCTTAAATCATATCTGTGTTAACACTTGCACCTCACACAAAGCATAACACTGGAATATATGGAAAAGATTTCCTCATCTTTACTTAATTCTGGCCAGCTAGTGATGTTTTCTTCCAGGATGAAAATGTCTAATCTGTCACAGAGTCATCCAATTGCATTATAAATGTTTTCTTAAATGGCAGTTCTGTCTTTTTCTTGCTACTTTGCAAACCACAAGTATTTGTAATGTGTTTCAGAAGCTTAACATTTTAGTAAGGCTCTGCTATAGTCTTTAAATGTAACCTTGCCATTTTCTTTTCAAACATTATACCTTTATCAGCAGATATTGGAATGTAAAGTCTCACTGCCATCCTGGCATTCATTCCAGATAAAGAATTGACTGATGGATTAATGAAGCCTAAATCCTATGCAGATTGCAGAAAACAGTAGTGCTGTAGCTGGCACAAATGGACAACAGTCTCAGAAGAGAGTCTGTCAGAAATGTGGTACATCATGTAATGTGATGGGATCCAAGACACAAACGGCAGGGGAAAGTTTATACTTTGTTGACCCTGAGCAGGTCAAGAAAGACCTTGAGACTTTCACAGGGGTGCTTGCACTCATCTTATAAAGCAAACTCCTTTGCAGCTTCCAGGGCTGGCAGGAACAGAGCCTGGAAGTTGACACCCGTATTCAGAGGAGCTTTCCCAGAGCACAGAGAAGTGGTAATAAATTAAAGATGTAACATTGTTTTGAAAGAGAGCGAGAGAGAGTTTGAGCTGACAAAGCACAGCATTTTTACTGTACACTTTGCCTATAGTCACTTGGCACACCACTCATGTGAGGCAGCAGAACATTTCTTTAAAAGTAAATGATACACTTGTTCAACACAGAGTTCACATAAAAGAGCAAGGAGAGAAAGCCACCACTGCAATTCCCTGTGCCTGGACGATGCTAATTATTTATATATTCTTTTGTGGAACCTGTCATCCTCAGCCTACAAACAGAACACTTAAATGGCTTGAATTGTTGAAATAGTGTAGTGCTAGCAGGGCATTACACAAATATGAAGTAGCTCTTCTAAACTTAGTATGTCTTGAGAGAGAGTATTAAACTGACGATTGCCGATTCCCAGCTGAACTGTGAACCGTTTCTTACTTGAGCTGATGAAGTTCAGTTCCATTCCTTGCCGTTTCAACCCATCAGGAAAGAAATGCAATTTCAGAAGATAGGAACAAATTCACGGTTGAGGAATATAAGTATGCAGAATCACGGATGCTTTGCCTCTCTATATATTCATTAAGATTTGTTGTTTCAAATACAGTTCAACAAATAAACTACCTTCTGGCTTTCTGCCTTCTGCACAGCGGAAGATCTGGCTTCCATATGTTCCTACAGTCAACTGGGAAAAGTTGTAAGTTGCTTTGTTTGTTTGTTTTTTCTTTTTTTAATGGGACAAAATTGGACAAAAATTACATTCCAGAAAAATGTCTCTGTGTTTTAGAAACAGAGACATAGAAAACCTTGTTATAGGCTCTGCCTGTTGCAAGATGGTCCAAAAGATGAACTAAAGCTTCCATTCAGTGCCTAGCAGGTGAGTAAGAACACCTTTCTTTCTTGTTCTTGGCAAATTGCCCCTTCCAACCTGACTTTCTGTTTCAAGCATGGGAGCTACAGAACCTTTCTGAACTGCAAGCTCTCACAGCAAGTGCATTCTCTGCAACTAACTTGTATGGCAGAGTCCATACAATTGCAGGGAAAATGCAGTGCATGCTTAGATAGGCATTTCACTGGATGTTTACTGAGCATATTGAAAACAGCTCCACAGAGGGAACTCTCTTCCCATTGTGCAGGTCTAACTCTTCTCATTTTTTTCTCCTCCTTTCAGTATACCTTTGCTGGTCTATATTCCTTCTCCAACCCTCAAGTCCCTCTTCATTATGAAAACATTTCTCTGATCCTCAGCAAGTTCTGTCATTACAAAATCAATCTTCCTAATCCAAAACAGTTTTTCCAAGCTGATTTTGTATATCCACAGAATACTTCCTGATCTCTGTAAAGAGCTGATTTAAAGGGCACAGAAAAAAGTAATTTTCCATGAACAAATTTAGTCTGTACTTCAAAATGTAAGAAATACTTTGCTTGACCTTAAACAACACCCCTTTCATTACTTACATACATATAAATTAGTTTAACAGTCCCCAACACTCACCATGACTTTCTCTGTCTAAATTATGCAGTTTCATAGTAGCTGATCATAATGAGGCCTTTGGTGTTCAGTATCATAGTCTTTTGACCTGCCTAAAGTCACCATAGTCTTATAAGGAATTCTCAACAAACCCTACATTTCATACCTTATTAAACAGCAATTTTCTCTTTAGTAGTTCTTCAACTTTATTTGCACCTGAGGTAGCTTTATTTCAAGTTCTGGACAATGAATCATTGCATTGTAATTTATAGGAGCACTTAGAACTCATCCCTTAATAAATTCAAAATAGAAACAGTCCCATAAAAAAATGCCATATATGTTGTCATCTTATTTAAAAAAAAAAAAGGTGTTACAAGAAATATTCATTCTTCAAATGGGATTTTAGAAGATTTAAAAGTATGTAAGAAGTGGAGTGTTCCTAACTGCAGGAAGAGTAACTTTAGTTTTATCCCTTTCATCAAAAGGAAAATAAGTTGGAACTTAATTTTAAAATCTAGGATGTTGCCAAGCATTAGTGCCCATTCATTTTGCTAAACTTCCTTTTATGCATTGTATTCTTTCAGTGGTGACTATGTCAACAGATTTCTGTTCTTATTTTATTCAACAGGAAGCATTTTTTCTCTTTTGTATTTTATTTTAGAGATTTCAATGTTGTAAGTGCAGTTTCAGTATTCAATGTGCTAAACAAATAACAAAGGATAGATGTTACCACTTAAAGTATCACAGATACGTACAAGAAGATAAAAAGGCTATCACAGTTTGCAATGCCTGGTGGACTAAGAGTAATGACTACAACAACAAAAGATGGATTGATTTCTTGTGTAAATGGCGTTGAAATGTGGGGCCATATACAGCAGGTCAAAAGTAATTTCAGGAGGTAATTGCTTTAAATGCATTAGCAGAACACTTACTGATGGTTACTTCTTTATAATATTTACTGTTCAGTACAGGTAATGCAAAATGCTACTAGAGTCACAGTGGGGGATTTGGCAGCTAGAGAAATTTGGAATATCTAGCAATTACAGTTTAGGAATGTGCCATGCACACAGAAAGAAAAATGTTATCATGTATACACAAATAGTAGCACGAACCCAATCAAGAATTACTGTTCCATCACCCCCATCTACTCTGAGTCAAAGTGTTAGTTTTCTTAAGATAACAACACTCAATAGAGTCAGGTATTCCAATGCAAGTATTCTAATAATATTTCCAGCAGATAACAAATATGAAAGGGAACTCGATTCTCTTATTTTCCCAGGTGAATTTGTCTTCCGTATGCACAGCTCTGCCATTCACACTGACCTTGCTTTCTGCATCAGTTCAAGACCGAGCACGTGCAAAATTTGCTCGAGTATCAGCACAGGTAATATTTCAGAAATGTTTTAGGAATTTCCAAGCTAAGCCATGCTATGCTAACAAGGCTTGAGCACATAGTACATCTGATATTTAGCATCCTGATAAGGACGATATTTAGTATCCTTATAAGAACATAAGTATATATAAGGAGGAGGTGAAAAATGAGATAAAGCACCTATTTTGCTTAATTTGTCATTCATTAGATATGAAGTTTGAATCATCTTCATGGTTTCTTTAGTCTACAGTTTTTTTCAGGAACAGATACTCCAGAAGAGCAATGACAGCATGAATGGAATTCAAAAAGTTATTTTCCTGGCAGGGAGTACAAGAAAATCATCCAAGACAGATCTTGTCTGTTGAGTGATGACAATGACAGTGACGTCTAAAGCCCAGAGGGCTGAAGATAGGTACCAGCCTAGAAAAGCTTGTAGTGTTCATAGGACATTTTGGGAAAAAAATTTCCAAATATTAATGCTGTGAAGACATAACCATTTGAAGGATTACATGTTTGCTATCAACCTCATAAACTCAGTGCTTCACAGATATGTTATGCACCACAGGACAGAACTCAGAGAAGGGAGTTGGCTCTGCTGCTCCATTCCACATCTGTGCCTTTTAAGTGATGAAAATCTGTTCATTAGCAACTCGGCGGTAACATCAAAACCTTGTGCACCAAGGAAAACGAGCAATTCTGGATGACCAAGGACAGTGGTAACAGTTGTGTTGGTGAGTCCTGGAAAGATCGTGACTCCCATAGGTCCTGAGTTTTAACCTCTAGTCTTTCTTTTTTCCATATCTGTGCTGAAGTTGAATGCAAGCATAGCTTGGAACTGCACAGTCATCCTTTTGGGGAATTATTTTTATATGAAGCAGTGTAGTAGCCAAAAAAGGGAAAAAGAGTCTAAAAGGCACTTAAACATTTGCCAGCAACACACTTTTAAAAGAAAATGTCTGAGTCAATGATATACATACAAAGTCAACAGAAGGCAAATAGGTTCCCCCTAGGAAGGTAATTCACAGGCAAGATCATCTGTCTGTGAAAATGCATTAAGAACAAATTAAAAATGGTGACTTGACAGGATACAAAATAACAACTGCATTGCATTAGGTCACAGGATCATTTCCCCTTTGCCAGCTGGTAATAGAGTGTATGATTTGCAGTTTGGTTTCTTGTCTGAGAAATCAGGGCTTCAGGGAATCCTACAGTTAGTCCACATATTTATTCATTGCAAAGCCCTTCTCTTTACCTGAGCAGGAAGATGTGAGACCGCACAAAGCCAGTGCTCTTCCACAAAAAAGTCATGCTTGTAGTGGCACTGAGAACTTGGTTTCTTTTGGATGTCACATACCATACCTGAGCTTTACGTCTGGAAATTTCCTAATACAAAATTGCTCACTTTTGAGTGACTGCATGGTCTTAGAGGGACCCTGCTGTTGACCCCATTTCATGACACAGACAAAACCCACCCAGATAAAGGAAAGAGCATTCATATGTGGAACATTTTGTCTAAATAGCTTCAAAATTTACTTTTCCCTTTCCTCATGAAGTGCTTTATCCTGAGTGCATAAGCATTTATCATCCATTGGATTCTGCATAGTAACTTTCCACAGTCAAAGGTACGAGCAGTGGTAAAATACACAAGACCAATTTTAATTCTTATTGAAAATACACCCTTTGCACATTCATGGTAGTCATTGAACAAAGGATCACAAAGTCTTATAAGAGGGAAAAAATCCCAACAGCCTTTTGTTTTATTTTTTTTTATTGCAATCAGAAAGATGTCCTTTATTTCAAGTTTCAGTTGTATCCCGAGTTTTTCAGCCAAGTTTTGTACCCACCAAGTGGAGCATAGACCGTCTCTTTAACTATAAGAGGGAACATCTATTAAGCAACAGCAAAAATAAATTGTCCCTTCTCCTTAGGGAAGATGGTGGATGAGCCTATTCCTGCTGTTCATAAACTGAGCATAACACACTGATAAGTCTGTGAACAACAGCTGATTTGGCTGAGAAAGATAATCAAGCAATGTTTTGGATGAAGCTTTTAGACACTTTGAAAAGGTAACAGGAAGGTTTATTCATTCAGAGAAATTTGCGGTTATTCAAGTAACTGAAAGCATTTAAGGAAGGATTGGCATACAAAAGAGAAACATTAATTGGGCCGATCATAACACTGTAGATCTATTTTTACAAAACCCAAACACATTTCTACGTAGCCATTCCTTTGAAGTATTTTAAGGCCCCGTTTCTTTCTTCCTTATCTGCGTAATTGACATCTTCATTCAACTTCAACCAGCAGTTGTGTGAATTTGTAATAATTTTATTTCTTTCAGGGGAAGGCTTAGTCTTTTGAACTCAAGGAATAATTATTATTGCAAAGCAGTTTTGCTTTTCCAAAGAGACTGCTTTGGGGTCACTCCTGTTTCCACCCTCTTCAGGCAGGAGAACAATGAAGGCGTTGTTGGTGCTGGAACGCCATCCCTTCCAAGGGGGCTGGTGCATTCTCCTTCTGCGCTTGCCTCAGCATACTGAAGTGAATTGTGCCACATCAAAAGGCTTCAAATTACCACTTCTCTGCCTGCAAGTGTCTGGAAGCTAATTTTAATTCCTATGGGCCTCAGAACATTTTCTACATCCTTGTGCACAGGTATACCCCTCAGAGTATAAGGTAGCTTAGAAACACAAACAATACATTCACGGTTATTTCCTCTCCTCATTGAACATAATTTTTTAAATGCATATGTTACAATTTTCAGCTAATCACCAAACAGAATAGGCATTATGCATTTTATGAGAGGTAAGCAGTTAACATGCTATTTGGGAGACAGCTAGTTTTCAGTGACAGGACCAGGGATTACCATGGAAGAGGGATGGAAGCTGCACAAAAAACAGTGAGTGCTGCTGCCAGTAGTAATCATACCAGTAAATGGTCCTACTGACTATCAGACATGCAAATGGACTTAGTAAATCCAAATGACTCTATAAGCCTGAGAATTAGTGTGAAAAGTAGGTTTTTAATGTTGCATCTTCTTTGCATGTCCAAAAGCTTGACATGTAATCTTGAGCCATACAGAATCTCTCTTTATCCAATTTCTTAATAGAAATTGCAAGTGACTGTAAGCTTAAAACTGTCTTCTTGACTCAGTAAATAAGGAAAAAATTAAAAAAAAAAATAGAGGAATCCCATCTTCATGCACTGAGAGATCATGATCTAACTTCACAAGAACATTGTTTCTATATAATACCTTTATACAAAGTGAGGCAGAATATATGCTTGCAAGAGACCAGAATTTACACCTCCTTTCTTGTGCTCCTTGTTGGTGTACATTACAGATCAAATACACCTTAGAGCAGCCTTGAGCTTCACCCTTAATTTCTACTGTAGGTCCAGTTACCAGTGAGTGAACCTGAGCACAGTAGCTGAAGATAAGTGCCATCTCCTCTTCTCCGACACAACCTGTGAATGTCCTCTGAACCCAGGGTGCAATTATATCTGGCTTTATATGGTACATCTAATATTAGGACTCTCCTGAAAATTAATTGACTACCAGTAAAGGCTGCTTTGTAGCCCAAATGCAAATGAAGAACAAAGACCACCGGTTCACCACCATCTAGACAGTCAGCATCTGAATAACAAGAAGGGTGCTTGGAGTTTGTAATATACACACGTGAAAGTCAAAGTCTGAAAGAGTCTGCACTTCGTGAAGTTTCTTTATAATAAGGGTTTTAATTCTGTTATATAGCTGATCACTTGAAAGATAGATTTATTTGATTTTTGACCTTCTTATCTGGCAATAGTGTTCTGCCTGAAGCCTCTTATGCTTCTTCTAAGTCACAAATATTATGTTCCTTAAATGGTCAGAGTAAAATGTGTGCAATGCCAGGTAAGTACGAAACAGAAGAAACTGAAACATGAGAAAAGTAGTTCTATAGAAATTTTAACCACCCACTCTGTCAATCCAATATTTTTTAGACCAAGAGCTCACCAAGTACACTTCCAGTATTCTGGTCTCTGCCCAGGAGAATGATCTCAGTGGCTCTATTCTGAGCCCTAAGCATTAGATTTCCACCTGAACCACTAACCTCTCCCTTGGGCTTCCTGGCATGGGGCTTAGGAGGGAGGGCAATGTGGCCATTTCTGCATCTCTAACATCTGAAATTATTCATAAGTTCTGTGGCTTTTTTCTTTTTTCCTTCAAATATAAGAGTTGCAAGAGAAATTAATGATTAATCTTGTGTTATATAGCAGTTATCGGTTGATGAGAAATTGCATGATACCATATATATCTATTTCTTGTCTGGACATGAAATAATACTGACAGAAGAGAATAATTTGAAGGATTAATACTGGTCCTGGACATCTCAGCAAGGATAAGTTGTTAAGTAAAATTACAGGATTTAGAGCATCAAAGAACCGCAAGGCCTTTCCTAAAGTACCCTTAAGGAACCGAAACATGTATTCGTTTATCACAAACTTGAGATGTTCATCCTCTTGAAGTGTTCTCCTGTGCCCCGTGTAGCGTGGCTATGGATACCGCCATTGACAGTAACAATTCATCAGCGTTCAGGTCTGGGTACTCAAGTACAGTGAAAAGAAACCTGGACTACCTGGTTGTACCTTTGGGTGAACACAAAATACCTGCATAAAATACCTAAGTAAAATCAAACAGTCCCTTAAGCAAAAGTGTTTGCAATATTTTCTGGGCACTGCTGCCAGTGAGCTGAGCCTCACAGTCCAGGCTGGCTGGAGGGCGGAGATATCCCTGGGGAGTGTGGCAGTAGATTTGTGCCATATCTAACACTTTTTTGCATAAGCAAATGCTGGCCACTATTACAGTTTATTGGATTCAGGGAGGACTTACAACTTGCCTTTCTTAGGTTTACCTTCCCTGTTTGTCAGATTTAGAGTTCCTCTTTCCAGGAAGGGCCAGGTAGGCACCTACTGGCAGCAGCCATTCATGCACTTAGCCTAAGCTGAGAAAGGTGCCTCTGTCTCACTCTGCAAGGGAACAGCAGCCACCACAAGCTTTAAGATTACAGCTCCAAACAACAATGTACAGACAGACTGGCCTGGCGCAGGGTTGAAGGAACCGCCTCATCCGGAGACTGCAGTAGAGTATTTTAGGAGCAGGGTCTACAGGCTGTGTGATGTCCCCTCGTCTACCAATGCCTAAGTCCAAAGCTGTTTAATAAGGGTCTGTGTAAAGAATGAATGCTGCCAACAACCCTGAGTGTCAACAGGGATTTCCATGCCATGGAGAATGCCAGCTATGGCCCAGTCAGCAAAATTGGAAAGTAATTTTACAATTTTCTTTTTGGTACAGAACATCTTGTAAAACATGTAAATAGTGTTTGCGTCTCAAACTGTGTTTCTAAGGGATGTGAACAACACATGTGATAACATGAAGGGGCAAAGGGACTGACTGAAAGGCAGCATCAGAGAAAACACTGCAGGGAGCAACAGAAGGTCACAGAAACCACACGATTCCTTGTGCTCCACAGCTGTATACAGAATACATAAACAGACTTCTAAAAACTAATTAAATTCAGAAGTGTATTTTGAAGAACATCATGTCAAGCCAGAGACTGAGACATTACTCCTATTCATTAGTATCCAGTACACCCCAGCATATGTGACTTCCAGTGGGTTTATAGGCCAGGGGAATTCTCTGCTCTTTCTCCGCACAGGTGGCTTTATTTCCTCCTCGGTCTGTTTACCTGACTATCAGAGTTGGTGAAAAGAAGCCTCGTCATATGCTAATTCCACCGAAGCCAAAGAGAATATGTAGTTGCTGGGGGCCCAATCCTGCAAATGAGTCCCTGTTGCATGCAAAGTGTTAAGCACACTGCTCGGTGGGGTTGCAGTCTGGGGAAAGCTCGTGGTGTTTACACGAGGATCCTGTTGGTGGGACTAAGCACTTTCATTTGTATGCAGAGGAGTGTTACTATTCTAGGGATTCATCTTCCATCTTGTGGCACTATTTTTGTCGTTTATTTTTCTAAAAATGCTGACCCAGTCCGGTCCTTACCAGCTTCTTGGAGAGCATTATAAAACCCCGGTTACACATCTCCTCTGTGTAGGAGTGGTAATAACTGTAATCATATTTTGCTGCACTGTTTTACAAAACATACCAGCCCTGATGAATTACAGATGCAAAAATAACTTTCACAATCTCATAACCTAATTTAAAGAAGAAAATGAGATTTTAAAAGTGAAGTGTTCAAGCATTTCTTTGCCTCAGAATCTGGATGTGTTAAAGGATGAAGCCTTATGGATGCTGAGCAGCACTAGTTGCTCTGAGGTGCCCAGCACAATGTCAGATCTGCCCCAGCCATGAGAAGGGAGTGTGTTTCTTGACTGTATGCCTGATCTTGCTCTCATTGCAGTCAATGGCAGAACTCCATGTCCATTTTAACAGTGCAAGATTCAGCTTTCTGTGCCCATATTGCTAATTCATTTGATATTCCTATGTATATTGCCAAAACCAAATTTGACTTCAGATACATATTTTCCAATATCTGGTTTACCAAGACAAGAGGGTTAGCCCTGATATACAGGGTAAATTCAGTTCCAAATGTTTTGTAATTTTAAGAATATTTAAGACCAAGGATTACAGTTAGAATTCATCTCTTCTTTCAACTCTTCTTTCAATCTTTTCTAACAAGAATGAAGGAAAAAATTATAGAGTATGACTGAGATCCACTACATAGAAAGACCCAAAAATTCTTCCACAGAAAAATAGTACCTTATGGAGTAATACACTTTTGTCTCCACACCTGTAGAAGAGAAAGGTTTACATTAAAAATTACGGTTACTTTAAGACCAGTAAGCTCCAGGCCTGAGCTACACAAACCTAGCAGCAACTGGTTTATCCCCTAGGCAAGTCTCTGTGCCTGCTTCCCCTGTTCTGACAGGTCTTTCTGGCAGGCAGTCAGCTGGTTTCTAGGTGTCTTTACAACAGGAGGTTAGAACTGGAGCATCTGGTTTTTCTTACCAAGTCACCAGTGACTGACACTCACAATAAGCCGAAGATGCATGGCACAGTACTGTGGTATTTGATTGTTTTGAGGATGGTTTGAATGCTAGTACAGGAGTCACTTGCCTCACTGTCAAGGTCCTTGGTCTCTGCCCTTGAAAATGGGTACGGCCTACGCAATCCAAATCTTTGTTAAAACCCCTAATTTTAGGTAGGTGAAAAGTGGAAAGGAAGGGCTAAATATAAATTAAGTCTAATAGTCCACAAACTATATAGAGTCCCACTGATGTACATGTGATACATTCTGAGGAAAAATAATTAAAGAAGAGCAAAGAGGGTCACCCACCAAAGTTCCTTTTTATAACCATTGTATAAGATTTCTGCTTGAGACTGAAAGTAAATTAAAGAGTCATGGTCTGTCAGTGACCTTATATTTAAGAGCAGAGCGGTTATATGGGATTATTGGTAACACACTATTTTACAGGGCATCAATAACCACGTGTAAGAAATTACCATAGAATTACAAAGTTATTACATGGCTATTTGCAGCTTTGCCAAATACAATGTTACTTGATCATCCTTAAATTAATGGGGTGTTGATCGGGTTTGGCCATTTACCTCCATTCTAGGTCGTAAACTTGATGTTGGCTGAACTAAGTTCCCAGTCTAGCAGTCACAACATTTAACGTTTCTTTCCCTCACAAAAATAGGTTGCTGCCGGGAGGTATGATAGGCTCTGTCCTGAGGAAGAAAATCACAAAGTGCTCTGCTTCATAAATGCAGAGGCTGTTTCAGGCATAGGCTTTCAAAAAGACTCCATAAAGACCTTTTCAATAAATACATGTTATTTTATATTCCCCACAGTATGTAAACAGATTCTCAAAGTTTGGAAATACGTACTTTCCTAACCTCTTTGGATTTTTCCATCAAGAGAACACTGCCTGCCACCACCCTTCTCTGCACCATAGATGGAAATAAAATCAACAAGCTAAATTTCATTTAACACGTAACTTTTATGAAGGCAACATTCTTGCAAAGCACAGACCTATTGTTTGTTAAATCTTGGTGCACACAGAGCCAACAGACACTAAGTTTGAACTTGGAAGACTGTAGAATATCTTTACACACACATATCTGTGTGCATATGTATATTTATATATATATGTGCCTACATACATATGTATGTGTATATATTTATATATGTATATACCTACATGGTAATTAATGTTTGCTCATGGATGCTATAAGAAACTATAGGCGAGCCAGAAATTAAGACCAATGCACTGCCTTTGTCTGTTTCGGAATTTTTAAAAGCAATGTCAAGCTGTGGACATGGGGCTTTGGCAGAGGCTAGCCATAACCTCTGCAGTTTAACACTGGTGGCAACAGGCTGTTCCCTCCCCGGCTTTCTATTTTTCTAGTCTTTGTCCCAAAACTTCTCCAAAACCAAGGCAGGTTGAGCACAGTCATGGCATTGGGTATTTTCTTTATACTGAGAGATCAATCACAGGGCCCTCAGTTGACCAGATCAGTGAAGCACAATAGTACCCTACAGCGATCTAGAATGTTCACCACGGTGTAGGCTTTATGTTCCTCGTGAGTGAGAGTTTAAAGAAAATTTAAAGATTTTAGGGTAGACAGAGAGTTGAAATTCCTATGTGCTTACGTTGGCTTTATTGGTACACCTCACAGCAGCAATAAAAATAAAAAAAATTCTAAAAATCGACTGCGATTCTAAAAGAACTTGACCTTGCCTTTCACCTCATTGAATTACAAGTGAAAATGCTGTGGTCACAGTGCCTTATGCTCGTTTTGTACTCACTTTATGAAGTTGTAAATGACTGTAATGCACAGTCCAGGTCACACATACAAAAAAACCCCATATCTGGTGGCAGCGAGGGTCACCCTATACCTCACGTGACCCTTATTACAGTGTGACGTGTGAGAAAGTATTTTTTCTATTTAATCAAAGACATGTTGTGAAAGAATGGGAAAGAACACCTTTCCTCTGAAAACACTTTTCAGAGAAGCAGCAAGGATTCAGCAATGCACACGCAGTCTTCTCAGCTTTTGTTCCGCTCTGCCATTGATTCCCCCTGCCATCTTGAAGAAACTAATTTCTTGGTAGCTCAGTCTTCCCCAAATCCCAAATGCAATAATAACGCTTCCTGTCTCTATCAGTGAGGAAGGTAATTTGTTAATGTCTGCAAGTCACTTCAGATTCTAGGATGAAAAGTGCTATTCACGCTCAGATTATTATATTCAGAACTGAGAATAATGGTTGACATTCAGTTGTGCATAGGGTCTATAACTCAGCTGCCTTTTTCCCTTGCTTGAAATGTAAAGGTCTAATTGAACACCTTCCCCCTTCTCTGTCAAAGTGACTGTCATTTTTCATATTGATACAGCTGTAATTCATAATTTCTTTCCCCTAAACCTACGAGAAAACAGAAGGGATAAAGGAATACCCTGCAGCCTCTTTGCCTGCCTGGGGAAGTTGCTGCCTCCTCTGCTGGGATGCTGCTGCCCGGCACCGGGAGAGGTGAGGGGGAGGGCAGGGGCTCTGGCAGGACTGGCAGTGAAAGCTCTCATCACCATCTTTTAATCAAACACACCAGCCCTCCTGTAAGAGGGGGGCATCTGTCAGCAGCTCTGGCAATTCACTGCCGAAAGTCCTGCTTGCACTGTAGTCTAATTCAGGAAACAACTCTTCTTTAAGAGTGTTAATATTGGCATCCAGTACCTGATTTCAGCTTATATTTTACAAATAATTTCTCTTTCCTTTCACCAAATTCATCCTCAGTGGAAATTAGAAATATATATTGCCATACTCTTGAAAATTCCTGAATAAATCAAGGGCTGGGTGATTTGATTTTAGAACAGCACCATCCATCACTCCTTGAGCTCCACAACACTAATTCTCTGTTTCTCTCCCACCTGAAAGTAACCTTGGGGATTAAGTATTTGGCATAAAATCACCCCACATTTATTACCAAAAATATTAGGATCATGGCAATTTCACCTATGTAGATTTGTCATACCACATTGTCTGAACAGTACAATTTCCAGATATGGAATATTTCTGCCTATTATTTGTGTTGTACAGACTTTGAGAATATAACACTAAAGATCATGTGTAGTTTCCACACCCTCTCACACCTTCCCCCCCCCCCC